>Ga0316628_100001917_pt1 | contig 15045 bp, 12 predicted proteins | sample OWC_Aug_M2_C1_D5_FD_207648 | JGI IMG/M metagenome (GOLD analysis project Ga0316628, IMG submission 207648) | Wetland soil microbial communities from Old Woman Creek delta, Ohio, United States - OWC_Aug_M2_C1_D5_C | ecosystem: Environmental > Terrestrial > Soil > Wetlands | place: USA: Ohio... | reverse complement strand
GATTCGGCAATTCCATCCCTAATGAGGAGGTCAGGATGTCTAAATTAATAGCCTCGGCGGCTATACGAGCTTCAAATGCGTTAGTGAAACGCGCCGATGAAATGCTGCAAAAGGCCATCGCTGCGCACGGCGAAGGTCATGTCTTTGAATTTCCGGATACTGCATTCTATTTACCGATGATTTACGCAATGACAGGTTTTCCGGTAAAGACTATCGGTGATATGAAAACCGCACTGGGGTTTGCCAAGGAACTTCTTCACGGCGAGCCTGAAGAAGTTATGTGGAAACCGTATCTCGGCGAGGCGCTTGATTCTGGTATGGCCACTCTATTCGCGGAAGAGATAATTTTGGCGCTTCGATATATAGAAGGGGCTGAACCTGTGAAGGACCCCGAGACGGGTTATGTATATAACGGGTTTATTACAGACACGATCCAGCGTAATCTAGGTATACAGCTTGTGGACGGAACCATGCCTGGTTTCGCGGCGATTATCGGGGCGGCCCCTGACGATGATACCGCAGGTAAAATCGTCAGGGAACTTCAGGAAAAGAACATACTCACCTTCCTTTCAGGTCATTCTGAAGATAGCAACAGCGTGACCAAACAGCTTCTGAGACAGGGTATTGCGCTTGGCTGGGACTCCAGGATCGTGCCCCTCGGGCCTGACACCGAGCATACCCTTTATGCCCTTGACTGGGCGATAAGGGCTTCCCTTATCTTCGGCAATAAAAAGCCCGGTGATTTCAAAGAACACCTGAAATATCAAAAAGACAGGGTCTTCGCCTTCGCAATGGTGCTTGGCCCGCTCAACGATATCATCTGGTCGACAGGGGCCGGCGCTATCAACATGGGCTTTCCTGCTGTGGCTGATAGCGATATCCCTGTTATACATCCCACAGGAGTCTGCATCTATGAGGAGGTCGACAAGGAATTCGACCACAGCAAGATCGTGCAGAAGGCAATTGAGGTCAGGGGTCTCAAGATAGTTGTTGAGAAACCGCCGATCCCTGTGGCCTACGGCCCTGCCTTCGAAGGGGAGAGGATCAGGAAAGAAGACATGTTCATCGAGTTCGGCGGCCAGAGGACGCCGGCGTTTGAATGGGTCAGGACAAAAGAGCTTGAGGAGATAGAAGACAACAAGGTGATCATCATCGGTGAGAACTGGAAGGAGAGGTTCGAAAAGGGCGGAATGATGCCTCTGGGCATGGTAATCGACGTGGCCGGCAGGAAGATGCAGAAGGATTTCGAATCGGTCATAGAAAGAAAGATCCACCATAACCTCAACGAGGCCCAGGGGCTCTGGCATATGGGCCAGCGCGACATCAACTGGGTCAGGATAAGCAATCAGGCAAAGAAAGACGGTCTTACGCTGGAGCACGTCGGTCTTATCCAGGCAACGATGTCACACGCAAGGTTCAAATCCATTGTAGACAAGGTCCAGGTAACGCTTTATGTCGATGAAAAGGATGTGCTCGCAATGCAGGAGGAGGCACGGAAGTCGTATAAGGAGCGTGACCAAAGGCTGGGCAGCATGACTGACGAATCAGTTGATACCTTCTATTCCTGCCTTCTCTGCCAGTCGTTTGCACCGAGCCATACCTGTGTAATTACCCCGGAGAGGCTCGGACTCTGCGGAGCCTACAACTGGCTCGACGGAAAGGCCGCCTACGAGATCGACCCCACAGGCGGCAACCAGCCGATCAAGAAAGGTGAGGTTTTGGACGGTATGAAGGGACGCTGGACCGGTGTTGATGAGTATATCAAGAAGGCCACAGGCGGCGCGCTGGATACCATGAACGCGTATACGATCATGGACAACCCCATGACCTCTTGCGGTTGTTTCGAGTGCATCATCGCTATTGTGCCCGAGGCCAACGGCGTCATGCTTGTTCAGCGCGGTCATACGGGCATGACCCCTGCCGGCATGAAGTTTTCTACGCTTGCAGGCAGCGTGGGGGGAGGCGTTCAGGCGCCCGGGTTTATGGGCATCGGAAGAAACTTTATAACGAGCAAGAAGTTTCTGTATGGTGATGGAGGACTTAAGAGGATAGTATGGATGACCAAGAACCTGAAGGAAAGCCTGAAGGACGCCTTTAACCAGAGGGCTGCCGAGGAAGGGGTCCCTGATCTGCTCGATAAGATCGCGGACGAAACAAATGCGGAAGATTCGGAGAAACTCCTCGAGTTCCTTTCGAGTGTGGGACATCCTGCGCTTGAAATGGACCCGATGTTTTAAATAAGGATTGGAGGATAGTATGTCAGAGCACATAAGAAGTGATGCTAGCGGTGCAGAAGAGATCATAGAGTGGGGTGAATCCCGCAAGATAGAGACCTGTTTCGACAGGGCCGAAAAACTGAAACCATGCCCGATTGGTGCGGTTGGTGCCTGCTGCAAGGTATGCCATATGGGACCGTGCAGGCTCGTCGGTAAAAATGCGGAAGAAGATGCAAGGGGCGTATGCGGAGCGACGCTTCCGACGGTTGCCGCAAGGAACTTCCTCAGGATGATAGCAGCAGGAACAGCCGCTCATTCGGACCATGCCAGAGGTATGGCCTTTGCTCTCCTTGCTGCCGCAACAGGGGAAGCAAAGGATTTCAAGATCACTGATGTCAGAAAGCTCTACCGGGTTGCCGGGTACCTGAATATCGAGTTTGAAGGCAGGGAAGTCAATGCAGTTGCAAAAGATGTCGCTGAAAAGATTATAGAGGATTTCGGAAGACAAAAAGGTGAAGGCAACTTTATAACCAGGGCCCCGAAGAAGACCCAGGAGCGTTGGAGGAAGTGGGGGATCGTACCCCGGGGTGTGGACAGAGAGGTATGCGAGGCGATGCATCGCACTAACATCGGCGTTGACCATGACCCCGATCATCTCCTGACACAGGGGCTGAGGACTGCGCTGGCCGACGGCTGGCTCGGCAGCATGATATCTACAGACGTTACGGACATACTCTTCGGGACGCCAAAACCTATAAAGGCAGAAGCGAGTTTCGGAATCTTTAAGGAGGACGAGGTCAATCTCATCGTGCACGGTCATGAGCCATTGCTTGCTGAGATACTTGTTGAGGTTGTTGGAGAGCCTGAAATGATTGCATATGCAAAAACAAAAGGAGCAAAAGGGATAAACCTCGGCGGTATGTGCTGTACGGCAAACGAGGTACTGATGAGACACGGAATACCGACTGCCGGGGGGTTTACGAACCAGGAACTCGGGATCATGACCGGTCTTGTGGACGCGATGACAGTCGATGTCCAGTGCATAATGCCTGCAATCACCGAAATATCGAAGAAGTTCCATACAAAGGTCATCACCACCTCTGAGAAGGCCAAGATACAAGGGGCGATACATATGGAGTTCGATGAGCACAGGGCTAAGGAAGTGGCGAGAGAGATCGTCAAGGTCGCGATCGACAACTACCCCAACAGGACTGCTACAGGAAGCCATATCACGAAAAAGGCCGGCCTTATCGGCGGGTTCTCCCATGAGTATATTGAGTATATGCAGGGTGGGACTTGGAGGGGTTCCTTCAGACCGTTAAATGATGCGATCATCGCGGGAAGGGTCCGCGGAGTTGTCGGCCTTGCTGGCTGTGACAACCCGAGGGTGCCTTCAACAGGGCTGCATCATTTCCTCGCCAAAGAACTGATAAAGAATGACGTCCTCATAGTGTCAACAGGCTGCGGAGCGGCTACCTGCGGGGCAGCAGGGTTCCTGACCCCTGAGATGGCCCTCGAAAACGCCGGCCCGGGGTTGCGGGAGGTCTGTGAGGCTATCGGAATTCCGCCCATTCTCCATCTCGGCGCGTGCGTAGATAATTCGAGGATCCTTACGATCGCGAGTGCTATGGCCGCCGAAGGTGGTCTTTCTGACGAGATAGGCGGCATGCCTGCAGTTGGTATCGCACCCGAGTGGATGTCCGAGAAGGCGATCGCGATAGGCTGTTATTTTGCGGCGTCAGGGGTCCCGGTCATCTTCGGCGGTGATTCCCCGGTTGAGGGGAGCAAGGAAGTGACTAGGATCATGACGGAGGTCTGGTTCGAAAGATATATGGGCGCTTTCCATTTCGAACCGGATCCTGAAAAGATACTGGCGCTGGCGCTGAAGTATATCGATACTGCGCGGGAAAGGCTGAAACTCAGGAAGTATGAGCCGGGCAAGTTCGGCGCCGAGAGGGTTCTCATGGATATGGCTGCCAGGCGTGAAATCGAAAAGTCGGCGAAGCCGCATATAGGAATATATTAAAGACCGTGACAAGTGATGCGTGATGAGTGATGGGTGACTGCAAAAGCTCATTACTCATTACGGATTACGCATTACGATTTGGAGGATAGATGAAGGTCGAAGAACTTAATGTAGACGAAAAGATAGGCCATGTTAAAGACGTACTGTCGGACGCGCAGAAGAAAAGGGGTGTTCTTATCCATGCCTTTCAAAGCATCCAGAAAGAGTATAATTATCTTCCTGAGGATGTGTTGAATGCCCTTTCAAAAAAGCTTGACATACCCTTGTCGGATGTCTACAGCACCGCATCTTTCTATAAACATTTCTATTTCAAGCCGCGCGGCAGAAACATTGTATGCGTCTGCGTAGGTACAGCCTGCCATGTCAGAGGGGCCGGCAAGGTGCTCGAAAAGATCGAGGACTCTTTCGGCATAAAGCAGGGTGAGACAGCTCCTGATTTATCTCTCACCCTGGAGACCGTCGGCTGTGTGGGATGCTGTGGTTTGGCCCCGGTCGTAACGGTCAATGAAGAGATCGTCGGAGACCTCAGCGTGAAGAAGGCCGACGATATAATAAAAATGGTTGAAGGGAAGTAGACCATGGAAATATTAAAGACAATAAACGATCTCAAGAATTTAAGGAAGCGCATCAAGGAAGACACGTTTCTCCCCGATGTCCCGCGAATAAGACTTTGCAGCGGCACGGCCTGCACAGCGACAGGAACGCCAAAGGTCTTGGGGGCAATCGAGGAGGAGGCCACTAAAAGGGGTATCAATGTCGATGTGGTGAAGACCGGATGCCAGGGGTTGTGTCAGAAAGGACCGGTTATGAAGGTCGAGCCGGAAGGTATCTTTTACCAAAAGGTCAAACCCGAACACGCCAGGTCGATCATGAGCTATACAGTGGCCGGAGGCTTGCCTTTCAGGCAGAGTCTCTACCGGAATAATTTTCTGGAAGAACCTATCCCTGAGATGACGAACGTTCCTTTTTACAAGAAACAGTTGAGGATTGCGCTGAGGAACAACGGACTTATCGACCCCCGCAATATCTATCACTATATCGCCGTAGGAGGATATGCTGCTCTCGAGAAGGCCCTCGGTTCCATGAGGCCCGACGACGTGATGAACGAGGTCGACAAGGCGAACCTGAGAGGCCGCGGTGGCGCAGGATTCCCGGCGGGCAAGAAATGGAAACATTCCAAGAGCGCGTCGGGAAAGATTAAATTCGTCATTGCAAACGGAGACGAAGGCGATCCAGGCGCCTTCATGGACAGGTCGGTCATGGAAGGAGATCCCCACAGCCTCTTCGAGGGAATGCTACTGTGTGCTTACGCGATCGGGGCCGAATACGGATTGATCTATGTCAGGCACGAGTATCCGTTGGCTGTCAAGAACCTCGGCATCGCTATTAAACAGGCCGAGGAATTAGGTCTGCTCGGCAGGAACATACTCGGCAGCGGGCTCAATTTCACACTCGATATAAGAGAAGGTGCGGGCGCCTTCGTATGCGGCGAGTCTACGGCCCTTGTGGCATCTATCGAAGGTGAAAGGGGTTTCCCGAGACCGAGGCCTCCGAGGCTTTCCGAACATGGAGGAGGTGCCTGGGGTTACCCGAGCAACCTGAACAATATCGAGACGTATGCGTGCGTTCCTCCGATCATCGAAAAAGGCTCCGATTGGTTCCTGAGCATCGGAACGAAGAATTCGCCCGGGACAAAGGTCTTTGCCCTAACGGGTAAGGTCGTCAACACGGGCCTTGTCGAGGTGCCGATGGGGATTACACTGCGGGAGATCATCTACGATATCGGCGGCGGAATAATGAACGGGAAGAAGTTCAAGGCGGTCCAGACAGGCGGTCCTTCGGGAGGGTGTATCCCCGAGGAGCATCTTGACCTTCCGGTAGACTTTGATTCGCTTGCGAAGGTCGGCTCGATGATGGGTTCCGGAGGTATGGTTGTCATGGACGAGGACAACTGCATGGTGGATGTTGCCAAATACTTCCTCTCATTCTGTCAGTCCGAATCCTGTGGAAAATGCCCTCCGTGCAGGATAGGCACCTACCAGATGCTCCAGATACTCGATAGAATCACCAGCGGTAAGGGCGAAGAAGGAGATATCGAGAGACTCGAAAAGATCGGTAAGCTTGTTAAAGCCGGCGCTCTATGCGGTCTCGGAAACAGCGCGCCGAACCCTGTTCTTACCACCATCAGATACTTCAGGGAAGAGTACGAGGAGCATATCAGGGACAAGTACTGCCGCGCTAAGACCTGCAGCGGGCTGGGTATGTTCAGGATAGAACACGAAGAATGTTTCCTATGCGGGCTCTGCAAACAGGCCTGCGCCTTCGATGCGGTGAAGGAGAGCAAAGACAGTTTCTTTATTGACCAGGACTACTGTACGAAATGCAAGGCCTGCTACAACGCATGTCCTATCGGCGCGGTGAAGGTTGAGAAAAGGAAAAAGAGCGCCGACACACAGGAGGTAGTATGAGCGAAATGGAGAAGAAAGAAGAGACCCCTAAGAAGGACATGAAGGACGTTTTCACGGCGGTCGAGAACATCAAATGCGTTGTCCAGAAATCTCAGAAATTCGTCGAGGAATTTCTCTCGGAGCCGATGTGCGGGAAATGTCACCCGTGCGCCTTGGGAAGCTATGAGGCCCTGGTCAGGTTAAAGAGGATTTCCGCCGGAATCGGAAACAAGGCGGACGTCGACGCCGTTCAGAGAATCGCAGACCAGATGCTTGAGGGTTCAAGGTGTATAAAGGGAAAGGACACGGCGAAGTTCCTGCTTGCGGAACTGAAGGGCGAGTCCTTTGCTGAGCATCTGGCCGGGAAATGCAGCGAACGGGAATGTCCGAACTATATTATGTACAGGGTCATCCCTGAAAAGTGCGTGATGTGCGGCCTTTGCAAGGAGGCCTGCAGATACAATGCTGTCCTTGGAGAGAAGAGGACATCGTACCGGTCGGGCTACCTGCCCTTTGAGATAAGACAGAAAAGGTGCGTGAAGTGCGGCGACTGTTTGCCGGCCTGCCCCTACGGGGCGATCGAAGTCGTGGAAGAAAAAACGGCAGTTCTTGTTTAATAGAGGAGGAATAGATGGGAAACATGGTTAGTCTGAAAATAGACGGAAAAGACGTAAAGGTTGATGAGGGCCTTAACCTTATTGAGGCTGCTGCCGCGGCTGGTGTACACATACCGAACCTCTGCTACCTCAAGGGTATGAAGGGTATCGGCGCGTGCAGACTATGCATGGTCGAGGTGGAGGGCGGCAAGGCGCCTGTGATCGCCTGCAACACAAAGGTCAAGGAAGGGATGAGCGTCGCGACGAATACAGACAAGGTGAAGGAGATCAGGAAATTTGTCATAGACCTTATTCTCTCGATGCATCCTCTGGACTGCATGACCTGCACTAAGGCGGGTGTCTGCAACCTCCAGCAATATGCCTATGACTTCGAGATAAAAGAGTCCAATTTTACGCGAAAGAAGTTCGGCTATCCTACTGATGAAGCCAATCCTTTCATAAAGAGAGACCCTGAATACTGCGTCCTCTGCAGCAGATGTGTGAGGGTATGCAAGGCCCAGGGTACGAACGTGCTGGAATTTTCCGGAAGAGGGGTCGGTGCAAAGGTAGTGACCGCAAACGACAAGCCGCTTCAGGAATCGTCATGCACTTTTTGCGGCAGTTGCGTAGACGCCTGCCCTGTCAACGCGCTGCTCGAGGCGGATCGCTGGAGAAAGGGAAGGGAGTGGGAGTACGACAAGGTCAATTCTGTATGTCTCTCCTGCGGCAACGGCTGCAGTATCTCGGTCAGCACCAAGGACGGTGAAGTCATAAAGATCAATTCCGGTGTGGCGGAGGGGGCTGCAGAGAAGTATATTTGCGCCATAGGAAGATACGGCTTCGACAGTCTCGTTAGCGAGGCCCGTCTGAAAATGCCCATGAAGAGAGTCAACGGCGAACTGAAGGAGACCACCTGGGCGGACGCCTTTGCAACTGTCGCAAACAAGCTCAAGGCCGCAGGCCCCGAGGCTGCGTTTATCACGAGTGCCAACATTCTGAATGAGGATGCTATCCTCCTCAAGAAACTTGCGGCGGATGTGGTGAAAACTAAGAACTACGATTCCTCGGTTACGCTTTATTCGGATTACGATGCGATGAAGACAGGCACAGCGGACCTCGAGAAGACCGACCTTTTTGTTCTTGTCGGCACTGCGCCTGACCAATGGGCGAGGGTTCTTCCGGCATTGGATGCCGTTATCAGAAAGAGGGTGAATGAGTCCGGAGCGAAGCTTCTGGTGATAAACTCGGGCGAGCCGCGAATTTCTTCGGCTGCAACCCAGATTCTAAAGGGCGATGAAGTGAAGATGCTCGAACAACTTGCCCAGGCAGTGATTTCAAAGGGCGTCAAGGCTCCGAAGGAGATGATCGAGGCGCTTGCGCATATCGATCCTTCGGATGCGGCAATGGCTGCAGCAGACCTTTTTATTGCAGCGAAATCGCCAGCTATATTGTCATCTCCGTCTCTTTACAAGGCAGCGGCAAATCTCTCTCTTATCAAGGAGGAGGCTGTTTCGGTTCCTTTTGAGGCGAACGCAAAAGGCGTTGTGCTCATGGGGCTCACTTCGGAGGGAAAGAAGTTCAAGGATATTCTTGCCTCGAAGACAAAGACACTTTATGCTATCGGTGAGATCCCGCTCGGCAAGAGACCGGACACAGAGTTCCTCGTTGTGCAGAATTCCCATTTGACAGACCTGGCTGCACAGGCCGACGTTGTACTGCCCTCAACTCCTGCGCTCGAATCAGATGGCACGATCATCGATTATCTGGGGAGGCTAAAAGAGGTGAGGAAGGCGGTTGACCCTGCAGGAGAGTCGCACTCACATGCCGATATTTTTATGGGCCTTGCCGAGGCGATGGGTGTTTCTCTGAAAAAGGTGAAAGACACCGACGTCAAAAAGGCATTGAAAACAAAAGGGAAGGCAGCCTTTAGTCCTTTTAAGAAAGAGAAGGACCTTGATATCGACGGTGAGCAATTTACAGAAGACATCAACAGGTCCGCGATCAACGGGTCGAGACTCCTTTGGTTAAAGGAGACCGAAAAGGGCGCCGCAGTCTGAATAGCGCGGTGCAGTTCACCCCTGGCCTCCGGGTTATGGTAAATGTCGCCGGCGGTCAGGGGTTATTTGTCACGATTTCCCGCAGAGTGTAAGATATCCCTGTTCAAGGGCTCAGAATATTCTCTGTAACCTCCGATTGTTTTTGACTTTGTGTCGACAATCTACCTAATCTGTGCTTTATCCTCCTTTTTCTGTTAATCCTCATCTGGAACCGCTTGCCTACAACTTCAGATATCACGCCTTTGCCGGTGGGGTACTGCGTTCCTCAAATCCTTCAGTTTATTGCGGGGTAAACAGCCTCCATCAGGGCTAACATTAGTGGGAAAAAAATTAAGTTTTTCCCCTAGCCGTGTTGTTTCTTTTTTTCCGGGGAATTAGCCAATTGATCTTCGAAGAAACGAGGTTAAAGAGGCGTGAAATATGTTAGCATAAAAAAGTAACTCTTATAATCTTATACAAGCCTGTATGTAGGGAAGGAGTCTGTTTTGTTCGAGATTACGGAGAAGATACAACTCTCGCATAGCGTGGCCCTTTTCAGAATAAAAGCCCCGAAAATCGCCGCGAGGAGGAAGGCCGGCCAGTTCATTATCATAAGGCTTAATGAGTATGGGGAGAGGATACCCTTGACCATAGTGGACTCCGACACCGGTGAGGGCACTATTACCGTAATATCCCAGGAGGTAGGTAAGACAACCGGCATGCTCGGCGCCCTTGACAAGGGGGACCATATCCTTGACGTAGTTGGCCCTCTGGGGAAGCCTGCTGAAATAAAGAGATTCGGCACCGTTGTGTGTATAGGCGGGGGGATAGGCGCTGCGCCCGTATATCCTATCGCAAAGGAAATGAGGGCCGCAGGCAACAAGATTATTTCCATTATAGGCGCGAGAAGCAGGAACCTTTTAATCCTTGAGCGTGAAATGCAGAATGTCAGCGATGAGATCATTGTGGCCACTGATGACGGCAGTTACGGGCACCATGGGTTTGTTACCCAGATACTCGAAAGACTTATCAATGAGCCTGTTAAGGTGGATATGGTTATTGCTGTCGGCCCCTTGCCGATGATGAACGCCGTATGCAACGTGACGAGACCGCACAAAATTCATACCATGGTCAGCCTCAATCCGGTCATGGTAGACGGTACGGGAATGTGCGGCGCATGCAGGGTGACCATTGGGGGAAAGAACCGCTTTGTATGTGTCGACGGGCCTGAATTCGACGGGCATTTGGTGGATTTCGAAGAGCTTCTTAGGAGAAACCGGAGCTATTTCACAGAGGAGAAGATGGCAATGGAGGAACTTACCTACCATGAAGGGCCGCGGTGTTATGAGAGGAACATCTGATGACCGATAAGGAGAGAAAAAACAAACCGCGACAAATTATGACGGAGCAAGGGCCGCTCGAGAGGATCGCCAACTTCTACGAGGTCCCTTACGGATACAGCGAAGACCAGGCGGTGAACGAAGCGATGAGATGTCTTCAATGCAAGGAACCGAAATGCGTCAGCGGGTGTCCGGTGAATGTAGATATCCCCTGGTTTACTAAACTTGTGGTCGAGGGAAGGTTCGTCGAGGCTGCAAGGAAAATAAAGGAGAGTAACCCACTTCCTGCCGTCTGCGGGAGGGTCTGTCGGCAGGAAGACCAGTGTGAAAAGTTCTGCCTGAAGGGCAAAAAGGGCAAACCTGTATCGATTGGAGCATTGGAGCGCTTTGTGGCAGATTACGAGAGGGAGAAGGGTGACGTTTCGGTCCCGGAGATACCGAAATGGACCGGAAAGAAGGTCGCAGTCGTTGGGTCCGGTCCTGCAGGTTTAACGGTGGCTGACGATCTGGTAAAGAGGGGACACAAGGTGACCATATTCGAGGCGTTGCATGTCCCCGGTGGAGTGCTGATGTACGGTATACCTGAATTCAGACTGCCGAAAAAAATCGTGGAGGCGGAGATCGAATATCTTAAGAAAATGGGTGTGGAGATAGAATTGAACTCGGTCATCGGAAAGATCGAGACCGTTGACGGCCTTTTGGCGGACGGCTACCACGCTGCTTTTATCGGTACCGGTGCGGGGTTTCCTGTATTCCTAAATATCTCAGGGGAAAACCTTGTCGGCGTCTATTCCGCTAACGAGTACCTGACGAGGGTCAACCTGATGCGCGCATATAGATTTCCGGAATACGATACCCCGGTGCTCAGGGGCAGAAGAGTTATAGTGATAGGGGGAGGAAACACTGCGCTTGATTCGGCAAGGACTGCCCGAAGACTTTGTCCCGAAGAAGTGACTGTTGTTTACAGACGCTCCAGGGAAGAGATGCCGGCGCGCGCTGAAGAAGTCCGCCACGGTGGAGAGGAAGGAGTGAAATTCATGTTTCTTACCGCACCTACCCGGTTCATAGGAGACAGAGAAGGACGCCTGAAAGCAGCGGAGTTTGTGCGGATGGAACTGAGCGACCCTGATGAGTCAGGCAGGAGACGCCCTCTGCCGATAGGAGGTTCCGAGTTTCAAGTGGAAGCGGACGTCGCTATCGTGGCGATAGGGAACGACGTAAATCCTTTGATACAGAATACTACCCCGGATATCGGGACAGGCATATGTGGGAATATCATTGTGGAGCAGGAAACAGGGACAACGAGCAAAAAAGGTGTTTTCGCCGGAGGTGATATCGTGAGGGGAGGTGCGACGGTGATACTTGCTATGGGAGACGGGAGAAAGGCCGCGGCCTCGATACATAAATATATCATGACCAGTGGAAGTTCAGGTTCTTCGCATTAATACCTTTGATTATCGCCGTATCTTGTGATATATTTAAGACCAGAAGGTCTAATCGATGAATACTGTGGGAGGGGAACAAAAATGAAGACTTTTTATTATGTTGTGTTTTCACTTATATTGGCTTTAATGATATGTTCCGGGGCATACGCGGGAAGCGAAGATTTCCAAAAGGGGTTGAAATATTACGGGAAAAAGGATTACCGAAAGGCTGAGATGTATTTTAAGAGCTATATATCTGAAACTCCCGATCCTGCTGCGTATTATCTGCTGGGATATGCGGACTATAAGCTGAAAAAATTTGACGACGCCAACAGGTATTTTGCGGAGGCTTACCTCATTGATCCGGATATCTCTCCTAAGGCCGCTAACATCGTGAAAAAGAGGGGAAAACGATAGAGGTACGCGGTCAGAACGACGCGAGTCCAATCACTGTTCTGCCTGAGAGTTTTTTTTGGCACAGTAGTGCCGTAATGATCCAAAGTCCTGTCCTACTCAATATACACATCGTGAATCGTACTTGCCGTCTTCCAGCTTTTTCATGGAGAGAAATATACCTGTTATGAAGTGTGCCCCGGACAGGCCAAATTTTCTCACAATCTGTTAAAATACTGCCGTAAAAGATGAATCGAACCATGGAAGACCTTTATAATATTAAACTACCGGCATTCGAGGGCCCTCTTGATCTTCTCCTGCATCTTATCAAGGAAAATAAGATTGATATATACGATATCCCCATCTCATTTATAACGGGCCGTTACCTTGAGTATATCGGGATGATGAAGGAGCTCAATCTTGAAATAGCCGGGGAATTTCTTGTTATGGCGGCTACACTGATACAAATCAAGTCGAAGATGCTGCTGCCGCCCGAGGAGGCAGCTGCCGCGGGGGCCGAGCAGATGGAAGACCCCCGCCTCGAACTTGTGCAGAGACTTCTTGAGTATCAGGCTTATAAGGACGCCGCATCGATACTGAAGGAGAGGGAGGATGAATCGCTCAGGATCTTTTCAAGGGAGCCGGAGGACGTGCCGGCGGAGGAAGGAGAGGAGACAGAGCCTTATCTTTTTGAGGTTAACATATTCGATCTGCTCGGGGCCTTCAGAAAGATACTTGAGGCTGCGCCTCCCGAGGTGCGCACGATCACTATGGAGACGCTGACCGTCAAAGACAAGATGTTCTTAATAGTCGACCTCCTCGAAAACTCGGAAAGTATTCGTTTTGAGGAGCTTTTCGACGGCAGCATGACAAGGATGCGGTTGATTGTCACCTTTCTTGCACTCCTCGAACTTTTACGGCTCGGGCTTGCGAAGGTTTATCAGGAAAGAGAGTTTGGCTACATCTGGATCATCAGGCCGCAAGGAGAGATTGCGGAGGGCGAAGTCAAGATGTGAACGACCTTGCATGCGGGTTTGGAAATGTGCGAGGCATGATTGAAATTATGCGGACGACAACTGTACCGTATGAAATGGGGCGCTGATATCAGAAAATACGGAGTAGTATTTATTTTACTTGTTGTATGGTTTGGGGGAAATAAGCCGTCGGCGCTCGCTGCGGATTATCTGACAGGCAGCGGTTGTTCTGTAAGCAATGTCGGATACCTTAATGAACTCGCCAAGGACTATGAAAAACGCACAGGGGTAAAGGTCTTTGTACGGGGCGGAGGCAGTGTTGTGGGGATAGAAGACCTGCGCGGAGGCAAGGTCGACTTTGCGGCTGCATGCAGGGCGAAGGAGGCCGGAGACCCGGAAGATGCATAGCCCATGACTTCAATAATCTCCTGACCGCGATACTGGGATATGCCGAGATCATCCTATCGATGACAAAAGCAGGAGACCCGTTCAATAAGCCGGCCACCATAATCTACGACGCTGCGAAAAGGGGGGCGGATTTCGGTAAATAAATACTGACGATAACGCGAAAAGAGAAGATGGAGGCAAAGCTTGTAAACATAAATGATATCGTGCTGAATTCTATGGATTTGCTGCAGCGGAGCATCCCGAAAAATATAGAGATAGCCACCAGCCTCAGCGAGACCGTTCCTCGGACAAAGGCTGATCCGTCGCAGCTTCAACAGGTCATTATTAACCTTGTGGTAAATGCCAGGGACGCCATGCCCGAGGGTGGCAGGCTTTTGATCGAGACCGCCTTCGTAGAGACGGAAAACCGCACCGCGAGCGATATAGATTCGGAAGGGGGGGGCTTTGTAAAACTTGCGATTTCAGACACCGGCATTGGCATCGACACGGTCACGCAGAGAAAGATATTCGACCCCTTTTTTACGACAAAAGAAATAGGGAAGGGTACGGGGCTTGGGCTCTATATCGTACATTCGATCGTTAATAACCACGGCGGGTATATTAATTTGTACAGTGAGCCCTTAAAAGGGACTCAGTTCAGGATATACCTGCCTGTCACTAAGTCGACTGAGTTGGAGGAAGAGTCCAACAACCTCAACGTAACGGGAAGCGGTACGATCCTAGTTATTGATGACGAAGACGACGTAAGGGAGTTATGTCGTGATATGTTGGAGCCCTTCGGTTACACCGTGCTTCTTGCAGCGGGGGGAAGTGCAGGGGTGAATGTCTTTAGGGAGATGAAGTATGACATCTCCATGGTCATCCTCGATATGATTATGCCGAAAATGGGCGGCAGCGAGGTTTTTCAGGCGTTAAGGACCATAAACGGGGATGTGAAGATTCTGCTTTGCTCCGGTTACAGCCAAAACGGTTTTGCAGGCATCGACGAGTTGTTGAAGATGGGCGCTGTCGGATTTATCCAGAAGCCGTTTTCCCGGCAAACAATCGCAGTCGCGATCAAAAAGGCGATGGCGGTATAAGCAAAGGACTGGGCACAGAGCATCCGGCCGGCAGGATGGAGAGCTGGGTGGATGGGCAATGTAAAAGTTTTTTTTTGCATTTTTTTTTCGGGCGAGGGCTTAATTT
>Ga0316628_100001916_pt1 | contig 15051 bp, 14 predicted proteins | sample OWC_Aug_M2_C1_D5_FD_207648 | JGI IMG/M metagenome (GOLD analysis project Ga0316628, IMG submission 207648) | Wetland soil microbial communities from Old Woman Creek delta, Ohio, United States - OWC_Aug_M2_C1_D5_C | ecosystem: Environmental > Terrestrial > Soil > Wetlands | place: USA: Ohio... | reverse complement strand
ACGGGCTCGCCTCCGCGCGGGCCATCCGGCAGCCGGTGGCGAGCGTCGGCCAGGCGATGGAGGCGTTCGACGGCATCACGTACCAGAAGGGCGCCGCGGTGCTGCGCATGCTCGAGCACTACGTCGGCGCGGGCGCGTTCCAGCAGGGCGTGCGCGCCTACCTCCACGATCACGCGTGGGGCAACGCCACGGTCGACGACTTCCTGGGGTCCGTCGACGCCGCTGCGCCGAGGAAGGTGAGCGACCTCGCGCACGCGTACTTCGACCGGCCCGGCGTCCCCCTCGTGGTCTTCGACTCGCTGAAGTGCGAGCCGAACGCCTTCCGCGCCGAGGTCCACCAGGAGCGCTTCGCTCCGCTCGGCGCCTCGCTGCCCGCGCAGGCGCCGTGGACCGTGCCGATGTGCGTGCAAAGTACACGCAACGGCTCCCCTCCGACCTGCGACGCGCTGCGCGAGCGCGCGACGCTCGGCGGCTCCGGAGCCTGCCCGGTGATCGGCAATGCGGACGCGGCCGGCTACTACCACGTGGCGCTCGCGCCGGCGGAGCTGCGCGCTCTCGTCGGTCGCTTCGCCTCCCTCGACGTGGCGACGCGCCTCGCGGCGCTCGCGGACGCCTGGGCCCAGACGCGCGCCGGCAAGCTCGACACCGAGGTGCTGATGCGCACGGTGCTGCCGGCGGTGGACTCCGAGCGCGACCGCCACGTGATCGAGCAGCTCGTCGGGATCCTCTACGCGCTGAGCGAGGCCGTCGACGACGCGGCGCTGCCCTCGTTCTCGGCCTACGTGCGGGCAAGGCTCGAGCCGCACCTGCGGCGGCTGCGGGCGCAGGCCAGGCTCGACGACGACGCGCGATTGCTCCGCCGCTCGCTCACGTACGCGGCGATCGATCTCGGCGACGACGCCGCGCTGCTGCGCGCCGTGACGGCGGACGCCACGACGTTCGGCCGCGATCCGAAGGCGTTCGACCCCGACTACGGACAGACCGCCGTCGAGCTCGCCGCGCGGACGAAGCCACCCGCCGAGCTCCAGCGCGCCCTCGCCGAGGCCAAGACGCCCCAGGAGCACGCGCTGGCCCTGCGCGCGGCGAGCGACGTCGTCGACCCCGCCGCGGTCGACGCGCAGCTGAAGTGGATGCTCTCGCCGGCGGTGAAGCTGCAGGACGTGCGAGGCATCCTCTGGCCGATGGCGCACCGGCGCACGTCGCGCGCCCGCGCGCTCGCCTTCGTGCGCGATCACTGGGACGCGCTGCGGGCCAAGCTGCCGGGCGCCCTCGCGCGCGGCCTCGTCGGCATGGCGGGCTATGCCTGCACGCAACCCGACGTCGAGCAGGCGCGTGCGTTCTTCAGCGCGCGCGCGCGCGACCTCGAGGGCTCCGAGCGCCCGCTCGCGCAGGCGCTCGAGAGCGCTTCGTTGTGCGTCGCCCTCCGGGCCAAGGTCGGCCCCGAGATCGCGAAAGCGATCAGTTCTTCAGTAGCGGCCGGCCCTGTGCGTCGGTGAACTTGCCGGTGAGGATCATGATGAGGTCGATGAGCGACCAGATCCCGCACCCGCCCAGCGTGAGGAGCATCCCTACGCCGCTGCCGATCTTGCCCACGTAGAAGCGGTGCGCGCCCAGCGTGCCCGCGAAGAGGCAGAGAAGCAGGGTAATCATCCAAGGTTTCTGCTCACCGTTGCTCATGAAGCTCTCCAGTCCCCCCGTGGTTTCGACGACGCCGAGAATACGTCGGTCGTGGCAATACCTTCCTGCCCCGCCCGCGCCCTTCCGAAGCCTAGGTTAGAGGCCGCGCGAAGGAAATGCGTCCAACTGCAAAACCTGCAGCCAATGCGCGGAATGCGGCCCTTGCACATGTGGACAGTGTAGGGACGCGACGCAAACTCGGCGACCGACCTGATCATGGCGAAGGTCTTGCAGGCGGAAGGCCGTGCTGATCGTGAGGGAGTCGCCCCCAGAAACACCGATGCATGAGCTCAGGCGCTACGTGGGCCTGGGCGATGGCGACGTCGAGCTCTTGCGGGGCCTGCTCCCGGTCGCGCGGCCGCACTTCCCACGCATCGCGCGGGAGTTTTACGACACCATCCGCGAGCACGAAGAGGCCCACGCGGTCTTCACGGGCGAGGAGCAGATCGCGCGGCTGCAACGGTCGCTCCAGCGGTGGATGGAGCGCGTGCTCTCCGGCCGCTACGACGACGCCTACTACGCCGAGTCCCAGAAGATCGGGCGGATGCACGTCAAGGTCGGCCTCGCGCAGCGCTACATGTTCACGGCGATGGCGCTCATCCGGGTGGGACTCGTCCGCATCGCGCGCGAGCTGCCGGAGCCGACCGGCACGAGGACGTCCGAAGCGGTCATGCGCATGCTCGACATCGAGCTCGCCATCATGCTGGAGGCCTACCGCGACGACTACATCGCCCGCTACCAGCGCATCGGCCGGCTCGAACGCGAGGAGTTGAACCGAACGCTTCTGCGCACCGAGCACCGCTACGTCAACGCCGTGGAGCTGGCGCGCGCGCTCATCGTCGGGGTGGACAAGGCCGGGGTGGTCCGCCTCTTCAACCGCGAGGCGGAGCGGATCACGGGCTTCTCGCGCGACGAGATCCTCGGGGGTTCCTTCGACGTGCTGTTGCAGGAGGATCACGTCGATACGTGCGGAGCGGCCTTGCGCGCGATGGCGCGGGGCGAGCGCGGCCTCGAGGCCATCGAGTGCGGCTTGCGCACCAAGAGCGGCAAGTACCGCGACGTCCGCTGGCAGCTCGCCTATGCCCCCAGCGAAGAGGACGAAGAGGTGGTGCTCTTCGTCATCGGACAGGACATGACCGAGGAGCACACCCGGAGCGAGCAGCAGAAGCAAACGGAGAAGCTCGCCGCGGTGGGGACGCTCGCCGCCGGCCTCGCCCACGAGATCCGCAACCCGCTCCACGGGGCCCGGCTGCACGTCTCCTTCCTCGACCGTGCCCTGCGCAAGCAGAACGCCACCCCCGACATGCTGGAGGCCGTGCACGTCGTCAGCGACGAGATCCAGCGCCTCGCCGATCTCGTGACCGAGTTCCTGGACTTCGCCCGGCCGAAGCCGCCGCAGCGGAGGCAGACGAGCGCGCGCGCCCTCTGCGATCGGGCGATGCAGCTGCTGGCCCACAAGGCCGAAGCGGCCCATGCCGGCCTCACCCTGGACTTTCCAACGCGCGATCCCCATCTCGACGTAGATCCAGCGAAGATCGAGCAGGTCCTCTTGAATTTGATGGGCAACAGCATCGAAGCCATTGCGTCCGGCGGCGGGTCCACGGTGACCTTGCGCGTGCGCCGGCAGCCCAGGCGCGTCATCTTCGAGATCGAAGACGATGGCCCTGGCCTACCCGACCAGGACGCCCCTATCTTCGACCCCTTCTTTTCAACCAAACCGAGTGGAACGGGGCTGGGGCTCCCCATCGTGCATCGCATCGTCACCGATCATGGGGGCGATGTGAGCGTGGAGAGTGGCTCGGAGCGGACCATTTTCCGCGTATCCCTCCCCCTCGAACCGGAGTGAAACCATCGCGGCGCAAGCCGTGGGGCAGGTACCTATGACGCACAAGAAAGCACGAGTCCTGGTGGTCGACGACGAGGCGAGCGCGCGCGCGGGCTTGGAGAAGCTGCTCACGCAGGAGGGTTATGACGTGCTCGTCGCGGCAGACGGAGCCGCGGCGCTCACGCTGTTCCGCGACACCACGGCCGACGTGGTCGTCACGGACCTGAAGATGCCGGAGATGGACGGCCTCGAGCTGCTCAAGCACCTGCGCGAGCTCGATCAAGAGGTCCCGGTCATCGTCACGACGGCCTTCGGCGACGTGGGCTCGGCGGTGAACGCGATGCGCGCCGGCGCCGAGGACTACCTCACCAAGCCCGTCGACTTCGACGCGCTCGTGCTCGCCATCGAGCGCGCGCTCGAGCGCCGCGAGCTGCGCGTCGAGGCGGAGAACCTGCGCCGCCAGCTGCGCGAGCGCGACGGCGAGGGGCTCCAGGGCCTGGTCGGGGTGAGCCCGGCGATGCAGAAGGTCTACCGCGTGGCGCGGCAGGTCGCGGCCGCGCGCGCGACCGTCCTCATCACGGGAGAGAGCGGCACCGGCAAGGGCGAGCTGGCGCGCGCCATCCACGCCATCGGGCCGCGTGCCAAGGCGCCGTTCGTCGCCGTCCATTGCGCCTCGCTCGCCGAGACGCTGCTCGAGAGCGAGCTGTTCGGCCACGAGAAGGGGTCGTTCACGGGGGCCGATCGGCGCCGCGTGGGCCGCTTCGAGCAGGCCAACGGCGGCACGCTCTTCCTCGACGAGATCGGCGAGGTGCCCATGGCCACGCAGATCAAGCTGCTCCGCGTCCTGCAGGAGCGGACGTTCGAGCGCGTCGGCAACAGCGAGCCCATCTCCGTCGACGTGCGCCTCCTCGCCGCGACCAACCGCGATCTCGCGGCGGACGTGCGCGACGGTCGCTTCCGTGAAGACCTCTACTACCGGCTCAACGTCGTACAGATAGACATGCCCCCGCTGCGCGTGCGCGGCGGCGACGTGCTGGTCCTCGCGACCCACTTCTTGCGCAAGTTCGCCCAAGAGAACCACAAGCGCGTGGACGGGTTCACCGAGAAGGCCCGCACCAAGATCCTCGGCCACCGCTGGCCGGGCAACGTGCGCGCGCTCGAGAACGCCATCGAGCGAGCGGTCGTTCTCACGGACGGCCACGAGATCGACGAGAACGATCTGCCGTTCGAGGCGGCGGTCGGCTCTCTCGGCCCGCTGCGCATCCCCGGCGCGACGATGGCCGAGATCGAGCGCTACGCCATCCTGACGACGCTCGAGTCCGTCGGCGGCTCCACGTCGAAGGCCGCCGAGATCCTCGACATCAGCGTGCGCACCGTCCAGTACCGCCTCAACGAGTACGGCGTCGGGCGCGGCACCAACAACATCCACAGCAGCTTGAAGCCCGACTGACGTCCGCGCCGCGCATTCGGTGCACAGAGGACGCGCGAGCTGCGGCGGATCGAGGGATATCTTCGGCGAATCCCGGCAAACGCGCTCGGGCACACCGGCTGCACCAGCGGTGGGCCGTGAAGCATCACCCGGCAGAACCCCAGAATCCGCGCGTCGTCCTCGAGAACGACCACGCCGCCTTGGACACGATGCTGTGCCAGCTCGCCGATCAGGTGCGCGCCGAAGACCGCACCCTCGCACCGGCCACCTGGGAACGGCTGGAGTCCGCGGTGCTCACGCACATGAACGTGGAGGAGATGTTCATCATCCCCCTGCTCGCCGCCGAAGATCCGCAGGCGGCCGACGGGCTGGTGCGCACCCACACGGAGCTCCGGGCGATGCTCGGCGAGATCGGGCTCGCCTTCGAGCTGCACACCCTCCGCGCCGAGGCCGTCGACCGCTTCTGCGAGAAGCTGCGCGCCCACGCGGCGACGGAGGGCGAGCTGCTCTACCCCTTCGCCGAGCGCCGCCTTCCGGTCTCCACGGTGCGCTCCCTGCTGAGCCGGCTGCGTGCCCCATCGGCACACCACCCTCGCAGGCGACCGGCAGCCGCTAGTCCTAGTTGAAACAGTCCGATGCGCAGGAACTGCGCGGACCACGCGCCGCTTGCAGACCTGCGCAGGCCTTGCGACGGGAAAATGGCCGATCGGAGGAATGGCACGCTCCGTGAACTGGGCGGCGCCCGTGACGGCGGTCTCCCTCCCTGCGGCGGCCCTTCTCTGCCTCCACTGCGGTCTTCCCATCGAGGCTGGAGAGTACGCCCCATTTTGTTGCGGGGGCTGCCGCGCCGTCCACGAGGTGCTCAGGAGCGAGCACCTCGACCGCTACTACGAGCTGAGAGGCCCGCGCGGCGTACCCGTGTCCGATCCCGTCGGCGCCCGGCGCGACGCCAAGTGGCTGGAGGCGGTCGACCAGGCACGGCGCGCCATTCCGGGCACCTGCCGGGTCGATCTCGACGTGCAGGGCATCCACTGCAGCGCCTGCGTCTGGTTGATGGAGAAAGTCTTCGAGCGGCAGGGCGGTGGGACGGGCCTCTCCGTCAACCCGGCCATCGGGCGCGTCCAGATGATGGTGTCGGGCGAGTTCGATCTGCGGCGCTTCGTCGCGGACGTGGAGCGCTTCGGCTACCAGTTCGGGCCGCCGCTCAAGGACGTCGAGCGGCGATCGAGCGAGCTGGTCTGGCGCCTGGGGGTGTGCGTCGCGATCGCGATGAACACGATGATCTTCGCGATCGCGACGTACGCCGGCCTTCGCGACGGCTTCCTCTACGACGCGTTCTTGCGCATCAACCTCGCGCTGAGCGCAGTCGCCGTGGCGGTGGGCGGCTCGGTGTTCTTCCGGTCCGCCTGGCAGGGGCTCCGGCGCGGCTACCTGCACCTCGACCTGCCCATCGCGCTCGGGATCGCCCTCGCCTTCGCCGGCTCCGTCTACGCCTACGCGAACCACCGCGGCAGCGGCATCTACGTCGACACGCTGAACGTCTTCATCGCCTTGATGCTCGTGGGCCGCTGGCTCCAGGAGCGGGTGCTGGAGCGCAACCGGCTGACGCTCCTCCAGAACGATGGCACCGACGGCCTGCTCGCCCGGAGGCTCCGCGGAGACCGCGTCGAGACCGTCAAGTGCACGGAGCTCCACGCGGGGGATCGGCTGCTCGTCGCCCCCGGCGATCTGGTCCCCGCCGCGTGCCGCCTCGACGGCGCGACCGGCGAGGTCGAGGGGCGCCGCTTCTCGCTCGACTGGATCAACGGCGAGTGCGATCCGCGCGAGCTCGCGCCGGGCGCGAGCATCCCCGCGGGGGCCTTCTCCGCGGAGCGCGAGCCTGTGACCCTCGTGCTGCTCGAGGACTTCGACGCCTCGCCGCTCGTCGAGCTGCTCCGCACGCCGCCGCCACGCCCCGAGGACGCCGCGATGAGCGCGCCGTGGTGGAGCCGGCTCTCGAAGGTGTACGTGATCGCGGTGCTCGCGGCCGCGACGCTCGGCTTCGCCGGTTGGTGGCTCGCCACGCGGGATCTCGCCCGGAGCCTCGAGGTGACCACCGCGCTGCTGGTGGTGACGTGCCCCTGCGCGTTCGGCATCGCGACGCCGCTCGGCTACGACCTCGTGCTCGCGGGTCTGCGCAGGGCCGGGCTGTTCGTGCGGTCGCCGGGCTTCCTCGACCGCGCGACCCGCATTCGGAAGGTCGTCTTCGACAAGACCGGCACCCTCACGCGGGGCACGCTCGATCTCGTCGATCCCGAGTTGCTCGAGCGCCTCGACCCGGAGCAGCGCCGCGTGCTCGCGACGGCCGCGGCGAGCAGCAGCCACCCGAAGAGCGCGCCGCTGCTCCGCCACCTGGACGTGCCCATCGAGACCGACGCGCGCGTGGTCGTCCACCCCTCGAGCGGCGTGTCGGTCCACCACCGCGGTCGCGAGTATCGTCTGGGTCGCGCCGACTGGGTCGCCGCCGCCGCCCCGAGCGACGCGGATCTGGTCTTCGGCGTCGACGGCGCCCTGCTCGCGTCGATGTCGACCGAGGAGGCGCTCCGCCCCGACGCGCGGCGCGAGGTCGCCGAGCTCGAACGCGAGGGCTACGAGGTCTGGCTCCTCAGCGGCGACACCGAAGCGCGGACGCGCCGCGCGGCGGCGGCCGCGGGCATCCCCGAGACACGCGCCATCGGTTCGCGCGGGGTGCAGGAAAAGCACGCCTGGGTGGCCGAGCACGACCGGGGCGATCTGCTCATGATCGGTGACGGGGTCAACGACAGCCTCGTCGTGGCCGAGGCCACCTGCGGCGGCACGCCGAGCATCGAGCGTCCGTTTCTCGCGGCGCGCAGCGATTTCTACTTCGTGACGCCGGGCCTCTCGCCCGTGCGGCTCGCCCTCGGCGCCGCGAGGAAGATGGCGCACGTCCGGCGCCGGAACCTCTCGCTCGCCCTGGCGTACAACGTGCTCGCGATAGCTCTGGCATACGCCGGCTGGATGTCCCCCATCGCCTGCGCCGTCCTGATGCCATTGAGCTCGCTCACGACCGTCCTGTCCACGATCGCCTCCCTCTCACCCAGGAGCTCGCTGTGGAAGTCCTGATCCTCCAAATTTTCGTCAGCCTCGTCCTCGTCACCGGTTCCGTCCTGTTGTTCCTCTTCACGACCGCTCAGCGGGACTTCGACCACGGCGATCGCCTCGCCCTCCGCCCGCTCGACGAGGACGACCATGTCTGAGGCCGCCGCCGACTATCAGGCCAACATCCTCGAAGCGCGCCGCGAGACCATCGAGTACGACGACGACGTCGCCCGGCGCTTCGTCTTCGCCTCGGTCGGGTGGGGCCTCGTCGGCATGCTCGTCGGCATCATCGCGGCGCTCCAGCTCGCGTTCTGGAAGGCCAACCTCCCGCCGTACTTCAACTTCGGCCGCATCCGCCCGCTGCACACCAACGCGAGCATCTTCGCGTTCGTGGGCAACATGATGTTCGCCGGCATCTACTACTCGACCCAGCGCCTGGTACGGGCGCGCCTGCCGAGCAAGCTCCTCTCCAGCATCCACTTCTGGGGCTGGCAGGCGATCATCGTCGCCGCGGCGATCACCCTGCCGCTCGGCTTCACCCAGGCCAAGGAGTACGCGGAGCTCGAGTGGCCGATCGACATCGCCATCGCCGTCGTGTGGGTGGTCTTCGCGATCAACTTCTTCTGGCTGCTCGCGCGGCGAACGGAGAAGCACCTCTACGTCGCCATCTGGTTCTACATCGCGACCATCGTCACGGTGGCGGTGCTCCACATCGTCAACTCGTTCGCCATCCCCGTCTTCGCGCTCAAGAGCTACTCGATCTACGGCGGCGCGAAGGACGCGCTCATCCAGTGGTGGTACGGGCACAACGCGGTCGCCTTCTTCCTGACGACGCCGATCCTCGGCATCATGTATTACTTCTTGCCCAAGGCGGCGCAGCGGCCGGTCTACTCGTACCGGCTGTCGATCATCCACTTCTGGGCGCTGATCTTCGTCTACATCTGGGCCGGCCCGCACCACCTGCTCAACACCGCCCTGCCGAACTGGGCGCAGTCGCTGGGCATGATCTTCTCGGTGATGCTCTGGGCGCCGAGCTGGGGTGGCATGCTCAACGGTCTGATGACGTTGCGCGGCGCGTGGGACAAGGTCCGCAAGGACCCCGTCCTGAAGTTCTTCGCCGCCGGCGTGACGTTCTACGGCATGGCGACGTTCGAGGGCCCGCTGCTCGCGGTCAAGAGCGTCAACGGCCTGGCCCACTACACGGACTGGATCATCGGCCACGTGCACTCCGGGACGCTCGGCTGGAACGGCTTCATGGCCGCAGGCATGTTCTACTGGATGGTGCCGCGCCTCTACGGCACCAAGCTGCACTCGACGCGCCTGGCCAACGCGCACTTCTACCTCGGGACGTTCGGCATCCTGCTCTACGTAGGTGCGATGTGGACCAGCGGCATCACGCAGGGCCTGATGTGGCGCGCCACCACGGCCGAGGGGGCGCTGCAGTACCCGAACTTCGTCGAGACGGTGAACGCCATCCGCCCGATGTACTGGATGCGCCTCATCGGCGGCCTCGCCTACTTCACCGGCATGTGCATGATGGCGTACAACCTCATCGTCACGGCGCGCGCCGGCAAGGCCGTGAACCCGACGTTCGAGGTCGCAGTGGTGCCGGCCGAGCCGAGCATCCCCTGGCGCAGCGTGGTCTTCAGCGGCCCCGTCGTTCTCGCCGTCGGCGTCGGCGCGCTCGGCGGGCTCTTCCTCGTGACCAACGCGTTCGCGAGCATGCTGTTCGTCGCCATCGCGGCCACGGTCGGCGTGCTCGGCGCGCTGGCCTTCAGCTCCGCGCGCTCGAGCGCCAAGGGCTGGCACCGCGTCCTCGAGGGCCGCGCGCTCATCTTCTCGTCGATGGTGGTGGTCGCCGTGCTCATCGGCGGCGTCTGCGAGATCATCCCCACGCTCGTCGCCCAGCCGGACGCGAGCACGATCGCCTCCGCGCACCCGTACAAGCCGCTCGAGCTCGAGGGCCGCGACGTGTTCATCCGCGAGGGTTGCTACGGCTGCCACTCGCAGATGATCCGTCCGTTCACGTTCGAGCAGCAGCGCTACGGCGAGCCCTCCACCCTCGCCGACTCGCAGTACGACCACCCGTTCCAGTGGGGCAGCAAGCGCACGGGGCCCGATCTCGCGCGCGAGGGCGGCAAGTACCCGAACCTCTGGCACTTCCGCCACATGCTCGATCCACGCAGCGTGTCGGCGGGGTCGAACATGCCGCCGTACGCGTTCCTCTCCCGGCAGACGGTCGACTTCTCGCGCACGGCCGACAAGCTCGCCGCGATGAAGACCATCGGCGTGCCCTACAAGGACGCGGACATCCAGAATGCCGAGAAGGACGCGAGGGGGCAGGCGCAGACCATCGCGGACGATCTGAAGCAGAACGGCGAGCAGGTCGCGCCCGACTCGGACCTGGTCGCGCTGATTGCGTACCTGCAGAGGCTCGGGCAGAAGCCGTCCGAGCCGAAGCCGGCCGGGGTCAACGTGAGCCTGAACGCCCACGGCGGGAAGGAGTGAGCCGTGCACACCGAGCTGCTCACCCATACGCCCGTGCTGGGGCTGCCGATCGGCGCGCTCCTGCTGTTTCTGACCGTGTTCGTCGTGGTCGTCGTCCGCACGATGGCGCGGAGGGCGCTGACCTACTCGGACGTCGAGCACCTGCCGCTGTCGAATGACGAAGGACCCCGAGCCGAGCCACAGGAGGACGGCCATGGCGACGCCTGAGCCGCGTGAGAAACACGAAGAGCACCACAACGGGACCGAGGCTCACACGGTCCATGTCTACGATGACGACCTCATCGAGCACGACAATCGTCTGCCTCTCTGGTGGCAGTACACGCTGTACGGCGCCGTCGTCTTCGCGGTCATATATTGGTACGGCGAAGAAAAGATCGCCGCATGGAAGACCCAGCGGCAGAGCTACGAAACGGAAATCGTCGCGCTCAAGATGGAGCAGGCAAAAAAGAGCGGGAAGATGTCGGCCGAGGCATTGGTCGCGATGAGCAAGAGCGGCAAGAGCGTGGATGCAGGCAAGCAGGTCTTCGTGACGACCTGCGCGCCGTGCCACCGCGCCGACGGCGGAGGCTTGATCGGCCCCAACCTCACCGACGAGTACTGGCTGCACGGAGGCAAGCCCGACGAGATCTGGAAGACGGTGCACGACGGCGTCCCCGACAAGGGCATGCCCTCGTGGGGACCGCAGCTCGGCGAGGACAAGGTCGCGGCCGTGGTCTCCTACGTGCTGACCCTCAGGGACACCCACGTCGCCAACGGAAAGGCTCCGCAAGGCGACAAGGACAACATGTGATCCATGAGCTCGGTGCACTTGCCCATCGTCGACGACGCCGATGACGTACGCGGATCGATCCTCGCCTCCGGCAAGCGCAAGCACATCGTCGTCGCGGACGTCCGCGGGCGCTTCCACACGGCCCGCAGGATCGTCCTCGCCATCCTCGTGATCTTCGCCGCGGTCCTGCCGTGGATCCCGATCCGCGGCGCGCCCGCGGTCTTCCTCGACATCGAGCACCGGAAGTTCTTCCTCTTCGGGGCGACCTTCAACGCGCAGGACGCGTGGCTCGTCTTCTTCCTGCTGTCGGGGGCGGGCTTCTCGCTCGTCTACGTCACGGCCCTCGCCGGCCGGGCGTGGTGCGGCTGGGCCTGCCCGCAGACCGTCTTCCTCGACGCGGTGTATCGCCCGATCGAGCGCTGGATCGAGGGCCCGCGCAACGAGCACCTGCGCCGCGACGCGACGCCGAGCTTCGCGCGGACGTGGCGCAAGATCGTCAAGCACGCGCTCTTCGTGGTCGTGTCGGTGATCATCGCGCACGTGTTCTTGTCGTACTTCGTGTCCCTGCGCGCCGTGTTCCACATGGTCCAACAGAGCCCGGCGGAGCACCCCGAGGCGTTCGCGTGGGCGGTCGGCGTCTCTGCGCTCTTCTACGTGAACTTCGCGCTCTTCCGGGAGCAGTTCTGCGTGGTGCTCTGCCCCTACGGGCGCCTGCAGTCGGTCCTGCTCGACGACGACTCGCTGGTCGTCGGCTACGACACCAAGCGCGGCGAGCCGCGCGGCAAGAAGGGCACCGAGGGCGCCGGGGACTGCGTCGACGACGGCCGCTGCGTCGCCGTCTGCCCGACGGGCATCGACATCCGCGACGGGCTGCAGCTCGACTGCGTCGCGTGCACCGCGTGCATCGACGCGTGCGACGACATCATGGATCGCCTCAAGCGCCCGCGAGGCCTCATCCGGTACGACTCGCCGCACGGCCTGGCGGGCGAGCGGACGCGCATCCTCCGCCCGCGGATCCTCCTCTACACGGTGCTCATGGTCGTCGGCGCCGTGGTCGCGTCCTTCGCGCTGCGCACCCGCACGGACTTCGAGGCGACGGTGATTCGCCTCCCCGGCGCGCCGTACGTCCTCGACGGGGAGTCCGTCCGCAACGGCTTCGACGTGCACCTGGTCAACAAGATGGGGTCGCACCAGGCGTTCGATTTGACGGTCGACGCGCCGCCGGGCGCCTCGGTCGTGCTGCCCCTCTCGCACGTCGAGCTCGATTCGCTCGCCGAGGCCCACGCTTCGCTCTTCGTCGTCGCGCCTCGGACTCTCCACCTCCACGACGCGGTCGTGCACGTGAGCGTCGCGCGCGCGGGCACGGACGGCACCGACAGGGTCGACTCCAACGTCAGGTTCCTCGGGGAGTGACATGACGGCCGTCGCGCTGCTCCCCGCGCTCTTGCTCGGTCTGTTCGGCAGCTCGCACTGCGCCCTCATGTGCGGCGGCGTCGCGTCGGTGCTCTGCGGCGGGCTCGTCCCGATCGGGCGAAGATCGCGGTCGACGCGCCTGGCGCTCGCCTACAACGTCGGCCGAATCGGCTCTTACGCCGCGCTCGGCGCGCTCGTGGGCGGCTTCGGCTCCATCCTCGATCGCACGCCGCTCGCCGGCACGATCGCCGCGGCGCTCAGGCTGGGCGCGGGAGTGCTGGTCGTGGGGGCGGGCCTGTATCTGGCCGGCCTACTGCCGCGCTTCGCGGCGATCGAGCGAGTCGGGGCGCCGGTCTGGCGGCGGGTGCAGCCTCTGGCGCGGCGCCTCCTGCCCGCGAAGACCGCGGCTTCGGCGCTCGGCGTGGGCGCGCTCTGGGGGCTCTTGCCTTGCGGGCTGGTGTACGCGGCGCTCGGCCTCGCCCTGGCCTCGGGGACGCCCGCTTCGGGCGCACTCACGATGCTCGCCTTCGGCGCTGGGACGGTCCCGGTCCTGCTCGCGGTCGGCGCGCTCGCCACACACGTGTCCGGGCTCTTGTCCACCCGGTCCTGGCTCCGCCGTAGCGCGGGGGTTGCAGTCCTCCTGCTCGGCCTCGTCGACGTGGCGGCCGGGAGCTCCCAGCTCGCGTCTCCGCTTCACGCGCGGGCGTGCTGCGCGCATCATGGATCCGTGTCATGGCGCTGACCTGCGTACGCTTGCGGTTGCCACAGCTCGGAGCCCTCCGCGCGACGACGTTCGTCTTGTGTCCGAACACCGGCCAGTGGAAATCGCTGCGCGAGTGCCCGGAGTGCAACGACCTCGTCGCGGAGGACGGGCTTCACGTGCTCTGCTGGCAGGACGCGCTCGGCAGCGCCAAGCGCATCTCCGAGCTCGTCGAGCCGAGCCTCGTCTGCGTCGAGGCTCACGAGAGCGTCTCCGACGTGGAGAGCCTTCTGGGCGCCGTACCGGACGCATCGTTGGCCGTCATCGTCGATCGCGGCCGCCCCGTCGGCGTGATCCCGCGAGAAGCACTGGCGGATTCGCAACTCGGTGGCCTCGCGCGCGACGTCATGAGACCCTCGCTCGTGAGCATGCTGGAGTCTGCTTCCGCGGACGACGCCCTGTCGGCGCTCGCCGGTGACATCGATCACATCGTCGTCATAGGAGCCGGACGTGTCGTCGGCGTGGTCACGAGCGCGTCCGCCTCGATCTGGGCGACCCGGCAGGCGCACGCCGCGGGGAAGGTCTAATGGCCCGGCCGCGCCTGATGCTGGCGGACCACGACACGCGATCGGCCCGTCGCCTCGCGACGATGCTCGAGGAGGACGGCTGGGTGGTGGAGCTGTACGACGACGGCGCTATGGCCATGGCGCGGCTCGCGCGACCGCCCTCGTTCGACGTGATCGTCTCGGACTTCGTCGTCGCGGGCCTGAGCGGCCTGACGCTGCACGCTGAGGCACGCAAGCTCGCGCCGGACGTGCCCGTGGTCTTCGTGACGAGCTACCCGGAGCACATCGCGCGCGCGCACCTCGACCCGCCGCCCGTCGTCATCGCCAAGCCGGTCGACTACGCCACGTTCGCCGTCGAGCTCGCCCGCGTCCTCGGGCGCGCGAGCATGATCCCTTCCTAGCCTCAGATCGACACGGGCGGGCTGCACTCCTCCGGCACTTCCTTGGCCACCAGCGCCAGCACGTGCCGCGCCTTCTCGAGGAAGAACCGGGTCGGCGGGATGACGTGCACGCGCGGGTGCTTGCTCCACGCCTCGGCGATGCGCGCGTCGATGGCCGCAGCCTGCTCGGCGGTCTCGGTGCGGACACCGTTGGTGTGGTAGCCCTCCTCGATCGACGGCACGCGCAGGTGGATGACGACGTCGTAGCGCGCGAGCTGCGCGTCCACCGTCGTTTCGAGCTCCCGCCAGAACGACTCGGGGGTTTGCGGCCAGTAGGCGACGCTGTCGATGGTGCCGCGGTCGCAGAGCAACGAGTGCAAGCCGACCCGCGCGGAGAACACGTTCTCGATCTCCGTCTGCACGTGGAAGATCGCGCGCTGGGCCGCGCAGCGCGACGGCTCCGCCGTGTCGCGCGGGAAGCCGCCGCGGAAGAGCAAGCTCGCCGTCTCCGGCGCGAACGCGGTGTGGGCGCAGAGCGCGTGGCGGAGCATCTCGAGGATTGCGGTCTTCCCGGCGCCGGGCCCTCCCGTCAGGACGATACGAACCATGGGGCATTGAACCTCAGCTCGAGCTCCCACCGCAACGCTCGTGTGGAACGGGCCTTGCGAGGTCATGTTTCGAAGAC
>Ga0316628_100001915_pt1 | contig 15057 bp, 7 predicted proteins | sample OWC_Aug_M2_C1_D5_FD_207648 | JGI IMG/M metagenome (GOLD analysis project Ga0316628, IMG submission 207648) | Wetland soil microbial communities from Old Woman Creek delta, Ohio, United States - OWC_Aug_M2_C1_D5_C | ecosystem: Environmental > Terrestrial > Soil > Wetlands | place: USA: Ohio... | reverse complement strand
AAAGCCCTTATCCTCGACGAGAAGATGATCGTTACCCTCATGGCCAACGGCACCCTGGTGGGCTGGGAGATCGAAAAAGGGAATCAACGCTGGCAACTTAACCTGGATGATCTGTATAACTCTTGCATTAGAATAGTTAAAAGGATATTACTGGTTAGTCAAAATGGTAAAGCACTTTTATTGAAAGTCCCTGATATACGGGAGATGTCCGGGGCACTTGAGAAAAAAGGGATTTTCCTGGCTAAACAGCCTACTGAAAAGACACCTGATACGCCGGTACAATATATTTCAGAATTTATTGGCCGGGAAGACCTATTGCATCGGATTAAGGAAAGCGATAATTTACACTTCGCGATTTCCAGCGCGCCTAAAATGGGGAAAACCTCGCTGTTGAAAGTATTGGGCGATGTATTATCGGAGAATTCGAGATGCTGTTACGTAGATATGGAAAGACTTTTGTCGAATGTGTCAACTTATGAGGCTTTCGAAAGCTCCTTTTTTGAGATATGTTTGTCTCAATATACCTTTAGCCTGTCGGACCTCAAAACAAAAACCGGTTATACCGCTTTACTGAACCTGGCTAATAAAATCCGCAATACCCAAAAGTTCTGTGTATTCTGCCTGGACAATTTTTCAATACCCCGGCATTTTTCCGAAAATTGCCTTGACCAATTCAAAAATTTCCTGGATGGCATCATTATCCAGGATAATGCCCGCATGATCCTGACCTGCGGGGAAAAAGATATCCCGGGTATTCAAACATTTTTCAGTGAAATAAAGCTGGAAGCTGCCAGGTTTAGAGAGATTAAGTATGCTTCCTTATCTCTTCTTTCCCAATCGGATGTAAATAGATACCTGAGGAAAAGGCATCAATTGGATGAGAAGCAAATAAAAAAAATGTACAGGTATTCCGGTGGTGTTCCCTACCATACCAGGCTCTACAGCAATTGGAAACCAGGGAAATCAAGCATTGAAAATTATTCTCAAACCATTGCCCGGAAATACTGCGGGAAGATATTCGAGTTTTTCCGTGATCTAAGCCCGGAAGCTTATCTTTTTATTGCATTTTCTTTGAACCAGGAGATGTTGCCGGGAGAAATCAGCTTCAAAAAATTCTATGAAACTCACCCGTTATTCCGGAAAATATTACCAAAAGATTCATTGAAAAATGTCCTGGATGAAATAAACAATTATAGTAATCTGTTTATTGCAAAATATGATATTGATACATTTTTTATTATCATGAGGGATGATGTATTACTATTTCACGAAGCCTGCTTACACCTTCCCTGGATGCAAGTTTGGGTTGAAGTGAATACATTCTCCCGGTCACCCGGCAGGGAAAACGCGGAAAAATTGGCAGACACTTATGGGAAGTTGATAGGCTTCAGTTTAGAATCCGATGAACTGACGCAAGAGGTGTCAGCCCAATATAAAGATTTTTTTATCTGTAAAGTGAACCGCGAGGGGCGGGAAGTCCTGGGAATTCGCCTGGATACCTTCCTGGTCATTCCCCTTAAACCATGGGAACCGGGAAGAAGCAGCCAGGAGTTTAACCACATGTATATATCCATCAAGGAATCCTTGCGAAAGTATTGGAAATCGATTCATGAAGATGCCGTCAGTTTAAAATTTTATCTCTTGCTGCTCCAGTTGCACGGTATGGAAAAAGAAACCATAAAAAATGAACTAAGCGGCCTGGAAAGGGTTCCAATTATCGATGTTCACATGATGAAAAGAATTATCCTATCGTCTGATCCTCCTGAAAAATCCAAGGATTACATATTTGAACAATTAAATATCAGCGAACGTTCTCCCTATGTCACTGCCGGTGCTGTACAGGAAATCTTTTACGGGAGGGAATTGGAGATAGCCTTGATCCGGGGATTACCGGAAAATATCGGTATCTTCGGTACCCGAACCATTGGCAAAACCTCTTTGCTTTTAAAGCTCTACCGGGAAATCAAAGCTAATCCACGATGGAAACCCTACGTGATCGACTGTTCCCGCATCGACAGCGAAGAAACCTTATTAATGAATCTTGCCGAAAAAATGCAGGTGGATTTCCAGGATATCCCGGACATTGAAGCCTTCAGGAAATATATCTTGCGGGAAGCCGAAGCACTGGATGTTCAATACCTTTTCCTCATGGATGAAGTGGACCGACTGGTTCAATATGATTCCCTACACGAGGATAAGATATTTAATACTTTCAACAGGATGTGTACCGAAGCCCTTCCAGGTGGGGGACAAGCCGCTCGTTTCATCCTTTTCGGTTTTTACGAGATGTTCAAACAGATGATCAACCCGGAATCCCGTCTGTACAATTTCATGGTCTTTTTGCCTTTAAAACCATTGGATAAAAAGAGTGCCCTGGACCTGGTCACCAAGCCCATGAAAGATATCCATGTACAGTGGAAGGACAAAGCAGACGCCCAATATATGGTGGACCGCTGTTCCGGGCATCCGCTGCTGCTGCAAACTGCCTGCCAGGCGCTTTTATCCATTTTGGATAATAAGGAGGAACCCAGGGGTATTATAGAAAAAAACGATTTGAACAAGGCTTTCCAGGCCGAGGAGTTCCAGCAGCTATCCATGAGGCTCTATCATGCCGCATCCAAAGAAATTGTTAAGAAAGCAAAGTTCCGACTGTGGTTTAAATTAGCAAGGGACAGTGAAATCGAAAAAGCAAGGAAAACCAGCCATAAAGACCGACATTACATGGATGATATTCACCGTATCACCCTGCTTTCCGCTGCCGCGGCATACCACGAAGAAAAGAAGGAGAACTTCACTCTGCCGGAGATTCAAGAGGATTTAAAAAAGCATAAGATAGAAATATCCCCGGATGAAGTGAGAAATACCCTTGATTATTTATGCCTGTGCGGGGTATTTCGTTTGCGGGATGAAACGGATGAACCCACATTGATTACCACTCATGGCGACCGGATCAAGGAAGCCAGGGGACAGGAAATTGCCGAATTAAGCGAAGAAGAGAAAAAACTATTTAGAAATACAAAGATAGATAAACCGGATATCTATGCACCAAAAAATGGTTCTGCCCTAAGATTTACCTACGAATTTGCAGTGCGCATTTTTCCTGAACTTTTGGTGGCCAATCTCGGGGGTATTGATAAATGCAAAGAAGAACTAAGAAATTTAATAAAAAAAGGGGAATGGCGGTCAACTCTCAGGAGGCGTTGAAAATGAATCGGACTGATTTAAACAAGCTTTTAAGTGAAATCACTTCAAAAAGGTATGTCAATCTTTTTGCTAAAGACGACGAAGAAAATAAGGATTCGCTTATTCAAACTATAATACCGGTAATCAGGGAGTCCCAGCTTAATAACCTTTGCATTGATGTAGATATTCGGAATTTCTTTGAATGTGAAAACGAATCCGAGGAAGCCAAAAACCTTTTGCGGATTATCAATAATAATTCTTCTGCCCTGCAAAATGAAATCTTCATTACTAATGCCATTTCTGTCACGGACGCCCTTGACCGTTTAAATCATGCCTTAAAAAAACCGGGACTACTCACATTTCACTGTTTCAGGGATAACCGCAGTGAAAAAGAGAAGGATATACTTCGGGCCATCCGCAAATTTATCAATATGATAATGTTAGAAGACAATATCCCTCGTTTCTTGGGCATATTGATCGTCAGCAGCAGCCGAATCGATACCTGGGAACTTTTCCCCGAATCTAACCTGGATAAGAGGCATGTTGGTTTTATCGCTTATTAGCCGGTGCAATTACAAAAATTTATCTAACAACATAAATAGGAAAAGAAATTACCTATCCCTTTTATTTTTCCCCTTTTATTCTCGATTTGTAGTGTAAAAGAAATGGCTTTCCAGGAATTGGGAAAATTTAGTGTTATCCTGGCCTGCCCCCAAAGATATCTAAGCAAATTATGCCTTCGGCGACCAGGAACCTTTCAGGCAAAGGTCATTAGTCATTAGTGAAAAAAGTAAAATTTTAGAGTTCATTTAATTAGGTCGGGGCTGCCAGCCCCTTCCTGGACTTCCAAAAGCTTTTGATTGTGTACCTTAGTGGCTAAAATTTGATGGTGAATCCAGGTTTCATTTAGATATCAACATCCTGGCTTCCCGGATCAGTAACTGGTCTGAGGAAGATTGAGGGGTAAACCTGATCATTAATACTAACCGCTTGACTCCCGGCCTTACTTTTTTTGAAATGTGATATGTTTTCCAATCCGGGGATTGAAAATATTCCTTTGAAGATTGCCACCCCCCATTAAAATCCTGGACTGCAATAAAGTTGTCCTTGTTTAATAAATTGGGCGATATTGCTGCACTGACAATGAAATGAACGGTTTTTCCTCCAGGTATCTCCATGTCTAATCCATTGCGGTTAAACTCATATCCCAGGTGAAGTCTCCTGGTTCCATCTTTTCCAGGCTCTATAACCCTTACCCTGAGCATGCCAAGGCCGTTATCTTTGACGGTATCGATCTTAAATGTTCCCAACCTGGCAAGAGTAACCAACTGGGGGGAAATCTCCTGGACGGTTAGCCCTTTTTGGTTCCATACCTTTATTTCTTTTTCAGCGGGTGACTTTACGGTTTTTTCCAGCAAATGATCCACCATGTCCTGGGGAGTAATATCCTCTCCCTCGAACCCGGCAGGTGGATAGATTTCAACTTCGTTAAATGAAAGAGGAATTTTTGTCGAAGATCGCAGCCGCACAAACCGGGTAATTTTTCCCCCCAGTGGAACACGCCAGGGTTGTTCCTGGCCTCGCTGCGCAGCACTCTTTAAGATTTTGAAAGTTTTACCATTTAAAGAACCGAGAATTCGCAGGGGTAGATTTTTTTCCCCCCAGCACTGGCCGTCATAAATAACAATTTCTCCTACTGGTTTTGGCGAACCCAAATCCACCTGCCACCAGCCCTTCCTTCCTTTACGTGTCATAAAAGGTTTGCCGATATCGCCATCTACACCCAGTCCAGCATAAAAAACTAATCGCCGACCATTCATCGAAGTTTTTTTAGCATAAGCCAGGTTGTTCCGCGGGGGAAAATCCTTGCTTGTCCATGTGTACCCGGTGCCTAAATTATCACCGCGGTAAAGACCGGCTGCCCAGGCAAAAAAGAGACAAACCGGGATCGATACACCAACTACTGCCCCAATTACCCGCTGTTTTCCCCGCAAGACAAATAGAACAAAATAGACCCCGATTAGAAAAAATGTCAAACAACTGACCAGCATGCCGACAAATGCGGCCCGGCTCCAATACCGGAATTCGATTTTATGCTGCCCCGCCTCCAGGTATACCGCCTGCATATACCCATTGGCTCGATAAATACGGGTCACGGTTCCAGCGATCTTCGCTTGCCATTTGTCCGAATAAGGAAAAGAAAAAGCCAGGTACCCGGGTGCCCCGGCTTCCACTGAAAAACAAACCCGGTTAAAAGTATTCTCTTCAAGTCTAATTTTGTCGTTTCCTGGACGGGCAAACACAAGGTTTGCCCCTACGACGGCACGAGAACCGGCATCAGACGCAGGGGCGAATCTCGTATTCGCCCGAACCTTCTCCCCGGGTGACGTTTCTACCACCAGTGTATCGGTGACGTTTTCTTTATTGAGAATACGGTACGCCTCTGTTTCGTTGGAAACACTTTTATATTCCCGGTAAAACTTTGCCAGGACAGGTTCAAGGATAGATTCCTGCATTTGCCGGAGGACAGATGTGGATTCCATCCAGCCGTCTTCACATTTAAAATAAGTAAGGTCCTTCTTTATGAAATTATCTATTTTCTCTAACGTAGGCTGAGGTCGCTTTTTATTCACCCAGGTGCCGTAACGAATTTCTGCAGTCACCTGGACAACAACCGTAATGGCCAACAGGACACCAATGATATTGAACCATTTCTTTCCATGCCCCTTGATGATATAAAAGGAATGCACCAGTGCCAGGATAAGGCTTGATAACCCCATCCAGAAAATCAACGACTCCACCCATTGGGGATATGGATTGATGGTTCCCGGGATAAAGGGACCGGGTTTGGGTAGATGTTTAGCCAGTACCAGGTTGTAGATAATAAACAAAGGAATAGCCACTATGGCCAGGAATTGATAAGATGGAGCAGATAAAGGTTTGCTCTCAGTAGTAGAGGTGACTTTTTTACCCCCAGAGCGAAACAACCACGCCAATATTAATAAAAATAAAAAGGGAAACACTATAACAATACGACCGGGAACACGAAAATCATGAGCTAAAGGAAAGTATTTCCAAAAAAAGTAATGCACCGGAGTGGCACCGCCAAGACTGCATAGAAAGGTAAGTGTCACCAGGACCCAAACCAATAGTATCGGCATGGGTACTTTTTTAACTGTTAAATAAAGCAGAGGAACAAGTGCGATGAGCAGAATTATGACAGAACTGCCAAATGCACTGTGAACATCGCTGTGAAGTGGTGAAAAAAAACTATTTAACATACCACCAATCGTGTCGCTGAAGTGTATACTCCACTTATAACTCTGACCCACTCGCTGGGCATTGGTTACGATAAAATCAAAGTAAAAGGGAATGATGTAAGCCGAAGCCAGGAGTATACCCCCCAGGACACAGATTCCTATGGTTTTAAAATATTTGATAAGAGATCGGCGGTTCAATGGAATTGCCGGGGAAATTTTGTTAAGCATAAAAGGAATCGCGATTCCAGCGATACTTGTACCCAAAAAGCCCAGGTACATCATTTGCGGATGTCCACCACATACCAACAAATAAGTAGAGATGATGATGGATATTGGACCGATCGCCCGGGTGGGTTTTATATAATAAAAAGCCATTGCCATACACAAAAATAAATATCCCGTGTAATTCTCCAGGGAGGCGCCGTAACGAAATAGGTCCAGCATACGAAGATTGTAGATGGTTATAAAAGAGATGATAAATGCCATGATGTAGTCCAACTGAAGCCGGCCCAGTAAGATAAATAATCCCAGGTGGACCAAACCCAGCGAAAGAAGCCGTAAAAGTGTGTTCCACTGGAGGGCATGCCCTTCCCAATAGCCCGGCATCAGGGCTGCCAGGTGAGAAATCGGGTGAAACACCTGGCCCAGGGTAAGTGCCGCCGCAGATTGACCGCCAGCATATTTCGCCACATAAAGGGGGAACGAACCATGCTTCAACGAATGCTGCAGTTCCATTTGCTCATAGATGGGATATACAATATAGTCGTTTCCAATAGTCCGGTCCCCTAAAAAGGGTATTTGCCAATAGAATACCAGGAAGGGTAAAAACATGATAAAAATGTAAATGATAGGTTTGTGAAAGTTATTAAGCATTTAATTGTTCCTCCATTGCTAAATTTAGGAAACAGGCCGGTTGTTCGGCCCCTTTGTTTACCTTTGTAGCTAAAATTTGATGGTGAATCCAGGTTTCATTTAGATATCAACATCCTGGCTTCCCGGATCAGTAACTGGTCTGAGGAAGATCGCGGGGTAAACCTGATCATTAATACTAACCGCTTGACTCCTGGCCTTACTTTTTTTGAAATGTGATATGTTTTCCAATCCGGGGATTGAAAATATTCCTTTGAAGATTGCCACCCTCCATCAAAATCCTGGACTGCTATAAAGTTGTCCTGGTTCAACAAATGGGGTGAAATAGCTGCACTGACAATGAAATGAACGGTTTTGCCTGCCGGTATCTCCTCATTTAGCCCATTGCGGTTAAACTCATATCCCAGGTGAAGTCTCCTGGTTCCATCTTTTCCAGGCTCTATAACCCTTACCCTGAGCATGCCAAGGCCGTTATCTTTGACGGTATCGATCTTAAATGTTCCCAACCTGGCAAGTGCAACCAACTGGGGGGAAATCTCCTGGACGGTTAGCCCTTTTGGGTTCCATACCTCTATTTCTTTTTCAGCGGGGGACTTTACGGTTTTTTCCAGCAAATGATCCACCATGTCCTGGGGAGTAATATCCTCTCCCTCGATCCCGGCTGGCGGATAGATTTCAACTTCGTTAAATGAAAGAGGAATTTTTGTGGAAGATCGCAGCCGCACAAACCGGGTAATTGTTTCCCCCAGCAGGATGCGCCAGGGTTGTTCCTGGCCTCGTTTTGCAGCACTATTTAAGATTTTGAACGTTTTGCCATCCATTGAACCAAGAATTTGCAGCGGTAGATATTTTCTGCCCTGGAATTGGCCGTCATAAATGACAATTTCTCCTATAAGTTTGGGCGAACCTAAATCCACCTGCCACCAGCCCTTCTTTCTTTTCGGTGTGCGAAAAGGTTTACCGATATCGCCATCTACGCCAAGTCCGGGGTAAAAACGTGATTGCTCTACATTCATCGAAGTTTTCTTCGCATAAGCCAGGTTGTTCCGCGGGGGAAATTCCTTGCTTGTCCATGTGTACCCGGTGCCTAAATTATCACCGCGGTAAAGACCGGTTGCCCAGGCAAAAAAAAGACAAAGCGGGATCGATACTCCAACCAGTGCCCCAATTACCCGCTGTTTTCCCCGCAGGACAAAAATAACAAAATAGGCCCCGATTAGAAAAAATATCAAACAACTGACCAGCATACCGACAAATGCGGCCCGGCTCCAATACCGGAATTCGATTTTATGCTGACCGGTCTCCAGGTATACCGTCTGCATATACCCGTTGGCTCGATAAACCCGGGTGCCGGTACCATCGATCAGTGCTTTCCAATTATGCGCATATGGAAATGAAAAAGCAAAAAAACCCGGTGCCCCGGCTTCCACTGAAAAAAGAACCCGGTTAAATGCACTTTCTTTAAGCTGTATTCGATCTTCTTTTTTAGAATTTTCCCGGTTTTCTTTCGATGCATCCGGCAGTGCTTCACCTGGCAGCAATTCCACCACTATTGTATCCGTGACATTATTACTCCTGATAAATCGGTACGCGCCAGTTTGATCCGTTACAAATTTATATTTTCGATAAAATTTTGCCAATGCCGGTTCAAGAATGGATTGTTTTTTTTGATTAAAAACCGGCTCCGATTCCATTCCATATCCTGGGTTTCTATGATATGCCAGGGCCTGGTTTTTTTGCTTATCCATTTCCGCCAATGCAGCCTGTGGACGTCTTTTAACCACCCAGGTCCCGTATCGAAGTTCTGCGGTCACCTGGACGATAACCGCCATTGCCAGTAGAATCCCTACGACACTGCGCCATCCCTTAAAAAAACGCTTTAATTGAATTGAATGAAACACCACCAGGATGAGGCTAAAAAGCCCTACCCAAAAAATCATCGTGTCCACCCCCGGGGGATAACCACTAATATGCGGTGGAGACCAATATTTGAGTTTGGGCAGGTATTTAACCACTACCCCATTGTAGAGGATGAATACAAGAACAGCAATCAAACCCGGGAACAGGTAGGGTGAAAAAGAAAATTCCCGGGGACCGGGTTTAATTTTTTTTTCTTTATTGGTCCGCGAAAATAACCACGCCAGTAACAACAGGAATAAAAAAGGGAAAAGCATGGTCAGACGATCGGGGATACGAAAGGTCCCGGCCAGGGGGAAATACTTCCAGAAATAATAATAGAGTGGTGTTCCATTTCCAAGAGCGCATAAAAAAATAACCGCCAGGGCTGCCCAGATCGCTGTAACCACCAGGGGCACTTGTATACGAAGGGCATAGAGCAGTGGAATAAAAGCGATTAGGAGTATAATAGCCGAACTGCCAAAGGCTCCATGAACTTCACTGCGCAGCGGTGCAAAAAAACTATTGATCATCCCGGTGGCTGAACTGCTATATTCTAAGCTCCACTGGTAATCTTGCCCTACTCGCTGGGCATTGGTTGCGATAAAATCAAAATAAAAGGGAATGGTGTAGGCCGAAGCCAGGAGTATACCCGCCAGGACACAGACTCCTATGGTTCTAAAATAGGTGATAAGACATCGGCGGTTCAATGGAATCACCGGGGAAATTTTGTTAAGAATAAAAGGAATCGCGATTCCAGCGATTCCCGCGCCCAAAAAGCCCAGGTACATCATTTGCGGATGTCCACCGCATACCGACAAATAAGTGGAGATGATGATAGATATCGGACCGATCGCCCGGGTGGGTTTTATATAATAAAAGGCCATTGCCATACACAAAAATAAATATCCCGTGTAATTCTCCAGCGAGGCGCCGTAACGAAATAGGTCCAGCATACGAAGATTGTAAACGGTTATAAAAGAGATGATAAATGCCATGATGTGGTCCAACTGAAGCCGGTCCAGTAAGATAAATAGTCCCAGGTGCACCAATCCCAGCGAAAGAAGCCGTAAAAGTGTGTTCCACTGGAGGGCTTGTCCTTCCCAATAGCCCGGCATCAGGGATGCCAGGTGAGATATCGGGTGAAACACCTGGCCCAGGGTAAGGGCCGCGGTGGATTGACCGCCGGCATACCCCGGTGCATAAAGGGGGAACGATCCATGCTTCAACGAATACTGCAGTTCCATTTGTTCATGGATGGGAAAGGCAATGTAATCGTTTCCAATAGTCCGGTTCCCTAAAAAGGGTATTTGCCAATAGAATACCAGGAAGGGTAAAAACATGATAAAAATGTAAATGATCGGTTTGTGAATGTTATTAAGCATTTAATCATTCCTCCACTGTAACTGGTTTCGTAAATTAGGTTTGCTTGTGCCGGTTTGATTTATCAAACCCAAACCTGCGGCTGATTCGCGTCCTTACTACAAATATCCGAGGCTTTTCAAAATCTGTTTGTCCTCTTCGGTTAATTTTGTATCTTTATAATTCCCGCTTAGTACCTTTTCTCCTTTATTATGATAATATTTGAAGACATTATAAAGTAAATCCGTATATTTCATTATTACCGGGTTGAGTTTTTTGACGGTTACTTGATTTTTCTCCATTTCGATGTCCGTGGATAAATCGAATAATTCATTTAACTTTTTTCGTTTTCGCTGTGTCGCTAATGCCTTATAGATTCTATTTTCAATTTTTTCCGTGGATCTGGCATTTTTAGGGAATTCCTTCCCGGGAATAACCGCATACCTGAAATTCTCAATGATAGTGTTTCCTTTGAGATAAAAGATAACCCGGATTCGGTCCAGGACCGTTACCGGGTAGACAACTTCCAGGTGTAGGTTTTTTCCCGGTTCGGCGGGTAATTCTACTTTTTGAGTCTGCAGGATAGGCTGTATTTTAACATTCAATGACAGTCCTTCATTCCTGGGGATATCGGCCCGTAAGACAGCATAATTGCATCCCTTATCCAGGACATAGGGGGGGTGGATACTTATTGGATTGTTCCCTGTTATCATTTGATCCTTACGAAGGGGTTTAAAGCGATTTTCATCGATCCCTGGCGTGTATTGGTTGGAAATATACCAATATCGATAATGATAATCGAAATTTAAAACGTATGCAAAGGGATACCCCAGTAATTGAATGGAGCGTGAATGCCCGGGATTGCCAATGATTAAGAATTTTCTATCCGGATGATCTCTGGATTTTTTGATCGGTTCTTTTAAATCGACTCCTTCCGTAGGATGGTCATAGGTAAGACCCGCCATCCCCAATAGTGTCACCCCAATATCCATCGTAGAGACATAGGTATCGATGGTTTTGTTTTGGGGTATGCGGTACCCATGGAAAACCAGGGGAACATAAGTGGTTTCGGAATAGAAATCCATATGGCCATAAGTGTATCCATGTTCGCCGAATTGCTCGCCGTGGTCCGCTGTGATACAGGTTACCAGCCGTTTTTTCAGCCCCTTTTTCTCCAGGTAGTCGTAGAGCATTTGAATATGTTCGTCCAGGTAGCGAATCTCTTTGTCGTATAGTTGGATACCTTTTGGTTTTCCTTTCCCCAAACCAGATTTAAATTGAATGTGCGCTTTATTGTAATAAGGGGTATGGGGATCAAAATAGTGCACCCAGATAAAGAGGGGCTTATTTTTGTGATGGGTATCGTATTCATCGATCTGCGCAAACAGGCTTTTATTAACCGAAGGAGCGGTCCGTTCGGCATAGGGAAATTTAGGATTAAGGCCTTTCTCTTTTTCCCATCGGTCGGAAAAAGAATCAAACCCCTGGTGAAAATTTTTCTCCCTTCTTAGAATCCCAACAGCAACAGTGCCAATGGTGTAATAGCCATGCTTTTTCAACACTTCGGCCATGGTTTGCACTTTATCGTTCAATATTGAGCCATTGCTGAGCGCATAATGCGTCAACGGATGCAGCGACGTTAATATAGAGGCATGACTGGGAACAGTTAATGGAATAGGAGTAATCACATTTCTAAACATCACACCTTCTTTGGCCAGTCGGTCGATAAAGGGAGATGTTTCCCGGTAATAACCGTAAGCCCCTAAGTGATCCCGCCGCAGCGTATCGATCGTAATCAACAGGATATGGGGTTTTACCTTCTCTCCCCCACATGAAAAGAATAACAATACCGATGCCAGCACCGATACCATGATAACAACTTTAGTTTTCATTGCTCTTTCTCCTATTTTTTTATATGAGATTGTGGTAGTGAATGCCTGTGGTTCAAAGCAAACTCTCCGAATCCACCCCATTCAAACTCTTTTACCAGGCGGATGAATTTCTCTTTTGCGTTTCTCAGACCATAATAGTACATAAAACGGTTAAAGAATTTCAACCTCATACGCGGCTGATCCGGGTCGATATCACGGGGATGAATATATACCACGGCTGGCTGCTGCTCCCGGTTGATTTCTTTTATATGCTTGTGAATATACCTCCCCGGGAAAAACCGGAAAAAACCACCCCCACAAAAAGCAGTTGTAACTCCCAATAACCGGCTGGTAGATACAGGCAATTCCACCAATTCCCCGGCTTTCATTTGCAGCACCTGGGGATACCGGTAAAACCCGGCTATCCCCCCGGCAGTCCTTACCCCCGGGAAAATAGAGCTGTCATACATAAAGCCTTCTTTTTTGATGATTTCCAATGCCCATAAATCCTGCCGCCGAATCGAAAACCCGGAGGCCCGGAACCCCAAACAAGCCTGCCCGGTTAAATCCTCTAACAACGCTTTGGTCCCGGCGATATCTTCCCGGAATCCTCCCGGCCCCATCTCGAATACAAATTCATGCCGATTACCATGACAGGCGATCTCATGCCCTAATGAACTAATCCGCTTGATTAACCCTGGATGCCGGTGCGCAATATATCCCAATACAAAAAAAGTAATGGAAAGACCATCGACGATCTCTAACAAAATTTCGGCCATCTCCTCTACCCGCGATTCACAATTCGCCCACTCTTCAAAACCAGGCGCTGCCGGGTCTCCTATAAAATGATACCAATCCTCAAGATCGATCGATAAAAGATTTTTCATCTGCCTCCGGCGGCCAGGGGGGCTCTTTTCGAGAAAACCGCCCCCCTGGACCCCCTGTAAAAGCTTTTAATTAAAAATTGTTTCATCTGTTATCTGTTATTCTGTTTTCTGTCATCTGTTCACTGACTCACTGACCCACTGACCTACTGACCTACTGTCTTTCCTCTGTGGCTAAAAAAATAGTCAAAAAATAATCTTTTGCCATTTTTTCAATGGTAAATTGCTTTGCTCCTGCTTGCCGGGCAATTTGCTTAACATCCTCTGCCGAATAGAAAAATACCGGGCACTTTTTGATCTTTTCAAATTTCAATCTGCGAAGTTGCTGGATGATTCCTCCTGACGTGGGAAAACTGATCATAACTTTTCTCCCGGCACACTGGAGCATTTTTTCTACCAATGGCCCCGGGTCGGCTATATAATCGAAAACCCCCATGGCAAAAACATGATCAAAGGTCTCTTCTATTTTCATTTGCATAAAATCAGCTTTCACAAATCGGCAAATGTGATCGACGTTAAACTGCCTGGTCAGGCGATTGGCTTCTTCGATCATATTTTGAGCAAAATCAACTCCCAGCGCCTTTTTAATTCCCTTTAATGCCAGTGCGATCGAATATCGCCCGGTGCCGCAGCCTACATCGAAAACAGTGGTATCTTCATATGGAGCAACTTCTTCGATAACCTTTTCAAACCGCAGCCGCATGCTGCGCCGGAAAATCCTGTCGATAATCCTCGATAAAATATTTTTCTTCTCATGGTAAAAAGAATCAAATTCCCGGTACGTATGGTGAAAATGCGCTGCCACTTGCCCTGGAACATCGGTTACTACTTCCCGGGACTGGGTTTGCCGCTTACCTTGCGGTTGAGAATGTTTTATCATTGGCCTCCGGCGGCCAGGGGCTCTTTTGAAAAACCGCTCCTGGACCCCACAAAACTTTTTATTAATATGGTTTCTATTTTATTCTTTTCTTCGTGACCCTTTGTGTACCTTTGTGGCTAAAATTAGACGGTGGATTTAGGTAGTCATCATAATCATCGATGTCCTTCAGTGGTCTTTTTCTTAATTACTAACATGGCCTGGGTTAGAAATATGGACCATATGATTTTCTTTTCCAAAAGTTCTCCATGTCGATTAACTGTGTCCAGGACTTCTGCTATTTTTAACGGCCGTTCGTCATGGAAAATCCATAAACCGAGGAGTTCCGATATTTTTCGTGTGATTTTGTACAAAAACGTGGGAGTAGGAAAACCGAGGATAAGAATCCCACCGCTTTTTAGCACATCGAAATGTGCCAGGATTGCTTCCCTGGTGTTTTCAACGGAAAAATGTTCGATCAATCCTACACTAAATACAAGATCACACTCGACTTTTAAGTCATGGTCCAGGATATCCTGGTTAATTAAATAGGTATTATCCCGGTTCCCGATCCTGCGGGAGAACTCATCCAATCCCACCTGGTTATTATCGACGATATAATAGGCTTTGGGTTGAAAGGTTTCATCAAACAACTCATAAAAGCAACTGTTCCCGCCGCCGATTTCCATTATGGTCATATCGGTTTTTTTCGGCATATACTGTTGAATATATTTTAAAAGAACTCGTGTAATGATTCTCTTAGTAAACCCTGCAAATTTATAGGGCTTCTTATAATAGGCATTCCAATCGGTTTTTTTCAAGTTTCTTCTCTTTTAGCTGTAAAAACGAATTCTCGTTGGATCAGGAAGCTGAAT
>Ga0316628_100001914_pt1 | contig 15057 bp, 11 predicted proteins | sample OWC_Aug_M2_C1_D5_FD_207648 | JGI IMG/M metagenome (GOLD analysis project Ga0316628, IMG submission 207648) | Wetland soil microbial communities from Old Woman Creek delta, Ohio, United States - OWC_Aug_M2_C1_D5_C | ecosystem: Environmental > Terrestrial > Soil > Wetlands | place: USA: Ohio... | reverse complement strand
TAATGCGATTATGGTGAAGGGTAGAAGCAACGACATTATGGACAAGGCCGTGGAGCAGATCACGCAGCTGCTGCACCAGAGGCACAAGATACCGGAGGGGGAGGACGACGACTTCTCCGTGCGCAACCTCTCCGAAATGCTTGCGATGGCCGAGACCCAGACAAAGATTATGGCGGCGCTGCTCGGGAGTGTGGCCGGTGTATCGCTGCTTGTTGGAGGAATCGGGATAATGAACATAATGCTCGTGTCTGTGACCGAACGCACACGTGAGATAGGCATAAGGATGGCCGTGGGCGCAAAGGGCCGGGATATCCTGATGCAGTTCCTGATTGAAGCGCTGGTGCTCTCTCTTTTGGGCGGCTTGTTCGGCATCATGCTCGGCGTCGGGCTTTCGGAGATTGTCGACGCTTTTTCCCAGTTCAAGACCCACATAACGATTTTTTCAGTAGCCCTCGCGTTCTGCTTTTCTGCGGCTGTCGGAATATTCTTTGGTTTTTACCCTGCAAGAAAAGCCGCCGCCATGGACCCGATAACAGCCCTCCGGTATGAATAATCAAAAATGAAAGGTAACAAAAGTATGAGGATCCTGTTTTATTTTTTGTCCGCAATAATATTGTCCCTCTCACTTTTATCAGGCTGTTCCGGAACGAAACAGGAGGACGCCTCAAAGGCAAAGGGAAAGACAGCGGAACTTCCCGTGACCGTTGACGTGGCGGCGGTAAAGACAATGCCGGTCCAGCGTACGGTCGACTTTGTCGGAACGCTTGAAGCCTTCGAGGATGCGGCGGTAGCCAGCAAGCTCGAGGCCCCGGTTGCCAGGGTCATGGTCGACATGGGCGACCGCGTCGAGAAGGGCAGGGTTATCGTCAAGATGGACGACGAGGAGTTCCGGATAAAGGCGGAGCTTGCGGAGGCGAGCCTGAAAGAGACGCTTGCGAAGCTCGGCGTCGATAACGAGAAAGACGTCGTCATAACTAACGTATCATATGTAAAGATGGCCAACGCCCAGCTTATAAATGCGGAGAACGACCTGAAGAGGATGAAAGACCTCATCGGCAGGGGTTTCATAGCCAGGTCGCAGCTTGACGACGCCCAGGCAAAGAGGGATGTCGCAAAGGCAAACCTTGACAGCCAGATGGAGATGGGACGCTCGCTCTATTCAACCGTACAGACTAAAAGGGCCTCGCTTGCCCTGGCAAAAAAGCAGCTCGCCGATACAGATGTCAGGGCGCCGTTCTCCGGTCTGGTGAGCAGCCGCATGGTCCATCCGGGTGACTTCGCCAAGGTCGGAACCGAACTGGTGCACATTGTAAAGGTTGACCCTGTCAGGCTGCGTGGAACAATACCGGAGGTAAACGCCCCTGAAATCAGGGCTGGTCAACCTGTTGCCGTGAAGCTCTCTGCCGTACCAGGCAAGGAATATAAAGGGACGATCAGCAGGATAAGCCCGTCCAGCAGCCAGGAGAACCGCTCGTTCATGGTGGAGATACTGATACCGAACGGGGACGGGGCGCTGAAGCCCGGCTACTTCGCGGAGGCAAGCGTAAAGACGCACACCGACAAGGATGCAATGGTCGTCCCGCTGAATTCAGTCGTAAACTTCGCCGGTGTAAACAAACTGTATATGGTGGAGGGCGGCAAAGCGGTCGAGAAGATTGTCACTCCGGGCATCAGGGTCGGGGACGACGTCGAGGTTTCCGGAGGAGTGAAGCCCGGCGACATCGTCGTGACGACCGGCATGAAGCGGCTCTATAACGGCAAAACCGTAAGCGTGAGGAAATAGCCGTGGAAAAGTTTGCCAGCATCTTTATAAAAAGGCCGGTATTTGCCACGATGATAGTATTGTGCCTCGTGGTGCTGGGGTTGGCGTCCTACAACAGCCTTGGCCTCGACCTCTTCCCGAACATCGACATGCCGACCGTGACGATTACCACGACGCTTAAGGGCGCGTCTGTCGAGGAGATGGAGACGTCCGTCACAAAGCCTATAGAGGAGGCCGTCAATACCATAAGCGGCATCGATGTCCTTCGGTCGTCCAGTACCGAGGGCGTATCGAGGGTTATAATCGAGTTTGTGCTGGAGAGGGACGGCGACGTCGCCGCGCAGGATGTCAGGGATAAAGTCTCCGGGATCCTGAGCCAGCTGCCCGAAGGGACGGACCCGCCGGTAATCGAAAAGTTCGACGTGGACGCCTCCCCTGTAGTGTCAGTGGTCGTGGCCGGCAAGAGGAACCTGCAGGAGCTTACCGAGCTGGCGGACAAGAAGATAAAGCAGGACCTGGAGACGATAAACGGTGTCGGGCAGGTGCTCATCGTAGGCGGCAGCAAGAGGGCCGTCAACATATATGTGGACATAAAGAAGCTCGAGGCCTACGGCATATCGATCACACAGGTAAAAAATGCGCTCGCCGCGCAGAACCTGGAGTTGCCCGGAGGTCGGGTAGATCAGGGCTCACGCGAACTTGTCCTCCGGACGATGGGACGGATGGACAACGTCAGGGACTTCAATGACATCATCATAGCGCAGAAGGGCAACACGCCTGTCTTCCTCAGGGATGTCGGCCGGGTGGAGAACAGCGTCGAGGAGCCGCGCTCTCTGTCGCGCCACGACGGCCAGACCGCCGTGAACCTGGTCATAAGGAAACAGTCCGGGACGAACACAGTGGCTGTCGTCGACAAGGTCAACGAACGCCTGAAGGAGCTCAAAAAGTCTCTGCCGGATGATATCACCACGACGTCGGTAAAAGACTCGTCCCGTTTCATAAGGAGGTCCATACACGAGCTCAAGTTCCACCTGGTGCTCGGCGCGTTCCTGGTCTGCCTGGTAGTCCTCATATTCATGCGGGACTGGCGTTCCACCATGGTGGTCGCGCTTTCCGTCCCGGCGTCGCTTATCTCGACATTTACGATGATGAAGCTCATGGGGTTCACCATAAACAACATGACGCTCCTGGGGCTTACGATTTCGGTTGGAGTGGTGATCGACGACGCCATAGTCATACTCGAAAATATATTCCGGCATATCGAGGAACATGGGAAGGCCCCGATGCAGGCCGCCGTCGATGCGACCTCGGAAATAGCGCTCGCGGTCATGGCAACCACTCTCTCCCTGGTCGTCATATTCCTGCCGGTCGCGTTCATGTCCGGAGTGGTGGGCCGCTTCTTCAAGAGCTACGGCTTTACCGTCGCTACCGCGATAATGGTCTCGCTGCTGGTAGCCTTTACGCTCATACCGACGCTGGCGGCAAGGTTCCTTCGCCTGAAGGCCGGCGGGCCTGGTATCGGGGAAGGTATCAAGAAGTCGGTGAAAGAGGGGTTTGTCTGGAGGGCGATAGACGGCTCCTATGGCAAAATGCTTGGGTGGTCCCTCAGGCACAGGGTAACTATCGGGGTTGTCACCCTCGCAGTCGTCCTGTCCACCGTTCCGCTTATCAAGATGATAGGCAAGGACTTTATCCCGCAGGACGACCAGAGCGAGTTCGAGGTGGTGATAGACACGCCGGAGGGCTTTACGCTCGATGAATCAAACAGGGTATTCAGGGAGATAGAAGGCCGCATCAAGGGGCTTCGCGGCGTGCAGACGGTGCTGACCAACATAGGTGAAACCGCCCAGGCGGGCGTGACAAACGGCACTATCTATGTAGGGTTGACGGACCTTAATACGCGGGATTTCTCGCAGCAGGACGTTATGGGGGACGCGAGGAAGATCATGGCAGCCTACCCTGACCTCCGTGTCAGCATACAGCCGGTCTCGATGATCTCGGGCGGCGGTTTCCGGCAGACGGACATAAACTTCAACGTGCGCGGGCCTGACCTTGACAAACTGAACGAGTATACTGCGAAGATGGTCGAGAAGATGAGGGCCACGCCCGGCTTCACGGACGTCGATACTACCATATCCAACAGGAAACCGGAACTCAGGGTCATTATCGACAGAAAGAAGGCCGCCGACCTTGGGGTCAATGTTGCGGATATCGCCTCCGCGCTCCGTACGCTTGTCGGGGGCGAGCAGGTGACCAAATATAAAGAGGGCGCGGACCAGTACGACGTCTGGCTCCGTGCGGAACTCAAGGACAGGAACGACCCGCAGGTGCTGGGAATGATGTCCATACCGACGGACAAGGGCGGACTCGTCAAGCTCACAAACTTGGTCAAATTAAACGAGCAGCTTGGCCCTGCCGAGATAGACAGGCAGGACCGCCAGAGGCAGATCACCGTTACCGCGAACATGGACAAGGGCTTCTCCATGAGCTACGGGATGGAGCAGGCCCAGAAGATAGCCGAAGGCCTCGACATGCCTTTCGAGTACAAGACTGATTTTACCGGCCGCGCGAAGATTATGGTGCAGACATTCTCCAACTTCCTCATCGCGTTCATCCTGAGCCTTATCCTGATGTACATAATACTTGCGAGCCAGTTCGAGAGCTTTCTGCACCCGGTTACTATCATGCTGGCGCTCCCGATATCCATACCGTTTGCGCTGTTGTCGCTTATACTGCTTGGTCAGACGCTCAACATATACAGCATCTTCGGCATGTTCATGCTGTTCGGCATAGTGAAGAAGAATGGCATATTGCAGGTGGACTATACCAACACGCTGATAGCGCAGGGCATGGACAGGGACAAGGCGATACTTGAGGCGAACCACACGAGGCTTCGGCCTATTCTTATGACCACCGTCACGCTCATCGCGGGCATGATACCCATCGCGCTTGGTAAGGGTCCGGGAGCGGCTTCCAGGGCTTCCATGGCGAAGGTCATAATCGGCGGACAGGCGCTTTGCCTGCTTTTGTCACTGCTGGTTACGCCGGTCGCTTACTCGTTTTTCGACGACATACAGAGGGGCCGCGCATGGGCAGTGTTCATGGAGCGCCTGCCGGTTAGATTCAGATGGAGAAAGAGGCCTGAAAAGGCAGAGAGCCCGGCCCCCGCAGAGTAATGGATACTATAACGCATGTACTTACCGGCGCCGTGATAGGCGGCGCGGCCAAGGAAAAGCTAGGCTGGGTAGCCCCGGCTGCGGCGATGGCCGGCGCGTTTGCGCCGGACGCGGACATCTTTTTGCAGTTCCTGCGTACCGAGACATTCTTCAAGTACCATCGCGTCGTGGCCAACTCATTTTTGGGCATTGCCATTTTCCCTGTACTTGTCGCACTTGCAGTATGGCTTGCATGTGGCAGGCGGTTCGACTTCAAACTGATATGGCTGCTGGTTTTTCTCAGCTATGTCGTCCACGTCTTCATGGACTATACCAACAGCTACGGGATCAAGCCTTTCTGGCCGTTTGGCGGCGGGTGGCATGCACTCGATATAGTATTTATACTGGACCCGTGGATTACCGGTCTTCTGGTTGCGAGCCTCCTGCTTATGGCGTTCAGGGTGAAGGCGATGCCAGTCGCGCTCGTCTGCTTCGTCCTGCTGTTCTCCTACTGGGGCCTGAGGTTTTATATCCATTCTAATGCGGTTAGTGCCGCGAAGGAGCAGGTGCCGGAGGCGCTCAAGGTCGGGGCCTTCCCCGCCGCAATAAATCCGTTCAGATGGAAAATAGTTGCCGAGACTAAAGATACGTTTATAATGGGGAAGTATAATGCAAGGGACGGCCTGTTCTTAGACCGTTTTGTATACATGAAACCGGAGCCCGTCCCGGCTGTGAATGTTGCCGCCAATGCACCGAATGCCAAGTCGTTCCTGGAGTTCGCCCGTTTTCCGCTGACTAGCTTCGAGAGGTTGAAGGATGGCTGGCTTGTGAGGTTCCAGGACCTGAGGTTCTCATCGAAGCCGGGCGACAACAGGTTCGTGGCTACAGTAGTGGTGGGGGATGACGGCAAGGTTTTGTCTGACGGCTTCAAATTCTGAGAAGGTGCGAATGAGACTTAAAATAGGCGAGATAAAGTACGCGAACTGCACCCCGGTTTATACAACCCTGAAGGGACAGTTCGATTGCAGTGGGTACGAGTTCATAGAGGGCGAACCCGCCCTGTTGAACGGCCTGCTGGTAAAGGGGGAGATAGACGTCAGCGCATCCTCTTCCATCGAATACGCGAGGCATTGGGACGAATATCTTATCATACCCGGTATCTCTATAAGCTCACACGGGAATGTCGGAAGCATTCTTTTTTTTTCCAAAGGCCCGATAGAGGACTTAGCCGGGGCCAGGATAGCAGTTTCCTCAGCTTCCGCCACATCGGTAGTGATGCTCAAGGCCCTCCTGAGGTTCAGGTATGGGATAGAAGCCGTTTTCTCGGCGGTTAAACCTGACCTGGCCTATATGCTGGATAAACACGACGCGGCCCTCCTTATCGGCGACGAGGCCCTGAAGGAAGGTAAAAACCCGCCTGAAAAGGGCCTGTATGTATACGACCTGGGCCGTCTCTGGCATGAATATGCGAGGCTGCCATTCGTCTACGCGCTCTGGATGGTCAGGAAGGACTCGGCCGAAAGGATGCCCGGGCTTTGCAAGAGGCTTAAGGAAGACCTTCCCGCAGCAAGGGATAAGGCGGAGGGCATCTATGACGCCCTTGCCATAAGCGCTCCGGAGTCTGCCTGGATGGGCGTGGAACCTCTGGCCGCGTACTGGAAGGCGATGTCATACCATCTTGGCACCCAACATCAAAAGGGCCTTATGCTCTTTCTTGAGCTTGCCGAAAGGCTCGGAGAAGCCCCTATCCCGCCGGCGCTCAGGTTCCTCTAATTCCGTATTTTATTGACTTTTTAGCTTTTTTTGTGTAAATTTATCAAGAATGAGTAGATGTTTTTCCCGTTATGGGGCAGGTTATTTTGACGACGTGACTGCCGTTATACTGGCTGGCGGCCAAAGCAGCCGCATGGCCAGCCTCAGGGCTGCTCCGAAGGCATTTCTCAGGGTTGGCGGTGAGACCGTAATAGAGCGCGAAATAAAGGCCCTGGGAGCCGTTTTTAAGGATATACTTGTAATATCAAACGAGTTAGAACCTTACCTTGACCTTGGTATTAAGGTAATCCCGGATTCAGACAGGTTCCCTGAGATAAGAGGCCCAATCAAGGGTATCTTCAGCGGTCTGTGCGGTATTGCCGGCGGATTCGCGTTTGTGGTGGCCTGTGATATGCCCTTCATCAACCCCGCCCTGGTGGGATGGATGGGAAAAGACAGGGGGGGGCATGACGTGGTGGTCCCAAGGAAAGGCGGGTTTCTGGAGCCTCTCTTCGGGTACTACGCCAAGAGCGCCCTCCCGCAGATAGAAGAGGCAATGGAAAATGGAGTAAGCAGCATCCAGGATGTTTTCCCCAGGATGAACGTAAAGGTAGTTGAAGAGTCGGATGTCCGGCTTTTCGACCCGGAGTTCGAATCCTTCATAAATTTGAACACTCCGGAAGATCTGGCCAGGGCCGAGTCGATTATCGGCAGGCCCGTTAAAACGCTCTAAAGGGATGACAACTGTCCCGGGAGGAATCTAATGTTTGGTGGAAGGCTCGGTTTTGGCGAACTGGTCATGATCCTGCTGATTGTAATCGTCATCTTCGGGGCGGGCAAACTCCCCCAAATCGGCGAAGGCCTCGGCAAGGCTATAACCAACTTTAAAAAGTCGGTGGCAGGTAAAGACGAAGAACAGGACAAGACGGAAAAGAAGTAGGAAAATGAATTTCAAGATAAGCATCAAAATGATATCTCTTGTGTTTGCCGTAGCGTTCATCACCTCCTGCGCCTCTGCGGGAGTAGCGGCAAAAGACAACACGGCGTCATCCGTCGCCGAAAAAGAACGGGCGCCCCTTCCCGCCAACGCGGACCAGGCGTACCTGCATTTTATGAATGGCTATCTGGACGAAAAGAACGGGGATATTCAGTCCGCAATAAACGAATATGCCGCGGCTATTACCTACGACAAGGACTCGGCATACCTCCAGGTTGCAATGGCCAAGGCCTTGATGAAACAGGGCAGGATAGGCGAGTCGCTCCTGTATGCCGAGGATGCCGTCAAGAAGGACAGCAGCTACCAGCCTGCATACATGTTCCTGGGCGCGCTGTATGCCTCTTCAAGCCGGATGGACGAAGCCGCCGCAGCATACATTCGCGCAATAGAGCTTGAGCCCTCCAAGGAGGACGCGTACGTCTACCTTAGCAGCCTCTATGCCAGCCAGAAAAAATACGACAAGGCCGTCGAGGTTTTAAAAAAGCTTGAGAGCCGCAATCCCGACTCCCCCATGGCGACATTCTACCTTGGCAGGCTGTACGCCGACATGAAGGATTATGACAAGGCCATAGCAGCCTTCAAGAAGGCGTCAGAACAGAGGCCCGATCTGGAGATCGCCCGTACCAGCATTGCGGTCATCTACGAGATAAAGGGGGATTTAGACTCCGCTGCCAAACAGTACCGCGCCATCCTGGAAAAGAACCCGGACAACCAGGAGGTCAGGGGCCGGCTTGCCCAGATTTACATACAGAACCGCTCATACAACGACGCGCTGGAGGAGTACGCGAAGATCCTGAAGATCAACCCTGACAACACCGACGCCCTGACCAGCATGGGCCTGATATACCTCGAACAAAAGGAGTACGAGAAGGCAATAGAGCAGTTTGAGATGGTTTCAGCGCTCAGGCCCGACGACCCCAAAATAAAGTATTACCTCGCTGCGATAAGAGAGGAACTTGGCCAATACGATAAGGCGGAGGAACAGTATAAAGCGCTTCTGAAAAAAGACCCGTCGGATATAGAAGCCGTCCTCCATATCTCCTACCTGAGGGAAAAGGCGGGTGGGCCGGAGAAGGCGGTCGAGTACCTGAAGGAAGCCATTAAGCAAAACCCTGGCCGGTACGAACTCTACCTTTATGTCGGCGCTACCCTGAGCCAGTCGGGTAAATCGGAGGAGGCCCTCACGTATTTCGAGAAGGCAAAGGAACTTGCGCCTGACAAGGACCAGGTCTACTTTAATCTCGGCGTGGCATATGACAAGCTCAAGAACTATGAGGGCATGGCCGAAAACATGAAGAAGGCCATTGAGCTTAACCCGGATAATTCCGAGGCGCTCAATTACCTCGGATACAGCTACGTAGAACAAGGTAAGAACCTGGACGAGGCGCAGTCTCTTATCGAAAAGGCGCTGAAGTTGAGGCCGGACAATGGTTATTATATGGACAGCCTGGGCTGGTTATATTATAAAAGAGGTCAGCTGGACAAGGCCATAGAGATCCTGCAGAAGGCTGTGGACGCCGAGGCTTCCGACCCTGTCCTGAGGGAGCACCTGGGCGAGGTTTACTTAAGGAAAAAGATGCCCGAGGCCGCCAAGGCGCAGTGGGGCAAGTCCCTGGAGCTTGACCCCAAAAATGAGGTTTTAAAGAAGAAGTACATCGACTCAGGGTTCGGAGAAGTACCTAAAGGGTCAGGCCAGCAGAAGGAAAACCACCACACGGCGCCAAAGAAGGACAATGCAGGGAAGTAGGCATTTCAGTCCTTAATTGCTATACTGCGTGCGGCGGGTTCCCGATTTCTTTCAGATAACGCTCCCCTTCCTCGCATGCCTTTCGGACGGTCCTTTTCCCGTAATAACTCAGCATCCCGCAGTAAAAATTAAACTTTGCCAGATGCTTTATTATCGTCCTCCATGAATAAAACCCGGCCATTGCCTTGAAGGTTGCCCTCTGAAGTTCAGAGGGTGTCATCAGTGCGGGCATGTACACCGTGTGCAGGGTGTCGTATCTGCTCCAGTCAGAGTGGAGCAGACGCCCCTGTTCTTTGAACTCTCTGTAGACCTGTGTGCCGGGCAGGGGAGTCAGTATCAGGAACTGCACTGATTCGATACCCATACGCCTCGCAAATCTGGATGTCTCTCGCGGGGTATCGACCCCGTCGGTATCCGACCCGAACACAAACATCCCGTGGATCCTTATCCCGGCGCCCTTGAACCTTTTGATAGATTCCACGATATCGTCCAAACCCTGTTTTTTATTATAGAGTTTGAGGGTCCCGGGGTTTATCGACTCAAATCCCACATATACGGTCTTGCAGCCTGATTTCTTCATCAGACTCAAAAGCTCAGGGTCGGCGGCCGCATCGGTGCGGACCTGCGCTCCCCATTCCAGCCTGACGCCTTCCTCGATGATACGTTTTAAAAGTTCCTTGGTCCTTTTTTTGTCTGCGGTAAAGTTATCGTCTATGAAAAATACGAACGGTTTCTTTCCGGCCGATTTTATCTCTTCCATAACCCTTTCGATCGACTGGAAACGGTATTTTCTGCCGAACATGGGGATAACAGAACAGAATTTACAGTCGAACGGGCAACCCCTCGAAGTCGCAATGGGTACTATCGACCTGTCAGTCCAGCCGTGAACGAGAGAAAAATCAGGCGCGGGGTATTTGCCGAGGTCTTCTATCAGGCCACGTTCCGGGTTGTGTACGTTTCCGTCCGGCCTTGTGTATGAAAGTCCTTTGATATCTTCGAAGGCGCCTTTGCCTTCAAGCGCTTCAATGAGTTCCGGGAGCGTATCCTCGCCTTCACCGCGCACCACGAAATCGGCATGCTCAAGGGCCTCATCGGGCATGAAGGTGGGATGAGGGCCGCCCAAAATCACCGTTTTGCCCTGTGCCCTGAATTTATCGGCAAATTCGTATGCGCGAGGCGCAGTCGAGGTTATCGTTGTTATGCCGACTATCTGCGCGTGCTCAAAGGCATTCCAGTCCGGAGTTGCCGCGTCCTCTATGAAAACGCGGGTATTGTAGCCCATCCCCTTGAGGATAGTAGCAAGCAGTATGGTGCCGAGCCTTGGGATGTGGTATGCCGAAAATACGTGTAGACCCGGTGATTTTGGTTCAAGGAAATAAATGGTCTTATGCATTTGTCATCCCGCAATGCCCGAAAGGACTGTCAATAATCCTCCAGATTGTATTTAAAAAATAAAGTCATGCGGGAATTTTGTCAAGTGGAGTGGCCGCTCGAACCTGGAATGAGCAGAATAGCGTTAAAAGTCCTTCGGTATTTTTATGGTGAAGGTGGTGCCTTTGCCGATGAGGCTTGATACCTGGATGTCTCCCTGGTGTGCTTCGACTATGTTCTTGACTATGAAAAGGCCGAGCCCCGTTCCCTTTGATGAATTCCGGCCCTGGTAGTATTTGTCGAAAAGCATCGGGATCTCGTTTTCGGGTATTCCGGAACCTGTGTCCGATATTTCGAGGCGTATATAGCCATCTCCCGCATCAGAGGCTTTTACGGATATCCTGCCCCCCTCTGGAGTAAACCGGGCCGCGTTTGAAACAAGGTTGCATAAAACGCGTTCCATGTGCTCCTTGTCTATGGTTACATCAGGCAGGTTGCCGGTAAAATTGACTTCTACCTCTATTTTCTTGTCCCTTAGTATAGGCCTCATGTTATTAAGCGACTCCAGCACCAGGGACTCTAACCTCATGGGTGCGGCCTCGAGCCGCAGCTTGTTGTCTTTTATCTTGCCTGCGGACAGGAAATTCCTGACCAGGCCGAGCATCCTCTGTGCGTTTACCAATACCCCTTCGACGGAGGACTTGACATCGTCATTGATGGACCCGGCTTCGTTATCCAGGATAATCGAGCTGTACCCGATTACTGACGTAAGAGGCGTCTTGAGGTCGTGGGTGAGCATCGTAATGAAATCCTCTTTCTCCTGTTCCAGCTTCTTTTCCCTCGATATATCCTTGCAGACACCGACAAATCGGTTAGCGCCGCCCACTTCCGATAGAGGGGTAAGGCTCAGGAGCAGATATTTCTCGATACCGTCTCCGGATTTAATGACCAATTTAAGGTTATGGAGAGGGGCTTCCTTCCCATTCAGTAGCCCAAGCGCCTGTTTGACTTTTTCTTTGTCGGCAGCAAGGAGGATATCGGTGAGCGGCTTCTCGAACAGCTCAGCCCCGGGATAACCGAAGACTTCCTCCACGGCGGAATTCATGTAGCAAAACCGCCCCTTGCCATCCAGTGTGAATATCGCGTCAGTGGTGCCCTGGATGATATTGTCCAGGAGGGTTTTAGACTTATATAGCTCCCGGGTCTTCTCCTCGACAGCGGCCTCAAGTTGGGAGGCATGCTGCTGCAGCCGCTCCTCCATCCTGACCCGCTCGGTAATGTCGACTATTATCTCGACCAGACCCAGTATTTTGCCGTTGACATCCTTGATGGGGACGCCCATGTTTTCAACTATGAAGTTTTCATTGTTTTTCCTGGTGAATTTGAACGGCTCACCGGTCTCAAGGGCCTTTACTATGCCGCATGGGTCGCAGATTTTCTCCCTGCCGGACCTTGTCGGGTCGTCCTTGTACATCCCGTTGGCTTCATAGCAGAACTTGCCGACAATCTCATCGGATTTCTGTCCTGTTTTTTCTTCAAGGAACGGGTTTATGCGTATGTAACGCATATCAGGGGTAAGATATGAGATGCCTACAGGCAGGCAAGAGAAAACCGCCTCAAACTGGCCCTGCCAGTCCATCAGGCTGTTTGTTTTCTCATTATTGTCTGAACCGGTGTTTTCTTTTCTGTCTTTCATAATTTTGGAATTCCGTGTACGGTTAAATGTCCGTTGTAGTTATTTAAAGCAAAAACCGGGCCACAATATATTTTTCGGCTCTTAATGCACATTATAATTAAATATCATTGTTAAAATGAGGAAACACGTATGAGAATCGCACCGCTTTGACATGTTTAGAGTGATAGTGCTCATAAAATATTAAAGAAGGGTGAGTATTTCCGCGTACCCCTTGACTTTCAGAATATAAAATTATAAACTCTCGCTTCTTATGAAAGAGAATGAAACATTAAGGATTCTGGCTCCCGCAAAGGTGAATTTTCTCCTCAGGGTGGTCGGAAAGAGGCCAGACGGGTATCATGACCTGATAAGTGTCATGCAGGCCCTGGAGGTTGCGGACGAACTTGTCCTGGAAAGGCGCGATAGAGGCATATCTCTTTTATGCGGCAGTGCGGACGTACCGCAGGGCCATGACAATATCATATACAGGGCGGCCGCGTCGTATATAAAGGAGACTGGTGTCGATGGCGGGGTAAATATCCGCCTTGATAAGAAGGTGCCTGTAGCGGCGGGTCTGGGGGGCGGGTCCAGCGACGCAGCCGCAGTCCTGAGGGGAATGGAGGTGCTTTACGGAGCGCTCCCCCGTGTACGTCTCATGGAGCTGGCCTTGTCCCTGGGCGCCGATGTACCGTTTTTTCTCTCCTGGCCCTGCGCACGGGCTGAAGGAGTAGGAGAAAGGCTGACAGAACTGCCTTCTCCAGACGGAGTCTGGCTTGTGCTTTTGAACCCCGGGTTTGCGGTATCCACCAGGTGGGTGTTCGAGAATTTAAAAATTGAGTTGACAAACAACCATAATAATACTACACTTCCACCGTTTGAGGGCCGGATGCCTGACGCCGGCTTTCTGGTTTCATTGCTCCATAACGACCTGGAGCGGGTGACCGCCGCAAGATACCATGAGATCGACCTGATGAAGGACAGTCTGCTGGGGGAGGGCGCGCTTGGCGCGCTTATGTCCGGGAGCGGTCCGACAGTCTTCGGGATTTTCGAGGACGCGGCGACGGCGTTTGGGGCTGCTCAAAGGCTCAAGAGGCCGGGATGGACGGTAATAGCCACAAGGACCATATCATCATGGCCGGATTTGGAAGTAATTAAAGGGTTACCCGTTTGAGTTGGGGCGTCGACAAGCGGTAAGTCAGGAGACTTTGAATCTCCCATTCCCAGGTTCGAATCCTGGCGCCCCAGCCAGGATTTTTTGTTAAATCTGCGCGACTACAAGCTGTATAAGCCGAGAAAGAGACAAAACAGATGCCGGATGTAATGAAGCTTTTCACGGGTAACGCAAATATCGAACTGGCCAGGGAGATAGCAGCCTATCTGAAATGCCCTCTGGGCGATGCATATGTGGCGACGTTCAGCGACGGTGAGATCAACGTCAAGATAAACGAGAACGTCAGGGGTGCGGACGTGTTTGTGGTACAGCCTACTTCGAGCCCTGTCAACAACCACCTGATGGAGCTCCTTATAATGATAGACGCCTTCAGGAGGGCGTCGGCGAGGCGCATAACCGCGGTCATGCCCTATTACGGCTACGCCAGGCAGGACAGGAAGGCCCAGCCCAGGGTTCCCATCACTTCAAGGCTGGTAGCGGACCTGATAACGACGGCAGGAGCGGACAGGGTGTTGACCATCGACCTGCATGCCGGCCAGATTCAGGGCTTTTTTGACGTCCCGGTGGACAACCTGTTCGCAACGCCGGTCATATTTGACTACCTGAAAACAAAACAGCTTGAGAACCCTGTCATCATATCGCCGGACGCGGGCGGCGTTGAGCGTGCCAGGGCCTTCGGCAAGAGGCTTGGCGCAAGCATCGCCATCATAGACAAAAGACGGAGCGCTCCAAACGTTGCCGAGGTGATGAACATAATAGGCGACGTGGAAGGTCGAGATGCGCTGCTTCTTGACGATATGATAGACACGGCCGGAACCATAACGCAGGCTGTGCACGCCCTGAAGGCCAACGGGGCCAAGAGGGTGATGGCGGCCTGTTCCCATGCCGTGCTCTCCGGGCCAGCCATAAAGAGGATAAACGAGTCTGAGCTCGACGAAGTTGTAGTAACGAATACCATAGCAATGGATAACAAGCAGAAGGAATGCCCCAAGCTTGTCGTCCTTACAGTCGCGCCTCTTTTGGGCGAGGCGATAAAGAGGATCCACGAAGAGGCATCGGTCAGTTCGCTTTTCATGTAAAGCGGGAAAATAAACGCAGGAGGATAAAGGTCATGAAAAAGGTAGCATTGAATGTTGAGTTAAGGGAGAACAAGGGTAAAGGCGTAGCCAGGACCCTTAGGAGGGGCGGCAACATCCCAGCAGTGCTGTACGGGCTTGGCGCACCGACCGCCCTTACGATAAATCGCAAGGAGCTTGTAAAGATAATTAACGCCGGAGTCGGCGGAAACACCTTGATCACGGTTAACTTCGCGGGCCAGCAGCGGATGGCCGTCCTGAGGGACTACCAGGTGGACCCGATCAGCAGCGAGCTGATGCATGCCGACCTTCTCGAGGTCTCCATGGAGAAGGCGATACATGTTACCATTC
>Ga0316628_100001913_pt1 | contig 15060 bp, 10 predicted proteins | sample OWC_Aug_M2_C1_D5_FD_207648 | JGI IMG/M metagenome (GOLD analysis project Ga0316628, IMG submission 207648) | Wetland soil microbial communities from Old Woman Creek delta, Ohio, United States - OWC_Aug_M2_C1_D5_C | ecosystem: Environmental > Terrestrial > Soil > Wetlands | place: USA: Ohio... | reverse complement strand
CCGGTGAGCGTCGTCCTGACAGGCAAGAGCGGAAGGGAAGAGAGGCGTCTCGTCCTCGAGGGCCGGGCCCTGGCCGGGGACGGCCGTTTTAACTTCCTGCCCAGGCTGTGGGCGACGCGGCGCATCGGCTATCTTCTCGAAGAGATCCGCCTCCAGGGGTCAGACCATGAGCTCGTCGAGGAGATCCGGCGCCTCGGCCTCAAGTACGGCATCGTCACGCCGTACACCTCGTTCCTGGTCACAGAAAAGGAACGGGAGGCCCTCGACGCCGCGGCCCCGGCCGCCCAGGAAGCCATCGCCGCCCGCAAGACGTCCGGCGTCGGCGCGATCAGGGCGGCCATGGCCACACAGGCGTTCAAGCTCGAGGACCGGGCCGCCGAGGTCGCGTCAGAACGGATCCTTTATAGGGACGACAAAACGTTCTATCTCAGGGACGGCGTCTGGATGGACAGCGACTATGAGGACGGCGCCCCGATGACCGAGGTCAAGTTCAACTCGGACGAATTCTACGGCCTTATCGCGGCGAAACCCGGATTGGCCAAGTATCTCTCCGTCGGAAGCAGCCTGATCGTCGTCTTCGAAGGCGCGAATTACCGCATCATCGAGTAGCTTGGCCTCGGGGATCGTTGGAGTGAGCGGATAAGGACGGACCGCAGCGGACGGAGACGATTCCCGAGGCCCCTCCGAGGTCCGTCTTGATTTATCCGTTCTGATTGGTCACAATGGACGGGACTTTCGCCCGAGAGGAACACGATGGCCCCAGAAAAACTGCTCCTGATCCCCGGCCCGAGCCCCGTCGTCCCGCGGATCCTCGACGCTCTGGCCAAGCCCACGGTCTCCCACGTCGGGCCCGACATGGTCCGCGACCTCAAGCAGGCCTGCGAGAACCTCAAGCAGATCGTCTTCTGCGGGAACGGCGAGCCCTTCATCGTCGCCGGGGCCGGAACCCTGGCGATGGAGATGGCCGTCCTCAACACGGCCGGACCGGAGGATCGTGTCCTCGTCCTGTCCCAAGGATATTTCGGCGACCGGATGGCCCAGATCTGCCGGGCCTTCGGCGTCGACCACGATGTCCTCGAGAGCGAATGGGGCCGGGCGGTCACTCCGGCCGAGGTTGACCAGAGGCTGAGGACGAGGAACTACAACATCGTCGTCTGCACCCACGTCGACACCGCGACCGGCGCCTGCGCCCCGGTCGAGGAGTACGGCCGGATCCTTGAAAAAACGGGCTCGCTCTTCATCGTCGACGGCGTCTGCGCCACGGGCGGCATCCCTGAGCGGATGGACGCTTGGGGGATCGACGTCGTCCTGACCGCGGCCCAGAAGTGCCTGGGCACGCCGCCGGGCCTGGCCATCCTCGTCCTTTCCGAACTGGCCATGGAGAAGAGGCGCAGCCTCGCTTCCGTCCCGGCCTACTATTCCGACCTCCTTCGCTGGCTCCCGATCATGCGCGATCCTTCAAGATATTTCTCGACGCCCTGCGTCAACGAGATCCGCGCCTTCGCCGAGGCGACGCGCCTCGTCCTCGAAGAAGGCATCGAGGAACGCTTCGAACGCCACGACCTCTATGCCGAGGCCATCCGTGCGGGGCTCGCCGCCCTGGGGTTCACGTTCTTCACCGATCCCCGGTTCGCGGCCTCGACGCTCTCGGTCGTCCGTTACCCTTCAGGCGTCGACGACAGGGCCTTTCGAGCCGGGCTTTATGCCAACGGCGTCGTTGTCGCCGGCGGCTTGGGGCCGACGCTTGGCCAGGTGTTCCGGATGGGCCACATGGGCAACCTGACCTCGGCCCAGGTCAGGTTCGCGGTCGAGGCCGTGGAGAGGACGCTCGCCGGACTGGGCCCAAGCGTCGAGCCAGGGACGGCGCGGCAAGCCGTCGACGGCATCCTCAAGGCCTGACGCAATGACCGGACGCGCCATGAAGAGCAAGGTCTATGCCCTCCCCGCTGATGGCCGCGAACCGGTCGAAGCCCTAGCTGAAAAGGCCAGGAAGGCCTACCTCGCGACCGGGCTCAACGACAGGATCGCCGAGGGGGACTTCGCCGCCCTCAAGATCCACTTTGGAGAGGTCGACAACACGGGCTATATCAAGCCCCAGTGGCTGAAGGGCTTGATCTGGGAGATCCGGGCGAAGACCAAGCACGCCTTCCTTACCGACAGCAATACGCTCTACGTGGGCCGGCGTTCAAACTCGATCGACCATCTCCGGCTGGCCTGGTCGCACGGCTTCACGCCGGAGACGACGGGCGTCCCGGTCATCATCGCCGACGGCCTCATCGGCCGCGACAAGCAGGAAGCCCGAAGCGCCCAGGCCCGGACGGCTTCGTCCAAGATCGCCAGCGCCATCCTGGATTCCGACGTCCTCGTCGGCCTGGCCCATGTCACGGGCCACGTCCAGACCGGCCTCGGAGCGGCCATCAAGAACATCGGCATGGGCTGCGCCTCGCGGGCCGGGAAGCTCGAGCAGCACTCCGTCACCCATCCCCGCGTGAGCGCCAAGCAGTGCCGGAACTGCAGCGTATGCATGGCTTTTTGCTCGGAGGGCGCCATCGTCCAGGCCGAGGGCCACGTCGTCATCGACCCGGCCAAGTGCATCGGCTGCGGCGAGTGTCTCGTCGTCTGCAAGTACGGCGCCATCAAGATGCGGTGGGACGAGGACTCCCTCCGCCTCCAGGAGAAGCTGGCCGAATACGCCGGCCGCGTCCTCGGGCATTTCAAAGGCAAGGCCGCCTTCGTCAATTTCCTCATCCAGGTCACGAAGGACTGCGACTGCATGGCCAAAAACCAGAAGCCTATCATCGAGGACGTCGGCATCCTGGCTTCCCTCGATCCCGTTGCGATCGACAAGGCCACGGCGGACCTCGTCGTCGAGCGAGGCGGGGGACGGGACGTCCTTCGCGCCGGCTACGACGTCGATTGGTCGGCCCAGCTCATCCACGGCGAGAGGATCGGCCTGGGGACGACGAGATACACTCTGATCGAGCTCTCCTGATATGCCGCCGGGCTTCCCGCCGCGCTTATGATTGACGGCGGAGGCGCGGCATAAGAACGGCGATGGCCGTCGCGGCCCCGAGCATGATCCCCGCCCCGCCGAGGATGGCCGCCGTCTGGCCGAAGCGCTCGGCCGTCAATCCCATGCCAAGCGCTCCAAGAGGGACCAGTCCGAAGAACGTCAGGGCGTAGACGCTCATGATCCGGCCCCGGAGCCCATCCGGCGAATGGGTCTGGACAAGGGCGTTGGCCAGGTTGAAGACGAGGATGTGGGCCAGGCCGGAACCGAAGATCAGGACCAGCGCGAGCGGCGTCCAGCGGACCAGGGCGAACAAGGCGGTCGCGACGGGGAGGGCCAACGTCCCGAATGTCAGGAGCTTGCCCCGGAACCCGAAACGGCCGAGCGAGGCGATGAGCAGGGCGGCGGCGAGCGCGCCGAGGCCGCGGGCCGACTGGAGGAAGCCGTTCGTCTTGGCGTCGCCGTGAAGGACGTCGACGGCCCAGGCCGGCATGAGCGTGACGAACGAGATGCCGAACAGGCTGACGGCGCCGATGAGGCCGATGATCGTCCGGATCAGGGGATGGGAGGCGACGTATCTCAAGCCCTCCTTGAGGTCGGCGACGGCGCTCGCCCGGCCGGTCTTGGGCACGAAGGGCTTCAGCCTCATCCTCTTCAGGGCGGCGATGACGGCGATGAAAGACGCGCCGTTGATGGTGAAGCACCAAGCCGGCCCGAGCCAGGCGTAGGTCAGTCCGGCCGCCGCCGGGCCGACGGCCATGGCCGTGTTGAACATGGCCGAGTTCAGGGCGATCGCGTTGGTCATATCCTCCACTTCGACCATCTCCAGGACGAAGGCTTGTCGGGCGGGCGCTTCGAAAGCGTTGGCCGTCCCCAGGAGCAAGGCGATGCCCATGATGTGCCACGGCTGGACCAGATGGAGGAAGGTCAGGGCGGCCAGGGCGAACGCCAGGAGCATCATGGCGGTCTGCGTGATGATGAGCATGGTCCGGCGGGGCATCCGGTCGGCGATGACGCCCGCATAGAGCATGAACAGCCACGTGGGGACTCCCATCGCAAATCCGACCAGGCCGAGCAGAGCGGGGGACCTGGTCAGGTCGAAAACGAGGAAGCCGAGGGCCGTCGACTCCATCCAGGTGCCGAAGAGGGAGACGATCTGACCCCAGAACCAGAGCCGGTAGTTGGGGTACTTGAGGGCGCTCACCGCCTGCCTCCAGCTCATCCTCTTTCGCAGGCCGAGGAGGCGGCTCAGGAAGCCGGGCTGAGGTTCGATCGGCGGCAGATCGATGGGGTCCGGGCTCATGTCGATCTCGATATCGTCCTGGGCGTCGCCCGGCCTATGCCGCAGGCCCTTTGAGGACGTCCTCGTGGTCGGCCCGCCAGGCCGGGTCGACGATGCAGAGGAAGGCGAGGTCGCCTGGGCCGATATTCTCGATGGACTGGACGGCGGCGGGAGGGATGTAGACGGCCTGGCCCGCTTCGACTTCGGCCCGCTCGTCATCGATGCGCATCAGCCCGCGGCCTTCGAGGACGTAGTAGACCTCGGAGCTCTCCAGCCAGTGGGGCAGGGTCTTCTCTCCGGGCTTGACCACGGCGTGGGCCAGGCTGTAGCCGATATCCAGCGGCATCTTGTCCGGGTGGAGGAGCTCCCTGAGGAAGGAAGCGTCTCCAGCCCTGAATCCCGCCGCGCCCGTGAGTGACTTGATGATCATGGCCCGAGAGATAAAAAAATCGGGGAGGTGGGATTTGAACCCACGACCCCAGCGTCCCGAACGCTGTGCGCTAGCCAGGCTGCGCTACTCCCCGTATCGAGCGCCCTATTATACATATTTCCCGTCCGGGAGGGAAGGAGGCCGTTTTTATTGTCAGAGGCTGTCCGGGAATGTATAATGGCCGTTCCATGCCCGACCATGAACCCAGGAGGAATCCGACGATGACGAAATGGTGGCATCTCGACGTTGACGAGATCGCCCGGGCGCTCGGCACGGACGGCAAGACCGGCCTCTCCGCCGCGGCCGCCGCAGAGAAGCTCCGAACCCACGGCGGGAACGAGCTCCTGGGAAAAAAAGGCCGCGGCCCCCTGGCCATCTTCCTCGACCAATTCAAGGGCCTGATCATCTGGGTCCTCATCGTCGCCGCCCTCGTTTCGGGCTTCCTCAAGGAGTGGGTCGACGCCCTGGCCATCCTGGCCATCGTTATCCTTAACGCCATCCTCGGCCTCGTCCAGGAATACAGGGCCGAAAAAAGCCTGGCCGCGCTGAAAAAGCTGTCCGCCCCGTCCTCCAAGGTCATCCGGGACGGCGCCGCCCGGGTCATGCTTTCCCGCGAGCTCGTCCCGGGCGACCTCGTCGAGGTCGAGGCGGGCGACCACATCCCGGCCGATTGCCGGGTCGCCTGGCACACCTCCAACCTCGCCGTCCAGGAGGCCAGCCTGACCGGGGAATCGACGCCCGTCAATAAGACCGATCTGGCCCTTGAAGAGAAGGACATCCCCCTGGCCGAACGGGCCAACATCCTCTACATGGGCACGTCCGTCGTTTCGGGCAAGGCCCGGGCCTTCGTCGTCGAAACGGGCATGCAGACCGAGCTCGGCCGCATCGCCGGGCTCATCCAGGACATCAAGAAGGAAACGACGCCCCTTCAGCGCAAGCTCGAGCAGTTCGGCAAGATGCTCATCTACCTCTGCTTCGTGCTCGTGGCCATCGTCTTCGGCCTGGAGATCCTGCGGGGCGGCAAGGTCCTCGACATGTTCCTGACCTCGGTCAGCCTGGCTGTCGCGGCCATCCCCGAAGGGCTGCCGGCCGTCGTGACCATCGCCCTAGCCCTGGGCGTCCAACGCATGGTCAGGCGCCATGTCCTCATCCGCAAGCTGCCGTCCGTCGAAACCCTCGGCTGCGCCACCGTCATCTGCTCGGACAAGACGGGCACTCTGACCAAGAACGAGATGACCGTCCGGGCCGTTTGGACGTCGCGCGACGCCTTCGAGGTCACGGGCACGGGCTACGATCCCGCCGGCGAGTTCCGGGTCGGTCCGGGACACGTCGATCCCCGCGAGCACCCCGACCTCCTCAAGGCCCTGACCGCCGGCGTCCTTTGCAACAACGCCCAGCTCACGGTCGAGGACGGAAAGGCCTCGGTTTTCGGCGACCCGACCGAGATCGCCATCCTCAGCGCGGCGGCCAAGGCCGGCGTCTGGAAAGGGGAGGAGGAAGACACCTTCGAGCTCGTCGAGGAGATCCCGTTCGACTCCGAACGAAAGAAGATGAGCATCGTCCGCCGGGCCGACCAGGACCTGACCGCTTTCACCAAGGGGGCCCCGGACCTTCTGCTCAGGGACTGCACGTTCCTCTTGGAGGACGGCCTGGAACGTCCGCTCACGGCCGCCGACCGCGACCGGATCATGCGGGCTAACGACGAGTATTCAAACCAGGCCCTCCGCGTCCTGGCGGTCGCCTACCGGAACCTCGACCAGGATCCCCACTCCTATGCGGCGGAAGCCATCGAACGCGACCTGACGTTCGCCGGTCTCGTGGCCATGATCGACCCGCCCCGCCCCGAGGTCCGCGAGGCCATGGCCAAGTGCCGGACGTCGGGCATCCGGACGGTGATGATCACGGGCGACCACAAGAACACGGCCGTGGCCATCGCCCGCGAGCTCGGCTTTTACGGAACGGACTCCCGGGCCCTGACCGGCGAGGAGGTCGACGGCCTCGACGAGGCGGCCCTTGACGCGTCGGTCGACCAGGTGGCCGTCTACGCCCGTGTCTCGCCCGAGCACAAGCTCCGGGCCGTGCGCGCCTGGCGGCGCAAGGGCGAGATCGCGGCCATGACCGGGGACGGTGTCAACGACGCGCCGGCCGTCAAGGAGGCCGACATCGGCGTCGCCATGGGCATCACGGGGACAGACGTGACCAAGGAAGTCTCGGATATGGTCATCACCGACGACAACTTCGCTTCGATCGTTGCCGCCGTCGAGGAAGGCCGGGGCATCTACGACAACATCCGCAAGTTCATCCACTACCTGCTGTCCTGCAACCTGGGCGAGATCCTGGTCATGTTCACGGCCGCTCTGCTCGGCTTCCCCGTGCCCCTGCTGCCCATCCAGCTCCTCTGGGTCAACCTGGTGACCGACGGCCTGCCCGCGCTGGCCCTGGGCATCGATCCCGTCGACCCGGATATCATGGAGAGACCGCCGCGGAAACCCGACGAGCCCGTCATCACCGGGGCGAGGGCCTGGCTCATCGGCCTCCAGGGCACCCTCATCGCGGCCTGCAGCCTGGGCGCCTTCCTCTTCGTCCTTCTTTACGAGAAGGAGGGCCTCGACAGGGCCAGGACGGCGGCGCTGGCCACCCTGGCCTGCAGCCAGCTTTTCCATTCCTTCAATTGCCGGAGCATGAGGGAATCGCTCTTCAAGCTGAGGATCCTCTCCAACCCGCATCTCGTCTACGCCACGGGGCTGTCGTTCCTGCTCCAGATGGCCATCATCTATGTGCCGTTCTTACAGCCGGTCTTCAAGACGCAGGCCATGAGCGCCATCGACCTGGGCATGATCATGGTCTTCTCGTCGTTGCCGCTCTGGGTCATGGAGGTCGTCAAGGCGCTGAACCGGAAGTACCGATTCTATGTCCTTTATTGACACGGGCAGAATATCCAAGGAGGCAGCATGAAGAAGTTCGCCAGACGTCTCGCGCCGGGCATCCTCGTCCTCGCCCTGGCCCTTCTCTCGGGGGCCGACGAGGGGATGTGGATGCCCCACCAGATGAAAGACCTCAACCTCAAAGCTCAAGGGCTCCAGATGGATCCCGACGACCTCTATAAGAAGGACGGAACAGGCCTGATGAGCGCCGTGTGCATACTCCCCGGCGCCACGGGAGAGTTCGTCAGCGCCGAGGGCCTCATCCTGACCAATCACCACGTCGCTTACGGCGCCATCCAGAGGGCCTCGAGCAAGGAGAACGATTACCTCAGCAACGGGTTCATGGCCCGGACGCGGGGAGAGGAGATCCGGGCCCAGGGCTACCAGGCCGGCGTCCTGCTCGGCTACGAGGAGGTGACAGCCAAGGTCAACGCCTATTTCAAGCCGAAGATGACGCCGCGTCAGCGCTTTGACGCCTATGACAGGGCCCAGAAGGACCTCATCGCCCAGGGAGAGAAGGCGGGCAAGGACCTGCGCTGCACCCTGGCCGAGATGTACAGCGGCAACGCCTACTACCTTTACACGTTCAAACAGATCCGCGACGTCCGCCTCGTCTACGCCCCGCCCCAGGACCTCGGCAACTACGGAGGGGAGACGGACAACTGGATGTGGCCGCGGCACACGTGCGACTTCTCCTTCCTCCGCGCCTACGTCGCCCCCGACGGGACGGCCGCCGACTTCAGCCCGTCGAACGTCCCCTACAAACCTAAGGTCTGGCTGAAGGTCTCCCTCGACGGTTTCAAAGAAGGGGATCTCACCTTCGTCATGGGCTATCCCGGCCAGACGTACCGCAACTACGCTCTGGCCGAGCTCAGGGCCGACCAGGAAAGGATGGCCAAGAGGATCAAGGACACCCAGGACCTCATCGGCTTCTTCGAGGCCGCCGGCAAGAGCGGCAAAGAGATCGAGATCCGCTACGCCAGCCAGGTCAAGGGGCTGTGGAACGGCCTCAAGAACACCCAGGGCAAGCTTGAGGGTTTCGCCAAGTACGACATCGTGGCCAAAAAGACCGCGCGGGAGAAGGAGCTTCTCGACTGGATCGGCGCCGACCCCGCCCGGGCCAAGAAGTTCGGCCAAGCCCCGGCCGCCCTCGAGGCCTTCCTGGCCAGGCAGAAGGCCTTCAACGCGAGGAGCGAGCTCCTTAACGGCGTCCTCGGCGGTTCGACGATCCTGTCCGAGGCCTACAATGTCCTTCGCGCCGTGAACGAGATCCAGAAGCCCGACAAGGACAGGGAACAGGACTATCAGGAACGGAACCTGCCCAGGTTCAAGCAGGGCATCCAGCTGGTCGAGCGCGGCTATGTCTTCGCCGTCGACAGGGAGCTCCTGAAGTGGACGCTGAAGCGGCTCAAGACGGGCCATCCCGATGCGGCCCGGTGGCCGGCCTCGCTGAGGGAGCTCGCGGCGGGGAGCGATGCGGACATCGCCGCCCGGGTCGACGCGATGTATGCCAAGACGTCCCTCGGTGACCCGGCCAAGCGGCTCGCGCTCCTCGGCCTCAAGCCGGCCCAGCTCGCCGCGGCCGACGATCCGTTCCTCAAGCTCGCCGCCGCCATGGAGACGGAGTTCAAAGGCATCCGCGAGGAGAACAAGGGCCTGGACCGCGAGGGCGCCGGCCTCAAGATGGCTTATGAAGCGGCCATCCTGGAGATGAAGAAGGGCACTTACCCGCCCGACGGCAACGGGACCATCCGCTTCACCTACGGGCCGGTCCTGGGCTATCAGCCGAGGGACGCCGTCCAATACCTGCCCCAGACGACGGTCAAGGGCGTCATCGAGAAGGATACGGGCGAGTTCCCGTTCCGTGTTCCGGCCAAGATCAAGGACCTCTGGAACGCCAGAGATTTCGGCCCCTATGCCGACGCGCGGCTCAATGACGTCCCCGCGTGCTTCCTCAACACGACCAACGTCACCGGCGGCAGCTCCGGTTCGCCGACCCTCAACGCCAAGGGCGAACAGGTCGGCATCATCTTCGACATGACCTATGAGAGCGTCATCGGCGACTATTACATCATCCCCGAGCTCCAGCGCACGGTCAGCGTCGACGTCCGCTACGTCCTCTGGGTCACCGAGAAGTTTTCAGGGGGGAAGCACATCATCAAAGAGATGGGACTCGCGGCGAAATAAAAAGGTCCCCGGCCCCCTCTTGAGCCGGGCCTTGTATGTCCTGAGCGCCGTCCGCAGCCGGACGGAGGAAGCCGGCGGCCGGCGGCGCCGGCCATCTTATCGGAATCGAGGAGGACGAACATGAAGTCAGACAGTTGGACTCGCAGGACGTTCCTGCGCACGATGGGCGCGGCGGGGACGTTCGCCTTCGGGGCCAAGGCGAGAAGCCTCGAGCGTGTCGAGGCCGCATCCCAATCGGTCGCCGGCCAGACGGCCGAGGAGGTCGCCAAGGACGAGTTCTACTGGCGGGAGGTCCAGCTCGGCTTCAAGCTGGACCGTTCGCTGATCAACCTCAACAACGGCTTCACCGCGCCGTGCCCCCGGGTCGTGCTCGAGTCGGTCTTCCGCTATATGGAGATGATCAACCTGCTGCCTGTCCACTACCAGGCCATGGTCGCTGGGAACAGCCAGACGATCCGCCGGCGGATGGCCAACGAGTTCGGCTGCGACCCCGAGGAGATGGCCCTGACGAGGGGCGCCAGCGAGTCCCTGCAGATCGCGATCAACGGCATCGACCTCGAGGCCGGCGACGAGGTCATCACGACCGAGCAGGACTACCCCCGGATGCTGACGACGTGGGACCAGCGCATGCGGCGCGAAGGGATCAAGGTGACGCGTCTGCAGTTCCCCGTGCCGGCGACCCAGGACGAGCTCTACCGGCTCTTCGAGAAGGCCATCACCCCGAAGACGAAGGTTTTCCACTTCTGCCACATGACGAACCTGACGGCCCAGCTGTTCCCGGTCCAGCGGCTCTCCCGCCTGGCCCGCTCGAAGGGCATCGTCACCATCGTCGACGGCGCCCACTCGCTCGGGCAGTTCCCCTTCAAGCTGAGGGACCTCGAGTGCGACGCCTACGGCGTCAGCCTGCACAAGTGGCTGCTGGCGCCCATCGGCAACGGCTGCCTGTACGTCCGGCGGGAGATGATCCCGCGGTTCTGGCCGCTCCAGGCGGCCCCCGAACAGCAGGACGACGACATCCGCAAGTTCGAGGCTATCGGCACCCACCCCTGGGCCATCCGCGCGGCGCTCGGCGAGGCGCTGGCCTACCACCAGGCCATCGGGGCCGAGCGGAAGGCGGCTCGCCTGCGCTTTCTGACGCTCCGCTGGGCAAACGCGCTCAAGGCCCACCCACGGATCAAGATCCTGACCGATCTCAGCGAGCCGGCGCAGGCGTGGGCGGTCGCGGCCGTCAACATCGAGGGCATCGATGTCCGGGCCCTGGCCCGGTTCCTGATGGACAAGTATCGGATCATCGCCGTCCCGCTCGTCGGCGGCGCGCCGCCAAACCAGGTCTTCGATTACCAAGCCCTGCGGGTGTCGCCGAACATCTACACGACCCTCGAGGAGATCGACACGTTCGTCGAGGCCATGGAAGACGCTCTCGAGAGCGGCGTTCCCGACGACCAGACGCCCGTCCCCGAAGCCATGCCCGACAACATGGATTCATGAAGGAGGCGGAAGATGAAACGTCAGGCGATGGCGACGGCCGCCGGTCTAGCGTTCCTTCTCGTGGCGGGTGTCGCTTCGGGCTTCGGCCAGGCGACCTTCAAGGTGGCCTTCCCGTTCAAGGCGGGCGGCAAGAAGCTCGCCGCCGGGGAATACACGATTGCCGGGATGCCCGGCGGCCAGCTCGCGCTCCGGCAACATTCGACGGGGAAGGAGACCATGATCGCGGCCATCGAACGGATCGCCCAGCCCGTGCCGCCCGTCGCCGAGCCCCGTCTCGTCTTCGACGAGGTCGGAGACTTCGAGCCGTCGTACACGGAATACTTCACGGTCACCATCTTGGCCGAGGTGTGGCTCCCCGGCGAGGACGGATTCCGGGTCCACGTGACCAAGGGGGCCCACCAGACCAAGACCGTGAAAGGCGAAGCGGCGAAGAAATAAGCGGGGCCGGTCTGCTATAATAGCCGTTCCGGAACAGTCAGGGACCTCTTCATGATCGTCGTCGATAATCTGTCGAAGAGCTACGGGAAACAGGGGCTCTTCGATTCCATCAGCTTCAAGGTCAACCGCCGGGAGCGCGTCGGCGTGGTCGGCCGCAACGGCCACGGCAAGACCACCCTGTTCCGGATGATCACCGGCGAGGAGGAGCCCGACGCCGGGTCGATCGCGAAACCGCGGAAATACCGCATCGGCCACGTCGAGCAGCAGCTGAGGTTCACGGAGCCGACGGTCCTGGGCGAGGCGGCCAAAGCCCTGGCCCACGACGCTCACGACGAGGTCTGGCGCGTCGAGAAGGTCCTCGCCGGCCTGGGCTTCGACGCCGCCGACCTGGAGAAGCGTCCGGCCGAGCTTTCAGGCGGCTACCAGGTCCGGCTCAACCTGGCCAAGGTCCTGGTCGGCGATTTCCAGATGCTCCTCCTCGACGAGCCGAGCAACTACCTCGACATCACCTCCATCCGCTGGCTGGAGCGCTTCCTCCTGGCCTGGCCCGGCGAGCTCCTGCTCATCACCCACGACCGTTCGTTCATGGACGGCGTCGTGACCCATGTCCTGGGCATCCACCGCCGCAAGGTCCGCAAGATCGCCGGCGACACGGAGAAGTACTACACCCAGATCGCCCAGGAGGAGGAGATCTACGAACAGACGCGGCAGAACGACGAGCGCAAGCAGAAGGAGATGGAACTCTTCATCAACCGCTTCCGGGCCAAGGCGCGGCTGGCCGGCCTCGTCCAGTCCCGCATCAAGTCCCTGGAAAAGATGGAGAAGAAGGACAAGCTCGAAGTCCTCAAGACCCTCGATTTCGCCTTCACGGAGAAGCCGTTCTACCACAAGTATGCCCTGGATGCGGCCGGGCTGACCTTCGGCTACGACCCGGACCGGCCCCTCATCCGCGACTTCACGCTCTGCGTCGGCGGCCGCGACCGGGTCTTCGTCATCGGGCCGAACGGCAAGGGCAAAACGACCCTGCTCAAGCTCCTGGCCGGCGCCCTCCGCCCCCAGGCCGGGACCGTCACGACGCCGCAGTCCGCGGCCATGGGCTATTTCGAGCAGACGAACGTGGCGACCCTGTCCGACCCGAACACCGTCCTCGACGAGATCAGCCGGGCCAACCCCGAGGCCGAACCCCGGGCCGTCCGCCAGATCGCCGGGGCCATGATGTTTGAGGAGGACGACGCCCTGAAGAAGATCGCCGTCCTGTCCGGCGGCGAGAAGAGCCGGGTCATGCTCGGCCAGCTCCTGGCGACACCGCTCAACCTCCTGCTCCTCGACGAGCCGACCAACCATCTCGACCTCGAATCGAGCGACGCGCTCCTCGCCGCGCTGGACAGTTTCGACGGGGCCGTGGTCATGGTGACGCACAACGAGATGTTCCTCCACGGCTTGGCCGACCGGCTCGTCGTCTTCGACGAGGACAGCGTCTTCATTTACGAGGGCGGCTACGAACGTTTTCTCGAACAGGTCGGCTGGCGGAGCGAAGGAGAGCGGGGGAGCGTGAGCCGGGAGACGGCGGTCGAAGAGAAAGTCGAGAAGCCGGACGAGCGGCCGCGTCTGACGCCGGTCGAGGCCCGGAAGCTCCGGGCGGAGATCATCGCCGAGCGCTCCCGGGTCCTCCGGCCGCTCGAAAAGCGGGCGGCGGAGGTGGAGAAGGCCATCGAGGCGCGGGACGCCGAGCTCCGTTCGCTCAACGCCGAGCTCATCAGGGCCTCCTCGATGCGCGATGGGATCCGGGTCGTCGGACTGTCGAAGGCGATGCACGACCTTCAGAAGGCCCTCGACCGGCTGCTCGAAGAGCTCGAACGCCTGACGGCGGACCTCGAGAAACGCCGCGCCGCCTTCGAGAAAAAGCTCCGTGAGCTGGGGGAGGGGGACGGCGAACCGGCCTGAGGCCGGACGCTTCCCCTTTTCTCCAGGGTCAAGTATAATTCCTTCTTGACCTTTTCGGGATCGACCTGACCGGACGATGAAGCGCTCGCTCGCCGCCCTTCTGCTCTCGGCCTCCATCGTCGCCGCGGCGGGCTGCGGCCGCGGTCGCGGCGGCGCCGACCTTATCGTCGCCGGTTCGACGAGCATCCAGCCCTTCGCCGACAAATGGGCCGAGGTTTACATGAGGCTCCACCACGACCGCGGCATCAACGTCCAGGGTGGGGGCTCGAGCGCCGGGATCCAAGCGACAAAGAGCGGCGCCTGCCAGATCGGGATGTCCTCGCGTGAGCTCAAGCCGGACGAGAAGGACCTCACCGAGACGGTCATCGCCCGCGATGGGTTGGCGATCGTCGTTCATCCGTCCAACCCCGTCCGCGGCCTCTCCCTCGACCAGGTGAAGCAGGTTTTCGCCGGCGATCTCCTCAACTGGAAGTTCCTGGGCGGTCCCGAACGGGCGATCACGGTCGTGACGCGCGAGGAGGGCTCGGGAACGCGGGGGGCGTTCCAGGAACTCGTCATGAAGACGACCCGGATCTACCGCGGGGCGATCGTCCAGGACTCCAACGGCACCGTCCGCGAGATCGTCGCCCACGACCCCGATGCCATCGGCTATATCTCGCTCGGGCTGGTCAACGCCCAGGTTCGGGCCCTGGACCTCGACGGGGTCGAAGCTAGCGAGGCCAACATCCAGAGCGGCGCCTATAAGCTCGTGCGGCCGTTCCTCTTCTTGACCAAGGGCGAGCCGACCGGGGTCGTCCGGGACTTCATCGCCTTCGTCCTCTCGGACGAGGGGCAGAGGCTGGTCAGGGAAGAAGGGTTGATCCCTTTGCGCTGAGGCCGGCCGATGACGAAACTCGAACGCAACGACCGCCTCATCCGGCTGGGGCTCCTCGTCGTCGCGCTCTCGGCCGTCTCGGTCCTCATCGTCATCACCATCTTCATCATCGGGCAGGGCACGCCCATCATGTTCAAGTACGGCCTGAAGAACTTCCTGGCGGGCAAGGACTGGTATCCCTCGGAGAAGAGCTTCGGGCTGCTGCCGATGATCCTCGGCTCCCTTTTCGTCACGGCCGGGGCGCTGGTCGTCGGGGTCCCCCTCGGGCTGGCCTGCGCCGTGTTCCTCACGGAATTCTCCTCGAAGCGTCTCCGCGGCATCATCAAGCCGGTCATCGAACTCCTGGCCGGGATCCCCTCGGTCGTCTACGGCTTCATGGGCGTCGTCATCCTGGTGCCCTTCATCCGCCGGACCTTCGGCGGTCCGGGCTTTTCCGTCCTGGCGGCCTCGGTCATCCTGGGCATCATGATCCTGCCGACGGTC
>Ga0316628_100001912_pt1 | contig 15066 bp, 16 predicted proteins | sample OWC_Aug_M2_C1_D5_FD_207648 | JGI IMG/M metagenome (GOLD analysis project Ga0316628, IMG submission 207648) | Wetland soil microbial communities from Old Woman Creek delta, Ohio, United States - OWC_Aug_M2_C1_D5_C | ecosystem: Environmental > Terrestrial > Soil > Wetlands | place: USA: Ohio... | reverse complement strand
AGTTTTTAGAATCTTGATGCGCGCGAAGTCTTCGTCGTTGCTCCATGCCGGGACATCAGTGGGGGCGCGACCTGCTGATTATGAACTCGACTAATCAATGACAGTTTCGAAAGGCAGAGCCGGCATTAACGATTTCAGGAAAATGCTCCATCTGCCCTCCTCGCCCAGTTACCATTCTTCGCGACGATTGCGCATGCTTGAACGAAAGGACCACAGATGACCGACACGACTCAAACGGCGTACCTCGCTGGCGGCTGTTTCTGGGGCATGGAAGAATTGGTGCGCCAGATCCCCGGCGTACTGGAAACCGAAGTGGGCTATACCGGCGGCGAAACCCCTGATGCCACCTATGAGATCGTGAGCACAGGGCACAGCGGCCATGCCGAATCGCTGAGAATCGTGTTCGATCCAAAACGGTTGACCTATCGCCACCTGCTGTTCGAGTTTCTCCGCATGCACAACCCGACCACGCTCAACTGGCAAGGTAACGACATCGGCACGCAGTACCGTTCTGCGATCTTCTACGTGAATGAGGAGCAGAAGCGCACGGCGGAGGAAGTCATCGGAACCGTGGATGCGTCAGGAGAGTGGAAAGCGAAAGTAGTTACGGAGGTCGTGCCGTTCAAGGAGTTCTGGCGCGCGGAGGAATACCACCAGAAGTATCTGGTCAAGAATCCCGGCGGCTATACCTGCCACTATGTCCGAAAGATGAAACTTGGTGAGTAGAACGATGGAACTGCTGGCACACAACTAGTGGCCTTATCGAAGGTTTTCTGGTGGAGACTGGACAAGCGGGTTGAAAGAGTTGGGCATAGCTAGCCTCGTTGATCTAAAATGTCTCTTTGTTTTCTGATTCAGCCTCTATTGTGAGTTACAGCGAAATGAAAAGATACGTTGGGTTTATCTTGGCGGCCCTTGCTGCCATATTTTTGGGAGGCTGCTTCGGCAGTGGCGGCTCCTCTGCGTCCCCGCCAAGCAATGTCGCTGTGGCCGCCAAAGACAGTAGGGTCGTCGTGACCTGGGACATGCAGCCCGGTGTTCAATACTGGATATGGAAGGCTGCCGGGACGGGTGTTACCCCTAAAACGTGCTCCTCGCTGCCTCAGTGCACTACCTCCATCAACGTGACCTCGCCAGCAACGATCTCGGGACTGATCAACGGTGTCACTTATTCCTTCTCGATCAACAGCCGGATCAATGGCGGCCCTGGCGGGGAGGGATCACCCGCGGTATCCGCCACGCCCAGGCTGGCCGGCGCGACGTGGACCGCTGGGAGTGCCTTGGGTTCAAGCAATTTGCGAGGCGTGACTTACGGCGCCATGTTTGTCGCAGTCGGCGATGGAGGTGCATCGCAATCAAGTACCGACGGGAAAATCTGGACTCCATTGACCCCTGCGACGAGCGCGGGGCTCAACGCGGTGAAATACGACAGTGCCCACGCCAAGTACTTGAGCGTGGGCACTAGCGGGGCTGTCATCGCGTTGACGCCGGCGACATCCGGCACCGTGTGGTCGGCGCTGGCCAGCCCCACAGGAAATACCCTGTATGCACTTGCGAATAACGGCACGGGCCTCACCGTCTCAACCGGAGCCAGTGGCACGATCATTACCACCAGTGACGGCTCATCTTGGACAGCTGCAACTTCAATACCAGCTGCGGCCTCGGGAAAAGCACTGTATGGAGTGGCGTATGGTTACAGCACCGCCACGCTGGGCAATATCTTTGTGGCGGTCGGTCAATCCGGTATCGTGCTCTACAGTACGGATGGACTCAATTGGACGGCTGCCACCCCTGGAACCTCATCGTATGACCTCAAGGGGGTGACATATGGGGCAGCCGCCGCTGTATTCGTTGCGGTCGGTAGCAATGGAACTGTGCTGACGAGTCCGGATGGAATAACCTGGACGCCTCAAATCTCGACAACTATTCCAGCGTCAACCTTGCTGAATTCAGTCACGTTTTCCGCCGGACGCCGCTTTGTTGCCGTCGCCGACGACGGCAACATTTTTTATAGCGAGTATAGTTCTGTGGGGACAATATGGACCCAAGTGACGCCACAAGTGACCACAACTCCCCTCTATGGAATTGCAACTGGCGCCCTGTTTGACTACTCCGCTGTAGGCGCAGCCGGATTGAACCTCTATTCTGATTAAACTCTTGCTGGGTCTCGATAATCGAGTGAAGGGGAATTTCAAGGAGCCTTGGCGTTCCTTGAAATTCTTTGAACAGGCATCAAAACGGGCGTCCAGCCTTTGCCGGAAAAATTAGGAGACTGGTAACGCCTACTTCCACAGCCTGAATGTGGCCAACACACCCGCTATCGCCCCCCCGAGGCCGCAGAGCAAGACCTTGTTGCGCATGTCCTCAAGACCGGAAACAGAGCGCAGGGCGCTCTCGAACCCGCTCCCGCCAAAAGAGAATAACGTCTTGAGGCTGACATACTGCCCGCCCCATTTGCCGAAGACAGCGTAGCCGACGATCAGACCAAGCGCGGCGAAGGCCGCAACGCTGAGAAGATTCTTCTTATTCATAATCCATTCACCTAGGTGTGTCTCATCTCCATTTGATACTTATCACGCAAAGCCACCAGCCACTCCGATGACCGCCACGCAGACGGTGATGAGTCCAAGCGTCAGGTTCAGTGCGACCAGCTTGCGTATCTTGCCCAGCGTCTCGCCGGCTTCCTTCCAGCGTTCCTTGGAGACGTGAAGATTGAGTCGCACGTAGTGGACGAAAAAAACAAAGCTGTAGATGCCAACCATCACCAACCCGAGCGCCAGCATGACATGCACGAAGCGCGGTGCATGGCCCATGCCGCCGTACTGGTAAATCATGTACAAACCGGTGACGAGTATGGTGCCGACGGCACCCCATACCCAGTTGAAGAAACAATGAAACACGTTGTCCCACAGGCGCAGGCGTTCTGGCGGTTGCAGCACATCAACAGCCGCGGGGCGCAGCACCATGTAGGCGAAGAACATGCCGCCGACCCAGATGATCACGGCGAGCAGGTGAATGAGTTTGAAGAGGGCCATATGAATATCTCAGAGATCTGTGCGCTGAGGATACATGAAAAGCACCCTCTCCCCTACCCCTCTCCCGCTCACGGGAGAGGGGATTGGTAATGGGAGGACATTAGTTCTCGGACGGGCCGAAAACTGCGGCGGTGCACTTCGGATATACCGTGCTCACGCAACGCAGCCAGGTGCGCCGCAGTGGGATAACCCTTGTGGCCGTCGAACCCGTATTGTGGATACTGCTCGTGCAACTGCAGCATGAGCCGGTCGCGCGCGGTCTTGGCCAGGATGGATGCGGCAGAAATGGCAGCGACCGTGCTGTCGCCCTGGACTATGGCCCGGCTGGGAATGCCCGTCTGCGGGCAATGCAGCCCATCCACCAGCACCTGCTGCGGCTGGATGGACAGTGCATGCACCGCACGCTTCATCGCCAGCAGAGTAGCTTGCAGAATGTTGAGCCGGTCTATCTCTTCTACTTCTGCGTACGCCACGGCCCAGGCTAGTGCGCGTTCGCGGATGATCGGCGCGAGTTGGTCGCGCTGCTTTTCGGAGAGTTTCTTGGAATCGGCCAGTCCCTCGATTGGATTTGCCTCGTCGAGGATGACGGCTGCCGCACTCACCGGCCCGGCCAGCGGGCCGCGCCCTGCTTCATCCACGCCGCAGATGAGCAGGATTCCGCTCATGCCAGATAAGGCAGGATGGCCGCGGCCGCTTTCTGCGCGGTATTTTGCCGCAGCGTCCGGTGAATCGCGCCGAAGGTCTGCTCCAGTTCGGCCACGGCATGCTTGTTGTTGACCAGGTTGAGCAGTGCTTGCGCAAGGTTCTCGGGCGTGGCGTCGTCCTGCAATATCTCAGGAACGACGAATTTTCCCGCGAGGATGTTGGGCAGGCCAAAATAAGGCAGGTATTGCTTGCGCCGCGCTATCCAGTAACTCAAGGGGGACATCTTGTAGGTGATAACCATGGGACACTTGAGCAGCGCGGCTTCCAGCGTAGCCGTGCCCGAAGCGACCAGCACGCCGTCGGCAGCGATCATCGCATCGTGGGCGTGGCCGAACAGCAAAGTGATGGGCAGCCGCTGCGCTTCCATCTGCCATTGCACTTCTTCGAAGATGGTGCGCGTCTCACGGCTGGCGAGCGGCACGAGGAATTGCGCCTCAGGCAGTTTCTGCAAAATCAGTTTGGCCGTCTCGATATAGGTTCTGGCCAGCCGGCGCACTTCGCTCTGGCGGCTGCCCGGCAGGAAGGCGAACACCTTGGCGTGCTTGGGCAGGATGCGCATTTGCTCGCGCATCTCCGCCCTCCCGGGATTTTCCGGCAGCATGTCCGCCAACGGATGACCGACATAGGTGACGGGGACTCCGGCCTGCTGGTACAGCGGCTCTTCGAACGGGAACAGCGCGAGGAGATGCGACACCGCCTGCTTTATCTTGTGGATGCGCTCGCCGCGCCATGCCCAGATCGAGGGGCTGACGTAGTGCACGGTGGGAATGCCATGCTGCTTCAGTGCTTTTTCCAGATCGAGATTGAAGTCGGGCGCATCGATGCCGATGAAAAGGTCGGGCGGTTCGGCAATGAAGCGCGCGCGCAGCTTGCTGCGGATGCCGACAAGTTCCGGATAATGACGCAACACCTCAAGGTAGCCGTTCACGGCCAGCTTCTCCATCGGGAACAGCACTTCCATGCCGACGCCCGCCATTTTCGGGCCGCCGATACCGATGAAGCGTACGTTCGGTGCTGCCTGCCTGATGGCAGCCATCAGATGGCTTCCGAGCAGGTCGCCTGAGGCTTCTCCTGCTACAACGGCAATGGTTTTGACTTTCTGGTTCATAAGGGATTTGATCAGAGGATCCTTAGCGAACGATGCCACGGTTGGCGTTGTTCAGGAATGTCAGCATGTTGTCGATATCCACATCGGCATCGGGCACCTGGCCGCGCAACTCCCCGATCTCTTTCTTTGCAGTATCGAAACTGCTGCCCGCGCGATACAGGGTACGATACATCTCTTTGATCATATCCAAGCGTGCTGCCGAGTAACCGGCACGGCGTGGACCTTCCTGATGCGGACCTTTGACTTCTGCCGGGTTGCCCACTGCCAACACGAAGGGCGGCAGATCTTGCGACAGGCGGGTCATGAAACCCGTCATGGCGTAATCGCCTATGCGCACGAACTGGTGCACGCCGCTCATGCCGCCGATCATGGTGTTGTTACCAACAGTCACGTGTCCGGCAAACTGCACCGCATTGGCGATAGTGTTGTTGTCACCCAGTTCACACTCGTGCGCCACATGCACATAGGCCATGATCCAATTGCCACTGCCGACCTTGGTGATGCCGCCCTTCTGAGCCACTCCCAAATTGAAGGTACAGCTCTCGCGGATGGTGTTGTTGTCGCCGATGATCAGTTTGGTCGGCTCGCCTTTGTAGGATTTATCCTGCGGAATCTCGCCGATGGAACAAAACTGGAAAAAACGGTTGTTCTTGCCGATCGTGGTATGCCCGTCGATGACGACGTGCGGCCCGATGACCGATCCCGCGCCGATTTCGACGTGCTCGCCGATGATGGAATACGGACCGACGGATACATCGTCAGCAAGCTTGGCGTTTGGATGAATGATTGCAGTCGGGTGACGCAGACTGTTCATTCTTTTGTCCGCAATGTGCAAATCAATTCGGCCTCCGCGGCAACCTGCCCATCCACCTCGGCCTTGCCGATGAATTTCCACATGCCGCGCCGGTTCATGCCGATGGTGACGGTGAAGATCAATTGATCGCCGGGGCTGACCGGGCGCTTGAAGCGCGCATTGTCGATCCCCACGAAGTAATAGACCGAGTCGTCGCTGGGCAGGGTTCCCATCGTCTTGAAAGACAGGATGGCCGCCGCCTGCGCCATCGCTTCGATCACCAGCACGCCCGGCATTACGGGATGGTGCGGGTAATGCCCGGGAAAGAACGGCTCGTTCATCGAAACGTTCTTCAGCGCCACGATCTTTTCGTTCGGCACCACGTCGAGCACGCGGTCTATCAGCAGGAACGGATAGCGGTGCGGCAGATGCTGCAACACCTCGTGGATGTCCATCGCGGTACTCATTTCTTCTCTCCCTTTAGTGATTCAATCTCTTTTTCCAGCGCCTTGACGCGTTTTGCGAGCTCGCCCAGATGGCGCAGATGGACCGCATTGCTGCGCCATTCTTCGTTCTTGCTGAACGGGTATACCCCGGCATAGCGGCCGGGCTCGGTGATGGACTTGCCGATCAAGGTAAACGAAGCGATCTCGACATTGTCGGCAATCTGCAGATGCCCCAGGATGCCGGCGCTGCCGCCGATGCGGCAATACTTCCCGATGTGGGCGCTGCCGGCGATGCCGACGCAGCCTGCAATGACGGTGTGCGCGCCGATATGCACGTTGTGCGCGACCTGTATCTGGTTATCGAGCTTCACGTCCTCCTCGATCACGGTGTCGTCCAGCGCTCCGCGGTCGATCGTTGTGTTTGCTCCGATCTCGACATGGTCGCCGATGACCACGCGACCTATCTGCGGAATCTTCAGCCAGCGGCCATTATCCCAAGCCATGCCAAAACCGTCCGCGCCGATAACAGCACCGGAATGCACGATGACATGACTGCCGATAATGCATTCCTGATACACCGTAACGCGCGGATAGAGCCGTGCATTGTCTCCCAACGTTGCGCGATCGCCGATGCTGCAACCGGCCATCACGACAGTCCCGCTGCCAATAGTCGCACCGTCACCTATCGTCACATGCGGCCCGATATGGGCCTGCGGTGATATTTGCGCTCCCTTGCCAATGACGGCGGAAGGATGGATGCCGGGCGCGTAATCGCCCAATGGGTTGAGGAAAGCAGAAAGCTTGGCGAAATACGAATAGGGATTGTCGCAGACGATGCGCGGCAACTGAGTTGCGTCGGCATCGGCTTTGGACAGGATCACGGCCGAGGCCTTGCTGCCTTCGAGCTGCTTGCGGTATTTGGCGTTCGCGAGGAAGGCGATCTGCCCTGTCGTCGCATGTTCCAGCGTGCCGATTTGCTGCACGCGTGTTTCGGCATCTCCCATCACCTGCCCGCCGAAACGCGCTGCAATGTCTGCCAATCGGTAGGCTGTTCGATCCATCGGGACTACTCTTTCAGGTTACTTCTCGGATTTTTCCGGTGTCTCGGCGGACAGGTACTTCAGCACTTTGTCTGTGATATCTACCTTGGGATTGCGATAGACCGCTTCCTGCAGGATGACATCGTATCCCTCGGTTTCGGCGATCTCGCGTATGGCTTTGTCGGCATGGGCGAGAACCACGGCCAATTCTTCGTTCTTGCGCAGGTTCAGGTCTTCGCGGAACTCGCGCTGCATGGTCTGCAGGGTCATGTTCATGTTAGCCAGCTCGCGCTCCTTATTACGGCGCACCGAATCCGACATGGTGGACCCGTCTTTTTCAAGAGACGTTTGCAGATCCTTGGTCTGTTTGATGAGCTTCTTGATCTCCTGATCTCGCGTGGCAAATTCGCGCTCGATCTTTTTCTCGGCACGAACTGCCTGGTCCGACTCGCGCAGGATGCGTTCGGTGTCAACCACGCCGATGCGGTACCCCTCTGCATTAGCCTGCACGACACAGGCAAAGAACATCAGACCCGCACAAAGAAATGTCTTCATCTCATGCTCCTTGAATTAGGTCAAAACATCGAGCCCAACGTGAACTGGAGGTTTTGTATCTTGTCTTGGGCTTGCTGGTTCAGCGGCTTGGCCCAGCTCAGCTTGATCGGCCCGGCCGGCGAGAACCACGTCACGCCCAAGCCCGTAGAATAGCGCATTCCAGACGTGCCCGGAACCTGTCCGCCAGATCCGTATACCGCGCCGCCGTCCAGAAAGGCGCTCAGGCGTATCGATTTTTCCTTGTCCATTCCGGGCATGGGGAACAGCACCTCGATGTTGCCCACCGCGCGTTTGTTGCCGCCCAATGAATAATTGTTGGCATCCCTAGGCCCCAGGGAATTGGGATCGAAACCGCGCACCGAGCCAACGCCCCCCGCATAGAAGTTCTTGAAGAATGGGAGCGGATCGCCGCCGTAACCGCCAGCAATCCCCACATCCGCATTGGTCATTAAGGTAAAGCTGCGGCTCAATGGGTAGTACCACTGGTGCTGGTAGGTCCATTTGGCGTAGCGCTGATCAGATGTTGGCAGGCTGAGCTCGATGAACGACCGTTGCACCGTGCCTGCCGTCGTAAAGATGGCGCTGTCGCGCGTATCGCGCGACCAGCCTACGGTGCCTATAAAATTGGCAACAGTCTGACCGAACAAATTCAGGTAATCGATATATCGCTGCGGACTGAGCGATGTCAAACCAATCGTGGTCTGCTCGAATGACAGTCCATAATGGAACGTCTCCTCATCGGTGATCGGTATGCCATAACGCACTCCAGCACCGTAGGTCTCCGAAGTGTATTGGCTGACCGCAATCGTGGTTGCATTGGTCCTGCGCTTGTAGACGTCAAAGCCCCGGCTGGTGCCGTTATCGGTATAGTAGGGATTGGTATAGGAAACCGAATACACCTGATTGATCTTGCTGGTATTGACCTGCGTCGAGAGGTAATTGCCCGTGCCAAACAGGTTGGACTGGGTAATTCCCCCCATCAACGTCAATTTTTCGTAGCTGCTGTAGCCGGCGCCGATCTGGAAATTGCCAGTGGATTTTTCGGTGACCTTCATGTTCACGTCCATCTGGTCACTGGTACCCTGCACCGGCGATGTATCAAGGTTCACTTCCGAAAAGAACCCCAACTTGTCGACGCGCTGCTTTGACTTCTTGATCTTGGAAGTCGCAAACCAGCCGCTTTCCATCTGCCGGAACTCCCGGCGAATGACCTCATCCTTGGTTTTCTCGTTGCCGGAGATGTTGATGCGCCTGATGTAAGCGCGTTGCAGCGGATCGACCACGAAGGTGAACGCCACCTGGTGCTTTTCCTTATCCACCTCCGGCGCTGCATTCACGTTGGCAAATGCGTAGCCATCCTCGCCCAGCCGCTCGGTAATCTTGCGCGTGGATTCGGTGAGCGCGTCGCGGGAGAACACGTCGCCAGGTTTAATGCCAATCAGCTTGCGAATCTCGTCGTGCGAAAGCACCGCCTGCGTCCCGGCCACCTTGATCCCGGAAACAGTATATTTCTCGCCCTCTGAGACATTCAATGTGATGAAGATGTCTTTCTTGTCCGGCGAGATCGACACTTGCGTCGACTCGATCATGAAATCCATGTAGCCGGCGTTCATGTAGAACGTGCGCAGACTCTCCATGTCTGCAGACAGCTTCTGCTTGGAATACTGATCGTTCTTGGTAAACCACGTGAACAAACCCGGCGTCGTCAATTGCATGACATCAAGCAGATCGTCTTCGCTGAATGCGTGGTTCCCCACAATATTGATGCGACGGATCTTCGATGCAGACCCTTCGTCGACATTGAAGCTCACGGCCACGCGGTTGCGCGGCAGATCCTTCACGGTTGTCTTCACCACAACGGCGTACTTGCCGCGCGCGATGTACTGGCGCTTGAGTTCGTTTTCGGATTTTTCGAGAGCGGATCTGTCGAAAATGCGCCCTTCCGCCAGACCAACGTACTTGAGATTGTCTTTCAACTGATCCTTGGGAAAGTCTTTAACGCCGTCGATCTCCACGCTGGCAACGGTCGGGCGCTCCTTGACGATCACGACCAGCACGCCCTGCTCTGCCTTCAACTCCACATCCTTGAAGAAACCGGTTGCATACAGGGCATGCAACGAAGCGGCGGCCCGCTCATCATCCAGCGTATCGCCAACTTTCACGGGCAGGTAGCTGAATACGGTACCGGGCTCGGTACGCTGTATTCCTTCAACACGAATGTCTTTGATGACGAACGGTTCTATCGACCAGGCTGATGCCGAATACAACAGCGGGAGCAATCCCACCCATTTTTTAAAATTCATTATTTTGTCAACCCAAAATCAGGCGGCTGATGTCGTTGTATAACGCAAAAGCCATCATGGTAACCAGGAGTGCGATGCCTATCTTCTGCCCCGCTTCCCACAGCCCTTCCGGCACAGGGCTGCCCTTAACCAACTCCACCGAATAATACAGCAAATGCCCGCCATCCAATAAAGGGATGGGCAGCAGATTCAGCACCCCCAAACTGATGCTGATGAGTGCAAGGAACCCGACATACGCACCCAGACCAAGCTGTGCCGACTGTCCCGCGTAATCCGCGATAGTGATCGGGCCGGAAAGGTTCTTCAGCGACACCTCGCCCACCACCATCTTGCCCATCATCTTGAGACTTACGATGGCCGTTTCCCAGGTCTTGCGCAATGACTCAGTCAACGCGGCCAGCGGCGGATAACGCACTTCGGTCAGCATTGCCTCGAATGCCGCCTTGTCGATGAATGCTGCAGCCCCAATCCGGCCTATCGTCTTGCCACCTTCCTCGGCAGCCTCCGGCGTCAGGCTCAGTTTCAACGGCGCGCCGTTGCGCTCGATCTCGACATCCAGACGTTCGCCAGGATGGCTGCGCACCACATTAACCCAATCCCTCCACAGCTCGATGTCCTGACCGTTCACGCGCCTGACACGGTCGTTCACGTGCATGCCGGCACGTTGTGCCACGCCGCCCTCCACCAGCTTGCCGATCACGGCATAAACGGGCGGCTGATACGGATGCAGGCCAAGCTTCATCAGGAAATCGCCATCGAGATCGGCTGGAGTCAGGCTGCTCACCTCCAGCGTGCGGAATACGTGCTCTCCGTCAGTGGTTTGCAGCTCAAGCTTGGCGGCCTTCTTTTGCAGCACGAGATCGAGCAAGACCCACCGCACCTCCTGCCAGCTGGGCGTCTGCTCTCCATCGATGCTGAGGATCGTCTGTTTGCTTTGCAGGCCTGCCGAGGCAGCGGGGGTGTTCGGGGCAACGCCGCCCAGAATCGGCTTTATGCCGGGCACCCCATAGATGAACACGACGAAATAGAGGGCCACCGCCAGCACGAGATTCGAAACCGGTCCAGCCACCACGATGGCCATGCGCTGAAGCACCGGCTTGCGGTTGAAGGCACGTGGCAATTCATTCGGTGCTACTTCACCTTCGCGCTCGTCCAGCATCTTGACGTAGCCGCCCAGCGGAACCGCCGAGATCGCCCATTCGGTCTCCCCGTTGCCGAAGCGCCTGGTGTACAGCACCTTGCCGAAACCGATGGAAAAGCGCAGTACCTTTACATCGAACAGGCGCGCCACGACGTAGTGTCCCAGTTCATGGAACAGCACCAGTACGCCGATCGCAACGGCAAAGGCCAGCAGCGTGGTCATGCCACCCACTCCTGCGCGGCGACCCGCGCCGCAGCGTCCGCATCCAGAACGTCCTGCAGGACATTAACTTCGGTGCGCCGAACCTTACCCAATACGCCTTCTATCAGCCGCGGAATGTCGAGGAAAGCGATGCGCCCATCGAGGAAAGCGGCGACTGCCACTTCGTTCGCAGCGTTCAGCGCCGCCGGCGCAGTGCCACCCGCGCGCAAAGCCTGATATGCCAGCGCAAGACACGGGAAACGGGCAAAGTCGGGAGCAACGAAGTCCAGCTTCGCCACCTGGAACAGGTCGAGCGGCGCCACGCCGGCATCGATGCGCTCCGGATACGCCAGGGCATACGCAATGGGCGTGCGCATATCGGGATTGCCCAACTGCGCCAGCACCGAACCATCGACATACTGCACCAGGGAATGAATCACGCTCTGCGGATGCACCACGACCTGGATGTCATCAGCGCCTGCGTTGAACAGCCAATGCGCCTCGATCACCTCCAGGCCCTTGTTCATCATGCTGGCCGAATCCACCGATATCTTGCGACCCATCTTCCAGTTTGGATGCGTACACGCCTGCTCCGGCGTGACATGCCGCAACTGCTCCATCGGCGTTTCGCGAAACGGCCCGCCGGAAGCGGTGAGCAATATCCTGCTCACTCCGCTCTGCTTCATGTTGCCCGCATAGCCGCGCGGGAGCGCCTGGAAGATGGCGTTGTGTTCGCTGTCGATCGGCAACAGCGGCGAACCGCTGCGATGTACCGCCTCCATGAACAGGTGGCCCGCCAGCACCAGCGTCTCCTTGTTCGCCAGCAGAACCTTCTTGCCGGCATTGGCTGCAGCCAGAGTGGGCGGCATGCCCGCGGCACCGACGATGGCCGCCATCACGGCATCCACTTCCGGCAAGGTCGAGACCTGCTCGAGTGCTGCAGGACCGCACAGCACTTCAGTTTCCAGGCCTGCGGCGGCGATGCGTTTGACTAGCCGCCCGCTGGCTGCTTCATCCAGCAACACCGCATAGCGCGGCTGGAAGCGCAGGCACTGGTCAAACAGCAGTTCATCCTGCTGCTGCGCAGTGATTGCGACAACCCTATACCTGTCGGGATGACGGGCGACCACATCCAGCGTGCTTTTGCCGATGCTGCCGGTGGAGCCAAGTATGGTGAGACGAGTGACTCTGCTCATTCCAGCCTTTGCAGAATGAGCGCGATCCCCGCGAACGGTAATGTAGAGGTCAGCGCGTCGATGCGATCCAGCAGGCCGCCGTGCCCCGGCAACAATGCGCCACTATCCTTGACGCCAGCCTGGCGTTTGACTGCAGATTCGAACAAGTCTCCGATCACAGCCAACCCCACCCAAAGCCATCCGGCGACAATGATGTGCGGAAACGCCTGATATTGCTTGAAAAGGCCGCTCGCCCAACCCACAACAAGAACATAGACACTCACGCCGGCCATCGCCCCAAACACGCCTTCCCAGGTCTTGCCGGGGCTGATCGTGGGGGCAAGCTTGTTCTTGCCGAACCGCTTGCCGGCGAAGTAGGCCGAAATGTCAGCTACCATGACCACCGTCATCACGAACAGCAGAACCCACGGGTTGAAGGCGCGCAGGTCAAGCATGGCCAGCCCCGTCGGCAACAGCACCACCCAGCCGATCGCGGCCATCAGCCAGACGTTTTGGGTGCGCCAGCCCGAGATCAGCCAGGCGGGCACGACGAACATCCACAGCAGAACGGCCGGGACGTACCACGCAAGATGCAGCCAAGTCTGCAGTTCGAGAGCCACATTGGCATCGAACAACAGCATTGCCGCCATCATCCCAAGTGTCAGCAACCAGTATGCTGTGCTAGCCCGGCCGTTCAAGCCCGACAGACGCGCCCATTCCGCCGCGCCTTGCCCAACCATTGCAAGTACCAACGCTTGCCAGCCGATGGACGGCAAGCCGAACAATGCCGCGAGGAACAGCACGAACAGAATGCTGGCGGTGATAATGCGCTGTTTAAGCATCAGGTTTGGCTCCTGTCAGTTGCTCGCTGGTTCGTCCGAAGCGGCGTTCGCGCTTTTGATAGGATTGAATGGCGACTTCCAGCGCCGCACGGTCGAAGGCGGGCCACAGGATATCGGTGAAATACAGCTCGGTGTATGCCAGTTGCCACAACAGGAAGTTGCTGATGCGCTGCTCACCCCCCGTACGGATGAACAAATCCGGTTCCGGGGCATAGTGCATGGAAAGATAGGGCTGCAACTCTTCTTCGCCGAATGCGGAGGCTCGGTCAGGATGCGCCTGGCTCAATGCGTGTACCGCCTGCATGATGTCCCAGCGCCCGCCGTAATTGGCAGCGATGGTCAACGTCAGCCCCTGATTGCTCGCGGTCAGTTTCTCGGCCTCTTCGATATGGTGCACGAGTTTGGCATCGAAACGGCTGCGGTCGCCGATGACCTTCAGGCGGATGTCGTTCTTGTGCAGCTTGCCGACTTCGCGTTCCAGCATCTTCAGGAACAATTGCATCAGGAAAGAAACTTCGTCGGCGGGGCGGCGCCAGTTCTCGCTGCTGAAGGCGAACAGCGTCAGGTATTCCACGCCCAGCTCGCGGCAGGCCTTGACCACCTCGCGGACAGTCTCCACCCCGCGCTGGTGGCCCATGACACGCGGCATGAAACGCTGCTTCGCCCAGCGCCCATTGCCATCCATGATGATGGCGATGTGACGCGGGACAGCAGTGATGTCGGGGATGCTGCGGGTGGAACTGAAGAAAGGCAGCGCCATTATCGATGGCTCGCCTATACCGCCATCAGGTCGGTTTCTTTAGCTTGCAGGGCCTTATCGATTTCGGCGACGAAGCGATCGGTGAGTTTCTGCACATCTTCCTGCGCGCGGCGCTCATCATCTTCGCCGACTTGTTTGTCCTTGAGCAACTTCTTCAGCTGTTCGATTGCATCGCGACGGATATTGCGCACGGCGACCTTGGCATTCTCGCCTTCGCTCTTCACCACCTTGATAAGGTCGCGGCGGCGCTCCTCGGTCAGCATCGGCATCGGCACGCGGATCAAGTCACCATTGGTGGCTGGATTCAAGCCCAGATCGGAATCGCGTATCGCTCTCTCGATCGGACCCACCATGTTCTTCTCATAGGGTTGCACGCCAATAGTCCGCGCATCGGTCAGCGTAACGTTCGCCACCTGATTCACCGGCGTCGGATTGCCGTAATAGTCCACCATCACGTGGTCCAGCAGACCGGTATGTGCGCGTCCGGTGCGAATCTTGCCCAAGTCTGTTTTCAGCGCTTCCAGCGACTTGTGCATCTTCTGTTCGACGTTCTTTTTGATGTCAGCAATCATCGTCCTTCTCCGTCATCAATTACAGTGTACAAGGGTTCCTTCATCCTGCCCGGTCACGACCCGTTTCAGCGCGCCTTCCTTGAAAATGCTGAACACGATGATGGGCAGCTTCTGGTCGCGGCACAACGTCAGCGCCGTGGAATCCATCACTTTCAGGTCCTTGCTGATGGCTTCATCGAAACTCACCTTTTGGTAGCGAGTAGCTGTCGGATCCTTCTTCGGATCGGCGGTATATACGCCGTCCACCTTGGTCGCCTTGATGACGACTTCGGCATTCATTTCCACGCCGCGCAGCGCGGCTGCAGTATCGGTGGTAAAGAACGGACTGCCGATGCCTGCCGCAAAAATCACTACTTTGCCATCTTCCAGATAACGCCAGGCCTTGCCGCG
>Ga0316628_100001911_pt1 | contig 15070 bp, 14 predicted proteins | sample OWC_Aug_M2_C1_D5_FD_207648 | JGI IMG/M metagenome (GOLD analysis project Ga0316628, IMG submission 207648) | Wetland soil microbial communities from Old Woman Creek delta, Ohio, United States - OWC_Aug_M2_C1_D5_C | ecosystem: Environmental > Terrestrial > Soil > Wetlands | place: USA: Ohio... | reverse complement strand
GCGAGCGCGTTCTTGATGACCTCACACAGGCCGGAGCGCACCTGAAGCGGTGGCAGCGAGCGCAGGTACGCCGTATCCGCGAGTACCAGTGCCGGCGGATAGAAGGTGCCGATCAGGTTCTTGCCACTCCGCGTGTTGACCGCTTGTTTTAACGATAGCACCGAATCCAGCATCGCAAGCAGCGTGGTCGGAACGTGGACGAGCCGAATTCCACGGTAGGCCAGGGCGGCCGCGAGCCCGGCAATGTTGCCGGTCACGCCACCGCCCAGCGCAACCACGCAGGATGCGCGCGTCCCGCCCGCTTCGAGCAGCGCTTCGATCAGCGATTGCACCGTGGCCAGCGTTTTCCCCAGCTCGCCGGCCGAGTGCCGCCACAGATGCGTGGACCGCAAAGCGCCCAGCGCCTCGCGCATCGGCTCGCCGAACCTCGGCGCCACCGTATCATCGGCCACGACGAAATAGAGGTCGGCGTCTAGCTCCAGCATTCGTTGCAGGATAACGTCGGGACAATCGGTCCCCAGGTAGAAGGGGAACGAGACCGAGCCGAACTGAATGGGAATGGTCTCCATGGCAAATGCGATCAGCGGAACGCGCCCGCAGTCGGGCGCCGTGCGCACCGTTCACGCCACATAGTCGAACATCGCCGCAGTCAGGTGAGCCCGATTGTTGCACCGGCGGCAAATGCCGGCTTGCTCGCGGTCTCCCGCCGCCAGCGCGGCGCGCACGGAGCGGAACCGAGGCGACTCCCAGATCTCCAACAGCGATTCGGCTTTCAGGTTGCCCATCACTTCCGTCTCCCTGGCATCCTCGTAGCACAGCACGATGTTCCCGGTGATCGTGATGATCAGCATCGTGGACGGCGCGAAGCAGGGCAGCGCGGCCGCCTGTGGCCCGGCCTCCACCAACCCACCGCGGTTCGTGAGTTGAAGCAACTGCGGCACGAGGATGGTGGCCTGCAGGCGGGCCGGGCTGGGCACGCCGTCGTGGTAGGTGATGATGAAGTGATCGATGCCGGCTTCGAGCAATTGCTCGTAACGCGCATCTGTCAACAAATCGCCGTTCGTGTACAGGACCTGCCGCATTTCCGGCAGAACCGCAGAGGCTCGTGCCACCAAGGCCTCGAGTCGCGGATGAAGCAGCGGCTCACCATAGAAGTGGTACGAGAGGCGGCCGCCGAAGTCGGCTTCGCGCAGCCGCTCCAGGATCAGCTCGAACATCGCATCGGACATGAACTTCGGCGCGGCGCGCGGCGCAACGGAGTTCGGGCAGTAGCTGCAGGTGCGGTTGCAGCGCGAGTTGACCTCGATTTCGACCATCGTGAATGCGGAAGCGCCTCGGTCCTGCTGCCAGCTTTCCATAGCTCTCGGTTCACCACATTTCGCGGAATGGCGTCGGAATCGGATCACGCGCTGAACGCGGAAACGTCTCACCAGCGTTGCGGGGACTACCTACTCCCTGGCGGGCAGCGTGAGGCAGAGCCGCACGCGCCTATATGGAGCCGCTTTCCGATGTGACCGCTGTGGATTCGTCAGGTGGCGCCACCCCCGCGGCTCGCGGCAAGATAATGCGGCGGCCTGGCAAAGTGGATAGTGTTGTCGAAACGGCTGCCGCCTGCAACCCGAGTTTGACGGGCACTACCTCGCAATAGGCACACCATCCCCTGCGGTGTCAACAGGTTACACGCGTTTGTGTTGTGCGTCACTGATAATGTCCTCTTGAAAGTTCAGTAGAACTGTCCTCATCCATCCCTCCTCCTGAGGAGGGTGCGTGGAGCGGACAGCGATGAGCACGAAGGATGTGCGACGGTTGATGGTGATGCGGCGGGTGCGCGATCGCGAACTCTCGCGGGGCGAAGCGGCCGTGGTGCTGGGACTGAGCTATCGGCAGGTGCGGCGGATCTTCCGGCGGTTCCAGGCGCACGGGCAGCGGGGCCTGGTGCACGGGAACGTCGGCCGGCGCTCCAACCGGGCGCACCCGGCGGCGGAGCGCGCCAAGGCGGTGGCGCTGATCCGGACGCACTTCAGCGGGACCGTGGCGGGCTCCGGCCAGCGGTTTGGCCCGACGCTCGCCGCCGAGCACTTGGCCGAGGAGTTTGGCCTCGTCATCCCCGTGCCGACGCTGCGGCGCTGGATGGTGGCCGAGACACTGTGGACCCGGCGCCGGGCGCACTTCGGCGAGCTCGTGCAGCTGGATGGCAGCTTCCACGCGTGGCTGGAGGACCGGGGCCCCGTCCAGTGCTTGCTGACGATGATTGACGATGCCACGGGCCGGACCCTGGGCCTCTTCACCGGCGAGGAGACGACGTGGGGCGCGGGCCGAGATCCTGCGGCGCTGGATCGAGCGCTACGGCGTCCCCCAGGCGCTCTACGTCGATGCCAAGAGCGTCTTCGTCCGGCCCGGCACCGTCAACGAATTGGCGGCAGGGATCGCGCCGGTGACGCACTTTGGGCGGATGTGCGCGAAGCTGGGGATTCGGCTGATCGTGGCGAAGACGCCCCAAGCCAAAGGCCGCGTCGAGCGCGTGCACGGGACCAATCAGGATCGTTTGGTCAAGAAGCTGCGGCGGCGGGGCATCCGCACGTATGCGGCGGCCAATCGCTTTCTCGGCGAGACCTATTGGCCGGCGCACAACGCGCGCCTCGCCGTGGCGCCCCTGGAGGCGGCGGACTCTCACCTGCCGCGGGACCCCCGCCTGGATCTGGCGCAGGTCTTCTGCCTCGAGGAACAGCGGGTGGTGGGCAACGACTGGGTGGTGCGCTACGCCAATCGCGCGCTGCAGATTCTGCCCACGGCCCGGGCGAAGCGCTGCACGGGACCGAAGGGGCGGATTCTGGTACGCGAGACGGTGACGGGGGCGATCCTGCTCGTGGCGCCCACGGCGGCAGGCACGGAACAGGTCCTGGACTGGCAACTGCTGGAGGCCGCGGCGCACCGGCCCAACTACCAGGCGCCGCGGCTGCCCGCACCTGTGCCAGCACCACCGCCGGCTCCGGCCGGCTTCACGCGGGCAGGGCAGCCCCTGAGTGCCCTGCAAATGGCCACCCGGGAACGCTGGAATCAGGACGTCCGGGTGCATATCCAACGCAAGCAACAACGCCAGCGCGCCGGGCAGGCTGCCCTGGCCCCACTCGCTGGATAGCCCCGGCGGCCCCACACCCCAGACACCAGGACAGAGGACACTTCTATTCAACAGAAACCGAGGACGTTTCTACTGAACGTTGACACAGGTTACACGCGTTTGCCGGGATCGGCGCGTGTTACTATGCGCCAGGGGCGTGCTGGAGCGCGTGCAGCTTGGGTGGGGCGCTCACCCTGAGCGTCCGCAGCAGCGCCGCGACCGCGGGCCGCACCTCGGTCGTCTGGCGCACCCGTGCGCCGGCCCGCTCGTACTCGACGACCTTGATCGTCTCCAGCTGCGCCACGATGGTCCGCCACGTCTGACCCGCACGGATCTCCGCCATCCGCTCCAGCAGCAGCGCCAGGACGCACAGCGCGATGTGGGCGCGGATCCGGTGGGGCCGCCAATGAAACATCGGCCGCGTCTTCAGGCCCGACTTCATCGTCCGCCAGCACTCCTCCACCCGCATCAGCTGCTTGTAGCCCAGCGCCAGATCCTCGGCCGTGAGCGTGTCGTCGTTCGTCGTGATCACCCACTTGCCATCGAGCTTCTGCTCGGCCGCCACCGCCGCCCGATCGATCTTCAGCACGCCCCGCGCCGTCTGCCGCAGGTAGCGCCCGTAGCGCTCCGTGGTCAGCAACGCACAGGTGCGCTTCGAGTGCCGCCCATCGGCTCCGGGCTGCCGCAAACTCGCCAGCTCCAGCTCCAGCCGCTCCAGCACCTCCGCGCGATGCCGCCGCTGGCGCTCGGCTTCCTGCGGATTGTAGCACACTACGTAACGCCGCCGCCGCTCCCCGTCCCCCACCACGACTTCCTTCACCTCCAGGTTGTCCTTCACCTGCTGGTAGCGGCCCGCCCGCGTCAGCACCTCCCGCGTCACCTCGTCGCCCGCGCGCAACTTGGTGGCCAGGATGTACTTGCCACCCCCCAGGGCCAAGGTGCGACGGTTCGCCTCCGAGTGCATCCCCGCATCGCCCACGAACACGCACCGCCCCAGCTTCCAGTCCCGCAGGTCCGCCTTCACCCGCTCCACGGTCGTAGCATCGGCCGTGTTCCCCGGAAACACCCACGAGCGCACCGGCAGCCCCTCCCGCGTCACCGCCAGCCCCACGACCACCTGCGGCACATCCCCCCGCCCATTCCTGCTCTTGCCGTAGCGCCGCAGCGCCGGGCCAGGTGCCGCCTCGTCCTCCACGTCGATCTCGCAGTGCAGCGACGTCGTGTCGTAAAAGACCAGGTCCACATCCGCATTCATCAGATCCGCCATCCGGAAGTAGACCGCCCGCTCCAGCGCCACCTTGTGCGCCTCCAGGAAATCCAGCGCTCGATACAGGTGCTGCAGCCCCAACGCCTCGCGCTGCGGGAAGAACACCCCCTCCCGCAGCCAGTGCGCGTGAGTGGCCAGCTTCGAGTACGGCGCCAGGGCCCGGTTGGCCACCATCGCGAACAACGCCCGCTCCACCGGCTGCCGGGTGCGCCGCCGCCGGGTCTGCTCCGCGATCACCGCCGCGAGGTCCAGCTCCCGCCACAGCGCTTCCAGCACGTAGAGCCCGCCGTAGGGCCAGGCCTCGAGGAGCGCCACGTCAGGCTCCGCTCCGAGCGCCTCCTCCCCCGGCACGACCCGCAGAATGCTGCGGGCCAAACGCTTGAGGGCCGGGCGGTCAAGCTGCTCGGCGCGGCCGAAGTTGTGGACCACCTTGGCCACGGCACACTGCTTCTCGGGGTCCCAGACGTTCTCGGCCAGCTGGTAGTACTGGGCCACGGACCCGTTGGCGTTGCGGCGGCGCGTGGTGCGGAGGTACATGCCTAGCAATCTACGGCGGCCCACTCGACAAATCAAGAGCTGTGGATACATTCGTGTGCCTAGGTCTCTGGCGGGGCTGCCGCCCGTAAGTCCTTGATAGTCAATGATCCGCTTGCCTCAACCCCCCGGAATCCGTCAAACTCGGGTGCAACCCTTGACACTGATTGATTAGCGCGCGAGGTTGGCCGCCCGGCCTTGGCGATCTGCGGGGGTGGAGAAATGGCAGCCATCTGCAAGCGGAATCTAGCGGTGCATGGCGCGCCTCCAGTGCGGCGCAAGGCCTGGCCTTCATGGCCGATCAGCACGCCGGAGACCGAGCAGGAGGTGCTCGGCGTGCTGCGTAGCGGGCGGTGGACGATTAGCGGGCCCGCCGTGCCGGCTCCGCTCCGTGAGCGGGAATTCGCCCGCCGCTTCGCGGCCTACAATGGCGTGCGGTTCTGCGTGCCGACCGCGAATGGTTCGAGCGCTCTGATCATCGCGCTGGAGGCGCTTGACATTGGGCCAGGCGACGAAGTGATCGTACCGGTCCTGACCTGGGTTGCCACGGCGTCAAGCGTGCTGCGCGTCAACGCCACACCCGTACTGGTCGACATCGACGCGGACACGCTCTGTCTGTCGGTCAATGCTGCACGCGCGGCAGTGACCGAGCGCACTCGCGCCATTCTTGCGGTCCATCTACACCACTCGATGGCCGACATCGACGCGCTGCTCCAACTGTCGCGAGAGACCGGGATTCCGCTGATCGAAGATGCGGCGCAGGCGCACGGCGCTCTTTGGCGCGGCCAGCGCGCAGGCACGTTTGGGCGCCTCGGCGCCTTCAGCTTCCAGCAGTCGAAGGTGTTGACCGGAGGCGAGGGCGGCGCAGTGATCACCAACGATGAGCACACCTACGAGCGGCTCCAGGAATTGCGTGCCGACTCGCGCCGCTGGGTCGACCAGCCTCGTGACCTCGATGGCATGCAGCTGGTCGCGTCCGGCCAGATCATGGGTGCGAATTACTGCCTGTCGGAGTTGCACGCGGCCATCCTGCTGGGGCAGTTGCCGCAGTTAGAAGAGCAGCTTGAGCGGCGCGCGGCCAACGCCGAGTATCTGGATCGCGTGCTGAAGGCCGTCGGCTATGTCCAGCCACTGCGGCAGCCTGCTGGGCTGCAGCGCCGGGCCGTCTACGAGTATGTAGTGCGCGTCGACCGCACGAAGTTCGGCGACCGGCCGGTCGAGCGTATCTGCAAAGCGCTGGCCGCGGAGCTGCAACTGTCTTTCTATCCGACGGATCCGCCGCTGCATCGCAGCGCGCTATATCGCCCGCTCAGCAACCGGCGCTTTCTATTCTCGCCGGAGCGCGCCGGGCAGCTCGATCCCGGTCCGCTTCGCTTTCCCGTGGCCGAAGCGGCGCACGCAAATGGCGTCGTCTGCCACCACGCTGCCTTCCTCGCGACGCAGTCGGATATGGACGACATCGTCGCCGCCTTCGAGAAGCTGTCCCGTTACGCGGATGAGATCTGACCCGGGCGCCGACAGCGGCGGAGCGGCCCGGGCCGGTGCCGAAGGGCCGCGCGAAGTGGCGGGGGGAACGCTCTACTTGGTGGCGACGCCGGTGGGCAACCTCGGCGACATCACCCTGCGGGCGCTGGAGACGCTGCGCGCGGTGGACCTGGTGGCGAGCGAGGACACACGCAAGACCGGACTGCTGCTCAAGCACTTCGGGATCCAGAAGCCACAGGTTTCCTTTCACGAGCACAATGAAGCGGCAGCCGGTGCCCGGATCGTCGCCGCGCTCCGAGACGGCCGGTCGGTCGCTCTGGTCACGAATGCCGGGACACCCGGCATCTCCGATCCAGGTTTCACCCTCGTGCGCAGTGCGATTCAGGCCGAGCTCGACGTGACGGTCGTTCCTGGTGCGGATGCGCTCGTTCCGGCCGTCGTGTTGTCCGGCCTGCCAATTCACAGCTTCACCTTTCGTGGGTTCCCGCCGCGATCGGCCGGACGGCGGCGGCGGTTTCTCGAGGTCGATGCCGAGTCGCCCCACACGCTGGTCTATTATGAAAGTCCGCATCGCCTGGCGACGACGCTGGCCGCCGCGCGCGAGGTGTTCGGTGACCGCAAAGCCGCGCTGGCCAATGACCTGACCAAGCGGTTCGAGCGGGTCGATCGCGGCACCCTCTCGGAATTGCTCGAGGAGCTCAAGCGCACTGCGCCGCGCGGCGAGTTCGTGGTCGTCATCGCCGGCCGGATCGATGATTCACGATAGCGCGCGCGCGGCTGAGCGCACGCCGAATGGATCGCGATCGATCGCGCTGCCGCACGGCTCGCTGCGCCTCCCCGCCTTCCTGCCGGATGCCACCTTCGGCGTGGTCCGCACGGTGGACGCGCTCGATCTGCAACGCTGCGGTGTGCAGGCCATTCAAATGAACGTCTTCCACTTGATGCAGAACCCGGGTTCGGCAGTGATCCGCGCGCTCGGCGGGCTCCATCAAATGGCCGGCTGGCCGCTGCCGATCACGACGGATTCGGGTGGGTTCCAGGCATATTCCCTGATTCATCAGGATCCACGGCGCGGGAGCCTGACTGACAAAGGCATCACGTTCAGGCCGGAAGGCTCGGACCGGAAACTGCTGCTGACGCCCGAAAAGAGCATTCAGCTCCAGTTCAGCTACGGCGCTGATATCCTAATCTGCTTGGATGATTGCACGCATGTCGATGCGCCGGCTGCCGATCAGAACGACGCCGTGCGCCGGACCATCGCTTGGGGGCGACGCTGCAAGGCGGAGTTCGCGAGGCTGCTTGAACAACGGGGCGTCGATGCGGCGCGGCGGCCGCTGATTCTCGGCGTCGTCCAGGGCGGCGGAGACTGGCGTTTACGCGAGGCGTGTGCTACGGCCCTGCTGGAGATCGGCTTCGATGGATTCGGCTACGGCGGCTGGCCGCTCGACTCAGCTGGCCAATTGCTTGCCGAGCTTCTGGCCTTAACCCGCGAGCTCATCCCGCGCGAGTTGCCGATGCACGCGCTGGGCGTTGGCCACCCGGTATCGATCGCGCGCTGCGTCGATTTCGGTTACGAGATGTTCGACAGCACACTGCCGACGCGCGACGCGCGCCGCGGTCGGCTCTACACGTTCACCGCGGATCAGCCGCCGGCCGAACTGGCTCCGCATGCCGAGTGGTTCTCCTTCCTGTACATTCTCGACCGCAAGCTCATCCGCGACCCGCGTCCAATCTGGCCCGGGTGCAAATGTCTCTGCTGTGAACACTTCTCGCGCGGTTACCTGCACCATCTTTTCCGAAGCAAGGAAACGCTGGCCATGCGTCTGGCGACCATTCACAACCTGCACTTCATGAGCGACCTGGTCGCGCTGCTTCGCCGGAGTCCGCATGGAGCGTGAGCTGGGAGCGCGGCGGCTCAGGCCGCTCCGTCGGTCATGAGTGTCCTGAACCAGATCCGGGAGGCTTGCCGGCAGGTCGCGGAAAACGGCAGTTATGTGCGCATTGACCGTGACCGGCTCCGGCAGTACGCGGCAACGCTACCGACCGCCGCGCTGACCGCTCCCGTCATCGACCCGCGCTATCACTTCCTTGGACACGGTCCTGAAACCGTGGCCTACATCCTGACCCTGGACGCCATCAACTTCGGGTCCGGCTACTCGGCCGCGCTCCGCAAACGCTCGGGGCTGCGGGGGTACTTCACGATCGCGTCTGCGCTAAGAGACCGTTTCGAAGCGAAGGGGCCTTTCTCAGCCAAAGAGCTGACCCGTCTACATGCTGGTACTTGCGCCGCGCTCTTGGGTCAGGAGGCGAACGATCCCGCCGTCATGGAGCTCCTGGCACTCTTCGCGGCCGGCCTCAACGATCTCGGACAATGGCTCCTTCGCCGATTCGATGGCAGCTTCAGCTCTGCCGTACACGCAGCGGCTGGCTCGGCCGAGCGTCTCGTAACCATACTCGACGAGATGGCCTTCTTCCAGGATATCGCCCAATGGAATGGCGTGAGCGTGCCGTTCTACAAGCGCGCACAGATCACCGCCGCTGACCTCTGGCTTGCCTTCGGCGGCCGGACGTTCGGTGCATTCGAGGATATCGGCCGCTTGACGATCTTCGCGGACAATGCGGTGCCGCATGTGTTGCGCGTGGACGGGGTACTCGTCTACTCCGACACGCTCGCCAGCCGGATCGACGCGGGCGAGTCGGTGGACGCGGGCTCCGTGGAGGAGATCGAGCTGCGCGCGGCGGCGGTGCACGCGGCCGAACTGATCCTAGCCGAGCTGGGCAGGCATGGTCGCGGCGTAATCGCGCTCGAATTGGACAACTATCTGTGGCACCTGCGCGATCACGATCGCTACCGGCACCTACCGGCGCACCGGACTCGAACGGTGTACTACTGAGCGCGGATGACAGAAGCGCACCATGACAGACCTCAATAGGCAGGCGGTGGACTCCGTGGTGGAGGCGGTGCGCGGCAGCGCAAAGTACCGCAACGTGATGCGGGAGCTGGTACGTCGAATTGCCGCCGAAGAGGTTGGCAAGCATCGGCGCGTGAAGGAAGCCGTGAAGTCGACCAAGAACAAGCTGCATCAGGTGGCCGCGGCTTACCTCACGGGTTCGGTAGATTACGAGCAAATGCTGGACGAAATCCGAAGAGCAGCGGCGACCGGGCCGGAAGCACTTCGGGTTGCTTGCGCTACGCTGATGGGCAACCACGCGTCCACGCGGGAACGATTGGGGATTCTTGATTCCTTCTATCGAGTGATTTTGGCCGGGTTGCCGCCGATCCGGTCGGTGCTGGATCTGGCCTGCGGACTCAACCCGCTCGCACTGCCGTGGATGGGGTTGACGCCGAATGTGAGGTACTACGCATGTGATGTATATGAGGACCTGGTCTCCTTCCTCAACCGGTACTTCGCGATCGTGGGCATCACCGGAGAGGCATGGCTGTGCGACCTGGTGCAGGGCCCTCCGGCTCGTCGGGTCGACCTTGCGTTCTTGTTGAAGACCGTGCCCTGCTTAGAGCAGGTGAACAAGGCGGCCGGGGCCCGGCTGCTAGAGGGGGTGCGCGCGAGTTACCTCTTGGTCTCTTTTCCAGCGCGCAGCCTGGGCGGCCGGCAGAAGGGCATGGCCGCTAATTATGAGGCGCGGTTCCGTGATCTCATCGCAGGGCGCCCGTGGTCGTATCGCAAGCTCGAATTCGGGACGGAACTCGCCTTCCTGGTTACGACCGAGTACGCCAGACCTCGCGCTCCTTGAATTGCTCGATGTCCTGGGTCGGCCTCGGCGGCGGCGGCGTGACACTGGACGTCCACGATGGTGACCACATCGTCCGGGACAACACCGCGCACCATGGCGCCTCTGCTCAGCGCTTTGAGTTCGGTCACGGTCATCGCCTGGGGCTCCTATTCGATCTTCGGATACTCCTCCTTGAGCCGGCCCGCGAGCGGCGTCGCCTCGGGTACGACGACGGACCACCCGGGGAAGTGCGGTGGGTGGACAAGGCGTCAAGGAGCTCCGCGTAGGAGTCGCGGTCGCTCTCGGTGAAGGAGTAGCCGATGCTCACCATGGTTGGGTGCAGCCACAGGAGGTCGAGGGCTCTGGTCCGTACCGAGGTCACGAACTCGGCACGGAGTCCCTCGGCCTTCCCCGGCACCGGAGCTATCACGCGTTCGGTCACGCGTGGATTGTAGCCCATGCCACCGACAGCGCGGGTGAACGGATAGAAGAGCGTACCCAGCGCGTGATCGGACTCCAAGCCGTTAACCCACAATCTGTCCAGAGTCGCAGCCGGGGCGTCCAAGGCGTTCGCCTGGCCGTGTGGCACCGGTAGTGGCACCGCAGTCCGTTACCCCCAAGTCGAAGTTGTCTCTGGAGCGTACGGCTACATACGGGAGATCGGCCACTTGTGGGTTCTCTGAATTCTGTCCCCTGTTTTCTCTGAACTCTGTCCCCCCTGCAGGCGGTTAGGCCGTCTTCGCCCGGCGGGGCGGGCTGTCCTCCTCGCTGAGGTGGCGGGTGCGGTAGGAGCGGCCGCGCAGGGCGAAGTGCGCGCCCCGCTCCAGGAGGCGATCGAGGATGGCCTCCGCGAGGTCGCCATCATGCAGCACATCGCCCCAGGCCGCCAGGGGCTTGTTGGTGGTCAGCAGGATGGGCCGGTGCTGGAGGTAGCGGTCGTTGACGACGCGGTAGAGGACGTTGGCGGCGTCGGGGGCATGGGAGAGATAGCCGAGTTCGTCGATCACGAGCACGTGCGGGTGCACGTAGGGGTCTGTCAAGTGACATCCGAAATTCCCTACCCGGTGTCATGTGAAATTCCCTACCCCGGGGTTGCCGCCAACTCCGCCGGGGCGTCGGTTGCCGCGTTCGCCCGGAGCAGCCCGGCCCGGCGCTTCTCCTTCAGGCGGTAGGACTCGCCCTTGATGTTGACGGTCGTCGCGTGGTTCAGCAGCCGGTCCAGAATCGCGCTGGCGATGACCGTGTCCCCGAACACCTCCCCCCACGCCCCGACGCTCTGGTTGCTGGTCAGCAGGATCGAGCCCCGCTCGTAGCGGCGGCTGACCAGCTGAAAGAACAGATTCGCCCCCTGGCGGTCGATGGGGATGTAGCCGATCTCGTCGATGATCAGCAGCTTGGGCTGCGTCAGGAGCTTGAGCCGCTCCTCGAGGCGATTCTCGTAGAGCGCCTTGCCCAAGGTGGCGATCAGCCCGGCCGCCGTCGTGAACATCGCCCGCAGGCCGAGCTCGCAGGCCCGGAGCCCCAAGGCCACGGCCAAATGGGTCTTCCCGACCCCCGGGGGCCCGAGCAGCAGGACATTCTCCCCATCGGCGATGAAGCGGCCCGTGGCCAACTCCTTGATGACCTTGGGGTTGATCGAGGGCTGGAACTTCCAGTCGAACGCCTCCAGGGTCTTGTGGAAGGGGAAGCGCGCCATGCTGACCCGCATCGCCAGGTGCTTCTCGTGCTTGCTCTGGACCTCGAGCCCCAGCACCTCGTCCAGGAAGTCGCTGTAGCTGAGGTCCTTCTTCGCCGCCTGCTCGAGGAGGGTGCTGAGCTCCGCTCCCACCCGGTGCAGCCGCAGCCGCTCGCAGTAGCCCCCGAGCCGCTCCAATTGGGGGGTGCTCATACGCCGGCCTCCACGAGCGCCGCATACGTGGCGAGATCCCGGACCTCGACGTCGGCTCCTGCGGGATAGCCCGGATCCCAGCGCGGCGGCGCGGGTGGCAAGGCCGAACGCCCGCCCGGGCGCAGCAGCCCGGCGTAGTGGACCGGCTCCATCGCCACCCGGTGCCGGCCGAGGCGCGGATGGTCGGCGATGGGGCGCTCGTCCACACAGATCTGGTAGCCGTGGGCCAGCTCCCGGATCGTCACCGTCGCCCCGACGTAATGGACCGGGACCGAGTAGCGGCTGCCGTCGATCGCCACCAAGGCGTCTCGCGGCACGATGCGGTGCCGCACCCGCTCCTGGCGATATGGCGGCCGTCCCGCCAGTGGCGTCAGCTGCTCCGCGGCAAATCGCGCCAGCGGGACCTCGTGCGTCGTCCCATGCACGCGCGTGTCGGCCACCGTCGTGGCCCATTCCTGCAACCACGCATTCAGGTGGTCCCACGAGCCGAAGCGCTTCCCCAGCAGGGCGTTGCGCTTCACGTACTTCACCCCGCTCTCCACCTTGCCCTTCGTCTGCGGCCGGTAGGGTGCGTGGGCCCACGGCCGAAAGCCGTAGTAGCCGGCGAAGTCGGCGTAGATCGGGTGGAAGACCACCGCGTCGCGCCCGTGATGCAGGACCGCCACCCGAGCATTGTCCACCACGACCTGCGCCGGCACGCCCCCGAAGTGCCGGAAGGCCCGCTCGTGGCCCTCCAGCAGCGCCGTGAGGCGCTCATGCGGCGTCGCCCAGGCATACAGCCGCCGCGAGTACGCCAGCGTGAACACGAACAGGTGCGCGGCCACATACCCGTCGCCAATCCACAGCTTCCGCTGCCCGAAGTCCACCTGGGCCTGCTGCCCCGGGGGCGTCTCGAAGCGCACCGTGGCCTCCGCCCCGGCCCCGGCCGCCACGCGCAGCGGCCGCACGAAGCGGCTCACTTGCATCGCCGAGCCCGTGTAGCCCTTGGCCTCCAACTCGCGCTGCAGCACCGCCGCGTTGAAGCCCACCTCCGGCGCGCGGGCGGTCAGCCACGCAGCAAAGTCATCCAGCTTGGTCGGCCGACGCGTCCGGGCCCGCGGCACGTAGCGCCCCCGCTCCCGCCACGCCCGCACCGTCTTCGGATCGACCTCGAAGGTCCGCGCCACCGACAGCACGGTCTCCCCGCGCGCCAGGCGCGCCAGGAGCTCCTCGACCACCGCTTCCTTCACCACGGGCGTCTCCGGCGACTCAAGGGTCGCCACAGACGCTACCGCCAGCTCCACACCCTCGACCATCACGACCTCCTCGCGTCGAGGGTAGGGAATTCCAGATGTCACCCCGTGGGGAACTTCAGACGACTACTGACAGGGTCGAGCGCGCGGTCCAGCCGGCCTTTGAGCGCCGCCGCGGCGAGGACGCCGATCAGTTCGTCCGCTCCGACGAAGCGGGCTTCATAGCCGTGCTGGATGGCGCGGTAGGTGATCGCGATGGCGAGGTGCGTCTTGCCGGTGCCGCCAGGCGTCGGCAAGACCCATCTGGCCATCAGCCTCGCGATCGCCGCCGCCCAGAGCGGCCGACGGGTCTACTACGGCACCCTCAGCGACCTCATCACATCCCTCGAGGAAGCCCAGCTCGCCGGCCACCTCAGCCAGCGCCTCAAGACCCTGGTCTTCCCCTCCGTCCTGGTCGTGGACGAACTCGGCTACCTGCCCATCAGCCGCACCGGGGCGATGCTCTTCTTCCAACTGATGAGCTGCCGCTACGAGCACGCCTCCACCGTCCTCACCAGCAACAAAGGCTTCGAGGACTGGGGTGAGGTCTTCGGCGACGACGTCATGGCCAGCGCCCTGATCGACCGGCTCGTCCACCACTGCCACATCGTCAACATCCGCGGCAACAGCTACCGGATGCGTCGCCACGCCGACCTCCAGCAGCTGCTCAGCCCCCAAAGCGCGGCATCACGCCGGCCCACCACCCGCCGCGGCCCCCGCCGCCAGGAGACCTCGACGAACTAGGCCCGTCCCCCCGGCAGAGTGTGCAACTTTCGCCGCCGAAAATGAGCAATTCGAATCCGCCGTTGACATTCCCTAGACAAACCGCGCGATCTGCCCGGCGGGCTTGGGGCCGATGACAGCAGCAAATCGGTCTGAACCGACACCAGAATCGACACCGCAGGCGCCTAGTGCGCGGCGCGCTCAGTGCCAGTACGTTGCTTGCGCTCGTGCAGAGCGCCCTGCACCTTTGCAGCCAGCACCGACAGGAACTGCCGCAACGGGGTGTATGCTGAACCGGCCTAGCTGGAGGGAAGCGTCAGAGTGACCGCTACGATCCCTGGGGACAAGCGATGGTAGACGACCCACGCACAGTCCACGCAGAGCCCACCAAGGAGTTCTTCATCTACATGATCACCCGCGACATCGAACTCCCGCGGGCGATCCTTGACTTGGTAGACAACTGTGTCGATGGGGCTACTGCGCTCCGCAGTGACGGTTCGTTTGCCGGCCTTTGTGTGACTCTCCAACTCGAGGGTGACCGCTTCGTAGTGGACGACAACTGCGGCGGGATCTCGTCCGAGACAGCTCGAAGCTACGCATTCAGGTTCGGCAGAGTCACCGGCGCCGCCGCGCTGAGACACTCGATTGGCCAGTTTGGTGTCGGGATGAAGCGTGCCCTCTTCAAGCTAGGCACCAAGTTCGCAGTGGAGTCTACCACTGCCAATTCCAGGTTCCTCGTGCGCGTTGACGTGGGAGAGTGGCTCAAGGTGCGGTCCTGGGATTTTGCGTTCGAGGAACTGGATGAGACGCCGGGCATGTTTGCAGACGTCCTGCACGGCACTCGCATCGAAGTGACACCGCTGCACGATGAGATAGGAGCCATGTTCGGTCAAGACACCTTCCTAAGGCGTCTTGGAATGTCCATTGCAGAAGCGCACAGGACTGCGCTATCAAGAGGCCTGAGTGTGATCCTGCGCATTCCGGCGATCATGAACGCCCATTCCGGGCATCGTGAACACTTGCGACCGGCGGCGTGAGCGCTGGCGGCCCGC
>Ga0316628_100001910_pt1 | contig 15072 bp, 13 predicted proteins | sample OWC_Aug_M2_C1_D5_FD_207648 | JGI IMG/M metagenome (GOLD analysis project Ga0316628, IMG submission 207648) | Wetland soil microbial communities from Old Woman Creek delta, Ohio, United States - OWC_Aug_M2_C1_D5_C | ecosystem: Environmental > Terrestrial > Soil > Wetlands | place: USA: Ohio... | reverse complement strand
CCGGCGCGAGTCGTTCGCGGGCAGGCCGGCGGCGATCCCCTCGAGCATCCACGCCCGGCTCAGGTTCAGGCCATCGAGGTGCGCCAGCTTGGGGTCCGAAGGGTCCGTGACCACGGCCGGCTTCAGCCACGTGCCGGCGGGGGCGCCCGGCCCCTGCCCGCCCCCAATGCGTCCACCTCCGCGCTGCCCTTCGATGCCCGGCAGGAACGTCTTCAGCCAGGCCGCGAAACGGTCGGGAGGCAGCACGCGACGAACGAGGTCCGCTTCCGCGAGGCAGGGTGACAGGAAATCCTGTCCCGACGGCTCGTAGTTGACCGGGCAATTGCGATCGTCGAGGTAGAAGACGCCGATGCGCTCCCGCAGCAGATCTGTCATGGGCTGATCGTGGGCCGCCGCCGCCCAATCCCAGGCGAGACCGAACGAGAAGGCTGTCTGATCGTGCTCGCCGATGCGAATCGGGTTCGTCAGCTTCGGCAGCCACTCGCGAAGCCTGCCCGCCGCCGCGTCCTCGAGCGGTTTCAGCGCAGCCGACCACTGCTTTCCCTGCGCGTCGTTCCACTCGCGCAGCTCCGCGGCAAGCTGCAGCAGCCACGCGAGGCCGTACGGCCGCTCGAAGGCCGACCGCCCCGGCCCGTTCATGTAGGCCGCTTCCGCACTGATGTTCTGCGGCGTGAGACTCTGCGCCAGGGCTGCACGCGCCTTTTCGGCAAAGGGCGCGGTCGGGAACGTGCGCAGCAACCGCACGAGCAACCAGTGGCCGTGCACCGACGAATGCCAGTCGTAGCAGCCGTAGAAGGCGGGCGTCAGCTCCCGCGGCGGCTTCACGTCCTGGTCGCCGTTCAGCACGTGCGCGATCTTGTTGGGGTATTCCCTGTGCAGGCAATCGAGCGCGAGGCCGGCGAACCGGGTCGCCGCCGCCACGTCGAACTGCACCGATTCCTGGGCCGTCACCCTCGCTCCCGCCGATGAGAGCAGCATCAGCAGGCCGCTGAACAGCAGGCCTCCGCCGACAAACGCCACTCGTCTCATGCGCCGCTTCCCTCGCCCCATCGTCGCTTACGCGGCAGGATCAGGCAAGTGAAACTCGGAACGATGCGTCCCGCCCCTCCTCGCTCGCGCGAGGCATGGCGAGGCAGGGCGAACGCTCAGACACTTGAGCCGAGCGACGCCGGCACGCCGAGCAACTCGGCCGCGATGCGCCCGGCAAGGGACCGGACGAGGATCGTCGGCAGGCCCGATGCAGCCGCCACTTCGTCTCTCGCCCGCAGGGTGTACCCGAAGCAGTCCATGACGATCGCCCGGACGCCGTGAACCCGCGCGGCACGGCCGAGCCGGGTGAAATCGGCGCCGCCGCCGTAGGGCGGCTCGACGATCACCTGGGCGGAGACGCCGGCGTGCGCCCACCGTTCCTCCTCCCACGCGATCTGACCGTCGTGCGGCGTGACGACGGCAATGGTGTCGAGGTGAAGCCCCTGGACGGTGGAAATCAGCAGCCGGCCCGGCAGCAGGACCGGGGCGCGCGCGGCGAGGGGGAAACTCCCCGAGCAGCAGACGAGCACGAGATCCGCCGAGGCCTCCAGGCGGTCCACGGCGTGCTGCATCGGTCGAAGGAGGCGTGCTTCGCCGAGCGTCACCACGCTTCCATCGCGGAGCCGCGTCACCAGCGGGAGATCGCCCGGTTCCGGCTCGAGGGCCCGCACCTGTTCCAGGTCGAGGCCATCCAATGCGCCGGCCTGCAGCCAGCGGACGCCGGGCACGAGCAGTGCGAGTTCCCCGATCACGTCGTCACGGGGAGACTGGCCGATGGTGATGGCGGCGATCGTCTTCATGTGATCACCAGCGCCGTGATGAAGCGGGTCATCTCGCGGAGCACGCGCGCTCGACAGTCGCGGTGCGGCGCATGCCCGTTGCCCGGTACGACGACACGCCACACCGGGCCCCCCACGGCCCGCTCGATCCGGTCGAGGTGCTCGAGGCTGCCGCACGGGTCGCGCTCGGCCTGAACGAGGAGGACCGGGCACGTGAGCGTCGCGAGTCCATCCGCTATGTTCCACGAACGGAATGCGGGCGCCAGCCAGGCGGTGGTCCATTCGTGGACGACGCGGGCGGCATCAGCGTGGTAGCGGCCGAACTTCTGCCGGAACGCGGCGTCCTCTTGGAAGCGGGCGCGGATGCTGCCGACGGCGTCGAGCGTGAGCCGTTCGGCGAAGACGTGCGGCGCTTCGAGGATCAGTCCGGAAAGGGAAGCGGGATGAGCGGACGCGTAGATCAGCGCAATCGACGCCCCGTCGCTCTGCCCGACGAGCACGGGGGCCCGAACGTCGAGGCGATCGAGCAGCTCCGGCAGCACCCGCAGCGCTTCGTCGTGCATGAAGCGCTCGGTGCGGGGACGTGGCAGAGGCGCGGAGCCGCCATATCCGAACCGGCTGTAGACGAGAGCGCGCCGACCGACGGCCGCGGCGAGCACGCGAGGAAATTTGCCCCACATCGCGACCGAACCCAGGCCGTCGTGCAGGAACACGAGCGTGCCCGGGGCGGTGTCACGCGCTTCGCCCACCCATTCGTACTCGATCTGTCCGGCCGCAAGGGCGACGCGATTCATGCCGCGCAATTATCGACCAGCCACCTGGCGCGCAGCAACGTGGTTTGGAGGACCGTGACCCGGACGCCCCGCTCCGCGTGGTCGCGCCGGTTGGATGGCGGGGGCGCGTGCCTACGTCACCTGTGTGGGGCCCCGGACGGCGGAACCCGCCTGGGCGGGCCGCGCCTGGCCCGACACCTTCTTCACGATCTCGCGCTGGTGGCGCTCGACGCCGCGCAGGTAGTCCACCATCGCGAGGTAGATCGACGAGGCGCGCGGCAGGCACAAGCCCTGGATCAGCCGTTCCTGGTGGAAGGACGCGAACTCGGTCGCCGTCGCCTGGAAGCACGGGCCGTCGGTCAACACGTGGTGCACGAGCGTCCGGTTGCCCGTCCGGAGGATGTCCCGTGTCGCCTCGAGCAGTTCGGTCGCCTTCTCGAGGAGCCGGTCGATTTCGCTCATCGCGCGGTCGGTGAACACCACGCCGTCCTTCGCCTGGCGCTCGACGGCCCTCGCGAACGCCTCGATGTTGTCGCCGATGCGTTCGAGGTGCATCGGGACGAAGATCTTCTCGGCGTCGGCCGAATGGTCGCCCGACCCCGGCACCAGGCGCGCGACCACCACCTTCTCGGCGCGATGCACTTCCTGGCCGACGGCGAGCACGCGCTCCACCAGCGAGGCCCGCTGCTTCACGAAGGCCTCGCGCGCCATCTTCATCATCGTGATCGTCTTGTCAGCGAGCTGAACGAGGAGTTCCTCGAGCGGGTTGCGGGGTGCGTCCATGGTCGCCCTCCTTGCTGACCCGTCGAATCCGGGTGTGGGCGTCGTGCAGGGCCTAAGTATGGATCAAATGGGTCATCGTGTCAGCCAGCAGGCCCGTTTGACCGCGAAGACGCCCCGCCCACTCCGCTCCTGGCACGGCTCGCCGTTCACCGCGTGAGCCTCAACGGTCCGCGGCGCGGCCAGCTCCTTGAAGTTCCAGTAGTTGCCGGTCGCGGCCATGAAGTTCGTCAGGAACTGCGTTAAGCTAGTGGCCCGTGTCAGTGAATTATGGGGTCGTACTGGGGTACCGCGGCGCAGCTCTCGCGGGCGCGACAACGGAGCGAACGCTTTAGGTTGCGCCGATACAGCCCGTTAGTCGGCCGGCAGGGCGCGCGTACCGGACGCACGCGCGTGATTCGAACGCCGCCTCCGTTCGCCGGCTGCCAGGTGACACCATGAAACGACTGCTCTTCGTGCTCGTCCTGTTCGTCGCGTTCGTGTCGATGTCCGTGCCTCGCGCCGACGAAGGCATGTGGACCTTCGACAATCCGCCGCGGAAGATCTGGAAGGAACGCTACAACTTCGATCCCCCCGACGCGTGGCTGGATCACATTCGCCTCGCAACCGTCCGGCTGGGCGGGGGCACCGGGTCGTTCGTGTCGCCCGACGGGCTGATCATGACGAACCAGCACATCGCGAGCGGCCAGCTCCAGCGGTTGTCCACGGCAGAGCGCAACTACATCCGAGATGGCTTCTATGCAGCCACACCCGCGCAGGAGATGAAGTGCCCGGACATGACCGCGGACGTCTTGGTGTCGTACGAGGACGTCACCGGGCGGGTGCAGGCGGCCGTGAAGGCCGGCGCTTCTGATCAGGAAGCGAACGCGCAGCGCCGGGCGGAGATCGCGGCGATCGAGAAGGAGGCAAGCGAGAAGACCGGGCTCGTCTGCCAGGTGGTGACGCTCTACAGCGGGGGCGAGTACTGGCTGTACCGGTTCAAGCGCTACACGGATCTCCGCATCGTCTTCGCGGTCGAGGAGTCGATCGGCTTCTTCGGCGGCGACTACGACAACTTCACGTACCCGCGGCACGACCTGGACATCTCGTTCCTCAGGGCCTACGAGAACGGCCGGCCGGCGAACACCGACTACTTCAGGTGGTCCGAGAGCGGCGCCGCCGACAAGGACCTGATCTTCGTGCCCGGCAACCCGGGGTCGACCTCGCGGCTGCTGACGATCGCGCAACTGCAGTACCAGCGAGACGCCGGCAACGACATCCAGATGCGGGTGTGGACGTCGCGGCGCGATGCGCTGGCGAAGTACGCGGCGACGGGCGCCGAGGCGGCGCGGCAGGCCTCGGAGCCGCGCCGCTCGCTCGAGAACTCAATCAAGCGCCTGGTCGGCCAGCAGGCGGGACTCAAGGGCGCCTCGATCATGGGCCGCAAGGAGGCGGAAGAAAAAGACCTGCGGGCCAAGGTCGCGGCCGACCCGGCCCTGCGAAAGAAGTACGCGAGCGCGTGGGACGAGATCGCGGCCGCCTACCGGGCGTTCCCGCCCTACGCGCGCCGCATCGCGTTCACGACGCTCGCCCCCTCCGCGCTCGGCGGGTACGCCTCCACCCTCGTCCGGTACGCCGAGGAGGTCCGGAAGCCGAACAGTGCGCGCTACGACGAGTTCCGCGACTCGCGAATCGAGGCCACGAAGCGCAGCCTGCTGTCGCCCGCGCCGGTGTACCGCGATATGGAGGAAGCGATCCTGGCCGCGTGGCTGGAAGAAGGGCGCAAGACGCTCGGCGCCTCGGACCCGTTCCTCCAGGCGGCGCTCGGTTCCTCGACGCCGGCGGCGGCGGCGAAGGCCGTCATCGCCGGCACCCGGCTCGCCGACGTCGCGACCCGCCGGGCGCTGCTCGACGGAGGACCCGACGCCATCGCCAGGTCCGACGATCCGCTGGTGGCGCTCGCGCGCAAGGTGGAACCTGTCGTCCGCGAGCTGCGCGGCTGGCAGGAGGCCAACATCATCAGCATCGAAGCGAGCGCGGGGCAGCGGATCGCGCAGGCGCGCTTCGCCGTGTACGGCAAGAACGTGTACCCGGACGCGAACTCTAACCTGCGACTCGAGTTCGGCACCGTGCTCGGCTACGAAGAGGGGTCGACGCTGGTGCCTTACAAGACGACGTTCCACGGCCTGTACGATCGTGCGGCCAGCTTCGACAACTCGGCCCCCTTCGCGCTGCCCAGGCGGTGGCAGGACCGCAGGGCGGCGCTCGATCTGTCCACGCCGCTCAACTTCGTCTACACGGCGGACACGATTGGCGGCAACTCGGGCAGCCCGGTGATCAACCGCCGCGCGGAGATCGTCGGCATCAACTTCGACAGCAACCTGCAGAAGCTGCCCAACCGCTACGCGTACATCGACGAGGCGGACGGCAGCCGCGCCGTGGGCGTGCACAGCGCGGGCATCCTCGAAGCGCTGGCCAAGGTATACGACGCACAGGCGCTGGTGGACGAGATCCGCGGAACGAGACGGTTCGGGAGCCACTGACCCGAATGGTTGTCCGCATCGCCGACCCGGGCGACCCGCGCATCGCCGACTACCGCAACGTGCCGGACCCGCAACTGCTGCGGCGGCGCGGGTTGTTCGTGGCGGAGAACCGGCTGGTCGTCCGCACGCTGCTCGCGTCGGGCCGGTTCCGCACGCGTTCGGTCCTCCTCACCGACGCGGCGTACGAGGCGCTGCGCGGTCAGCTGGGAGGCGTCGACGAAGCGCTGCCGGTGTTCGTCTGCGCCAAGGCCATGATGGAGGCGATCTCCGGCTACAACATCCACCGTGGCTGCCTGGCGCTCGGCGAACGGCCCGCAAACCTGACCGTCACGGCCCTGCTCGCCGAGACGCCCGGGGCGCGCCGCCTCGTGGCGCTCGAGGCGGTCGGCAATGCAGACAACGTCGGGGCCGTATTCCGCAATGCCCGGGCCTTTGGCGCCGACGGTGTCATCGCGGGCCCGGCGTGCTGCGACCCGCTCTACCGCAAGGCCATTCGCGTGTCGATCGGAGCCTCGCTCGTCGTGCCTTACGCCACGTCCGAAGACGGCTGGCGCAGCGACCTTCTCGCGCTGAAGGCAGCCGGCTTCACACTCGTCGCGCTGACGCCGGCGCCCGACGCGCGCGGTTTCGACGAGTTCCTCGCTGGCGGCACGCCGCGCAAGATCGTGCTCCTCGTCGGGCACGAGGGCGATGGCCTGTCACCGCTGGCGCAGGGGCTGGCCGACGCGCGCGTGCGAATCGCGATGGCCCCGGGGGTCGATTCGCTGAACGTCGCGACGGCGACGGGGATTGCGCTGCACAGGATCTACAGGTAGTGAGCGAGTAGTGAGTACTCGCTACTTGGGAGGCACGATGTCCGAACCCTGGAACACCGAGATGTGGTTTACCAGCCCGTGGAACTTCGACGCCGAGGTGCGCGAGAACCTGCACTTCGACTCGCGGCCGCGCCTGCACGACGTCACGCTGCGCGACGGCGAGCAGCAGGCGGGCATCGTGTTCTCCAAGGACGACAAGATCCGGATCGCCGAGCAGCTCGCGGAGGCAGGCGTTCACCGGCTCGAGGCGGGCATGCCCGTCGTGTCGAAGTCGGACGAGGCGGCCATCCGGGAGATCGTCCGGCGCCTCGAGCGGTCGAACACGCAGGTGTTCAGCTTCGCGCGGTGCATGGTCGACGATGTCAGGCGATCCGTCGACACCGGCGTGAAAGGGATCGTCATGGAGGTGCCGAGCTCGACGCACATCATCGAGCGCGCCTACCGGTGGACGCTGGCCAAGGCGATCGAAACCTCGGTGGAGGCGACGCGATTCGCCCGGGACAACGGCCTCTACGTCGTGTTCTTCCCGATCGATTTCTCCCGGGCGCCGCTCGACTGGGTGTTGAACCTGCTGAAGAAGGTGGCGACCGAGGGTCACATGGACGCGCTCGCCATCGTGGACACGTTCGGCGGTCTGGCACCGCACACGGTGCCCGCGCTCGTTCGCCGCATGCGGCAGGCCTTCCCGGGAACCCCGTTCGAGGTGCACTTCCACGACGATTTCGGCATGGCGGTCGCCAACACCCTGCTGGCACTCGCGGCCGGCTGCCAGGTGGCGCACACCTCGGTCACCGGCATCGGCGAACGGGCCGGCAATTGCGCCTACGAAGAGCTGGCGCTCGCGCTGAAGACGATGTACGGCGTCGACCTCGGCCTGAGGACCGAGCGGTTCGTCGCGATCTCGCGCCTGGTGCAGCAACTGGCGGGCGTGCGCGTCCCCGCCAATCGCTGCATCGTCGGCGACCAGCTCTTCGACATCGAAAGCGGCATCATCGTCAGCTGGCTGCGCAACTGCGGTCGCCAGTTCCCCACGGAACTCGCGCCGTTCAGGCCCGAACTGGTCGGCAACGTCGGGCCCCGGGCCGTCCTGGGCAAAGGGAGCGGCCTGGACAGCATCGCGTATTTCCTCGAACAGATGGGGATCGAGGCGACACCCGGCCAGATGCAGGGGCTGCTGACGGCGGTCAAGGACCGGTCACTGAAGGAGAAGCGGTTGCTGTCGCTCGACGAGTTCCGGGAGCTGGCGGCGTCTACTGCTTGACCAGGTCGTTCTCCGGCTGGCGGAGCCGCCGGCTCGGGGCATACGGGAAGATGTCCACGACGGCGCCCTCGCGCTGCCGATCCTGCATGGCGCGCCAGAACGCCGGCTGGAGCAGGTCGGCGTGCGCGGCCAGGAACACGCGGCGGTGTTCCGCGCCCAGGCCCAGGAACGGCAGGAACTCTTCCGGAAAGATGTCACGCTCGCCGACGTAGAACCACGGTTCGGCCGCCAGCTCCTCGTCTTCGGTCCGCGGCGTCGGGAGCGCGCGGAAATTGCACTCGGTGAGCAGCGTCAGCTCGTCGTAGTCGTAGAAGACGACCCGCCCGTGGCGCGTCACGCCGAAGTTCTTGAGCAGGAGATCGCCCGGAAAGATGTTGTTGGCAGCGAGGTCGCGCAGCGCCTGGCCGTAGTCGAGCACCGCCTCACGTCCTGCCTCCGAACCGCTTTCGCGGGACAGGTAGACGTCGAGCGGCGTGACGCGCCGCTCCGTGTACAGGTGGCGGATCACCACCGAATTCCCTTCGAGCGACACGGTGTCGGCCGCCGAGGAGAGCAGCTCGGCGAGCAGCCCCGGGGAAAAGCGATCGCGGTCGAACTTCAGGTACTCGAACTGCTGGGCGTCGACGAGCCGGCCGGCGCGATCGTGCTTGAACACGAGCTGGTACTTCGCCATCACGTCGCCGCGCGTGCACGTCTTCGGGTGGGGAAAGCGATCGCGCAGGACCTTGAAGATCACGTCGTAGGAAGGCATGGAGAAGACGATCATGACCATGCCGCGCGCCCCCGGCGCGAAGTCGAAGCGATCGGTCGAGGTGCGCAGGTGCTGCTGGAACGCGCGGTACAACTCGGTCTTGCCGTGCCTGTCGAATCCGATGGCCGTGTACAGTTCCGCGACCGGCTTGCGGGGCATGAGCGCACGCAGGAAGCCGACCAGTTCGACGGGACAGGGCGTGTCGACGAAGAAATACGAGCGCGTGAACGAGAAGACGATGCTCGCCTCGTCCTCGGTCGTCAGGACGGCGTCGACGGCCACGCGGCCGCCCGGGTTGAGCAGCGCGATGACCAGCGGCATGGTGGCGTGGCGGCGCCGGATGCGGCCGGCCAGGTACGCGCCCTTGTTGCGGAAGAAGACGGGAGCGGCCATCTCGATGCTGTCGGCACCCGCGGCCTCCTGCTCGATGGCCCGCGCGACGAGGCGCGCGTCACGCCCGAGGTCTTCGTAACCCGGTCCGAACCAGTACGCCGACAGGAGCTGGACGACGAGCGCTTCGACCGAGCCGGACCGGACGAACGTGCGCGTCACGGGCGCGGCGGGGCCAACGGGGCACGCGGACGGGCGGACGTCGTGGAACTCGATGTCCGGATGCACGCCGACGATTCTGAACAGGCGCCGGGTCACCGAGTTGAAGAAGGTCTCGGCGATCTCGGAACCGTGCCGGCTCACGATGCGCTGGCGGTAGGTGTGCTTGACCGCCGGCCACGCCGGGCGTGCGGACGCGTGCGCGCGGGGCTCCGACTGCAACACTGCCAGCGTGTGGTTGACGGCTTTCGCGTACACGTCGAGGCGCGCCAGCCAGTCCTGCTGGGCGCTCGACCAGTCCTGGTCCTCGAAATGCCCGCGGGCGCGAAGGGTCAACCGGCGGAATTCCGAGAAGTACCCCTCGAATCCCTCGAGGATGATGTGGGCGATCTGCTCGAACTGCGGCGTTTCGGCTGTCATTGAGGCCCTTCGAGCAGCATAGGGAATCGGCCGCGAAAGGTCCAGGCCGGCAGTCCGGAGTGCGGGGTCCGAACGGTATAATGGCCGCGCCACCCTGCCCGATTTCGACCCCCCGCGAGGACCCGGATGAAACGTGTTGCGACATGCCTGTTCGCGCTCGGCTGCCTCGTCGGCCTTGGCGCGCAGTCGCTGACGCCGATGAACGGCGTCGGAAAGGCGGTGCGCGGCTATTTCGAGCGGGCGTACCCGCCCGATCGAACCTATGCGGTGGTCACCCGCGAGGACCTCCCGACGCTGTCAATCAAGGGGCGCGAATCGGGGTTCCCGATAGAGGTGCAGGACACCGGCTGGAAGGGCCCCGGTTCCATGTTCCGCGGGAAGCCGGTCGGCAACCTCGCTCTCGGCGAGGTGATGAAGGTCGAGCAGGTGGACTTCGGCAGCGACCAGGTCACGCTCCGCCTCGTTTCCGTCGATCCGCACGAGATCGTCGTCGAGCCGGGCAGGCCCGAACGGAACAAGCACGAACAGGTGGTGACGCGGCTCGCATTCCCCCACAAGGCAGGTTTCGATCAGCTCGTCCAGCGCATCGAGGCGTACGCGCGTCTGTTCCCCGGGCTCGAGCCCGCACGCGAGTACGCGCGGACGATTCGCGACCCCCAGCCGGCCAGCCGCTTCACGCTCGGCGTGCTGCGGCGCGACGGCGTCTTGATCCCGATCGCGATGTACGACAACGGCCACTGGTACCGCCGATGGCCGCTCCCCGCCGCCGAGCGCGACGTGCCGATCGGAATGACCGACGTGCCGTCGGATTGGTACGGCGTGGAAGGCGCGGCGGCGGGCTGGACGCTGTGGACGCCCGACGGCAAGTCGCGGCCCCTGCGCCTGGCCGGCCCCATCGCGTTCGGTGCGCATTGCCTGATGAACGTCGGGTTGCAGACCGACTACCGCACGGCGCTTCCCCACCCGCCCCTCGATCAACAGCATTATCCGAAGGATGGCATCGCCACGACCGGATCGATTCCCATCGAACCCGTGCAGATCGCGACGACGGATCTCCCGACCTGGAGCAACTTCCAGTCGCTGCTCCAGGGCCCTGCCAACCAGATGGAAATGCGCGAGCTTCGATACCTGCCCTGGGGGGCGATCGCCCTGCGTGCCGTCACGCCGGTGAAGCTCGAGGTCCTGTGCCTGTCCGAGGGCCGCTCGAAGGGAACACTGACGGGCTATTTCGAAGCGGCCAAACGTTACGCACCGCCCGACCCGACCGTTCCGGATCCGTGCGGCGCCGTGACGTTCGTGCAAGGCTGGGTGCATCGCACCGCCGAGGGCGTCGGGCGGTTGGATTTGGCCACGCAGGCCCGCGTGAGCGACTGCTCGGCGTGGAACATCGAGTTTCGCAAGCCCCTCGGCGTCATCCGGCTCGGCGGCGATCCGTTCTGGATCATCGAGGCGTCGCGGTGGGGCGGTGAGAGCTACGAGATCGTGAGGATCACGGAGCGAGGGACGTCGCTGGTCATGACGATCCCGGGCGGCGCGTGCCGCTCGTGACGCGCGGCAGGCCGCCTCGGCCGTGTGCTGGCCCCGAAGTTGCACCGGCCGGGACCGGTTGATCGAGCATGATCAAAGTCGAACTGCACACGCACACGGCCGACGATCCGGCCGACCTCATACCGCACACGACTCCGGAGCTGATCGAGCGCGCCGCGCGATTCGGTTTCGGCGCCCTTGCCGTCACCCTTCACGACCGCCAACTCGATCTCAGCCCGTACGAGGAGTACGCCCGCGAGCGCGGCATCGTGCTCATTCGGGGCATCGAGCGCACGATCCTCGGCAAACACGTTCTGCTGCTCAACTTCCCGGTCGCCGCGGAGCGCACGCGGAGTTTCGACGACGTGGCGACGCTCAAGCGCGACCATCCGGCGGGACTGATCGTCGCCCCGCACGCGTTCTTTCCCGGAACGAGCTGCCTGGGCTCGCTGATGCACAGGCACGCGGCGCTCTTCGATGCCGTGGAGATCAACTACTTCTACACGCGCGACGTGGACTTCAACCGCCTGGCCGTCAAATGGGCCTTGCGGCACGGCAAACCGGTCGTGGGAAACTCGGACCTGCACCGGCTGCATCAGCTCGGTCGCACGTATTCGCTGGTCGATGCGTCGCCGGATGCCGATGCGATCTGCGCGAGCGTCCGCGCAGGCCGTGTCGAGGTCCGGACCTCGCCCATCGGCGTCGCGGAGGCCGCCCTCTACTTTGGGGACTTGTGGATTGCGAAGATCGTGAAGACGCTGCGGCAGCTGCGCCCGGCCACGGAACCGGCCGCTGCATGAGGATGCTCGAAGCAGTCGGTGCCTGCTTCCGTATCACCGACTCGCCAATCCTCCCGCGATCTCTCCGCCGTCGATCACGTAGACCTGTCCCGTCAGGTACGCCGCTTCGTCCGACGCGAGAAACGCAAACAGCGCGGCGACCTCCTCCGGCCGGCCGTGCCGCCCGAGAGGGATCTTCGCGTTGACCGCCCGGACCATCTCCGGCGTGTACTCCGCCTCCTGCATCGGCGTCATGATGTAACCGGGACAGACGGCGTTCACCCGCACCGTTGGCGCGAGTTCCAGGGCCATCGACCGCGTGAGCGCGATCACGCCCGCCTTGGACGTGTTGTAGTCGCAATAGCACGGGTACCCCACGAGACCGTTGGTCGATCCCATGTTGAGAATCACGCCGCCGCCGCCCGCGGTCATGCGCCGCGCGGCCTGCTGCGCCACGCGAAACACGCCGTCGAGGTTTACCGCCATCACCTCGCGCCACTCGGCTTCGGTGATGTCGAGGAAGCGGTGGCGGATGCTGATGCCGGCGTTGTTGATCAGGATGTCGAGGCCGCCGAGCAGCCGATCGAGGCGGCCGAAGGCGACGTCCACGCCCCGCGCGTCGGTCACGTCGGCGGCAATCGTCGCGGCGAGGCCGTGAACGTCGCGTTCGATTCGACCGCACGCGCTCGCATCGCGGTCGAGCACGACGACTCGCGACCCTTCGTTCACGAAACGCGCGGCCGTGGCGGCGCCGATGCCGCTTGCGCCGCCGGTGACGAGCACCCGCTTGTCCTCGAGCCCCTTCACGCCAGTCCTCCGCCGTCTACCACGAGCGTGGTGCCGGTGACGAACGACGCCCCGTCGCTCGCCAGGTACAGCACGGCCTGTGCGATTTCCTCGGGCCTTCCCAGCCGGCCGAGCGGGCGATGCGCCGACTCGGCAAGGAAGCGTTCGAGCGGTTCGCCGAGCTGACCGGCTTCGGCCCGCAGCATGGGGGTGTCCGTGTCTCCGGGGCAGACGCAGTTCACCCGGATTCCCGCGGGGCCGTGATCGATCGCCATGGCGCGTGTGAGCACGACGACGCCGGCCTTCGATGCACAGTAGGCCACGGCGCGCGGTCCGCCAACCAGCCCCCACCCGGACGACACGTTGACGATCGCCCCTCCCCTGGTCATCGCCGGGATGGCGAATTTCGACATGAGGAAGACCGACTTGAGATTGACGGCGATCACGCGATCCCATTCCGCCTCGGCCAGGTCCACCACGGTGTCCCGCCTGATGATGCCCGCGTTGTTGACGAGCACGTCGAGCCGGCCGAAGGCGTCGACGACGCGCTGCACCGCGCGTCGGCAATCCTCCGCCACCGAGACGTCGGCGCGGATGAACACGGCGGCGCCACCGTCGCGTCCGATAGCGTCCGCCGCGGGCGCCCCGTTGCCGGCGTCGCCGTCCACGAGTCCGACGCTCGCTCCCGCACGGGCGAACGCCCGCGCCACCGCGAGGCCGATGCCCGAGGCCGCGCCGGTGACGAGCGCGACGCGCCCCTCCAGCGCCAGACGTTCGGACGATTCACGCACCAGCTCGTCAGCCATCGCGAAGCGCCTTTCTCACCGCGTCCACGGTACACCGCACGTCGTCTTCCGTGTGGGCGAGCGAGGTGACGGAGTGAAGGGCCGCGGAGGGCGTCATGTAGATGCCGGCGCGGAACAGGTCCCACGCGAGCCTGCGATAGGCGTCGCGGTCCACGTGCGCGCAGAACTCGCGGTAGTCGCGGATCGCCGGGCGGTCGGTGAACATGATCTGCAGCATCGGGCCGACCTGCTGGACGATCGCGGGCCTGCGGCTCTCGGCCAGCGCCTCCCGCAGGCCCGCGCCCAGCAGCTCGCCAATCCTCCACAGGTGCCGGAACGCCGCGCCGTCGTCTTCGGCCAGGACGCGCAGGCTGGCGCGGGCGGCGTGGAGGCCGATGCGCGACGAATTCTGCGTGCCGTAGTGCAGGACACCGCCCCAGGCGAGCGCCTCCATGACCTCGGCGCGGCCGGTGAACGCGGCCACCGGGAACCCGCAACCGAGCGCTTTCCCGAACGTCGAGATGTCGGGATCGAGGCCGTAATACTGCTGGCAGCCGCCCGGGGCAATCCGGAAGCCGGTGACGGTTTCGTCGAGCACGAACAGGATGCCGTTCGCGCGCGCCAGCTCCCGTAGCTGCGGCAGGTACCCCGGCTCCGGGGGGATCACCCCCATGTTCGCCATGATCCCTTCGGTGACGATCGCCGCGACCTGGCCGCGAGTGGACTCGATGGCGCGTTCGACGGCAGCCAGATCGTTCCACGGCACGACGATCGTGTCGTCGAGGGACCGGCGGTTCAGGCCCGAGCTGTCCGGGATGCGAACCGGGTCGCGCCTGTGCCCCAGCGACGCGATCGGCTGGGGATGCGCGTTCACCAGGAAGTCGTCGTACCACCCGTGATAGTGACCTTCGAACTTGATGAACTTCGGCCGCCCCGTGTAGCCTCGCGCCAGTCGTATGGCCGCCATCGCGGCCTCCGTTCCCGTGTTCGCGAAGCGCACACGCTCAGCCCCGGGGACGAGACTCTGAATCAGCTCGGCGACCTCGATTTCGATCTCGGTCGCGGCGGCGAAGAGCGTCCCGGTGGCCGCGGCCTCGGCGACCGCCTGGACGACCCGCGGATGGGCGTGCCCCAACGGAAGCGCCCCGTAGGCCATCATCCAGTCGACGTACTCGTTGCCGTCGACGTCCCACACGCGCGAACCGCTCGCACGGTCGATGAAGAGCGGGTGGGCGCCGTAGTTGGCGGGCCCGCGCGAGGGCGAGCTGCCGCCCTCGACCATCACCCGCATCGCGCGCTCGAACAGGGCCTTCGATCTCGAGGTGTCGTAACTCATGTTCTCTCGTGTCCGCAGACGCACGCAAACTCGTCCGGCCACAGATTCACACACATCCTCGCAGACCCCGACCGGCCGCAGATGCACGTACGCTGCACGTCGCCGAGGCGGCTGCGCCGCTGCGCTTCGACGCGCCGCCGTGCGGCGGCCCGGCACGCCGGCGCGGACGGCCCGACGCCG
>Ga0316628_100001909_pt1 | contig 15075 bp, 13 predicted proteins | sample OWC_Aug_M2_C1_D5_FD_207648 | JGI IMG/M metagenome (GOLD analysis project Ga0316628, IMG submission 207648) | Wetland soil microbial communities from Old Woman Creek delta, Ohio, United States - OWC_Aug_M2_C1_D5_C | ecosystem: Environmental > Terrestrial > Soil > Wetlands | place: USA: Ohio... | reverse complement strand
AAGTGTTTTAGTGAGTTCGCCATGGCATCTCCTTCAAAAACCGTGAATCGTGAGAAGTGAGGGGTGAGGGGGTAAAGACTCTTCTTGCCTTTCTCTGCCCTTGTTTTTTTATCTGTGTGATTCTGTGTTCATCTGTGTCAAAAAGAGTTCGGAGTTTTGAGTTCGGAGTTCGGAGTCAAAGGCGATAAACCCCTGTTTTTACCTTCAGGGACTTGTAACTTTAGGCACTTCAAACTCTAGGGACTCTAGGCACTGTATTTATGTTCATCCTCGTCCAATGTTGTTATGCAGTCTTTTGACTTGAGGCACTTGAGCGCACTTAAGGCACTTGAGGCACTATTTCTCGAGTCTTCTCACTTTAGGCACTTCGAACTCTAGGCATTCTAGGCACTGTATTTATGTTCATCTGTGTCCAAGAGAGTTCGAAGTTTGTAGGGGCGCGCTGCCGTGCGCTCGTACGGGGTTCGAAGTCAAAGGCAATAAAGACCCGTTTTTAAATTTAGGCATTTTAGGCACTTCGAATTTTAGGCATTTTTTATTTGCGTCCCATTATGTTTTTTATTCCTCATTAGCTAAAAGGCCGACAGGGGAGGCCGTCGCTTGGCCCAGGGTCTGGCCTTCTCCAGTTGCGCGGCCAGACGCAGCAGCGTGGCCTCGTCGCCGAATCGGCCCGCGAATTGTATTCCGATGGGCAGTCCGGCGTCGCTCCAGTAGAGCGGAACCGACATGGCGGGGTTGCCGGCGGCGTTAAAGAGCGACGTGAAACCGATAGTGCGCATTAACGGATCCCGAAACACTTCCGCATCCGAGGCCATCGTGTCCGGCTGGCCCAGGGGTAACGGGGCGCACGCCATCGTCGGCGTCAAGAGAATGTCGTACTTTTCAAAGAAGCGGCCCACCTGCCTCCCCGCCCGGTGGATGGCTTGAATGGACCGGGCATAATCCGCGCCGCTGACTTGATCCACCCCCTTGGCCGAGATGTAGGTCATTCGCTCGACGTTCTCCTCGGTCCAGGGTTTTCCCGTCTCCCGGGCCCGGGCATCGAGCGTCACCCTGAGGTTCGAGATCGCGATGATCCGCTGCGCTTCCCGTAGTTCCGCGCCCTCTACCTGCGGCTGGGCATCTTCCACGGCATGGCCGATTGACTGGCAAAGCCGGGCGGCGTTTTGTGCGGCATCGATGCAGACGCGGTCAACCGGTGATCCGGTAAAACTTGTCGTGCAGAGGGCGATCCGAAGCTTTCCTGGATCCAGCCCAACCTCGTCCAGGAAAGAACCTGAAGGGGGCGGAGCCCAGTAAGGGTCCCCCACGTCTGGACCCGCGGTGACATCCAGGAGCGCCGCGCTGTCCCGCACGCTGCGCGTCACCGCGTGACCGACGGACGCCCCGCTCCATCCTTCGCCCAGGTCGGGGCCGTAAGGGGTCCGGGCCCGGGTCGGTTTCAGCCCGAAAAGGCCGCAGTAGGAAGCGGGGATCCGGATCGACCCGCCCCCGTCGGTGGCGTGGGCCATGGGGACCATCCCCGAAGCCACGGCCGCCGCGGCCCCGCCGCTCGACCCGCCGCAACTGATGTTTGGGTTCCAGGGATTGCGGGTGGAGCCGAAGAGAACCGGGTCCGTGCCCGTGGCCTGGCCGAATTCGGGGGTATTGGTCTTGGCGCAAATAACCAGCCCGGCCTGCTTGAGCCGTACGGTCATGGTGCTGTCGTGATCCGGAACGAAGTCGGCGAAGAACCGGCTCCCGGAGGTCGTCGGGACCCCGGCGTAGAGCAGATGCAGGTCCTTCAGCAAATAGGGCACACCGGTGAAAGGCCCGACGGGTAGACCGGATTTTACGGCCCTCCGCGCCTGATCGTACATCCGGGTCACGACGGCATTGACCTTAGGATTGAGCGCCTCGATCCGTTCGATCACGGTTTCCAGCAGCTCAATGCCCTTGACTTCCCCCCGCCGCACCAGGTCCGCCAGCCCCAGCCCGTCATACTTTTCGAAATCAGAGATTTTGTTCATAGATTCTTGACCAAAGCTCCTTTTGGGATGATGGGAGTATACCGGGCAGGGAATTGAGGTGTCAAGAAAATTGGGCAGCCGGGATCGATTTGGGAAAACGTCCACAATTTTATGAAGGGCTCTGCACCGGTCAGGCCTGATCTCTTTCGGCTGGGGCAATTTGAGGCAAAAAGCCGACTATTGTCTGAAAAGGGATATGGTGTATAATAATGAAAATTTCTTTTTGCAATGCCCGTTGTCCGTTTATTTATCCTTAACGGGCAACGGGGAACCGGCAACATGTTCTTCATTTGTTTTATTTGATTTGAGGTACTCCGAACTTTAGCGTCCTTTAGGCACTGTCTTTGTGCGAGAGTGGCGGAACTGGCAGACGCGCTGGACTTAGGATCCAGTAGGGAAACCTATAGGGGTTCAAATCCCCTCTCTCGCACCATCCCAATATCTATCGTTGGGAAGTGAAAGATGAAATTTGAGCGCATTACCGTTGATCCAAAGGTTTTTTTTGGCAAGCCCTGCATCAGAGGTCTTCGTTTCCCTGTTTCACGCCTATTGGGACTCCTTGCTGCTGGGGAAACAAAGGAAACGATTCTCAAGGCTTATCCCTATTTGGAATCAGAGGATATTGATGAAGCGCTTCGCTTCGCGGCCTATATGGCCGAAGATGAAACTATCGAGTTGGCCCGGTGAAGTTCCTCATCGACATGCCCCTTTCTCCTCTTCTGGCAGACTGGCTTAAAGCAAGAGGCCATGATGCCGTCCATGCAATCCATTTGGCTATGGATCGCTCCCCGGATTCTGAAATTCTGGACGCGTTAGGATAGATCAACGGGTAGTCATAACCGCCGATTTGGATTATCCAAGGCTTCTGGCTATCACCCGGGCTGAAGGACCTGGCCTTATTCTTTTTCGCGGCGGCAATTATAGCAACCAAGAGACTTTTAAAGGAATGGATCGCGTCCTTGAAACAATTACTCCCGAAAATTTAGCCAACTCCATTGTCGTTATTGAAAAGCAAAAAATCCGCCGCAGACCTCTCCCGCTTTAAAAGTCACTCCATAAGTTAAAAAAAACAGATAACTTTCTTTTGCCTCTCCCCTGGGCCTTGGATTTATTTCGCCAAATGGACTAATCTCGCAAACAGGGATTTCCTTCGCTTCCTACCAATACATTTCGCTGAAGATCCTGGAAAAATTCCCGGAGGTGCTGGAAAGTGTTTCCTTCGAGCTTGGCCAGCAAAAGAGCCAGTTCAGGATTTCAATGCAGACCCCGGTAGAGAACCCTCTCTTGACCATTGAGACCTTCCATATTTGATTATCTATTCATGACCCGCTTCCCCTATGTTTAAGCAAGAGTCAAGAGCAGCCTTGACCCCTTCCTCAAACTACCCCGTGTCCGTGGTCGAGAACTGATCGCCGCCCTGAAAAGGGCTGATTTTGAAGTAATCAGAGTCAAAGGAAGTCACCATTTTTTGCGCCATCCGGATGGCCGTTGTACGGTTATCCCAGTTCATAGTGGAGAAGTTATCGGCCCAGGGCTCCTGGGTAAGATTCTGAACGACATTGAATTCACGGAAGAGGATCTATTAAGAATCCTTAAATAATCCATTTCAAAAAGCATTTCGCCGACCCACACAGAATCCAGTGGGGCGACCCGTAGGGGTTCAAATCCCCACTCGCGCACCATCCCTCCTTTTTCATCTATCGGTCATAATCCTAACTCTTTCATGGTTCCTTCCTCCATTTTACTATTGCTATTTTCTTACCCTTTAAATTATAATATGACCTAGGAGGAGTAGGTATGAATATGACTAAGTCGGTAAGAATAAGCAAAAAGGGGCAATTTGTGATTCCCAAGGAAATGCGAGATGCCTTGGGAGTTAAAGAAGGAGAGGAACTCCTCGTTGCTTTTGAAGCCGGGAAGGTTGTTCTGACTCGGCCACGGGAATTTGCGAGGATGACCCGGGGCCTTTTGAAAGGCACCTGGGGAAAGGATCGAAAGGCAGTGGAACGGTACATCGAAAAGGAACGCCGGTCTTGGGAATAGAGAACATGGAGTTTCAGAACGTATTAAGAAAGCTGAAAAAAGTTGGATTGGACAGCTCCATCCTGATTTATCACCTGGAAGACCTGGAGCCTTACGCAAATTTGACCGAAAATATTTTCGCCATGGTTGCCGAAGGTTCCTTGAGCGCGATTTTATCTACCGTATCCGTGACCGAGCTCTTGGTTCAGCCGTTTGCCGCTGGCCGGAAGGACCAAATCGCGGCGATGGAACGCTTTCTTCTATCTCTGCCAAACACGGAAATAAAATCCCCAGACTACCCTATTGCCAGGGAAGCCGCACGCCTCCGTTCGAAATACAGGATCCGAACTCCGGATGCCCTTTTGATTGCCACCTCCATGAACGAAAAGGCAGATGCTTTTATCACCGATGATGCCGGTCTGCGCGCTCTCAGGGCTGAAGGCCTTACAATTCTGGTGCTGGCCGATTTTCTGCGCTGAAATTTCCTCTGGGATGATCGCCAAAACCGTGGTTTCTGCTTCCTACCGGCATATTTCGCTGAGAATCCCGGGCGAGTTCCCAAAGCTTCTGGAAAGGATCGCCTTTGAGCTTGGCTAACAGAATAGCCAGTTCAACCATTTAGCGGTTTGAAAAGACTTTCCCACAAATCCCTCCCGGCCTCCCTTTTTCAAAGGGAGGAGAGGGCTTTTATTGGAATTCGATAAGAGATTCCTTTTTTCCCCTTTGGGAAAGGGGGATTTTAAAGGTTTTCAAAAGGATAAACTTCTGCCTCCAATGCATCTAGGGAATGATGATTTCTCCCTTATCCATAATTTTGGTATCATCCACAAAGACATCTGGTTTCAGGATGACACCGTCGAGATGAATCCCTGCTTGCACCGACCCCCCGAAGGTGGAATTATCACCGAAGGCAACGTGAACCGTACCATAGATCTTCTCGTCTTCGAGGATAATTCCCGTAAGCCGTGCCTTCCGGTTTGTCCCGATCCCAAATTCGGCCACATTTCTTGCCAGCTCCGAAGTGCCGAGAGACTTGAGGAAATCTTTGGCGTGAAAGCCTTCCACCCGGTCAAGTTTTCCGGCTGAAATGGCTATCTCCAGGGGTTCCTTCAGCAATCCGATTCCGACCATCGAACCATCGACCAGAAGTTTTCCCTCGGCGGTCCCTTCCACGGGTGCAATGTAGGCCTCCCCGGAGGGCAGGTTTCCTGACTGTCCCGGTTTTCGATAAATACCGGTGCTGGGAATTCCTTTCCTCCCGGCAATGCTGAATCGCAGTTCCCTTCCCCCTTTCACAATCCGAACCTCTTTACCCCGGCTCAGGATCTCGGTCATTCGGTTGGTTAACTCTTCCACCTCGCGATAGTCTGCGGTTATGGCCCCTTGAGCAAACATATCCTCTGTGATCCCTGGCATGGTGGCCACCCGAGCCCCTTTTTCCACTGCTTTCTTCCGCGCTTGAGTATGGGTGAGAGAATACTGGGTGGGACAAACGGTGACCTTCGCGGAAATCATGGCTTCCGCCACGGGCATGGGAGGTTCCTCTCCATTCCGGGTTCGCGGTTTCATCTCCAAAAGCATGGCATCTGCTCCGATATGTAAACCGGCGTGATATAAGGCCGCTCCGATTTCCCTTTTCAGGCGATCGGTTACGACCAGAAAAGTCTCTTCGGCCTTCAAATCCAGGCAATCTTTAAGAAGCTTTTCACTGATCGATATTAGATCCTTCATCCTGGCCCCCGCCGGTGCTGATCATAAAAGTTCTTCGGCAACCCTCGCCAGAGTGGACCGGGCGAGAAGAGCGGGTTTTCCCGTAATCTCCTTCACCCATTCTTTCATCTCTAAGGTATAACCCATGCAATCCATGACGATCAGGTCCGCCCCTTCTTCTTTTAACTTCCGGGCCGCCTCCTTCACTTCTTCCCCATCTTGGACATAAGGAGATGCGCCCATTACGGATACTTCCGGAAATATCTTCCCCCATCGATCCTGCTGATGGGGAATCTGCTCCACCCCGGGGGTCAGGACGCCCAATTTCCCCTCCCGCAGCACGCTTTGAGCCACATGATAAAGGATCGGCTCCGGGTATAAAATGAAACTCTTTGATTGGAATTTGGGGAACGTGCCCGTACAGATCAAGATGATTACGGGAACCTCATTCTCCAATTTCCGGATGCAAGCCTCCACCCGGGGAATGATATCGTGATCTCCCACCTTGACCTCGGTTCCATCCCGCAGGCGGGTCACCAGGAGATCGCCCTTGATATTCGCCCCTAAATTCCGGATCTCGATTCGGCTGAGATCATCCAACGCACCGCATTCCCGAACTTCGATCTCCCCCCGCCAGAAGAGCTTCATTTCGGGGAGGACATCCGTCCGGGGAGATTGACCGATGGTGACTACCCCTACGACCTGCTTTAGAGGCTTCATCTCTTGGCCCCCGTTCCCTGTAAATGCTTCATGGAGCCGTAAAGAGAAATGCACCTTGCGAATTCTTCCGGATCATAGAATTGCAGACTTCCCTTTCCAAAGACCTTGGCCACTTCCACCCCGAATCGCACGGCCTGCTCCATATCAACCTCATGGCTGGCGCCGGTTCCACACCCGGGCACCGCCACCTCTGCGGTGATGGCTACCCCCACCACCGGCGCATCGGTCGCAATACAGGGTTGCAGGATGCTGTTCAGATGAAAAAGACCGTTTCCGTAAGGGGTGATATCCTGCATCGTGATGGGGAAAACCACCGGCAGTCTCCCGGTGGTCATTTGCATGATGTCGAGCAGATCTTCGCTGATTCTCAGGATATAGCCCTCCTTGACCGTTGGAGAGATGGCAAAGCCCCGGTGATTGATCACCCGATTCCCCTTGGTGGTATCAAAGGAGAGAATGGCATCCATCCTCTTGTCCACCTCGAGTCGATTCATCGTAGCCATATCCACGGGAGATCCCATAAAAGGCACGGGATCATGGGGTTGGGTAGGAGCGTCAGGGCAGATGTGGGTTGCCACGATGACATCCCCGGTAAGAACGTCCCCCTTTTTTTGCATATCGATTATTTTCAGGCCGATGGAGAGAGCACAGACAGCCCCGTCACTGTCGGATACCAATCCCAGCACAGTCGGCCTGGCCCCCAGCCCCCCCAAACGACCTATGATGCCCAGCGTAGGGGCATCTCCTTTACCCTTTTTGCCGTTGATCCCCGGGATAAGAAACTTCACAAAATCGGTTTTCCCTTTTTCTCCCTGAACTGTCTGGACTTCTATATGTTTGACCCCTTGTTCACCCAGGAAAGAGGCCACCGCCTCGCCCGTGATCGTGGCCCGATCCAGAAGATCGGTTATTTCCAGAACTTGTTTTAGAGCCATCTCTTTCCTCCTAGGATTGAAAAAGATAACGGATCACTTCTTTCCCCAAAACCTCTTCCACCTTTCGGAAATTCGCTTTCTCTTTCATCCCCGCCCCGAGAATCAAGTTGTGGCGGGGGACCTGGATGACGATTACCCGCCGGTCCCGGGTTATCTCGGAGGACGAAAGGGGAAATCCTTCCTCCGCATCCAGGGTCACCATGAGATCCGGAAAGGTCGCGAGCCTCTCGCCTTTCTTCTCCAGGGTCATGTACTCATTCCAGAAGGTAAGTTCAAATTCTCCGATTTCGACCCTGCCTACATCATATCCCCCGCGAGTTTCCATTTGATAAGAGGAAACCTTTCCTTCGGTGATCACTCCGCCCGAGAATCTCTTGCCAATCTTCTCCGCCAGTAACCTGGGTTTCGACTTATCGGCGATGATGAATTGCCCAAGTTCTATGGCTTGCGAGATGGCGCCCGGTGCCCCGTTCTCCCGCACAAAAGAGGCAGGAATTGGATTCCGGGCCACAGCGATCATTCCCCCAGCCTCCACGGCCGCCTGGCGGATGAGACCATCTGCCTGAGAAAGGGGTCCTTCCACGTAGATGGAAATTCTTCTGTTCTTTTCAGGGTTCCCGCCTATCGCCGCTTGCTGGGAGATGAAATCGGGCTGGCGATTCAGACCCATGGAGCCCATGATTCCCGTCGGATGAGCCCTTCCGTTGCAGGGGGAGTCCACCAGGGGAATTCCCAGGAAGGCAGATTGGATCAGCCCATTGGCGGTAGAAATACCCCCATTTTCCGAAGAAATAAATCCTCCGATCCTGGATCCAAGATGACCTGCCAGGACCTCGACCGCTTCCACGAAGTCGACAGGCTTCACAAACTTTTCCGCTGCCCCCGGGGCCCCCACCGCAGAAACAGTAACCAGGATGGCGTCAGGGGATAAAGAATCAATCGGGATGAGCCTGGGACTCCCCACCTCCAGGGCAAGGAGGCCCATCCGCCTGCCTTCTTCCATCGATCCGCCGCCGCCGCCGCCCAAAAAGCCACCGCCGAATACCATCGCCTCCACAGTGACTCGGTCTAGAATCATTCCCCGCTCACCTCCCATGAGAGTGTGGATGGTCCGCTACATCTTCCCCAACGACCCGGATCCTAGGTCCTTTCCAGGCAGAAAAGGAAGAAGATGAACCTCAGGCCCGATAGCGGAGGACCTCCTGCGTGATCAGACCTGCGGCCTCAACCGGGTCGACAATAGGGATCTTGACCTCTTTCCGCAAGACGGGAGCAAGACTTATGGTCGCGTAACCTGTGCAAGCCATGACGATGCTATCTGCCCCGATTTGAACCAGACTATTGGCTGCCTTCAAGGCTGCTGTTTTCCCCGCCGGGGTCATGAGGTCAAGCGTTGTCCTTACCCCTTCCGGGCTGGTAGCTCTTATCAAGCTCTTTCCGAGCAGAGAAGATATGACCCTGGGGGTCTCTTCGTTGAGATTCAAAACCCCGATTCGATTCCCCAGCGCCATACCCACCCCCACTGCGGCAGAGCCTGCTCCAATAACCGGAATGCGCAGCACTTTACGAAGGTCTTCAACCGCCGGATCCGCAGCACAGCTGATGATCAATGCCTGAACCCTTTTGGCCATCTTTTTTCCCAGTTCGATAATTTTGGGGATGGCCATGATTTCGGTCTCTTCGTTGTGGATTCCATTGGGTTGGTTGGGGATGCACTCGGTAACCGTAGTAAAATCTGGGAAGAGGGTCTCCAACAATCTTCCATGCCGATTCATTAATTCCTGATCCGCGATCGTGACCACTCGAAGGATCCCTACGATTTTTTTTGACATTTCCTAACCTCCTAAACGGATCAGCGCCATTTGGCTCTGTAAACCGCATTAAAGAACCCATAGAGAGCGTCCCCGGCGATACATCCTGCTCCAAAGATCGTCATGGGGGTCTCCATCTCCTCTCCATATTTTTTCCTGAGCGTATACCGGATGGCAATACCGACCAAAACCGCCCAACCGGCGAGGGGGTTCATGATGAGAAGACCGGTTGCCAGCAGAATCCCCATTTGCCGCGTCGAACCACCCAAAGCCTGAATAATAGCGCCCGGGATGGCCCAGATCATGAGGCTTTTAATCAGCGAAGGATCTACCCCTGCCTTAATCGTGGCTACATATACCCGATCTACCGGGGGAACAAGGTTTTGGGAAAAATAGAGATCCCGGAAGAAGAAAACCATGACCAGACCAATTATCAACCCGACAAACCCGGCAATGATTTGCTGCCACCGTCCTTCGAGTTCAAAGGCACGGTGTTTTCCTTGTCCCCTAAGCCACCATCCCGCCCGTAAGTCATATCCTGCATCCGCGAACGCTGGGCCACCGGAGGCGACAAAGCCAACGAGAATGGCTGCCGCCACAGGGGGAAAGCCCATGAGGATACCCAGGACAAGAAAGATGAGAGCCGTGGCAAAAGCTGGAAACCAACCCGCATGCATGGCCGCAAGACCCACGATGAATTCAGCTACGATACAAGCAAAGGCTGCAAAAACGACCCATAATAATATTTTCCCGAAGGACATCTCAGCCCATAGACCGGTGACGAGAGACACAATGAGCGCGGCTATCAAATAGAGAACACATCCCATCACCAGGAAACGCCGCACATAATTTTCGGAGCGCGTGTAACTGACGGGATCGGGGCTCGCTCAGGTATCTTTTCCTGTCCTTTTTGTAAGGATAACAATAATCTGGATTAAGGCAACCAGCCCGGCACCGATCATCATCCCATGGGGGATGTAGAGTTTGTTAATGTCAACGTTAAAAAGGGCTGGGGCGTAGCCCCGGATCAGGAGACCTACTCCGAACATGGCCAAAGCGACGATGTTTCCTATAAAGGCGACTCCAAAAGCCGACATGGAAATTTTAAAGTAGGAGCCGATGACGCCGACAAGGGTGCCATAAATGAGTAACCGGGCCCTCTTGCCCCCTTGGTCGCCAGCGATGATTGCCTCCGCAGCAGCCAGCCCTGGCGGCCAGGCATTTTTGCCGGGGAATATACGAGAATCAAAAAACCAGTAGAGCATGGCCAGATCCACCAGCATTCCCAGGGTGGCCCCCAAGAGCATGGGGAGGACCAGGTCCTGTCGCCCTAAAAGAAAGGGGATGCCAATGGGTAAAAGCAATGAGTTCGCCGCGCCAAAAGTCGCACTGGAGATATTTGACTGGACTAAGTTTTGACGATGGATGGACCTGAAGGCACTTAAAAAGGGAACAGGAATTCTGGAGATCGCGATTGCCAAAAGGACACCAATAATTGCAGTATTGGGGGTGATTCCAAGGGTGGTGAGGATCTGTAAGCCAATGATCGCGCCTATGACGGAAAGAATGATGTTGAAGACCATCACATTGGCTTCTATGGCCTTGGGATGTTTGGCAGGTATTTCCAACTCCATGCCTTCGAGTTTCTCTTTGCTTTTTTCTTCCTTTTCCATAGGCACCTCCCATTTGAAATTCTGGCAAACTCCCGCCATCAAAAAATAAAGCCTGGCTATCCTTTTCAGAAGGCCAGGCTTTCTAAAACGCTCACCATTTCTCTCACCACCCATGGATGGGAGGGGGTTCAAAAGAAAATAGGTAATGAATGATATTCCGGGGAAAAGCCTAATGCATGAGCACCTCATCGGGGAAATTTATTTTAAGTACACCCAAACCAAAATGTTTGTCAAGGTCTAAAAAGGCTTAGGATTTATCCCCTAACCCTCTCTCACACCACCCCCTTTTCTCCATTCTCAACCTTCGTCTCCCGCAAGGGGTGGCTCATATCTAAAGGACTAAAATAAATGTTCCCACAACAGTACTGATGACTCCCATGATTTTTTGTTTATCCATACTGGCGGAGAATAAGGGGATGGCGAGGAAAGTAATGAACAGGACGTTCGTGCTTCTGATCGCCTCATGGTCCCCTGGATTCGGAGCCAGCTCGATCCCCTTCACGTTCAACAAATTAACCCCAAAGGCAAAAAATGCGCAGGCGAAAGCGACCGGCAGAAAGAACCTCAAACGGGGTTTATCTTGGAAATAACTCCGGAAATCCCTGCGACAAATGAAGGTGAAAAATATGAAATTGACTATGTATATACAAAGACAGATTTCAGGCGGGGAAAACCCGAGCAGCGTTGCTTTCTTCATGCCAAAAACCGCTAGCGTATAACCCGTCAAGGCAATAAAGGCCAGCGGGACCCAATGATTTCCGGGGTCGTTATTCCTGGTCCCTTTTCCCCCGGAAGGAGCCTGCCTTTGGATTACCAGGGCTATGACTCCGGTCAGGATCAGAAAAACTCCCAACAGCTTTTCGAAATGAAATTGGCTGTTGAAAAGAATCACGGAAAGAACCGTCACCGGAAGGATGCTGGAGTTTCTTATCGAAGTAGAGAAGCCGGGATTTGGCGCCCTTTTGATGGCTTCAAAATCGGCCCAATGCCCAATGGAAGAGGAAATGCCTGCGAATGTTCCGGCAGCCAGGAAACCGAGGAAATTTTCCGAGCTCAACACCTTGGGTAAGGATGGGATCGTTGCCCCCAGGAACCCAAGCAAGGCGAAGCCAATCATAAACAGGAGTATCTGCCTGGGAGCGAATCCCTTATCGGTCAGCCATCGAATACAGAGATATAACCCGACAAAGAGGCATGCGGACAGGATCGAATAGACAAACCAGGGCATTCCCCCCCCTTATTTCAGAGGATTCAGAATTCTCGTTTTCTGCTCATAGGATCCGGTAAGAAAAGAGGTTGTATTCGCAGGCTTGAGGATGAGGGAAAATCACAGGATAGGCCTCTATGGGAGGGGGGAAGTTGATTCCCCCTCTCCCATGATTCGAACCCATTATTTTTTGAAAATGGACTTGGGGATCATAGTATGGATCCCCTTGTTGCCATCTACAATCTGGGTGACCCTCAGGTCCACGGCCAAGCTTGACAGAGCATAAGCGTCATCCGCAGTTAAGCCTTTGCTCTTGGAGATAAACTGGATTGTATCCCGGAGAGCGATCTTAACGGCTTCATTCAGATCTTTATGGTATCCCGTGGCAATCCAGTGGGTCGGCGTTTCCACCATGGGACGTTCAAGCTTCATATCCTTGCGCACCACAAACTGGAACACAGCCTCATCCATGGCTGTTTCAATGGCGGTCACACTGACCTCCCCATCCCCCTGGACGGCGTGGGCATCCCCCGTGGAAAAGAGGGCTCCGGGCGCATTGACCGGCAAATAAAGAGTTGTCCCGGCTACTAGCTCCTTATTGTCTATGTTTCCACCAAAATAATCCGGAACCGCAGCCGGTCGCTTTTCGCCAGGTTTTGGCGCCACCCCCATCACTCCCAGAAAAGGCCTGAGGGGAATAATGATTCCAGGAGCAAAGGTGGTTTCCATCTTCTGCAGGTCGAGCTGCAGGGTCTTGAATTGGCCGGTGGGAAAATCTTCGGGTAATCCCCCGAGATTCATCTTCCCCGGCATGTGATAAGTCACTCCGCAGCTGGCAGGTACCAGCCTTTGAATTCTGATTTCCAGGACATCTCCCGGTTCAGCCCCTTTGACAAAGATCGGTCCGGTCAGGGTATGGGGACCTACTTTGCGGTCCACATAGCTCTGCCTTTTAGCGAACAACTCTTCCATGGTCATCCCACACCGAAGCTGACCATCCATGAGCATCATAGTGCTCAAGCTCACCGTATCACCCGAATTAATCGTCAGCACAGGTGGGATGGTTGCGTCAAAAAACCCGGTATGAACCGTCTGCGGAGTTGCCTTCAAAGAGATAGTCTTCACATCCTGGGACATCGCCGCACAGCCCCCTAAGAGAAACAGGGAAAGCACCATTAACAAACCGATCCATCGTGATGTTCTCATAGAGCCTCCTCCTTTCATTTTGATTGGGTCTGATAATACCTTACTTCGAAGGTGGCTAAATATCCAAGAAACCAGATGAAATGTCAAGAGAAGAAAAGCATAAGATTTTAGTGCTTCCTAACCCGGGGAACTCGCCCATCGAAGCCTAAAGCGCATGGATCGGTTCCCCTCCGCACCTTCTCTCCCGAAGGGAGAGGACGCGGAGAATGCCGTCATCGCCGGTCACTTGTCGAAACCATAGAGCTTCGCCGGGTTGTCGGCCAGGATGGCGTTCCGGGTGGCCGCATCGGGGACCCAGTCGAGGAGGAGGTCAAGAAGGTCCGCCTCTTCATACTTATTACCCGGCGTGTGGTTGGGATGGGGCCAGTTGACCGCCCAGACCAGGCGGTCGGGCCGGATGGATAACAGGGCCCGGACCCTGGGGACCACATCGGCATAATGCGGCGGCCCGTCGGTGCTCGCGAGATAGGGGGCCGAGATTTTTACCCAGCATCGGCCCGTTTCCATGAAGCGAAGCAGCGCCTGGAAATCCGGGTCGTTGACCCCGTTTTCCGGCGGCGTCCGGCCGATGTGGTCGATGACAATATCGACGGGCAGCTTCTTGAGGGCCGGAATCGCCTCCGCCAGCCAGTTACCCCGGTCCTGAACCTGGAGGTGCCAGCCGAAAGGGGCGATGCGCCTGGCCATTTCAGGAGCGTCGCTCATCCGGAAGTCGTCAACGAGGAGATAGAATCGCAATCCCCGCATCCCGGCATCGTGCAGCCGCTGCAGCTCCGCGCGACCGATATCTTTTTTGGTCACCGCCACGCCCCGCGCCCGGGACAGCCCCAATTGCTCAATGGCATCGAGGGTGCAGCGGTTGTCGGTGCTGTAGAGTGAAGGCTGAACAATGACGCAGCGCTCTATGCCCAGGCGACGGAGCATGGTTTCGTAAGCCTCGAGGGATGCGGTCCAGTTCGGCGGTTTCCGGCCGGGAAAGCGGGGGTATTTGTCTGCCGGCCCAAAGATGTGCGAATGGGTTTCGCAGGCCTTTGGCGGAGCAATCAATCGCGGTTTGCGGCCCTCCCCCGAGACGCGGTATTCATTCTGCCCTGTGCTTTTTTCCATTCGGCCCTCCCTGAAGAAATGGAATATTGGAATGTTGGGTTATTGGCCTTCATTTTTCTGCCCATTTTTCCATTATTCCATTATTCCAATATTCCAATGCTTTTCAGATTCCATTGTTCGATTTTTTGGGCCTTTTCCTCTAGTCTTCGACGAAGACCTCTTCGCGCTTCTTGCGGATCGCCGGCGCCAGGACAATCCCCAGCAGGATGACCGCCGCGATCAGAAATCCGGCGCTGAGGGGCCTGGTGATCAGGACCGTCGAATCGCCCTGGGCGATCAGCAGCGCCCGCCGCAGGTTCTCCTCCATCATCGGCCCGAGGACGTAGCCCAGGATCAAGGGCGCCGGCTCGCACTCGAGCTTGACGAAGATGACGCCGAGAATCCCGAAAATCGCCATCAGCAGCACGTCGAACGGGCTGTTCGAAAGGCCGTAGACGCCGATCGCCATGAAAACCAGGATCGAGGGGTAAAGAAAACGGTAGGGAACCGTAAGCAACCTGATCCAGATGCCGATCAGCGGCAGGTTCAGGATCACGAGCAGCGCGTTGCCGATCCACATCGAGGCCATCAGCCCCCAGAACAGTTCGGGTTTCTCGGTGATCACCCTCGGCCCCGGGATGATGCCCTGGATCATCAGCGCCCCGAGCATCAGCGCCATCACCACGTTGGACGGGA
>Ga0316628_100001908_pt1 | contig 15082 bp, 14 predicted proteins | sample OWC_Aug_M2_C1_D5_FD_207648 | JGI IMG/M metagenome (GOLD analysis project Ga0316628, IMG submission 207648) | Wetland soil microbial communities from Old Woman Creek delta, Ohio, United States - OWC_Aug_M2_C1_D5_C | ecosystem: Environmental > Terrestrial > Soil > Wetlands | place: USA: Ohio... | reverse complement strand
ACGAGGATTTTCCTTCCGGAAAAAAAACCGTAGCGCGAGAGGGACGGATCGAAGAAGCGGAAAAAATCCTCCCGTTTCATCGCCTTGAGGTCCCTCCGGACCTGGGGCAGCCCTCCGGCGGCGAAAATGCCGCCGGCGACCGCGCCGATGCTCGAGCCGACGATCAGGTCGAGGGGAACGCCCATGCGGGAAAGGCCGTCGAGGATTTCGAGATGGACGAGGCCACGCGAACCTCCGCTCCCCAGGACGAGTCCGACTTTGGGACGGGCCTTGCGGACGGCGGGCGGCATGAAAAATGTTTATCACGATCGGCCGCGATTGGCAAACGGCCGTTCCGGCGCTTGCGCCCGGCCGCTTCCTCGGATATGATGGACTCAGCGCTCATCGAGAGAGAGAGAAAGAGAGATGAGGAAGCTTCGGGTGGCGCTGGTTTACAACGCCTACGCCGAATCCCAAATCGCGTCGGACGACGATCAGAGCAGCTCCGCGTATCTCAAGGAAATGATTTTCGGCATCGCCCGGGCGATCCGCCGGCTCGGGCACAAGGTGACCGTCGTCCCGCTGACCGACGACCTGAACTATCTCCAGCGGAGGCTGCGCCGGCTGAAGCCGCACGTCGTGTTCAATCAATACGACGACGTCGTGCACGGGGCCTTGTATGAAATGCGGGTCGCGGCCTTCATCCGGATGATGGGTTTCCCGATGACCGGCTCCCCGGCCCTGGCCCTCGGCCTCAGCCGCTACAAGTACATGTCCCTGAGCCTGCTCCAGGGCGCCGGCGTTCCCATCCCGTCCCAGACGACGTTGATCGAGCGCATCAGCGAGATCAACGGGAACGAATGGCATTTCCCGCTCATCGTCCACGCCAGCCAGGAGCATGCCGGTATCGGCCTGGACCGCCATTCCGTCGTGACGACGAAGGCGGCCTTGAAAGACAAGGTCAGGGAAATTTTAAAGACCTATCGCCAGCCTGCCCTCGTCCAGCAGTTTCTGTCGGGCCGGGAGTTCAACGTCGGGATCATCGGCGGAAAAAAGCTCCGCGTCCTGCCCCTGGCCGAAGTCGATTACAGCGAGCTGCCCGGGACGATTCCCCCGATCATGTCCTATGCCGCCAAGTGGATCGATTCAACGGTCGAGTATCAGAAGACGCGGGTGGTCTGCCCGGCCAAGGTCGAGCCGGAGCTGGACCGGCTTATCGGAGAAACGGCGAAGAAAGCCTTCCGGGTCATCGGGAGCTGGGGCTACGGCCGGGTCGACATCCGCCTGGACGGAAACGGGCATCCCCGCGTTCTGGAAGTCAACTGCAATCCCTGCTTGGATAACGACATGGGGCTGGCCCGTTCGGCCAAGCGGGCCGGGATCAATTATTCCGCCCTCCTCGGGATCATCATCAAGGCGGCTTTCGAAGGCCCTCCGTTCGACATGAACCTCCCCATCTTCGGGGTTCATCGGATCAACCCGCCCCGGCCGAAGTAAGGGGGGAGATCAGCCCGTCAGTTTTCCGGTATAGGCGTAATCCATCGCCAAAGCGACGGCCAGGGCCACGACGTCCATTTCCTTGGCCCGCTGCTTTCCATGGGGATAGCGCAGGTCGAGCGTGTTGGTCCTGCTCTCGAGCTTGCGAAGGATGGTTTCGGCTTCCCGTTCGTCCAGGGCCGACCAGCGGACGACCCGCTCGAGGAGTTCCGCCCGCCGGCGGCGGAACAAGTCCACGGCCGGCAGCAGGACGTCCGCCCGCGACGGGGGGAACACTTCCCGCAGCCGGTCGTCGACATAGCCGCGGGCGGCCCGCCGGAAGACGTCGGCTTTTTTCCCGTAATGCTCGGCCAGGGTCAAGGTCATTTTCTCGACGGGCCGGACCATCTTCCGGCGGAGGTTTTTCGGCTTCTGGCGCCGGATTTCGCGCATCAGCCGGTCGGTGTATTTGAGCTTCCGGAGGACGGGCCAGTGAAGATACCGGTGCCGCCAGTCGCTTCGGGGGGTGAGCCATACGGCGAACGTTTCGGCGAAATCCTCGTCGGGATGTTTCTGGGCGTAGGTCCGGCCGTACGGATGGGCGGCGATGTGGCGGACGAATTGGCGGCTGAAGCGGTCCGGCCGGAAAATATCCCGGTAAGGCTTTGTGAACAGGCCGAAGACTTCCTTCCAGCTGGATCGCTCCCAGAGGCGGAAAGCGTAATTGATCGCGTGCCCCGCCTCATGGCGCATCAGCATCATGACCGTTTTGGGATCCTCGATTTCGCCTGTCTGCTCCTCTTCCAGACGGATCAGGCGCGGATCGGCCAGGTAGAAGGGCATTCCAATAACCGGGGTACGATCGGGACAACCCCACTCATCGGTGAAATAAACCCCCGGTTTGAACATGAATCCTTTGGCCTCGAGCTCCCGGCGAAGCCGGAGAACATAGGGTTCGGCCGCGGATCCTTCGATTTTCAGGTTGAGGTCCGAGATTTTCCGGTTGAGAAGCTCGAAACGGACGGTTTCCCATCCATGAACGAGACTTTTGACTGTCGTGGCGCTCATTTTTTGAGAAGCGGCCCGGGGATTCCCGCCTGGTGGGGGAGGAAGCCGGCCGACTCCCTTAAAGCGACAAAATAGAAGCCTTCGGAAAAATTGTCAAGAACATAAAATTATCGAGATATATCGTCATGTTTGATGCTATTTAAGGAAATTCCCCGATTGATTATAATGGCCGGGATTACGCCCCACTGAGGAGGATGACATGAGCGATGAATCCCATCTCAAAAATCGCCGCGACTTCTTGAAGGTGACCGCGACCGCCGGCATGGGCGCGGCCTTGGCCGGTTTCAAACCGCTCTTCGGCTCCGCCCAACCCCAGATTTCCGGCGAAGGCCGCTCAGCTTTCAAGGCCGCCCCGATCCCGGTCGTTCGGATCGGCTTCGTCGGGATCGGCGGCATGGGCTCCGCCCACGTCCGGAACCTCCTCAATATCGACGGCGTCCAGCTCAAAGCCCTCTGCGACATCGTCCCGGCCAAGGTCGAACGGGCCCAGAAATGGGTCGTCGAGGCGGGCCAGCCCCTGCCGGCTCCTTATACACGCGGCGAGCGCGACTTCGAACGGATGTGCGAGACGGAGGACCTCGACCTCGTCTTCACCGCCACGCCCTGGGAATGGCATGTCCCCGTCCTTCTTTCCGCCATGAAGAACGGCAAGCACGCCGTGACGGAAGTTCCCGCAGCCATGTCCCTGGACGACTGCTGGGCCCTGGTCGAGACGGCGGAAAAAAACGGCAAGCACTGCCAGATGATGGAAAACTGCTGCTACGACCGGATCGAGCTCATGACTCTCAACCTCGTCCGCCGCGGCGTTCTGGGGGAAGTTCTCCATGCCGAAGCCGGCTACCTCCATGACCTCCGCGAGGTCAAGTTCTCGAGCGAGGGCGAGGGCCTCTGGCGCCGAGCTTGGTCCCAGAAGCTCAACGGCAACCTCTACCCGACCCATGGCCTCGGCCCGGTCGCCCAGTGCCTGAACGTCAACCGGGGCGACGCGTTTGATTTCATCGTTTCGATGAGCGGCCCGGCCCGGGGGCTCCACGAGTTCGCTGTCGCAAAGTTCGGCCCCGAGTCCCCCCAGGCCGCCGAGCGATACAAGCTCGGCGACGTCAACTCGACCCTGATCCGGACCAAGCAGGGCAAGACGATCATCCTCATCCACGACACGAACCTGCCCCGGCCGTATTCCCGGGTTAACCTTGTCCAGGGAACCAAGGGCATCGCCCAGAAGTGGCCCGACAAGATCTACATCGAAGGCCTGGCCGAAAAGCCGCATGAATGGGAGGATTTCGAGAAGTTCGCCGCCGAATTCGAGCATCCGCTCTGGAAGGCGATCGCCGCGAGAGGGGAAGGCCGGGGCCACGGCGGCATGGATTACATCGAGGATTATCGGCTGATCGACTCGCTGCGGAAGGGCGAGCCGCTCGACCAGGACGTCTATGACGCGGCCGCCTGGAGCGCCATGGTCGGGGCTTCGTGCGAAAGCGTCTCGAACAAGAGCCGGCCGATCGACATTCCGGATTTCACCCGGGGCAAGTGGAAGACCAACGCCCCGCTCGGGATCATCACAGCCTGAGATCGCCCCGGCGGCTCCGCCGCTATTTCAGGTGGAGCTTCTCCTTGAATTTCGCCAGGTAGTTGGCCCCGACGGTGATGTCTTCTTTTTTACGCGTCCGAACGAGCAGGCGGCCGCCGAACCAGTGGTGAATGGACGCGATCATCCCGAGGTTGACGATATAGGCCCGATGAATCCGCAGGAACGTGTCCGGATCCATCCGGCCCTCCAGCTCCCGGAGCGTCGGGGAAATGATATGCGCCCCCTCCTCGGTGTGGAGGAAGGTGTATTTATCCTCGGCTTTGAAAAACTGGACCTTCTCCTCGGGGATGATGATGATCTTGTCGCCGGTTTTCACCGGGAACCGCCGCATGACCTCATCCTTCCGTTCGAGGCTCTCCAGGAGGCGGCGCAGATCGGCCCGGACGGGTTCTCCCGACCCGAACATCCGGACGAGTTTGGCCACGGCCCGGTCGAGCTTCTCCTCGGCGACGGGCTTCAGCAGATAGTCGACGGTGTTTTCCTCGAAGGCCCGCAGGGCGTATTCGTCGTAAGCCGTGGTGAAGACGACGGCCGGGGGATTGGCCAGCTCGCGCAGGACGTCGAATCCCGTCCGGTGGGGCATCCGGATGTCGAGGAAGACCGCCTCGGGCGACGTCGCGGCGATGAGCTTGGCCGCTTCGAGGCTGTCGCCCGTCTCGCCGGCGATCTCGACGTCTTCATATTTCCGGAGCATCCGGGCGAGGCGGGCCCTGGCCAGTTTTTCGTCATCGACGATCAGGACGCGGATTTTCACGGCTCCGCCGCTTCTTTCCGCCCTTCCTCGGCCGGGATGCGGATGATGACGTCCGTCCCGCGGCCCTCGGCCGACCGGATCGTCAGCCCGAAGACCTCGCCGTAGGCCAGGCGCAGCCTTTCCTGGACGCTGTAGAGCCCGAAGCCGGGTGCGGTCCGTTCGACGTCGAACCCGGGCCCGTCGTCGGCGATGCGGAAGATGATTTCTCCGCCTGATTCTTCGGCCGAGACCCGGACGCGGATTTCGCCCTCGGTCAGGTTTTCGGCTTGCTTGACCGCGTTCTCAACCAGCGGTTGGAGGAGCAGGCCGGGGATCCGCTTCCGCCGGAGGCCGTCCGGGCATTCGAGGGTGTAGTCCAGCCGCTCGTCGAACCTCAGCCTGACCAGTTCGAGGTAATCCCGGAGCAGCTCTATTTCCTCGTCCAGCTCGATCCAGGTTTGGTTGGATGCCGAGAGGACTTTCCGGTACAAGTTCGCCAGACGGACGAGGCCCTGCTCCGCCCGGCGCGGGTCCTCGTAGATCAAAGCGGCCACGGAATTCAGGGTGTTGAACAGGAAATGGGGATCGAGCTTGGACTGAAGGCCCTGGAGCCGGAGCTCGGAATCGATCCGCTTCAGCCGCTCGTTCTCGATTTCAACGTTTTTCAGGGCGGCGATCCGACGTTCCAGCTTGTCCCGGAGATGGATATAGAAACTGAACGTCGAGCCCATGAAGATTCCGATGACGAGGCTGATAACCAGCGTTTGCTTCCCCAGCCAGGGCCGGCCGATCAGAATCAATCCGCCCAGGATGTTGCCCAGGACGACGCCGACGGCGATACTTCCCAGGAACAGAAGGATGAACATCGGCCGGGGCAACAGGATGATGAAGCCGAACACCTGGCAGAGAAGAAGGGCGCAGAAAAAAGAGCACGTCATCATGAGGATGAACGTGTCCAGCACGCTGCCCAAGGAGGGCTTTCCCAAGGCTACGAATTCGATGGCGCAGAGGATGACGGCCATGCCGCAGGCGAAAAGGAAGATCTGCATGGCCTGCGCGAGGCTGCAGCCGCCGCCTTTCACAGCCGGAATAGGAGGCCTCCTTCCAGGATCCAGGAGCGGGGGAGAGCGCCGAATTCGCTTTCCGCTTCCCCCAGATAAATAAAGCTTCTGGCGAAAAAAGTAAAGCCGCCCGGCGGATTCCAGCGGATTTCGGGAAAAACGACGCCGCTCCCGTCGGTCGGACCGAGGAGGCAGCCGATCCGCCACTGGAAAGCGCTGCGACTCAGATTCTGGAGATAATTCATGAGGTAATCGCGCCGCGTTCCCCGCGGTCCGTAGGCCGCCAGGCTCCATAAGAGATCCTCGACGGCGACGGTTCCCTGGAGCCCTTCGACATGATCGACCAGTCTCCGCCATTCTTCAGCCGCGTACCCCTGGCCGCGATGATAGTATTCGACGACCCAGTGGAGGCCTCCCGGGAATGTCCATTGAAAGCCCAGGAGGGCTTGAACATAAAGCCGCCCGTCGCCGCGCTTGAAGGGGGAGAACGGATCGGTCCCGGGGACGTTCGTCGCGCCTTCGACAGCGGCCGCGTGATAAAGGGCATAGCTGTTCCTTTGAACGGCCGCTTCGCCGTGGACTTCAAGCCGCTCGCCGAAAACGCGGGAAAAATTGATTCCCCAGACCGGCGTTTCGTCCTTCGAAAAGAGCGCGACCAGGGACACATCGGTATCCCGGATGTTGCGATAATAGCGGAGCGCCACGCGGGGCCGGGCCAAGCGCAGGCCGCCTTCGGTTTCCAATCGCCCGAACAGGCAGAGGGCCAGGGAGGACGAGGCCCCGAAATACTCCAGCTTGAGGAGATCGGCTCCCACGGCCCGCCGCTCGCTGTTTTCGGGGTCTCCGATCTCCCTTTCCGGCGCGGCCACATCCGTCGGATTGAAGACATATCCGGTTCCCCACCTTTGAATGGACCGTCCGGCGATGAGGATCCAACGGGCGCCGATATCCGCTTGGGCGGTGAATTGTCCGAGCCGCAGATCGCGGTTCCAGGTTCCGTCGTCGGCTTGCCTGGCGCTGCCCTGAAGGTCGATCCGCCAGCGAAACCCGGCCGCGTCGGTCTCGAATTCCGCGGTCGCGCCGAGAAACGAAAGAGGGCCGGATCGCCAGCCGAGGGCCCGGATGGTCCGTCCTTCCGGGTTGAAAATCGTCGTCCGGAACGACGACAGGCCGCTTCGAGCCAGGGCGAACAGACGGAGCGACGGGCGGGCGGCTTTGGTTTCCACTGTCGCATTCCGCGGAAAAAGCGAAAACAGGGCCAAAAGCCCGGCCGCTGCTCCCATCGGAATAATCATTTCTCCGGTTCCCTGAAATGAACGAGATAGTTTTTATTGAAGTATTTTTCCGGAAGGACGACGGGTTTGATGTCCGCATATTCGAAGACGGTGCGCTTGGCTGGCTCGATAAGGTCGCGGATCGTCATCCGGGCCAGGGCCATCCGGCCGTCGTGCGGCCGGTACTCCTCGTAATACGCCGTTTTGGCGTGTTTCCCGCTGATCAGGAAAAGTTCGGCCTTGATTGGGCGGAGATCTTCGGCCCGGGCGGTGAGAATGATCCTGCCGTAGGAAGCGGATTTCCGGACGGCGGAGAGAAGAAGCTTCCGGCAGGGGAGACCGTCGATGTCCTCGGCGACATCTTCGTCCACGCGGTAATCGCCGCTCAGACTGAGCCGGGCGATGTCCCCGTTGGAGGCTTCGCCGAGCATCCTCTGGACGGGCGTGATCCGGATGGGCCGCTGGGTGTCCGGGAAATGGGCCCACATGTTCTCCCCGACATAAAGGATTTTCATTCCTTCGGATTTATAGCTCCGGGCGATCACGAGGCTCTTGTCCCGGCCGCTGATATAAACGTCGAAGACGGCCGTCTCGACGAGCCGATCTCCCTCGTATTGGGCGATTTTCGTCCGGACCAGGGCGTCCCTGTCGGCGAGGCGGATGGCGTCGATTTTTTCCAGGCGGGGATCGGCCGCCGGCGCGGACTGCGCCTCGCCGTCGCGGGGAGAAGCGGCGATAAAGAGAGCCAGGGCGGAGCAGAGGAGGACGGAGGGGAAATTGATCAGGCGCGAGTTCATGGCGGATCCGAATCAGATATGCCCGAGGGCGTCCACGATCTTCATCCGCGTGGCCCGGAGCGTCGGGAGAATCGAGGCGAGGCCCGCCGCGGCGATCGTCCCGAGGACGATGATTCCGGTCCTCTCCCAGCTCATCCGGAACGCCAGCGGGTAGCCGTCGGCCAGGCCGGGCGGTGGCGGAAGAGTGATCGAGAGGGCGTTGAGACCGCTCGTCGCCAGGAAGGCGAAGGCTGCGCTCAGGAGCCCGCCGATCAAGCCGATCCAAAGGCCCTCCGAGAGGAATGTCGCCAGGGTCTGGCGGCGGTTCGTCCCCAGGGCCAAAAGCGTCCCGATTTCGGGCGTCCGCTCGACGACCGCCATCAAGATCGTGTTCGACGTGCTGAAAAAGATGATGAGGAAAAGAACGACCGTCAGGACGCCGGTGACTTGCCGGTAAAACCGCTCGACCTGCCGGTAATAAGCGGCCCTCTCAAACCACTTCTTGAGGACGACGGGATAGCTCTTGTCCCGGACGAGCTTTTCGATCGCCGCGAAGGCCCGGTCGGTCTTTTCCGTGAGGTCGAGGGTGACGACGAGCGAGCCGGCCTTTTCGCTGTCGAGTAAAAGCCGGGCCGTCCTCAGCGGAACGATGACCGCCCGCTTGTCATAGTCGGAGGCGGCGCCGTGGAAGACCGCCGCGACCGTCACGTCCATGGCGTTGAGGGCTCCGTCGGCCGTCGTGCTCATCAGGGTGACGGAGTCGCCGGGGCCGGCTCCCAGGGACTTGGCCAGCCCCTCGCCCAGGGCGATGACGTGCGGATCGTCGCCGTGCGCGGCCAGGGCTTCGTAGGTCGCCCCTCCGATCCGGAAGAGGCCGCGCATCCTCCTCTCGAGATCCGGCTCGACGCCCTGGCCCAGGCAGGCCACGGATTTCTCGCCGTTGGAGATGAGGCCCATGAATTCGATCCGGGCCTGGACCAGGCTGACGTCCGGCAAGCGAAGCAGGTCGGCCCGAAGCGCCTCGAAGTTTTCGAGGCCGAGTTCGAGGACGCGGGTTTCTTCCCGGCGGAAATAGTCCCGATGAAAGACCTGGAGATGGCCGGTTTCGGAATGGATCGTCGATTCGCGCAGGCCCCACTCGATATAACGCGAATGGCTGTCGGTGAGAAGCAGACAGCCGATGCCGAAGGTCAGGACGAGGAGGGAGACGGCCGTCCGCCGCTTCTGCCGGAACAAGCTCCGGAATCCGAGCTTCAGAAAAGTCACGATCAGCCTCCCTGTTCCTCGATGCCTTCGATCGCTCCGTCCCGGAGGCGGACGATGCGACGGCCGGTGCCGATGATCCGCGGGTCATGCGAGGAAAGAACAAACGTCGCGCCTTCATTCCGGTTGAGGCGCCGCATCAGGTCGCAAATCGTTGCGCCCGTTTCGGAATCGAGGTTGGCCGTCGGCTCGTCGGCCAGGACGACGGCCGGATTCTTGACGATCGCCCGGGCGATCGACGTTCGCTGCCGCTCGCCGCCCGACAACTCCGAAGGCCGGTGCTTCCGCCGGTGGCTCAGCCCGACTTTTTCCAGGGCGGATTCGACCCTCCGCCGCCGCTCTCCGGCCGGCACCCGCCGCAAGATCAAGGGGTACTCGACATTTTCGAAAACGCTCAGCACGGGGATCAGGTTGAAGGCCTGGAAGATATAGCCGATGGAATCCCGCCGGGCGGGGGCCAAGGCGTTGAGGCCGAGAGGAACCGTGTTCTTTCCGCCGAAGATGACCCGCCCCGAATCAGGCTTGTCGATCAGGCCCAGGAGATTGAGGATGGTCGTTTTGCCGCTCCCCGAGGGTCCGGCCAGGACCAGGAATTCCCCGCGGTTTACGGCCAGGTCGATGTTGCGGAGAGCCCGGACCTTGGTCTTTCCCAGAACATACTCCTTCGAAACGCCGGCCAGAACAGCAACGGGAGCCGACAAATCCCGGCCGGCCGCCGGAGCCGGGATCAAGCCCGCCTCTTTTCGCTGAGCTGCTTTTTGGCTTGTGCGGCTAAAGGGGAATCCGGCGCGATTTCGATGACCTTTTTCAAGTGAGCCTCGGCTTCCCCGGCTTTTCCGGCCGCGGCCAGCGTCGTCCCGTAATAAAAATGGTAGGGCAGGAGAAAGTCCGGCGGCAGTTTCCGGCTGGACTTCGCGATGAAAGTTTCGATCGCCTTGAAGTCCTCCAAGATCAGGCTCTTCCGGCCGAACACCTCGGGAACCTGGAGGCTGTTGACGGCCCGGACGAGCCGGGCTTCCGGATTTTCCGGCTCCAGAAGGATGGCTTTGTCCATGATCGAGAATCCTTCGTTGAGCAAGGCCAGGGCGTCCGCGTTTTGGCCCAAGTTTCCGGCTCGGATCGTGAGGACCGATCCCAGGTAGGCCTGGCCGGTGGAGTTGCCGGGGTCGACCTCCAGAAGATGGCGCAGGTATTTCTCGGCTTTTTCCGCGGCTCCGCTTTGACCGTTGAGACCGGCCTGGTTGTGGTAAAGGTGGCCGAGGGCATAGAGAATCTGCTTGTTGTCAGGATCCTTTTTCAGGCTTTTTTCCAGTTCTTCGGCGCTTTGCCCGAACAGGGCCAAGGCCGCGGCCAGGACGGCCGCCAGGATCACGATCGTTTTTTTAGACATCTTTGTACCTCCCGCCGGAATGATTTTTTTTACCGGCGGGAGGAGCATAGAACGGGAACGGCGTCTGTTGCGCGAATTTTCCGACAAACCGGGCCCCGGGAAGGATGAACCGGGGGAAAACGCGGATGAATTTTACCTTACGGCGAGGTCCTCTGACGCGTGATTGTAGATGCGTTGAGCGAGCGCGTCTCAGTTATAAGCCGGACGCTCGATCCTCAGTCGAAGACCTTCAAGTCCTTGACGACCTTAAAGAAATCGATGTCGAGAAGGTTCGTCCAGTCGGTTTCCTGGATCAGCTTCCGGTCGACGGCGAAACGAATGCGGGGTTTCCAGGCCTCGGCGCCGAGGTCGGAAATGGAGACTTCGAAAACGGCGTTATCGACTTCCTTGACCTTGGCATAAAGATCCCGGATTTTGGGGGCGATATGGGGTCCGATCGTCTTATCGAACTCTTGTTCTTTGGCCAGGTAATAATGGTAATTAACGGTGATTCCTTCCTCGCCGATCTGGATGTCGGCCGCGCCCGAAACGTCCGCGTCGGCCTTGCCGAGAACGGCGTAGATCGGATCGGCCGACAGGACGGGAGCCGACGCGACGGGCTTGGCCGCTTCGGCCGCCGGCGCGGGGCCCTCTTTCTTGCAACTGGTCAAGCTAAGGAATCCGGAAAGGGCCGCTCCGGTAAAAAGGATGACAAAAACCTTTTTCGATGGTTTCATCGCACGATCCTCCTTTCTCTATACCCTCTGATATACGCGCTTTTTCCGTTTTGTCAAATGGATCCCGGCCGATCGCTTATAGGCCGTGCTCGTATATCTTCCGCAGATATTCGAGCGTGACGTCGGCCGGGGTGATTTTAACGTCGCCCTTGACGATCGTCTTTTCGGCGTAAATCGGAATTTCGTTCTCCTCAACCCCGTAGCTTGAGAGTTTCGTGGAAACGCCGAGCCCCCGGAGAAAGCCGTCCAGGTCTCCGTGTCCGGAAAACAGGGCCTCGATCGCCCTGACCTTGTCCGGACAGGCCGATTTTTCCCGAAGCGCTCCCAGCACATGAACCAGCATGATTGCGCTCGCTCGTCCGTGCGGAACGCCGTGGTAGACCGTCAGCGGATAACCCATGATGTGGGGGAGGATGGTGCTGGCGTGGGCGATGGCCGCCCCGGCGACCGTCGCGGCGGCGGCCATCCGGTTCATGGCCTCCGTGTCCTTGCGGGCGGCCCGGGGCAATTCGGTCAGGACGATGTCGATCGCGTGGAGGGCGAAGGCGTCGTTGAGGGGAAAAGCCAAGGTCGAAAGATAGGCTTCGACCGCGTGGGAGAGAACGTCCAGGCCCGTATCGAGAATAACCGAAACGGGCATCGAATACGTCAATTCGGGGTCGATCAGGGCGAGAATGGGAAAAATCCCCGGATTCCCATAACCGACTTTCTGCTTGGCGGTTCGGTCGGTGAAAACCGCGAACGGGGTCACTTCGCTTCCCGTCCCCGATGTCGTCGGAACGGCAATGACCGGAAGAGGAGCGTGTTCCAGCGGTTTCCCGCCGAGAACCTCTTTCAACGGCTTCGGATTCGTCGCGAGGATCGCCACGCCTTTGGCCGCATCCATCGGCGAGCCGCCGCCGAGCCCGACGATGAGCTGGGCGCACATCTCTCTGGCCTCGCCTGCGGCTTCTTCGACCGTGGCGATCGACGGATTTTCCTCGACCCGGTCAAAAATCCGGAGCTCCCTTCCCGGAAGGGCTTTCACGACTTTGTCCAAAGCGGGCGTTTTTCGGGCGATCGTCCCGTCCGTCACGATTAGAATCTTCCCCATTCCGCCCGGGATTTGCTCCCCCAGCCCGGCGATCCGGCCCCGGCCGAAGAGGATTCTGGTCGGCAGATGAAAATCGAACGGATTCATCGCGTTTTCTCCCTTCGGACCGAGTCGAAATCGGGAACGATCCGGTCGTATTCGCTGGACATCAACGGGGAGGAGATAATGAAGTCGGCCGTAGCCCGGTTGCAGGCCACCGGGATGTTCCACAGGACGGCCAGCCGGAGAAGGGCCTTGACGTCGGGATCGTGCGGCTGCGGCTGCATCGGGTCCCAGAAGAAGATGAGAAAATCCAGGGAGCCGTCGCCGATCTTAGCCCCGATCTGCTGGTCCCCGCCGAGCGGTCCGCTCCGGAAGCAGGAGACCTCGAGGCCGATTTCCGAGGCGATCATCCGTCCGGTCGTTCCGGTGGCGAAGAGGTCATGGGCCCGGAGGACGTTCTTGTTGTATTCGGCCCACTCCAGCAGTTCGTTTTTCTGGTTGTCGTGGGCGATGAGGCCGATCCGCTTCCGCGGCGGGATCGGGATGCAGGTTTTCTTCAGCGTGGACATGGTCATTCTCCGTTCTCGGTCAATCGGTCCGGATCAGGATGATTTCGGTTTGCCGGCCGTCCAGGAACGCGACCCCTTTGGCCGTGAGCGCCGCGTCCTGCTCGAGCGGCAGGAAGATTTCCTTGTCGTTCCACTCGGGAATTTTGGCCTGAATCCCGAGCTCGATGGCGTGGACGGTATCGAGGTGGAGGGGATAATCACCCATGCCCGGAACGCCGTTTTGCATGTCGGGCAGGCCGATGCGGGGCCCGGCGCCGTGGCCGTGATATCCGAGCGGATGGCAATAGATCCGGGGGGCCAGACCTTCGGTCTTGGCCTTGGCCAAGGCGGAGGCCAGGATCTCATTGCCCGTTCGACCCTCCCGGAATTCGGCGATGAGAATGTCCTGGAGCCGGTTGCCCAGGACCATGGCCTGGCGGAGGCCTTTGGGCGCTTCGCTTTCGCCGGGCCGCAAGACATAGGCGATTTCCTGGTGATCGGCCTGGAGGCTCATGTAGGTGACGCCGACATCGCAGCGAAGCATGTCGCCCGGCAGAATGACGCGGTCTTTGGCCGGATCGAACGGTCCCGGCCGGACGATGGAAAACATCGGCCGGAACCACGTCCCCAGGTTGAGCTCATCCAGGCGCTCGCGGTACCACCAGGACAGATCGTCGATCGTCGTTTTTCCCGGGGTAACGGCTTTCCGCGAAAATGCCTCCCGGATGAGTTGATGGTTCAGGGCGGCGATACGGGAATAAAATTCCAGTTCTTCGGGCGTGCGGGTCTCGAGCCAGCCTACGGCCAACCGTTCGGATGAGACCAGCCGGGCGGCCAGCTCCGGCCCCAGGGCCCGAACGAGCTGGGCTTTCAGATCCGCGGTCAGGCCGTCGGCGAAGGCGAAGGTCCGGGACTCGTTGATCGCGATCTTCTTCGGGTTCCTTTCCCGGATGACCCGGGCCAGCCGTTCCCAGGGGTCGAGCGATTCCGGCTCCCAGGCCGGCGTGTAGATCGCGGCGAACTCCCGGTGAAGATCGCCGCTTCCGTAGCGATTGACGGACAGGCATTCCACGCCGCGATCGCCCAGGGCGTAGACGAACATCGTCAGCCGCCAGGCGAACATCGAGGGTTGGGGGACGAGCGACCAGTAGACAGGGTCCTCGTTGTGCTCCCGGCAGATGACCACCCACATGTCGATTTTTTCCCGGCGCATGAGGGCGGGGAGAAGGACGGAGAAGCGGGTGTCGAGCCAGCTGTTGAAAAGCTCGGCCCGTTCTCTCTGATTAAGAATTTTTTCGGGGGCGGCCCGCGGTTGAGCCGGGGGTATGGCGGCTCCGAGAATCATCGCGGCCGAAACAACGGCGGTCGCGGCAATGCATCTGAGTGTCATGGGCTTCTCCCGGACGTCTTTCGGCCCGACTCGAGTCCGGCGATATCGAGAGATTCCATCCTCCTCGAAAGGCGCGCGGGTGTCAAGCCGGCGGCTTGGAATATCGACGATAAAATCATATAATCCGGTAACGTTGCCAGGAAACCGGCGTAAAGGGATTTTTATGAAACAGAGAAATTTCTTTCCGTTCTTGATCGTTGTGATTTGTCTCGCCATTTCCGCCCTGTCCTGCCGCGCGCAAGACCCCGCCGTGGAAAAGATTTCCGAGAACGGCGTCGAGGTCGTTTTAAATCACCTTCAGCCTTATCGGTTGAAGGGCGTCCCGTCCACGGTCCGTCTGGAGCGGCTGTTTGCGATAGATACGGAAAACGACGTGATCGCCGCCAAGGGAATTCCGGATATCCGCGCCTTCGACGTAAATTCGAAGGGGGAGATTTTCATTTATCAAGCTCCCGGAAGTTCGGAAAAGTTCATTTCAAAATTCGACTCCGACGGACATTTTGTAGCGTCTTTCGCCCCAAAAGGCCAGGGGCCGGGCGAGATCCAATATCCGATTTATCATCGGATTTCCGCAAACGACCGGATCCCGGTGCTGGATATGAGAACGCGGAAGCTCCACTCTTTCGAGCCGAAGGGAATCATTGTCGAAACAAAGGACATCCCCTTACCTTTAAATGCGCCCAGCTTCGTGCTTCCTCTGGCGAACGGCGGATATCTCTATCGTTTTTTCGATGGCTCCGATGAC
>Ga0316628_100001907_pt1 | contig 15085 bp, 13 predicted proteins | sample OWC_Aug_M2_C1_D5_FD_207648 | JGI IMG/M metagenome (GOLD analysis project Ga0316628, IMG submission 207648) | Wetland soil microbial communities from Old Woman Creek delta, Ohio, United States - OWC_Aug_M2_C1_D5_C | ecosystem: Environmental > Terrestrial > Soil > Wetlands | place: USA: Ohio... | reverse complement strand
CAAGTATTGGTGGCCGCCCAGCAGATCGGCATTCGCAAGGTCGCGTTCCTGACCACGCCCGATCACCTCGGCACGGGACAGTAGGAGAGACATCGATGGCAATGAATGTAGGGGGCGATGAAGGCGATTCGATGTCGGAAATCAACATGACGCCGTTGATCGACGTCATGTTGGTGCTCTTGATCATCTTCATCATCACGATTCCGGTCATGACGGACGCGGTCAAAATCGACAACCCGCTGCCGCCGCCGCCGAATTACGTGCCGCCGCCGCCGCCGCCGGTCATCAACCTGTCGATCGATTTCGACGGCACGTTGATGTGGAATGGCACGCCGGTGGACCGCAAGTCGCTGCAAGGTTATATCGCGCAGGAGGCGGTGAAGGACCCTCAACCCGAGGTCCACATCACGGTCGACAAGTTCGCGAAATACGAGAAGGTGGCGCAGACCCTTGCCGACCTGCAGAGTCGCGGTATGAAGAAGATCGGATTCGTCAACAACAATTTTTTCTAGTAGCGCATTTTTTGAGTCATCCCGGCGCGGAAACCCAGAGTGGATCGGGTTACGCGCCGTTTTCTTAGAGATGCCGGTTCCCAGCAGACTTAAAGAGGTTTGATGATGCGAGCGACAGCCAATTTCCTGAGCAGGTCCAAGGTAATCACGGGAATCGCGCTCGGTGCGGTGCTCATGGCCGCGACCGTTACGCCGACCCGGGCCGCGGAGAGCAAGGGCCCGCAGATCAGCCGCTCGATCGCGCGGGAGATGATCGCCGCGCAAAAGGCGCTGCAGACCGGACACTGGGCGGACGGCTTGAAGAATCTGCAGGAAGCGGAAGCGAAGAGCGGGCTGACGCCGTTCGATCACAAGACGATCGACGATTTGAAGGCCTTCGCCTACGTCAAGCTCAACAACATGAAGGGCGCCGAACAGGCCTGGGAAGCGGCGCTCGCGACCGGCGCGGCTTCGCCCGAGGACACGCTGCGCTTCACGCGCGCGGTGTTCCAGTTGAGCTACAACGCGAAGGAATATCCGAAAGCGATCGAATACGGCAAGAAACTCGCGGACTTGGGCGCCGGCAGCCCCGACATCTTCGCGGTCGTCGGGCAGAGCTATTACCTCACGCACGACTGCAAGAGCGCCGGCGTGTGGATGGACAAGGCGATTGCCGCGAGCAGCAAGGCGGGCAAGCCGCCGCAAGAGGGCTATTATCAGATCAAGCTGCGCTGCGCGTTCGATGCGAACGACACGCCTGCGGAAATCACGGGCTACCAGGATCTCGTGCGGCTCACCAACAAGAGCGAATACTGGAACAACCTGCTGCGCCTCGAGCGACAGAACGAGAAGCTGGACCGCAACCTGCTGATGATTTATCGCATCATGTTCAACACGAACTCGATGACGGTCGCGAGCGACTACATCGAGATGGCGCAGCTGCTCGGCGATGCCGCGCTTCCAGGCGAGGCGGCGGCCGTGATCCAGAAGGCGCAGACCAGCGGCGTCGTGACCGCCGATCAGAAGGATCGCGTGACCCGCTTGTTGAAGTCGATGCAGGACCGCGCGGATACCGATCGCAAGGGCATTCCGGAATTCGTCAAGGAAGCCGCGAAGAATCCGGCGGGCGAGGCTCAAGTCAAACTCGGCGAGGTCTACTACGGCTTCGGCGACTATGAGAGCGCCGTGCAGGCGATCAACACTGGTCTGGCGAAGGGCCAGGTCAAGAGTCTCGGTCAGGCCTACGTTTACCTCGGCCTCGCGAATCAACAGCTGAAGAACATTCCCGCGGCGAAGAAGGCGTTCGGGCAGCTGAAGTCGGTCACGTCGATGCCGCCGAATATTCTCAAACTGTGGGAGTTGTACGCCGGCAACTTGAGCTGAACGGCGCGCGTGCGAATCGATCTCTCGACAAGGAGCGCAACGATGACGATCAAAGCCGGCGAACGCATGCCTGCGGGCAGCTTTACGCGGATGACCAAGGAAGGTCCGCAGAAGATCACGACCGATGAGCTGTTCAAGGGCAAGAAGGTCGTGCTGTTCTCGGTTCCGGGCGCGTTCACGCCGACTTGCGATGCGCGGCATCTGCCGGGCTTCGTTGACCTCGCGGACGCGATCAAGGCGAAGGGCGTCGACACCGTCGCCTGCATGGCGGTCAACGACGTGTTCGTCATGAACGCCTGGGGGAAACATAGCAACACGGACGACAAGGTCCTGATGCTTGCGGACGGCAACGCGGAGTACGCGAAGGCGCTCGGCCTGGAACTGGATGCGAGCGGCTTCGGCATGGGAATTCGCGGGCAGCGCTTTGCGCTGATCGTCAAGGACGGCGTCGTTGCGCACGTCAACGTCGAGAAGCCCGGGGAATTCAAGGTCTCGGCGGCGGATTTCGTCCTCGCCCAGCTGTAGGGCGGCGCAAATCGAGCTTCGCGCGCTGCGGACCACACGGTCCGCCGTCACGGCCGCCGAGGCGATGCGTGTCGGCCGGGATGTCTACGGGCTCGACGCCGAAGCGCTGCCGCTTGCCGGCGAGCGGGACCGCAATTTTCTGTTGCGCGCCGAGGGCGGCCCGCTCCTCGTCCTCAAGTTCATCGATACCGATGACGCCGCCGCGGCGTCGGGGCAGGTGCGCGTGCTGCGCCATCTGCGGTTCGCGGACCCTTCTCTGCCGGTGCCGCGGATCGTCAGCACGGCTGCGGGCGCGGATCTCGGCTCATCGGCCGCGGACGGGCGGCCGCACAAGACCCTGCTCCTGACCCATCTTCCCGGAAGGCACCTGCCGGCGGTGCCGCAGCGCGATGAACTGCTGCCCGCGCTCGGCGCGGTCCTCGGGAAGTTGGATCGCGCTCTCGAAGGGTTCTTCGACCCCGTGCTCGAACAGAGTCTCGCATGGGACGTGCGGCTCCTGCCGGAGCTCGCGCGCTTCACGGACGATATCGAGAGCGAGCGCACGCGCCGGCATGTCGGCGCGGCCGTCGAGGCGTTTGCCGCACGGCTGCCGGGTTTGGCCCGCCTGCGCGCGCAGGCGATCCACGGCGACTGCCATGCGAACAACGTGCTGGTGGATGACTCCGGCTCGACGATCACGGGCATCGTCGATTTCGGCGACATGATTCGCGCGCCGCTGATGTTCGAGGCGGCGGTCGCGATGTCGGAAGTCCTGACGGAGGGGCTAGCGCCGCTCGAGGAGGTCGCATCCCTGCTGCAAGGCTACGCCCAAGTCCAAAAGCTGCAGTCCGTGGAAGTCGACGCGGTATTCGACGTCGTCGCCGCGCGCCACGCGACGACGATTCTGGTGCACGCATGGCGGCGCCGTCATGATCCGTCGGGCGCGCCGGCGATCGAAGAGGCCGCAGCCCGCGCCGGCGATTCGCTCGACCGGTTCGAAGATCTGGGCCGCGCGGCGCTGACGGAGCGTTGGCACCATGCGGCGGGCACGGTCCCCGCGGGCGCCGGGATCAGGCACCGGCGGTCGCGCCTGATGGGTGCGCGCGCGGAACTCTTCTACGAGGACCCGCTGCACCTCGTGCGCGGCGAGGACGTTTGGCTCTATGGTGCCGACGGCCGCCGTTATCTCGACGTCTACAACAATGTCGCGCACGTCGGTCATGCCCACCCCGCGGTCGTCGAGGCGATCCGCGCTCAGTCGGCGCTGCTCGCGACCAACACGCGGTATTTGCATGAGACTGTCTTGGATTACGCGGAGCAATTGACCTCGCGGATGCCGGCCGGCCTCGACGCCTGTCTCTTCGTGAATTCCGGCAGCGAAGCCAACGATGTCGCCTGGCGCATCGCGCAGTCCGCGACCGCGCGTCGCGGTGCGCTCGTGCTGGAGCATGCCTATCACGGCATCACCGATGCCGTCTCGGCGTTGACGCCGGCGACCGGTGGCGCGCCGGATCCGCGCGTGGAGACTTTGTTGGCGCCTCCGCTCGACTTGACGGCGCGCGACGAGGTGCCGCCGCAGGCGCTCGCCGAGGCCTTGCGGGACACGGACAAGGCGCTTGCCGCGCTCGGCGCGCGCGGGCTCGCGCCGGCCGCGTTCTTTTTCGATTCCGCGTTCACGAGCAACGGCATCGCCGACCCGCCGCCCGCGTGGCTGCGCACGATCGCGGCGCGCGTCCGCGCCGCCGGTGCGCTGATCGTCGGCGATGAGGTGCAATACGGTCTGGGGCGCTCGGGCTCGCACTTTTGGGGCTTCGACCGGCGCGGGCTCGTGCCGGACATCGTCACGCTCGGCAAGCCGGTCGGCAACGGCTTCCCGCTCGGCGTCGTCATCACCAGCAGGCCGCTGCTCGAGGACTTCCTGGGCAAGTGCGGCTTCTTCTCGACCTTCGGCGGCAACGCGGTCGCGGCGGCGGCCGGGCTCGCGGTGATCGACGTGTTGGAGAGTGAACGGCTGTTGGAAAACGCCAGCGCCACGGGCGCGGTTTTCCGCGGACGCCTCGAGGCCGTGGCCGCCGGCCACGCCTGTCTCGGCGGCGTACGCGGCGCCGGCTTGCTGCTCGGCCTCGAAGTCCTCGAGGCCGACGGGATACCCGCGAAGCGGCGCGCGCAGCGGATACTGAACCTCATGGCCGCGCGCCACGGCGTGCTTTCGGGTCTCGAGGGGCCCCGAGGCAACGTGTTGAAGCTGCGCCCGCCGCTCACCTTCCGGCCGGAGCATGCGGCCGTCGCGGCCGAGGCGATCGATGCCGCCGCCTCGGCCTGCGCGGATATCGTGCGACTCTAGCGAGGCTTCATGTCCCGACGAGGCGCGAGAGTTCCGGCACGATCTGGAACAGGTCGCCGATCAGGCCGACGTCCGCCACTTCGAAGATCGGCGCTTCGCCGTCCTTGTTGATCGCGACGATCGTGCGGGCATCCTTGATCCCGGTCAGGTGTTGAATCGCGCCCGAAATGCCGATCGCGATGTACATCTCCGGCGAAATGATCTTGCCGGTCTGGCCGACCTGCATCTCGTTGCGCGCATAGCCGGCGTCGACCGCCGCGCGGGACGCGCCGACGGCGGCGCCGATCTTGTCCGCGAGATCGAACAGCAATTTGAAGTTTTCCGCGCTGCCGAGCGCGCGGCCGCCGGATACGACGCGCGCGGCCGTCTGCAGGTCCGGACGGTCCGTCGAGCCGGAGCGGGACTCGATATAGCGCGTGTGGGCCGGCAAAGCGACGCCGAGCGTCTTGCTCTCGATCGCCGCCGCGCCGCCGGCCGCGGCCGCCTCGAACGAGGCGACGCGCACGGTCGCGACCAGCTTGCGCGCGGGGTCCGCCTCGACCGTCACGATCGCGTTGCCGGCATAGATCGGCCGGCGAAAGCGATACGCGCCTTCCACCGCCATCAAGTCGCTGACTTGCGGGACGCCGAGCAGCGCCGCGACGCGCGGCGTCAGATCCTTGCCGTAGCTCGTCGATGGGCCGAAGACGTGCGTGAAATCCGCGGCGAGCGCGGCAATCTGCGGCGCGAACGTCGCGGCGAGCGCGTGCGCATTTTCGGGCCGGTCGACCCGCAGGACCTTGTTGACGCCCTGAATCGCGGCGGCCTGGGCGGCGACCATGGCGGTGTCGGCGCCGAGCAGGACCACCGTGATTTCCGCGCCGGCGATTCCCTTGGCGCAAGTAACGCACTTGTGCGTCGCCGGATTCAAGGTCTTGCCGTCGTGCTCGCCGAGAATGAGTACCTTCGACATTAGATCAACCCCTTCTTCTTCAGGACGTCGACGAGTTCCTCGACATCTTTCACCATGATTCCTTTCTGCCGTTGAGCGGGCGGCTCGGTCCTGACGGCCTTCAGCCACACGGGGGCCGAGACGCCGAGGCTCTCCAGCGAAGTCACGTCCAAAGGCTTCTTCTTCGCCTTCATGATGTCGGGCAGCTTCACGTACCGCGGTTCGTTGAGCCGCAAATCGACCGTCACGACGGCGGGTAGGTCCACCTCGATCGTTTCCAATCCGGCGTCGACCTCGCGTGTGACGGTCGCCTTGCCGTCCGCGATCGCGAGCTTGGAGGCATAGGTTGCCTGGGGCCGGTCCCACAGCGCGGCCAGCATCTGCCCGGTCTGGTTCGCATCGTCGTCGATGGCCTGCTTGCCGAGCAGAATCAGGTCGGGATTCTCCTTCTGCGCCAACGCGAGGAACGTTTGCGCCGCGGTCAGCGGTTCCACGGCCGCGTCGGTTTGCACGAGGATCGCGCGGTCGGCGCCCATCGCGAGCGCGGTGCGCAGCTGTTGTTGCGTGTCGGCGACGCCGATGCTGACCGCGACGATCTCGACGTTCGCGCCGCGCTCCTTGATGCGCAAGGCCTCTTCCAGCGCGATCTCGTCGAACGGATTGACGCTCATCTTCACTCCGTCGAGCATCACGCCGCTGTTATCAGGCTTCACGCGCACGCGCACGTTGTAATCGACGACGCGCTTGATGCATACCATGATCTTCTTCATTTCAACTCCTGTACGAATTCATCGCGAATTTCTTGTGCGCATGCGCGTAATTTTGCCAGAAAGAGCTCGGCCGCGGACGCGGGCGGGACCGACCGCGCGCCGAAGCGCAGGTTGATCGCGGCCAAGGCGCGGTCGCCGACCGATACGGCGACGCTCATGTCGGCCTCGTCCGCCGATTGCGCGGCGATCGCCGCGGCGGGCGAGCTTGCATAGCCTTGCGCCCGCACTTCGTCCAACAGGCGATCGAAGTCCGCCGGCGCGCGCTGCGGCGAAGGCGTGCCGCGGGCGAGCGCGCCGACGAGCGCATCGCGCTGCGCGGACGGCGTGTGCGCGAGATAGGCGAGGCCGGCCGCGCTCGTCGCGAGCGGCACGCGGAACGCGGCGCGGCGGTCCGAGGTTTCGCGCAGGAGCATTCGGGCGCCGGACGGCGTTGCGATCGCGACCGGCCAGCCGAGGCTGCGGCTCAATGCGCCGATCCGGGGCAGCGCGATTCGCGCGATCCAGGCGTCTTCGTCGAATCCGTCGCTCAAAGCCCGCACGAAGCGCGTCAAACGATAGCGGTCGTCGCGCGGATCCCGATAGACGTAGCCGGCTTCGCCGAGCGTTTCCAAGACGCGGTACACGGTCGTGCGGGGCAAGCGGATATCGTGGACCACGTCGGCGACTGTCGCGCCGTCGCGCGCATTGAGCGCGCAGAGCGCGTCGAGTCCGCGCATGAGCGCGCGAATGGGACGTGTCGAATCCATCGGGCCTTGGGAGCTATGGAGATGAGGGGAATTGGCTGATCATTCGGCGCGACAGTTTAAGGATCGCCGGATGCCTTGTCCACCATGCGGTCAGTCGCTACACTCTGCGCGAACATGCACACGATCCGCTATTTTCTCGGCCGTTTGTGCGGTGCCGTCCCCACGCTGTTCGCGATCATCACGATCACATTCTTCCTGGTTCGCGCCGCGCCCGGCGGGCCCTTCGATCAGGAACAGACCCTTCCCGCGGACGTCGTCGCCAACCTCAACGCCGCCTACGGGTTAGACAGGCCCGTTTGGGTGCAATACACGCGCTACCTGTGGGGCCTCGCGCATTTCGATTTCGGTCCCTCGTTCCGTTACAAGGATTTCACGGTGACCGAGTTGATCGCGCAAGGGCTGCCGGTCAGCTTCACCCTGGGGGCGATCGCGATCTCGATAGCGCTCGTCGCCGGGGTGGCGATTGGCACGTTCGCCGCGCTTCGCCGCGGCCGCGCCGCCGACCATGTCTCCATGGCCATCGCCGCCATCGGAATCGCGATACCGTCGTTCGTGCTGTTGCCGGCGCTCGGGCTGTTCTTCGGCATTTACCTTCATTGGCTCCCGGTCGCCGGCTGGGACGAGGGTTCGATCGCCGATCTCGTCCTGCCGGTCATCACGCTCAGCCTGCCGCCGCTCGCATACATCGCGCGGCTCACGCGCGGCAGCATGCTCGAGGTCTTGGGCAGCGCGTACATTCGCACGGCGACTGCAAAGGGTTTGCCGCTCGGCACGGTCGTCCTGCGGCATGCGCTGCGTCCGGCGCTCGTGCCGGTCGCGAGCTACATGGCGCCGGCCGTCGCGATGGTCATGACCGGTTCCCTCGTGGTCGAGACGATCGCCGGTTTGCCCGGAATCGGCCGTTATTTGGTACAGGGCGCGCTCAACCGGGATTACACCTTGGTGCTCGGCATGGTGATCGTCTATTCCAGCCTGCTGATCTGCATGGGACTCGTCGCCGACCTCCTGATCGCGATGCTCGATCCGCGCGTCAGGCTCGAGGCATGAACGATCATGGACTGCAACCTTCCGCCTGCCGCCGCCTGCTCGCGAACCGCGCGGCGCTGATCGCGCTGGCGACGATACTCGCATTGATCGCACTCGCGATCGTCGGGCCCTACGTCAATCCGAACCGATACGACACGCTCGACTGGGCGAACATCGCGATGCCCCCGGGCCTGCGCCACGCACATTGGTTCGGAACGGACCGATTGGGTCGGGACTTGTTCGTGCGCACGCTGCAGGGGACGCGCCTCTCGCTCGCGATAGGCTCGATCGCGACCGCCGTCAGCCTCGCCGTGGGCATCGTTTACGGCGCGGTCGCCGGGTTCGTCGGCGGACGAATCGATCACCTGATGGTGCGCGTCATCGAGATATTGAGCGGCCTGCCGCTGATCTTCTTCGTGATCTTTCTGACCGTCGTATTCGGCCGGAACATCTTTCTCTTGTTCTTCGCGATCGGCGCGGTCAGTTGGCTCAACATGGCGCGCATCGTCCGCGGCCAGGCGATGGTCCTTCGGGGCCGCGAGTTCATCGAAGCCGCGATCGCCGCGGGGGCGGGTCCCGCGCGCATCATCTTCCGCCACATCGTGCCGAACGTCATCGGCCCGGTGATCGTATACGCGACGCTCACCGTGCCGCAGATCATCCTGTTCGAGAGCTTTCTGAGCTTTCTCGGGCTGGGCGTGCAGGAGCCGCGCGCGAGCCTGGGGACCCTGATCGCCCAGGGAGCCGCGGAAATGGAATCGGCGCCGTGGATGCTGCTCGTGCCGGGCGCCGTGCTCGCGGTATTGCTGATCTCGTTCAACGTGCTCGGCGACGCCTTGCGCGACGCGCTGGACGTCAAGAGGAATTGAAGGTTGAGCCCGATTCTAAACGTCGAGAATTTGAGCGTCGCGTTTCGCGGCGGCGACGCGGAAATAGCGGCGGTCCGGCAGGTTTCGCTCGAAGTGGCGGCGGGCGAGTGCGTGGCCGTCGTCGGCGAGTCCGGCTGCGGCAAGACGCAGATCTGCCTCGCCATCATGGGTTTGCTGCCGGCGAACGCCCGCGTCGGCGGCAGCGTGCGCTTCGACGGCCGGGATCTCCTCGCGGCGCCGCGCGCGCATTTGAACGCGGTGCGCGGCGCGAAGCTCGCGATGATATTTCAAGACCCGCAGTCGTCGCTGACGCCGCACCTGCGAATCGGCACGCAGATGGCCGAGGTGCTCGTCGAACACAGGAGGTCGGGCTGGCGCGACGCCGAAGCCGCGGCGCTTGCGATGCTGCGGCGTGTACGGGTGCCGGACGCCGCGCGACGCATGCGGCAGTATCCGCACGAGTTGTCTGGCGGCATGCGCCAGCGCGTGATGATCGGCATGAGCCTGTTGTGCGAACCGGACGTCGTCCTCGCCGACGAGCCGACGACGGCGCTCGACGCGACCATTCAGGCGCAGGTGATCGAAACTTTGCGCGAGATGCGGCGCGAGTTTCGCACGAGCATCGTTCTCGTGAGCCATGACCTGTCCGTGGTCGCCGGCCTCGCCGACCGCGTCTACGTGATGTATGCGGGGCGCGTCGTCGAATGCGCGTCCGCGGCCGACCTGTTCGCGCATCCGCGGCACCCATATACCGCCGCCCTGATGAACTGCGTGCCGCGGATTTCCGGGCCGGTTCCGGCGAGGCTCGAGACCTTGCCGGGCCAGCCGCCGAACCCGGCGGAGCGCATCGACGGCTGCGCGTTCGCGCCGCGGTGCGCGTTCGCGACGGAGCGCTGCGCCCGCGAAGCGCCGCCGCTGCGGCCGCTCGAGGGATCGACCGTGGCCGCCTGCCATCAGCCGTTGCCGCGATGAGCGCGCCGCTGCTGCAAGTCGAGGGTCTGCGCGTCGAGTTCGACGCCGGCCGCGGCGTCGGCCGGCCTAAGCGCTTCGTCGCGGTGGAGGATGTGAGTTTCGATTTGCGCGCCGGCGAGACCTTGGGGCTCGTCGGGGAATCCGGTTCCGGCAAGTCGACGCTTGCGCGCGCGATCCTCAAGCTCGTGCCCGCGGTGCGCGGCCGGGTGTCGTCGGACGGTGAGAACCTGTTGGCCTTGCGCGGCGCGGCGCTGCGCCGGCGTCGCCGCGACCTGCAAATCGTGTTCCAGGACGCCCCGTCGAGTCTCGATCCGCGCATGAAAGTCGGCGACACTCTCGCCGAACCGCTCGAGATCTTCGAGCCGGCGGTCGGCGCGCGCGAGCGGGACGCGAGAATCGGGCGGATGCTCGAGCGGGTCGGCCTGTCGCCGCGCATGGCGGGGAGCTATCCGCACGAATTCAGCGGCGGCCAATGCCAACGCATCGCCATTGCGCGCGCAATGATGTCGGGTCCGAAGTTGTTGATCTGTGACGAGGCGGTGAGCTCCCTCGATGTGTCGATCCAGGGCCAGATCGTGAATTTGCTGCAGGACCTGCAGCGGGAAACCGGCATGGCGATGCTGTTCATCAGCCACAATCTCGCGGTCGTGCGGCAGGTCAGCCGGCGCGTCCTCGTGATGTACCGCGGCCGCCTGGTCGAGGCGGCGCCTCGCGACGCGCTGTTCGCCGCGCCGCTGCATCCTTACACCCGCGAACTGATCGCCGCGGCGCAAAGTCCCGACGAAGCGCCCGCGCGCATCGCCCCGGGGACCGCCGACGATGAGCCGGCGCCGGGCGCCGTCGCGCCGTCGGGCTGCGCCTTTCGCAGCCGCTGCGCGTATGCGGCGCCGGTCTGCGGCGAGCGGGCCCCGCGCCTGGCGCCGGTGGCCGTGGAACACCTGGTTTCCTGTCACCTCGCGGCGCCAAAATGACGCGCATTTGAGCTATTCTTTGCCGATGACCCAGAACAAACACGTCCGGCCGAGCGATGGCCTGTTGACCGTACGATACGAAATTCGCGGCAAGCTCGCGCGCCGCGCGCTCGAACTCGAGCGCCTCGGGCACGACATCATCAGCTTGAACATCGGCAACCCGTACGCGTTCGGTTTCCGCACTCCCGAGACGATGCGGCTCGCGATGATCGAGAACCTCCGCCACAGCGAAGGGTACGTTCACCAGAAGGGGATATTCCCTGCACGTGAAGCGGTCGTCATGCAGCAGCAGGAGCGCGGCGTGCTCGGCGTCACGGTGGACGAGGTGTTCATCGGCAACGGCGTCAGCGAGCTGATCGACCTCGCGTTGCGCGCGCTGCTGAATCCGGGAGACGAGGTCCTCGTCCCGAGCCCGGACTATCCGTTGTGGACCGCGGCGGTGAACTTGAATTCGGGACGCGCGGTTCATTATCGCTGCGCCCCGGAGAACGGCTTCGTGCCGAATCCCGACGAGATGGAGTCCCTGATCGGCGCGCGCACGCGCGCGATCGTGATCGTCAATCCCAATAATCCGACGGGCGCGGTGTATCCACGCGAGACGCTCGCGGCGATCGCGCGCATCGCCGAGAAGCACAGGCTCGTCGTGCTGGCCGACGAGATCTACGACCAGATCGTCTACGACGGCGCACAGTTCGTGCCGATGGCGACGCTCGTGCACGACACGCTCTGCTGCACCATGAGCGGATTGTCGAAGGTCTATCGGGCCTGCGGCTATCGGGTCGGCTGGGCGTCGTTCTCCGGCGATACCAAGAACGCCGGCGAATACTTGACCGCGCTCGAACTGCTGTCGTCGCTGCGACTCTGCAGCAACGTCGCGGGGCAGTGGGCGGTGCAGACCGCATTGGGCGGATACCAGAGCATTCGCGAATTGATTCGGCCCGGCGGCCGTCTTTACGAATCGCGCCGCGCCATCATCGACGGCGCCGCGGCCAGCAAATATCTCAGGCTCGTGCGGCCGATGGGCGCGCTGTACGCGTTCGTCGAGGTGCGCGGCGACAGTCTGCCCTCGTTCGACGACCAGAGCTTCGCGCTCGATCTGTTGGAGAGCAAGCACGTGCTCGTCGCGCCCGGCGTGAGCTTCAATTTCGCGGAACGCAATTTCTTCCGCATCACGAATTTGCCCGAGGCCGAGGTACTGTCGACCGTTTTCGGGCGCATCGAGGAATTGCTCGACAGCCGCGCGACCGCTGCGCCGGCGCTGCAAGTCGTCCCGCCGGTGGGCAAGCTCCGAACGCGCTGAGCGGGCTCGCGGCGCGGCGCGCGGCGAGCGCAATTCAGGTCGAACCATCAGGCCATGCTCGACACCATTTTCGCAGCCTTGAAATCCGGGGCGGTCCTGCTGACCGCGAGCGACCGCCAGGCGCGCGCCGCGCGGCTCGCGTATGCGACGCGCATGCTGCGCGAGGGCCGTCGGGCCTGGCCCAGCCCGACCGTGTTCACCTGGGGTGCGTGGCTCGAGCGCTGTTGGGACGACATCGCGTTTTCGCCGCGCGCGGGGGCGGGATCGGCGCCCGCCAAGCTGCTGAATCCCGCCCAGGAAGCCGCGCTCTGGGAAGCCGTCATCGCCGGCTCGAAGTTCGGCGACGGACTCTTGCAGACTCGCGCGGTGGCGCGCATGGCCGCGGAGGCGTGGAGGCTCAGCCGGGAATGGGCCATACCGCCGCCTGCGGGCGACGCGGCCAACGAGGATGTGGCAGCGTTCGCCGTCTGGGCGCGGGAGTTCGACGGGCGCTGCCGCCGCCACGCTTGGCAGGACCGGGCGCGGCTCGCCGACGCGCTCGGCGACGCGTTCGAGCGAGGACATCTGAACGTTTCCGCGCAGCTTCTGCTGTCAGGGTTCGCCGAACTCACGCCACAGCAGCAGCGGTTGCTCCAGATCGTGCGCGGCCGGGGCGCGGTGGTAGCAGCGATCGAGGAGAATGCCGCCGGCGCAATCCTGGTCGCACGTCGCGAGCTTCCCGGGCCGCTCGAGGAACTCACCGCCGCCGCAGGTTGGGCGCGCGCGCGGCTCGATGCCGGGGTGCAGCGCATCGGCGTCGTCGTGCCGGATCTCGGCGCGCTGCGCGCGCAAGCGGCGCGAATCTTCGACGATGCGTTCGTTCCGGCGGCCGTGCTGCCGGGTTCGCCGCGCACGGCCCGGCCCTACAACCTGTCGCTCGGCGAGGCGCTCTCGGACTATCCCGTCGTCCACACCGCGCTGCAGATTTTGGAACTCGGCAAAGGCAGAATTGCCTGCGAGGATCTCGGCAGTCTCCTGCGCTCACCGTTCCTCGGCGATGCCGCTGCGGAGCGGTTGCGGCGCGCGTCGCTCGACGCCGCCTGCCGGCGGGGCGAACCGGTGGTGCGATGGAACGATCTTCTGCGCCTTGCGGGGGATCAGGACGCGGAAGGGAGGTGGCGCGCCCACAGCTCACCGCTCCTCGCGGCGCGGCTCGCCGAATGGCGCACGCTGCAGGCTTCCTTCCCGAGCCGGCAACTGCCAAGCGCGTGGGCCGAGGCGTTCGCGCGGGCGCTCATGATCCTCGGCTGGCCGGGCGAGCGTCCGCTCGACAGCGAGGAATATCAGACTGTGGAAGCCTGGCGCGAGCTTCTTGCCGCGCTGTCCTCGCTCGACGAGATCTCGGGCCGGATCGATTACGCCGGCGCGTTTCTTGGCCTGAGGCGCATGGCCGCGGAACGCATCTTCCAGCCGCAATCGCCGGACGTACCCGTGCAGATCATGGGTTTGCGCGAGGCGGCGGGTCTCGAATTCGACTGCCTCTGGGTCACCGGACTGCACGATGCGGTCTGGCCCGGGAGCCCGCACCCGAATCCGTTCCTGCCGATCGAATTGCAGCGCAGGCACCGGCTGCCGCACGCCACGGCGGCGCGGGAACTGGAATTCGCGCGCCGGTTGACGGCGGGGCTTCTGGCGTGCGCGCCGCAGGTCGTGGTCAGCCATCCGCGGCGCGCCGGCGACGAGGACTTGCGTCCCAGCCCGTTCATCGCGCATCTGCCGCTCGCGGAAGCGGAGCCCGCCGGCGCCTTCAGCGCGCTGCAACTGGCGATATATGCGGCGCGTCCACCGTTGCAGCGTCTCGCGGACGAGCGCGCGCCGCCGCTTGCCGAGGGCAGCGAAGTGCGCCGCGGTACGGGCGTCTTCAAGGACCAGGCCGCGTGCCCCTTCCGCGCATTCGCACTCGCGCGCCTGGCGGCGGATGCGCTCGATGAACCGCAGCCCGGGCTCGACGCGCGCGGACGCGGCAGTCTCCTGCACCGTGCGCTGGAAAGGGTCTGGCGCACGATCGGTTCGCACGCGCAGCTGTGCGGCTGGACGCAGGAGAAGCGGGGCGCGGCGGTTCGCGACGGCGTCGCGGCCGCCATTGCCGACATGGCGCGCAAGAGGCCGCAAACGTTCACGGCCCGCTTCGCGGCGCTGGAGCAAAGCCGGCTCGAACGGCTCGTGAGCGACTGGCTGCGGATCGAAGAAGCGCGCGCGCCGTTCACCGTGATCTTCCCGGAGCGCGGCCGAACGGCGAGTTTCGGCGGGCTTGCGATCGAGATCGTGCCGGACCGTGTCGATGCGCTCGCGGACGGCTCGCGCATGGTGATCGATTACAAGACGGGCAAGACGGCGCTCGACAAGTGGTTCGGCGACCGCCCTGACGAACCGCAGCTCCCGCTCTATGCGCTCGCCGAGAGCGGCGTTGCGGCGGTCGCGTTCGCACAGGTCCGGTCGGGCGACGCACGCTTTGTCGGTCTTGCGGCCGAGGCCGGGATTGCGCCCGGCGTCGAGCCCGTCGGCGGCGTGCAGGTCGCGGCGGGCATCGAGTCGTGGGAGCGATTGTTCGCCGAGTGGCGCCGCGTGATCGAGGCGCTCGGTGAGGCGTTTCGCGCGGGCGATGCGCGCGTCGCGCCCAAGGATCGGGTCGAAACCTGCAAATATTGCGACCTCAAGCCCCTTTGCAGGGTCCGGGACCTCGACGAGGCCGCGCCCGTCGATGCGTGGGACGAGGCATGAGCGACGAACGCCCGGTGG
>Ga0316628_100001906_pt1 | contig 15086 bp, 13 predicted proteins | sample OWC_Aug_M2_C1_D5_FD_207648 | JGI IMG/M metagenome (GOLD analysis project Ga0316628, IMG submission 207648) | Wetland soil microbial communities from Old Woman Creek delta, Ohio, United States - OWC_Aug_M2_C1_D5_C | ecosystem: Environmental > Terrestrial > Soil > Wetlands | place: USA: Ohio... | reverse complement strand
TCAAACCCGAGGACTTTAAGAGCGAAATGTAAAGACGGGCGTTCCGATCCGGCCGCCGGAAAGCCCGAGTGATTTCCTCCTGAGACGATATCTTCCGCGGAAAGACCCAAGTTTCCTTTGAATCCTTCATCCCCAGGACCCCGGCGTTTCAAACTGGCCCTCTTCGACTTGGACGGCACCCTCACCCGGGAGAGGAGCGCCTGGGAATACATCCATCGTCGCCTGGGGGTGTGGGAGGGGAACGCGGAGCGGTACCAGGAGGCCTTCCTTCGCGGGGAGATCGACTACCACCGGTTTTGCGAGCTGGATGCCGCGGTCTGGAAGGGGATGAAGGTTCCAGCCGTGCAGCGGATTCTGCGGGAGATTCCCCTGTACGAGGGAATCGAGGGACTGGTGGATTACCTCAAATCCCGGGGGGTCAAACTGGGGATCATCTCTTCCGGCCTGTCCCTTCTTTCCGATTGGATCCGGGAGAAGTACGGTTTCGACTACGCCGTGGCCAATGAACTGGGGATGACGGACGGAATCCTCGACGGAACGATCCGGATTCATGTCCACTATGACCAGAAAGCGGAATGGGTCCGGGAAGCGCGAAGACGGTTTAGAGCCAGAAAGGAAGAAATTCTCGCCGTCGGCGACAGTTCCGGGGACATCACCCTGTTTCAAACTGCGGGTTTCTCCATTGCCTTCAACTCCCGCTCCCCGCGGCTGGATGAAATCGCCCATCTCTCCATCCGGAGCTCGGACCTGCGGGACCTCATTCCTTTGCTGGTTCCCCATCTGGGCCCCTGGAATGCGCCCTGAACCATGTAAGGTTCAGGGCAGTGCCCTGAATCCAACGCGGTTCAGGGCAGCCCTGCACTCAACGGAGTGCAGGGCGGATTGCGGATTTCGGAATGGGGACTGAATTTCTCCATCAAAGGCGACGGCGAAAGGAGTTGAGGGCCAGGCTTTCCATACCCTTTCCCTGCCGGATATCTAAATTTTGCCTGGTGATATCGATAGGAAAAGCCATCGCTGAAATCCCCCCAAACCCCCCTTTGCAAAGGGGGGTAGGGGGGATTTCTGGGGGATCCTTTCAGGAGGCAAATAGCTGCCCTTTATCAAAGAACTTAAATATTGCAAATTGCGAAGATCGATATGGGTTTTTCTGCATTGATGGGTTAAGTCAGAATTTTTTCTTCCGATGAGAATGAGTATGAAGAAAAGTGGGCCATTTAGCGCCGGGAGACGGCTTGGGGCGGCGCGGTTGTTCGTCAAAGTGGGGATTGTTCTGGCCTGGGCGGTGATGATGGGCCTGCTCGCGGACCGGACCTTTCTCGAGCCGCAGGCCCTGAAGATAACCCCGGCCATCGCCCGGGAAGGGTTGAAGCAGGGGGAGGAGTGGTGGGGAGTTTACTGGAAGGGGGAAAAGATCGGTTTCGGGGTCACCGATCAGGATGCTCAGGGCGACCGGATCACCGTCAAAGAGCAGCTCTGGTTGAAGCTCTCGGTTCTGGCGATTCCCCAGAATGTCCAGCAGACTCTGGAATACACAATGACCGAAGCCCTCACCCTGGAATCTTTCCGCTTTTCTCTTCAGTCCGGGCTCTTTCCCTTTCAGCTCACCGGCCGGCTCCAGAGCGACCCCGGGGGATCTTCCCGGAAAAGGATGATTTTGAAGATCCAATCAGGAGGGCGGGAACAGGAACAGGAGATCTCTCTTCCCGAGGCCCCTTTCATCCTGGGCCAGACCAAGCTCCACCTCCTCAGCCAGGGTCTGGAGAAGGGGAAGAAATACCGGGTTCCGGTCTTCGACCCCGCCTCCATGAGCTCCGCGGAGATGATCGCCGAGGTGGAGGATCTGGACCGGCTCAAAATCGGGGGGGAGGAACGGGAGCTCTACCGGGTGCGGCAGGAATTCCGGGGAATCGAGGTAAAATCCTGGGTCGACCGGAACGGCCGGATCTGGAAGGAAGAAAGTCCCATGGGCTTCACCCTGACCCGGGAAAGCAAGGACGAAGCCCGGCATAAGAACTGGAGCCCCGGGAAGATGGTGGACCTGATATCTCTCACCGCGGTTCCGGCGGACCGGGAAATCCCCGACCCCCGGTCCACGCGGTTTCTGCGGGTCCGCCTCCGCTCTTCGAGCCTGGGGGGGTTGAAGATCGAGGGCGACCGCCAGTCCCTTTCGGGGGATGAAATCACGGTGAAACGGGAGGATCTTTCGCCCCGGGTTTCCGTCTCGCCCGGGCTTACCGAAAGTGAAAGGATGGAATATCTACGGGCCACTCCCTTCATCCAAAGTGATGATCTCGCGATCCGGCGCCTGGCCGGGGAGATCATCGGGGATGCCCGGGACCCCTGGGAACAGGCCGGGCGGATCAACGAATGGGTGTACCGGAATATTCGCAAGCAGCCGGTGGTGAGCATCCCCAGCGCCCTGGAGGTGCTTCGCCAGAAGGCGGGAGACTGCAACGAGCACGCGACCCTCTTTACCGCTCTGGCGCGGGCTGCGGGGATCCCGGCCCGAATCCAGGCGGGGATCGTCTACCAGGAGGGGAAATTCTTTTACCACGCCTGGAACCAGGTCCACCTGGGCTCCTGGATTTCCGTCGATTCGACTCTCAACCAGATTCCGGCCGACGCCACCCATATCCGCCTGGTGGAAGGGGACCTGGAGCGGCAGATGGATCTGTTGAGGGTCATCGGGCGACTGAAAGTGGAAGTGAGGGAGGTTCGTTGATCGAGCTGGATCATCTGACCAAAACATTCGGGTCTTTCCGCGCCGTCCGGGACCTTTGCCTCCGGGTGCCGGCGGGGGAGATCTTCGGGTTCCTGGGCCCGAACGGGGCGGGAAAGACCACGACCATCCGCATGATGGCCGGCTTGATGAAACCCACCTCCGGCCGGGTCCTCCTTGGCGGGAAAGATGTGTGCCGGGAGCCGGATCAGGCCAAGGCCCTTCTGGGCTACATCCCCGACCGGCCGTACCTCTACGAAAAACTCACCGGCGGGGAATTTTTGGAATTCATCGCCGGCCTCCATCACCTCCAGCTGGAGGATGGCTGGAAGAAACGGTCCGAGCGGCTCCTGGAGTTTTTCGACCTCCAGGACTGGCGGCAGGAACTCATCGAGAGTTACTCCCATGGAATGCGCCAGCGCCTGATCATCACCGCAGCCCTGCTGCACCGTCCGAAAGCGCTCGTCGTGGATGAGCCCATGGTCGGGCTGGACCCGCGGGGCGTGCTCCTGGTCAAGGGCCTCTTCCGCGACCTCGTCCAGAGCGGGGTGACCGTCTTTTTCTCCACCCATACTCTGGCCCTGGCCGAGGAATTATGCCATCGTATCGGGATCATTCATGAAGGCCAGTTGATCGCCCTGGGATCCATGGCGGAGCTCCGGGAGCAGGCCCGGAGCCGGGACGAACGGCTGGAACCTCTCTTCCTGAAATTGACCGAAGAAGAAAGACCCCCCAGCATCGCCGGCCCCCTGGAAGGTTAAAGAATAGCCATGGGAAGCTGGACCCTCCTTCTCTATCCGAAGACCCGGGCCCTGGCCCACCGGTTCAGCAAGAGCTCTCCCGGCTCCCGGCTGAAGTGGGTCTTTCTGTTTGCCCTGGCCCTGGGGTTCTGGGTCTTTACCTTTTTCATCTTTCAGAAGGTTCTGGTCTATTTCCGCTCCATCGAGCTCTTCGGGGATCTCCTCAACTATCGGCTGCTCTCCATGATGCTGCTGACCTTTTTTTCCATTCTCCTCTTCAGCAACCTGATCTCGTCCCTGTCGACCTTTTTTCTCTCGGAGGATTTGAGCCTCATTCTCTGCCGGCCGGTCCCGCAGGAGCAGGTCTATTATGCCCGGCTGGCGGAAACCATGGGATACACCTCCTGGATGGTGCTTCTCTTTGCTTTCCCCGTCTTCCTGGCTTACGGATGGGTTTATGGGGCCTCCTGGAAATTTTACGGGAATCTCCTTGCGGCCATCATCCCCTTTCTCTTCATCCCCGCGGCCCTGGGGAGCATTCTCGCCATGTTCCTGGTGAACGTTTTTCCGGCCCGCCGCACCAAGGACATCCTGCTCCTTCTGTCGATTCTCCTGGTGGTGGGACTTTATTTCTTCTTCCGCTTCCTCCAGCCGGAAAAGCTGACCAACCCCGATTCCTTTGCCGGGCTGGTGGAATACATGACCGCCCTGGCCGCGCCCTCCTGGGCTTTTCTTCCCAGTTTCTGGTTTGCCGAGTCAGTGACTCCCTACCTGCAGGCGACGGCTTCCCAGGCGGGTTTTTACCAGGCCTGCCTCTGGTCCACCGCGGGCGCCATGGGGGTGATGGGAAGCTGGGTCTCCCGGGCTCTCTTCTTTCCCGGGTGGAGCAAATCCCAGGAAGCCCGCAAGGCCTACCTGGCAAGGATCCCGATCTTCAATCAGCTCTTGCGGGTGGCCAGCCGTCCCCTGCGGCCTCAGGCCCGGGCCCTGGTCATCAAGGACGGCAAAACTTTTTTCCGGGACACAACCCAGTGGTCACAGCTCATCCTGCTCAGCGCCCTGGTGGTGGTGTACCTTTACAATTTCAGCGTCCTTCCCCTGGATCAAACCCCCCTGCCCAGTTTTTTTCTGCAGAATCTGTTCTCCTTTTTGAACCTGGGGCTGGCCGGGTTTGTCCTTTCCGCAGTGGCCGGCCGGTTTGTGTTCCCGGGAGTAAGCCAGGAAGGGTTCTCCTTCTGGATCCTCCGTTCCTCCCCCCTTTCTTTGCGCACCTTCCTGTGGAGCAAATTCTGGACCGGCCTGGTTCCTCTCCTCCTTCTGGCCGAGGCTCTGATTTTTCTCTCCAACTGGCTCTTGAAAGTAACCCCCTTCATGATGGCCGTCTCCTCCGTCACGATCCTTTTCATCACCTGCGGCGTCGTGGGTTTGGCCGTGGGAGTGGGGGCCCTTTACCCTCAATTCAGGCTGGAGAACACCGCGCGCATGGCCTGGGGAATAGGCGGCGCGATTTACATGATTATCAGCATGATCTTCATCGGGGGAGTGGTCCTCCTGGAAGCCTGGCCGGTGTACACCATTTTTATGGCCAAGTTCCACCACCGGAGCGTCTCCGAACTTCAATGGGCCGGAATCCTGGCCTCCATCGCCGGCGTGGTCCTATTGATCGGGCTCGCCACTCTCCTTCCCATGCGACTAGGGCTGAAGAAGCTTCAAGAGATGGATTTTTAAGAAAAAACGTTATTCGTTACTCGTTATTCGTTATTAGATGAAGGAACGAATAACCCGTAACCAACAAACCGGAACGAATAACTAATAACGAATAACGGGTAACGAACAATGAGTAAGGTCTTTCCCTGCCCCCATTGCCAGGCCCAGAACTTCGCGACCGGGGCCCGCTTGCGCCGCGCCAAAGGTGTTCCTCTCACCTGCTGGAAATGCGGGAAAGAAATTAAAAAAGTTAAAATAATTCCTGATAAATATAAAGATACGGTCCGGAAAATTAATAAGAAATAGTTAAATTGATTATTCTGTTTTTTGAACCCAAAAACCTCATCCTTCGGTTGAAGATTGAGGAGCAAGCTTAGCTCCTTCGTTTCCTCCCCATTGATGGGGAGAGGGAAGGCGGGGGGGTGATCCTTGATCTTTGCGCTTGCGGAAAGGGTGGGAGTTTGGTATAAGCGATCTATGGAAGAAAGGCGCTGTCTATATCTGAAAGTGGGTGATTGGGTCGTTCACCACAAGTACCCGGAATGGGGTGCGGGGCGGGTGGTCGAAGAACAGAATTCCTCCGTGGTGGGGGGCCTCTCCCTCGTAAAGGTTGCCTTCTTCGACGGCCAGACCCGTGTCTTCGACAACAACTTCAAAAACGTCACCTGCTGCTACCACGCCGGCCTCAGGCGCCGTTAATCAATCCTCCCCTAGAAATTCCCAGAACCTTTTGACAAACCACGTATTGGCAGGTCGTTTTCTGCTCCTTTCAAAATCTCTTATTATACTAGTTTCTCTCAGGCCTGAAAGGACGCCAGTTTTCGTTTCGCCGCTTCCATGACGGAGGACATGTTCTGTATGATCTCTGAAATAACATCCGCTACAGCAGGGGCGCTGTCGATTAACCCTGCAATTTGGCCGCAGTGCAATTCGGCATTCTCGACGTCGCCCAAATGCTGGGCAAAAAACTGGGAATGCTTGGCCAGAAACTCCCCCAAGGCTTCAGCCGAAGCCCCCGATTTGCGCATTTCCAGGTACTGATTCGTGAACGCATTGCTCAGATCTCTCGCCAGCATGTAATCTTTCGGCACCGAAACCGTGCAGGCATCCTTCGCCCTTACAATGGCATCTTTCACCTTCTGATGACTTTCCGATTCCTTCGTCGCCATGAACCTCGTCCCCATGTAAACGGCATCCGCACCCAGGGCCAGGGCCGCCAGGACCCCTCGGGCATCCCCAATACCGCCGCCCGTAATCACGGGTAATTTCACGGCGTCCGCCACCATGGGGGTCAATACCAGCGTAGTCAGCTCCGTAAACCCCTTATGCCCTCCCGCCTCATACCCCTCGCATACAACCGCGTCCACACCGACTTCCTCCGCCTTCTTCGCGTGCTTCGGCGTCGATATGGCATGGAATACCTTGATCCCCCCATCGTGCAACATCTTCGTATAAACACGGGGGCCCCCCACTGACGTGATTACGACGGGAACAGCCTCCTCTATTACCACGGCGATGCATTTCCGCGAGTACTTCATGCCTTCCCCGACCCCAATAGGGATGTTCACGCCAAAAGGCATACGAGTTAGCCTTCTCACCTTCCGAATCTGCTCCCGCAACCGTTCCCCGGTCAGCTCCACATCTTGCGTAATCGCATGCGCCCCGGCGTTCGGACCCAGGGTCCCCAGACCGCCTGCGTTGGACACCGCGGCTGCCAACTCTGCCCCGCTCACCCAGTTCATGGGAGCCTGAATCAGGGGATACCGGATTCCCACCAACTCGCCTATTCGGTTTTTGATCATGATTTGTTTCCCGAATTTTTAGCGGAGACTTCCCTAATTTCCTTAAGCAAAAAAGGGCGTATGCGTAGAGATTGCCGGGGTTCGACATTCCCGGGATGCCTGGATCGTGGCCGGGGTCGTTCCCCTGACGGGAATGCGCGCAAAACGCATGGGCCGAGCTTAACTCTTCATGGCTTGATCAGCAGGTCGCTCTCTTTGTTCTGCTTCTTGGCTTCCTCTTCCAGGAGAAAGGTTAAACTCCTTTTCACCAGTTCAAGAAGGAATGGATGGATGGATAGAATTCCCCCTTCCGTTTCCATTCCCAACGCCGCCACGAAGCTCATCCGCGCCTCATCTTCTTTTCCAGTCTTCCATAGGATGTAGGCCATCTCTTCCAGCCGCCGCCGGAAAAGGGCCCGGCGTTCCCGGGTGAAAAGCTCTTCCACGGCCTGCCGGTATACCTCGATGACCCGGCCTTCCTTCTGGTAGGGGGTGAGGACCAGGCGGCTTTCGGAGGCCTCCTTCAGGAGAGCCAGGTATTTCTTGGCCTCCTCTTCTTCCAGGTACCAGGACTGGAAAGACGGGTTTTCAAAAAGGGAGCCGGTCCGGTCCAATAGGTCGGACCGGTTTTTCCATTCCTCCTCTTTTAGGTAAAGATGGATGATCGGCCGGAGGGGCCGGGCAGGGGGGGAGCCCATGAGCGTCTTCCACTTCGGGAAATCCCCCGGCGGGGCCTCTCCCTTTTTCGAATTGAGATCCGAAGCCTCGATCATGAGACCGAGGCAGTATTCGGGGTCGGCCTCCACGATTTCCCAGGGGGCCTGTTTGCGAAACTCCTCCACGTAATCGTGGAATTTTTTCCGGGAAGTCTCGAAGGCCTGAAAGTCCATGATCCCCTGGGAGTCGGTGATCAGCGCATGAAAGGCTGCGACACCCCGCGGGGGCTGGGGCCGGACCAACCAGACCATCCGCGTTCCCGTCCCGTCGAGACTGCTCAGGAAACCCTCCGCGGGAATCGGCTGGGGTGGATGGAATACGGCAGGCGAGGCGTCTCGGATTTCACCGACCTCCAATCCCTGGCTTCTCAGGCGGTAAATAGATTTGCGGACGCTCTTGAGAACCGCCCGGGAAGAAGACTTTTCCGCCAGGCGAAGGAGGAGGATTCCGGCCTCGGGAGAATTCCAGCGTCCCAGGCTGTCGGCGAGGGGGAGGTCGAATTTTTCCTCCCTTCCCAGGATCGACATGAAGAAAGGGTAGATCTCTTCCCCTTTATGCTTCGCCAGGGAGGAGAATACCCGATCCAGTGCTCCGGGGGAAAGGGATTCCATCCTGGCGAGAGCCGGCGTCGCATCCTCCGACCAGGCCTCTAAGTTGTCCTCAACCTCTTTTAGAAAAGCGTCTGCTTCGAGCGAAGCGCCTTTTCCCTCCCGCTTCGAAGGCTTTTTCTGCTCATCCATCGCGACCTCAGGTCAAATGGAAAAATGGAATCTGGAAAACATTGGAATATTGGAATAATGGAATGATGGAATAATGGGTTTAGGCATTTTATTTTTTGCCCATTATTCCAATATTCCAATTCCTTTGTTTGCGGTCTCCGAGCTCAGCGCTTAGGAGCGGGCTGCAGGTCGATGATCCGCAGCTGGAGGCTTCGGTTTCCCTGGTACCGGTTGACCTGGGGAGAAAAGGCCATCCTCATCCCCTCCCCGGACACGGGGTGCCACGCCCCCATGCCGAACCCGATGGCCTCCCGGGTTCGCTCCCCTTCCTTGATACGGATCCGCAGATGGCCCTTGCCCACCAGGCGGGAACCGACGACCTGGAGGTTTTCCATCCCCAGGACCGGCTCGGGATTTCCCGTCCCAAAGGGGGCCAGCATTTCCAGCTCGGAGAGAAAGGGCTCATTGAGTTGCTCCAGGCTGGTCAGGGCATCCAGGGTGAGGTGCGGAACCGCGTCCTCCTCGGGAAGCATGGCCCGCACGACTTCTTCAAAGGCCCGGGCAAAATCGGAAATCCGGTCCGCCCGGATCACCAGCCCGGCGGCCTGGGCGTGTCCTCCGAAGGTTTCCATCCAGCCCTGGCAGGCTTTCAGCCCTTCAAAGAGCGGAAAGGCGTCGATGGATCGGCCCGAGCCTTTTCCCAGATTCTCTTTCAGGGCAATCAGAATGGTAGGGCAGTTGAACTCCTCCGTCAAGCGGGAAGCCACGATGCCGATGACCCCCGGATGCCAATCCTGGGAGGCCAGGACAATGGACTTTCTCCTTCCATCCGGGCACTGGGATCCGATCATCTCCCTGGCCTCGGAGAGAATCTTTTCTTCAATGCGCTGGCGGAAGGAATTTAACTCGTTCAAGCGGGCGGCGACGCTCCGGGACTGTTCCGGGTCATTTGAAGTCAGGAGATGAATGACCTCCCGGGCATCTTCCAGGCGGCCGGCGGCGTTGATCCTCGGGGCCAGTCGGAAATGGATCCCCGTTGTATCCACCGGCCCGGACTCCAGGCCCGCGACCCCTTTCAGGGCGGCGATGCCGGGGCGGCTGGACTGACTGAGCTCTCCCAGGCCGAATTTCACCAGAATGCGGTTTGCCCCGACGAGGGGAACCACGTCGCTCACCGTTCCCAGGGCCACCAGGTCCAGGTACTCTTTCAGATTCGGGCCGTTTCCTTCCTGGAAGAACCCCTCCCGCCGCAGAAAGCTTCGCAGGCCGATGATCAGGTTAAAGGCCACTCCCACCCCCGCCAGACCTTTAAAGGGATACCGGCAGTCTTTCTGCTTGGGGTTGAGAATGGCCAAAGCAGGGGGGAGTTTTTCAGGGACCTCATGATGGTCGGTCACCACCACCTCGAGGCCGTTCGCCCGCGCCCACTCGATCTCCTCATGGTTGCTGATCCCGCAATCGGCGGTTATGAGCAGGCGGGTTCCCGAGGCATGGATCTTTTTTACAGCCTCCAGGTTGAGTCCGTACCCGTCCTGGACCCGGTGCGGGAGGTGAAAATCAACCCGCGCTCCGGATTTCTTCAGGAACAGGGAGAGAACGGCTGTGGCCGTGGTCCCGTCCACGTCATAATCCCCGTAGATGGTGATTTTTTCCCCTTTCCGGAGAGCCTGGGTGATCCGTTGAACCGCCTTCTCCATATCTTTCATGGTAAACGGGTCGGGAAGATCCGATAGGGCCGGGTTCAGAAACCTCCGGGCTTCGTCCGCCTCGCATATTCCGCGGTTCCGAAGAATCCGGCCGGCCAGAGGAGAGATCCCCAGTTCGCGGAGGGGGAGTCGACCATCTTCCGCAGGGGGCGGATGAACCCGCCATCTCATTCTTAGGTCGGTGACCTTTCCAGTATTTTTCCCGGATGAATTCTTCATTTCCGTCGAATCCGATTCTTCAATCAAAATAGCGAAGGGAGATGATTCCTGTCAATCACATATTTGAACTTACCACCCGGTTTTGAGGAAAAAAACCAGTCGGAGAAAAGCCGGGACGAGAGAGGGGCCTGCCCAACAAGCATAAAAAGTATCGGCTCAGTTATTGCGGAGTTCGAGTTTTGGGGGTTTCCTTTTTCAATCCGCATTCCGCAATTGCCCTTCCGCATTTTGGTTCCCCTCCGATTACCTTCGGAGCATTCACGAAGGGTCACCTTTTCGGTTGGATTTAGAGTTGTCATTTGCGGTTAAAAATGCTATTTAAAATAAATAATTAGATGAAGCCGGCAACGGCAAAGCTCACTCCGGGAGGAACATGATGAAGAGATTCCTGGCTCCGATGGCGCTCCTAAGCTCCTTTCTCCTCCTGATGGGGATGGGAGAGATGGGCGGTTCGGCCCCGGCCGACAAAATCCCGTCTCCGGAAAAGAATTTTACGGTGAAGGTGACGGACCGGGAGGGAATCCAGACCTCCCTCTCCCAGTTCAGTCAGGAAGGAAAGGTTTTTCTTGCGGGGAAGCGGGGGAGCGGCACTGTCACGGTCCCTTTTGAAAAGATATCTCAGATTCAATTCCAGACCGCCGAGGGCAATGAAATTCCGGTCAAGCTGACCCTGCGGACCCGGGAAGGGCTGGACTTGAAGGTGGATAAGAGGTCGAAGTTTTACGGAAAGACGGAATTTGGGACTTTCCAGATCGATGCCAAGGATCTGAAGACGATCAACTTCCTCCCCTAGCCACAGCTTGCGTATCCCCCCAGAGAATAAAAGAGAAAGGAATAATGGAAGATTGGAACAATGGGTCATAAAAATATGGAATCATGGAATATTGGGATGACGGGCAAAAAAATAAAATGCCTAAACCCATGATTCCATCATTCCATTATTCCAGTGTTTCAATGTTTTTCAAAGTTCACTATTCCATCATTCCAATTTGTTTGCTCTGCGGTCTCCGCGTTTTCTGCGGTTCGTGGTTATATTTCCCCGGGAATTCGAAAAGGAGAAGAAGCGAATGGCGGTTAAAAAAGTTTCCCGCAAAAAGCTGTTGAAGGAACCGGATGAGTTTATCTCCACCACCGGGCAAGTCATCGAGTTTTTGAGAACCCACCAGCGCCAGGTGACCCGGGCGGCAGTCATCGTTCTGGTGGTTATCGCCGCCGGCGCGGGGGCGTTTTACTACCTGCGGTTGCAGGAAGCAAAGGCGCTGGGCATTCAGCAGGAGGCTTTGCAGCTATATCAGGAGGCCTACCGGGCCTCCCAGGAGAATCCGGCGGCGGAGAAAAAGGACGATTACCAGAAGGCCCTGGAGAAGTTCAAAGAAGCGCTTTCCGCCTATTCCTGGGGGAGAACGGCTCAGGTATCGGAGGTCTTCATCGGCCACTGTTATTACTGGCTGAAAGAGTACGACCAGGCCCAGGTGGCCTACTCCAAAAGCCTGGACGGGCCCTTCCGCTATCTGGCTTTGAACGGCCTCGCCTATATTTCGGAGGCCAAAGGAGATTCCCAGAAGGCCCTGGAATATTTCCGGCAGAATATGGAAAACCGCCACCAGCCCTACCACATCGAGGCCATGCTGGGCGCGGCCCGGTGCTATGAGACGTTGAAACAAAAACCCGAAGCCCTGGAGATCTACCAGAAAGCCCTGGCCCAGGCTCCCAAGTCCGCCATGGCCGACTTCATCCGGTGGAAGGTGGGCGAGCTCAAGGGGTGAGAGAATGAAAGATCCGAGAACTGTCCTGTCGGGGAATGAAGCCATCGCCAGAGGGGCTTTTGAAAGCGGGGTAAAGGTGGCGGCAGCCTACCCCGGAACACCCAGCACGGAGATCCTGGAGAGCCTGGGAGCCTATTCCGGTCCCCACGTGGAATGGTCCCCCAACGAGAAGGTGGCCCTGGAGACTGCCATGGGAGCTGCTTTTGGAGGAGCGCGCGCCCTGGCGGTGATGAAGCACGTGGGGGTGAACGTGGCCGCAGACCCTCTTTTCACTCTCTCCTACACGGGTCTGCGGGGGGGGCTGGTCCTGGTGACGGCGGACGACCCGGAGATGCACAGCTCCCAGAACGAGCAGGATAACCGCCATTACGCCCGGTTTGCCAAGGTTCCCATGCTGGAGCCCAGCGACAGCCAGGAAGCCAAGGATCTTACGAAGACGGCCTTTGATCTGAGCGAGAATTTCGACACCCCGGTCATGCTCCGGACCACGACCCGGGTCTCGCACTCCAAGTCGATCGTGCAGACGGCGGAGCCGACCGTTCCGCCGGTGAAGCCCGGTCTGGTGAAAAACCCGGTCAAACTGGTCATGCTCCCGGCCAATGCCCGCAGGCGCCATCCGCTGGTGGAAAAACGGATGGAGGATCTGGCCCGTTTCGCGGAAACCTTTCCCGGAAACCGGATCGAATGGGGCGATAAGAGGGTGGGAATCATCACCAGCGGCATTTCTTATGCGTATGCCAAGGAAGTCATGCCTGAAGCCTCCTTCCTGAAGCTGGGAATGGTGTATCCCCTGCCGCGGGAGATGATCCGGTCTTTTGCCTCCCAGGTGGAAAAACTATATGTGGTGGAAGAGCTGGACCCTTTCATCGAAGAGCAGGTCCGGGCCATGGGACTGGCCGTGGAGGGGAAATCGGCATTTCCCCTTACGGGGGAGCTGAACCCTCTCCTGGTGGAGAAGGGGTTGAAAAACCTTCCGCCCGGCCCGGAGGAGACAGCGCCCAAACTCCCGGCCCGGCCCCCCATCATGTGCCCGGGATGTCCCCACCGGGGCATTTTTTCCATCCTGAACAAGATGAAGCTTTTCGTGACCGGGGACATCGGCTGCTATACTCTCGGTTTTCTCCCCCCCCTCAGCGCCATCGACACCTGCGTGTGCATGGGGGCCTCCATCGGTCATGCCATGGGCCTCGATAAAGCCCTGGGAGAAGAAGCGCTGGGGAAAGTGGTGGCGGTCATCGGGGACTCCACCTTCCTCCATTCCGGCATCACCAGCCTGCTCAATGTGGTCTACAACCGGGGGGCGGTGACGGTGGTCATCCTGGACAACCACACCACTGCCATGACCGGCCGCCAGGACCACCCGGGAACCGGCTGCACGCTGAAAGGGGAGGAGACCTTTGAGGTGGATCTGGCCAAACTGGCCAAATCCCTGGGGGTGAAACATGTCAAAACGGTCAACCCCTATGACCTGGCCGCCACAGAGCGGGTGATCAAAAGAGAAGTGCAGCGCCCGGAACCCTCGGTCATCATCTCCCGGGCCCCCTGCATCCTCTCCCGCCGGGAGAAGAAAGTCAGCGGGAAGCCGCTGGCCGTGGATTCCGATTTGTGCGCGGGCTGCCGCTCCTGCCTCCGCCTGGGTTGTCCGGCCGTGGCCTGGATCAAGGAGGAGGGGACGAATGCCCAGGGGAAGAAGAGAAAGGGAAGGGCGGCAATCGACGAGTTTCTCTGCAACGGATGCACCCTGTGCGCTCAGATGTGCAAATTCGGGGCGATAAAAGGAAACAATGGAAAATAGAATCACCAATATTCTGCTGGTGGGGGTCGGCGGCCAGGGGATCATCCTGGCTTCCGAGATCATGGCCGACGTCTTCATGGAAGCCGGATACGACGTGAAAAAGAGTGAAGTCCACGGAATGGCCCAGAGGGGGGGGAGCGTCTCCACCCACGTCCGGTTCGGACCCAAGGTGTATTCTCCCCTGATCAAAGAAGGGGAGACGGACATTTTTGTGGCCTTCGAGGAACTGGAGGCTCTCCGTTATCTCTCCTATCTGAGCCCCCGCCCGACCATCCTGCTCAATGAGCAGCGGCTGAACCCTCCCGGTGTCTCCCTGGGGAACGAGGACTACCCGGCCGATGTAAAGGAGGTCCTCTCCCGGCGGGCGAAGACTTTCAGGAGCATACCGGCCCGGGATCTGGCCGTCCGGGCCGGGGACGTGCGGGCCGCCAACGTGGTCCTCCTGGGGGCGCTCCACTCGACCCTCTCTATCCCGGAAAAGGCCTGGACCGATCGCATTCTGAAGAGATTTCCTCCCAAAGCAGGACCGGTAAACCTGGAAGCCTTCCGCTTGGGGAAAGCGTCCTGAGATCGTCCCCATAGGAGACCCGTCCATGGCCCGAACGATCCTCCTGGCCTCTCTTTTCCTGCTTCTCGCGGGCGGGGCACGGGCGCAGGAAGAGGGAAAAAGAATCATCGACGAAAAAGCCCAGATGAGCCTGGGGGATTATTTTTTCGAGGACGGGGACTATTACCGGGCCATTACTGAGTACAAACGCTTCCTATTTTTCTTCCCCGCGAGCCTGAGGGCTGAAGAAGCCCGGTGGAAAATCGCCACCTCTTATTTCCAGGGAAAGAAATGGGACGACGCTTTGTCGGCCGCCGATGATCTGCTGAAAAGGCATCCTTCTTCCCTCTGGGCCGCGGAAGCCATACTCCTCAAGGGCCGCTGCTGGATGGAGAAGAAAGAATTCTCCCAGGCCCGTCACCATTTTACCCGGGTCAAGGAGATTTCTCCCGGCTCTCCAGCCGCCCAGGAAGCCAAGTGGCAATCAGCGGTGAGCTACCTGCAGGAGGAGCGATGGAAAGAATCCGCGGCGGAATTCCGAAAAGTGGACCGGGAGAGCAAGCTTTACCCCCGCGCTGAACGCTGGGCTCAGGGGATGGAGCGGATTGAAGAGATCCCCCAAAAAGAGCCCGCGACCGCCGGTGTCCTGGCGGCGGTCCTCCCCGGG
>Ga0316628_100001905_pt1 | contig 15087 bp, 6 predicted proteins | sample OWC_Aug_M2_C1_D5_FD_207648 | JGI IMG/M metagenome (GOLD analysis project Ga0316628, IMG submission 207648) | Wetland soil microbial communities from Old Woman Creek delta, Ohio, United States - OWC_Aug_M2_C1_D5_C | ecosystem: Environmental > Terrestrial > Soil > Wetlands | place: USA: Ohio... | reverse complement strand
TGTTCTCGCTGACGAGCGAGGCCGCGGCGACCTGCGCGATCATGAACCCGGAGTGCAGCCCGCTGCCCGCCGCGAGGAAGGCCGTCAGCCCCGTCGACAGGGCCGGGTTGACGAGCTGCTCGACTCGCCGCTCGCTGATGTTGGCCAGCTCCGCCACCGCGATCGCCGCGAGATCGAGCGCGATCGCCAGCGGCTGGCCGTGGAAGTTTCCGCCGCTGATCAGGTCGGCCTCGCCGCCCGCGTCGAGGAAGACGCTCGGGTTGTCGGTGACGCTGTTGAGCTCGCGCGAGAGCACGTCCCGGACGAAGCCGAGGGCGTCGCGCGTCGCGCCGTGGACCTGCGGCATGCACCGCAGGGAGTAGGCGTCCTGCACGCGGCCGCAGTGCTTGTGGCTCTCCATGATCTCGCTGTCGGCGAGCAGCGCGCGCAGGTTCCGGGCGACCGTCCCCTGCCCCGGGTGTGGGCGGGCGCTATGGAGGCGGTCGTCGAAGGGGCGCGCCGAGCCCTTGAGCGCCTCGAGGCTCATCGCGCCGGCGACGTCCGCGGCCTCGCAGAGGCGCTCGGCGTCGAGCAGGGCGAGCGTCCCGAGCGAGGCCATGAGCTGCGTCCCGTTGATGAGCGCGAGCCCCTCCTTCGCTTCGAGCGTGACCGGCTCGAGGCCGGCGTCACGCAGCACGGCGCCCGCGTCGCGGTAGTTGGGCGCCTGCTCGTGCGGGCCGGCGATCGCCGCTTCCCCCTCGCCGATCATCGCGAGCGCGAGGTGAGCGAGCGGCGCCAGATCGCCGGAGGCGCCGACCGAGCCCTGCGAAGGGATCCGCGGCACGACGTTGCGGTCGAGCATCGAGAGCAGCAGCTCGAGGACCGACGGGCGCACGCCCGAGTGGCCGAGCGCGAGCACCTGCGCGCGCAGCAGCATGATGCCGCGGACCTCGTCGACCGCGAGCGGCGTACCCACGCCGGTCGAGTGGGACCGGACGAGGTTTCGCTGCAAGGCGCGGATGTCGGCGGCGGAGATGCGCGTCTCGCTGAGCGCGCCGAAGCCGGTGTTGACCCCGTAGACGTTGGGCGCCGCGTCGCCCGCGGCGGCGATCGCCTCCACGGCGGCGCGCGACAGGGCGACCTTCTCCCGCGCGGCGGGGTCGAGGGCGACCTGCCGTCCGTGACGAGCCACCGCCTCGAGGTCCTCCGGCGTGATGGAAGCCCCCACGAGCAAAGGCCCGCTCTCGCGGGCTCCGGTTTGCGACATGGCCCGTGTCATAGCATCGCGAAAGGGGCGCAAGAAACGCCTGATTTGAGGCTCACCCCAGCGCAATTTCGCCTATCCTGCAGCCCCCCATGCTTGGCCGATCGACTCGACTTGCGCCGTTCACCGCCCTCGTGCTGTTCCTCGCCGCCGGTCGCGCCCTCGCCGAGGAGCCAGCGGCCGAGGACAAGGAGCCGAGCGCGCCTGCGGCCAGCACGACCAGCGCGGCGACCGAGGAGCCCGCCGTACCCGAGGATCTCGACCGGCTCATTCTCGACTCGGGCCGGATACCCACCCCGAAGCCCGCGGCCGACGAGCTCCAGATCAACGTGCGCGGCGAGCTCCAGCTCAGGGCGCAGGGTATGCGCAGCTTCCCGCTCGACGTCACGGCGAGCACCCTCGACACGCACCCGGGCGCCATCTCCGACTCGCTCGGCCAGAAGGGCTTCTTCACGCAGTGGGTCCGCCTCACGCCGCGCCTGCAGTACCGCGAGTGGCTGCAGGTCGTGATGCAGCTGAACCTGTTCGGCAACTACGTCTTCGGCGACACCAGCCACGACGTCTCGCCGGACTACGCCGCGCGCGACGACGCGGGCGACGCGTGGTCGTACATCCAGCTCCGTTGGCTGTACGCGCAGTTCTTGAGCAAGATCGGCCTGTTCCGCATCGGGCAGATGAGCAACCACTGGGGCAGCGGCATCCTCGCCAACGACGGCGACCACCCCTCGCTGTTCGGCGACTACCGCAACGGCAACCTCGTCGAGCAGATCCTGTTCGCGACCCGGCCCGCGGGCGAGAAGAGCCCCTACGTGCTCGCGCTCGGCGGCAACGTCGTCTACCAGGATCCCGAGGCCCGGCTGTATCGCGGCGACGTGGCGGCGCAGGGCATCCTCGCCGGGTACTACGAGAAGGGCCCGAACCAGCTCGGCATCTTCGCCGTGCTGCGCAGCCAGAGCACGAGCAAGACCAGCGTGCCCTACGCGGGCTACGCCGACAGCCTCACCGCCGGCGCCATCGACCTGGCCGGCCACTTCGCCGCGCCCATCCCCGGCAGCCCCACGACGTACGTCTACGGAGCGGGCGAGGTCGCGTTCATCATCGGTTCGACCAACGAGCTTCGCACGCCCGACCAGGCGCTCACCGGCCAGCAGACGGAGATCCGTTCGTACGGAGCCGTGGCGCACCTCGGCGTGGTGCACGAGGCGCGCTGCTCGACCTGCCCGACGATGCAGGTGCCGACGCAGCAGGGCCCGCTCAGCGCTGCGGAGGACCCTCAGACCTGGGGCGACATCGCGGCCCAGCTCGAGGTCGGCTACGCGTCGGGCGACGCCAACCCGTACGACGCCACCGAGCACCGGTTCACGTTCGACCCGAACCACAAAGTGGGCTTGTTGCTCTTCGACGAGGTGATGCGCTGGGAGACAGCTCGCGCCTCGGCAGCCGCGCAGGACCCGCTGCTCGCCAACGGAGCGCGCCCGACGCCAGGCGTGAACCTGCTGCCGTCGCAGGGCGGCGTGTTCGGCGCGCAGTACCTCTACCCGACGATCATCGTGCGGCCGCAGCCCTGGGTGGACCTCAAGGCCGGCGCCGTCATCGCGGGGACGACGGCGGACTTCGTCGACCCGTACCGCGTGGCGACGCAGGGCAGCTACGTCAACTACCGCGGCGGCGACCCGCGCCGCCACGACCTCGGCCTCGAGCTCGACGGCGGCTTCGAGTTTCGCTTCCGCCTCGACCGCACCCTGCGCGTGCAGCTCGGGGCGCAGGCGGGGGTGTTCTTCCCCGGCGGAGCCTTCGCCGACTCCGCGGGCAACATCATGAGCGCGCCGTGGATCGTCGTCGGCCGCGCGGGCCTGCAGTTCTGAGGTTCACCATGAGGCTCCTCCGCTTCTTTGCCGTGCTGTCCGTCACCGCCCTGTCGACGGCGGGAGGGTGCTCCACCGATACGATCCCGAGCGGCCTCCGGGCGACGCCGCCGGGCCCCGGCGCCACCGTCATCTTCGATCTGACGGCGCGCCCGCTGCCGAACGCGCCGCTGCCGAACGACGTGGCGACGTTCCCCGATCCCACGAGCCGCACGGGGCGGCGCATCAACGCGAGCCTCGTCGCGCCCACGTCGATGGAGCAGATCGCGCGGCAGGGCTTCGACGAGCTCGAGGGATGGGGCACCTTCGCGCCAATCACCGTGGCGTTCACGCGGCCGCCCAACGGCGATCCGCACAAGCCGGCGATCGACCTGGACGACGTCCGCGCGCGGATGCTCGGAGACCGCTACCGCTTCGAGGACGACCCGGTCTACCTCATCAACCTGAACACGGGCGTGCCGATGGTGCTCGACATGGGCAACGGCAACTTCTCGGTCGCGCTGCGCGATCCGAACCGATACTGGCCGAACGATCCCCACGTCGCCACCGACAACCTGCTCTACGAAGCGAACGAGGAAGGGGCCGGCCTGCTGCAGGGCGACTACACGCCCGCGCTCGATCAGGACTTCGACGGCGTGCTCGACCACCCGAACACGTGGGGGCCGCCCGGCCAGATCCACGGCGTCGACGATCTGCTCACCTGGTACGAGCGCGAGAGCGACACGCTCATCATGCGGCCGGTGCTGCCGCTCGAGGAGAAGACGGAGTACGCGGTCGTCTTGACGGATCGCTTGCACGGCAGCGACGGCAACCCGGTCAAGAGCCCCTTCCCTTCGATCCACCACCCGTCGCAGGTCGCCGCGATGAGCCGCCTGCAGAGCGTGCTCGCGAACAAGGGCCACGCCAGCTACTACGGCGACATCGCGGGCACCGGCCTCGACCACGTGGCGTTCGCCTGGAGCTTCACCACCCAGCCGACGCTCGAGGACATGGTGCTGCTCCGCAACGGGCTCTACGGCAAGGGGCCGTTCGCGTACTTCGCCGATCAGTTCCCGCCGAAGCTCCAGATCCTGCGCGCGGCGGGCAAGGTCCCCGGCGATCAGCAGCCGGCGGGCTGGGACAGCGCCCCCTTCTGCGCGCAGCGCGAGAAGCACCCGTACACGGTCTACCCGAACGACGCCGACGTCCTGACCAGCCTGCACGCGCTCTACAAGGACGTGTTCGGTTACGACCCCGGCGACATCAAGGCGCTCGAGGAGGAGAACTCGCTCATCGACCACGTCGTCATCGGCACCTACCAGTCTCCTTTCCTCGAGGGCGATCCGAAGGGGCAGGACCCCGACGCGCGCTTCCACGTCAACTTCCAGACCGGCCAGGGCGACGTGCGGCCCGACACCGTCAGCTTCATGCTCACCGTGCCGAAGGCGAGCGCGACCTACAAGCAGCCCTTCCCCATCGCGCTGTTCGGGCACGGCGTGGGCGGCAACTTCACCGAGGCGCTGCTCCACGGCGGCAACTACGCGCGCAACGGCGTCGCGCAGGTCGTCATCAACATGCCGCAGCACGGCCTGCCCGACGAGCCCGACGTGCGCACTCCGGCGACGGTGCAGCTCTCGACCAACTGCCTCGTGCCGTGGGTGGACGCGGTGCTGACGGGGCGCGCGGTCGACCGCAACGGCGACGGAAACCCGGATCCGGGCTGGTGGTGGTGGACGAGCCACATCGCCAACGTCCGCGACAACGTGCGGCAGGGCACGCTCGACGAGATGCAGCTCACGCGCATCCTGCGCACGTTCGACGGCAAGACGATGAGCGGGCAGGACTACAACAACGACGGCAAGGAGGACCTCGCCGGCGACTTCGACGGCGACGGCGTGCCGGACGTGGGCGGCCCCGACGTCGGCTTCTACGCCGCGGGCGAGTCGCTCGGCGGGATCATGAGCGAGGTGCAGGGCGGCATCGACCACCAGATCACCGGAACGGTGCCCATGTCCGGCGGCGGGGGCCTCACCGACATCGGCTACCGCTCCTACGGCGTCACCGAGTCGTTCGGGCAGCTCTTCGGCCCGCTCGTCGTCGCCATCCCCGCGTCGCAGCGCCCGCCGAAGACGAGCAACGGCGTGACGACGCCGCAGACCAACTGCTCCGCGTCGGAGCTCACCGTGCGCTTCTTCGTCGAGGACGGAGACAACATCGACGAGGTGGAGATCGCCTGCCTCGACCCGAGCGAGGACCACGCCGGGCAGACCGTGGTCGTGACCAACATGACGAGCGGCGAGAAGCACTGCGCGCGGACGCTCGCCGACGGGGGCTTCCGCGTCCCCATCGGCGCCACGTACCTCGATCACCTCGACGTCCAGCTCTTCAACCAGCCCGACGCGATCGACTCGTACGGCACGTGCAACGTCAAGCCCGACGCGCCCACCGGGCGCGACATCCGCACGTTCGAGCAGAAGGCGCCGTTCTACGTCACCGCCAACGACGCCTCGTGCCCCACCCCGGGGACGGGCTGCGCGCAGTTCATCGACCGCTTCTTCCCCGTCGGCTCGCCGCTCGCGGCCCCGCAGGACGGCCTCGCGTTCTCGCGCAACACGCCGCAGGCGCGGCGCTTCTGGTTCCTCGCGCAGATCGGCGTCGATCCGGCCGATCCGGTCAACTACGCGCCCTACTACATGCTCCGGCCGCTGCCGGACCCGGACGGCAAGCCGACCAAGCCGCACGCGCTCATCAGCACCACGACGACGGGAGACGCGTTCGTCAACATCGAGACGGGCTTCAACTTCGGCCGCGCCGCCGGCGCCATCCCCTTCTTCCCACCCGACGCGCTCTCGCGCTACCCCGAGTATGCCGACTACGTCACGCCGCAGGCGCTGTTCGACGCGTTCGGTCAGAAGACTCCGAACGAGGTCCTTATCCAGAACTACCAGGTCGAGGGCGTGGCCCGCTTCGGGCGGCGGCCGGCGGGGCCGAACTGCGGCGTGAACTACGACAAGAGCGATCCGGTCACCTGCACGCAGAACCCTCAGCCCGATCCGACGACCTGCCAGAACACGCTCTACGACGCGGACTGGGTGAGCGAGGGCTTGCAGCGCTACGACCAGCAACATCCCCCGAGCCCGCTCCGCCTCGCACGCATCGCCGGGCTGCACGTCGACCCCAACGACCCCAAGACGCTCGACGACGCGTGGGCGCCGCGCATCAAGGGCGCGCCCTTCTCGGCGGACGCGGCCGCGTGGGACGCGAGCGCGCCGGTCGTCGGCGCGCTCAGCGTCTACATCAAGCCGCAGGGCCAGCACACGTGGGACGCGCCCGACGCCTGCAAGCTCTGGGACGACGCGACGTGGGGCGGCAACATGGCCGGCCACTTCTTCCAGAGCGGCGGCACGGACCCTTACTACCTGAGCCATCCGGCGACGCACGAGTGCCTCGAGACGCGCGATTGTCCGTTCTTCACCAAGCCGTAAGTAAGAAAGACGAACGAGGAGTGGGAGCGGGAATGGGAACGGGAGTGCGGAATGCGGCAGCGGTGTTCGCGCTTTTGTGCGCGTGCGCGATGGACACGGCGCCGGCCGGGCTCGCGACGACGCCCGCCGGCGACGGGCCCGTCGTCGTGTTCGACCTGACCCGCAGGCCGCTGCCCGAGATCCCCGCCCCGAACGACATCGCGACGTTCGCCGACCCGACGAGCCGCACCGGGCGGCGCATCAACGTGAGCCTCGTCGCCCCGACCGACATGGAGCAGGACGCGCGCGCGGGCTTCGCCGAGATGGAAGGCTGGGGGACGTTCGCGCCCATCAGCGTGAGCTTCACGCGCGGCAAGGGCGTCGCCCCCACCGACGCCGCCATCGACCTCGAGGCGCTCCGCGCCCGCATGCAGCGCGACGGCTACGACACGACGGACGACCCGGTCTACGTCGTCGACCTCACGACCGGCGTTCCCGCCCTGCTCGACATGGGCGGCGGCAACTTCCCCCACGACATCCGCGACCTCGGCAACTACTACCCGAACGATCCGCGCGCCACCGAGCAGAACCTGCTCTTCGAGACCGTGGAGGAGGGCGCCGGGCTGTCGCAGGCCGACTACACGCCCGAGCTCGACACCGACTTCGACGGCACGCTCGACCACCCGAACACCCTCGCGTCGCTCGCGACGCCGCCCCCGAAGACCGGCGTCATCCACGGGATCGACGATCTGCTCGGCTTCTACGAGCGCGAGAGCGACACCCTCGTCATGCGGCCGCTGCTGCCGCTCCACGAGAAGCGGGAGTACGCCGTCGTCCTCACCGACCGGTTGCGCGACACGCTCGGCCGGCCCGTGCGCTCGCCCTTCCCGTTCATCCACCACCCCATGCAGCTCGACTCGGTCGCGCGCCTCCAGACGGTGCTCGCCGACGCGCAGCGCAAGAACTACTACGGCGACATCGCGGGCACGGGGCTGCAGCACGTCGCGTTCGCGTGGACCTTCACGACGGCGCCCGCCGAGGAGGACCTGCGCCTGCTTCGTGACGGGCTCTTCGGGCACGGCCCCTTCGCGCACCTCGCGAGCGAGTACCCGCCGAAGATGACGGCCTTCCGCGCCGCCGGCCTCTTCAACGACCAGACCGCGGCGGGGCAACCCGCGGGCTGGCAGGACGACCCGAAGTGCCAGGCCATGAAGGGTCACCCGTACATGGTCCGCTACGCGGATCTGAAGGACACGCTCAAGCAGCTCGCCAACAGCCTGTTTCCGCTCTCGCCGCAGGAGCAGCAGGCGCTGTTCGACTCGCTCGACAACGTGGATCACGTCGTCATCGGCACCTACCCGCTCGCGTACTTCATCGGCCCGGACCCGAGCCACGAGAGCCCCTACGACCGCTTCCAGCTGAACTACCTCACCGGGCAGGGGCGCGTGGTCACCGACGTCGGCCACTTCTGGTTGACCGTCCCGAAGCCGCGCGCCGGGATGCAGCAGCCGTTCCCGACGGTCGTCTGGGGGCACGGCTCGACGCTCAACGGCGCCGAGATCCTGATCCGCGCCGGCTACTTCGCGAGGCAGGGCCTCGCCATGCTCGGCTTCGACGGGCCGGGCCACGGCCTCGCCCTCGACAACGGGACGAAGCTGCTCGCGCAGGGGCTATTGTATAATACATGCATGGTGCCCTGGGCGACCGCGCTGACGAGCGGGCGCGCCTACGACCTCGACGGCGACGGCGTGCCCGACCCCGGCGGCCTGCTCTGGACGGCGCACATCTTCCACTCGCGCGACAACATCCGGCAGACCGTGCTGGACGGGATCCAGGCGGGGCGCGTGCTCAAGACGTTCGACGGGCGGGTCGGCGATCAGGACTACGACGACGACGGCAAGCCGGACGTGCTCGGCGACTTCGACCTCGACGGCACGCCCGACGTCGGCGGCGACGCGCCCCTCTACAGCTCCGGCGACTCGTACGGCGGCCTCTTCACGATGATCCACACCGCGCTCGATCCGAACGTCGTCGCGGGCGGGTCGATCTCGGGGGGCGGCGGCCTCACCGACATCGCGTCGCGCTCGTACGGCGTCGTGGACTCGGTGATCGAGCAGATCGTCACGCCGCTCTTGATCGCCGTGCCCGCGGCCGCGCGCAAGCACGACGGGAGCGTCGGCTCGACGCTCTGCTCGAGCGACCAGATGAGCGTGCGGCTGGTCGTCAACGACCTGACGAGCTCGCGCGAGATCGAGATCGCGTGCCTCTCCCACGCCGAGCTCGCGTCCGGCATGACCGTCCTCGCGCGCAACCCCTTCAACGCCGAGACGCGGTGCGCGCGCACGGCGGCCGACGGGAGCTTCCGCGTCGCGGTGCCGGCCAGCGCCGACGATCCGCTGCAGGTCCAGATCTTCGGCGAGGCCGACGCCGTCGACAGCTACAAGACCTGCAACGTCAAGAGCGACGCCCCGCCGGGCCGCAAGATCACCACCTTCGAGCAGCGCGCGGCCGCGTTCCGTCCGATCGGCGACTCGACGGCGAGCTGCACCGCGGCGGGCGGCTGCCAGCAGTACCGCGACGAGTTCTACGCCGTGGGGTCGCAGCTCCGCATCCCGCAGAGCGGCCTCGGCCTGCTGCGGCAGACGCCCGACGTCCGAAAGATGCTCCAGCTCACGCAGGCTGCGCTCGAGCCCTCCGATCCGATCAACTTCGCGCCGCTCTACATGCTCGCGCCGAACCTCGGACCCGACGGGCTGCCGCAGCCGCCGAAGCCGTTCCTCGTGTCGAACACCGTGGCGGACGGGTTCGTCGTCGTGGAGACGGGCCACTCGTTCGCGCGCGCCGCGGGCACCCTTCCCTTCCTGGCCCCGAGCGCGCTGCCGCGGATGCCCGACTACGCGGACTACGTGACGCCTCCCGGGCTCTTCGCCGCGCTCGGCCAAGAGACGCCGAACGACGCGCTCATCGATCACCACGTCATCGAGGGCATCGCGCGGCTCGGACGCGAGCCTGCGGGGCAGTCCTGCGGCGTGAACTACAAGCCGAGCGCGACGTGCACGTCGCCGCCCGCGGTCGACCCGACGACGTGCCAGGACACGGTCTTCGACCCGGACTGGCACGCCGAGGGCCGCGATCTCTACGCCGCGCAGCACCTCCCGAGCCCGCTCCGCCTCGCGCGGCGCGCCGACACCCTGGTCGTCGACGGCGACACGCTCAGTGAGGCGTGGAGCCCGCGACTGCTCGGCGCCCCGCTGTCGGCCGACGGCGGCTATCAGCCCGGCGCGCCGCTCGTGGGCTTGATGGACGCCTACATCAACCCCGCGGGCCAGCACGTGTGGACGACGTCGGATCCGTGCAAGGCATGGGACGACGCCGTCTACTACGACAACGCGCTCGCCCGATTCTTCGTCTCGAACGGGACGGACCTCTACTACCTGTCGCACCCCGCCACGCACGGCTGCATGGCGGATCAGTCGTGCGGCTTCTTGAAGTGAAGCGATGGTGACGCGAGGCTCGGTCAAGGGCGGTGTGTTGAGGTCGCGCCTCGCCTTCCTGGAGGCGCGAGGAGGCCTCGACGCCGTGGGCCGCGTGCTGGCGACGCTGCCCGAGGAGGATCGCCTCCTTCTGTCGGGATACATCGACCCCTCGGGCTGGTACGCGTTCGACACTGGCTCGCGCCTCGACGCCGCGATCGAGGCGGAGCTCGGCGGCGGGGACGCGCTGTTCCGCGAGATGGGCGCGCAGTCCGCTCGCGATAACCTCTCGCCCGCCCAGCGCGCCTTCGTGCGAGAGCGCGACCCCCACGCCTTGCTCAAGGGCGCGGCGTCCATTTACCGGCTCTACTACGACACCGGCAGGCGCACCTTCGAGCGACAGGATGTGCGCAAGGTCGTGCTCCGCACGTACGACAGCACCACCTTCTCGCGCGCCGACTGCCTCACCGTCGTGGGCTGGCACGAGCAGGTCATCGCGATGTGCGGCGGCAAGAACGTCCGCGTGACGGAGATCCGGTGCCGGACGCGAGACGACGAGGTCTGCGAGTACGTCTGCGAGTGGGATTGACCGCGCGCGGTACTCAGTTCACGTTCGAGTCCGAACTCTCGGCTTCGCCTCGAGCCTGCGGCACTCAATCCGCCCACGCGAGGGCGATCTCGAGCGTCAGGGCGTTCTCGGGTACCTGCGTGAGAAAGGCCTCGCGCACGGCGTCGTTCGTCATGCGGTTGGCGCGGGCTCGCAGGCGCCTCGCGGCGTCGGCGATCGCGACTCGCCCGGTCCGCTCCTGCCCGTGGGCGAAGAGCGCTTCGGCCCACACGAGGCGCACGAGCGACTCGCCCTCGTCGATGCCCCCGAGCGTGACGAGCAGCTCGAAGGCCTCGCGCGCCGCGGCGAGCGCCGCCTCCTTGTCGTCCCGCAGGAGCTCGATGTGCGCCAGGACGGCGAGCGCGTACGAGCGGAACGTCGGTGGCAGGTCGTCGCGCTCCGTGATCGACCGCGCCTGCTCCATCGCCTCGTCGTGACGGCCCGCGCGGGCGAGCGCGTGGGCAAGGTAGATGCGCGAACCGTCTTCCATGCGCGGCCGCTTCTGCGCGTGGAACGCCTCGATCGCGTCCTCCTGCAGCGCCCTCGCCTCCTCGGACCTGCCGAGGTGCCCGAGCGCGAGGCCGAGGTTCTGCTTGCACGCCGCGCACACGGACTCGAGGCCCATGCGGTCCGCGACGACCAGCGTCTCGCGAAGGACCTGCTCGGCCTGCTCGTACATGCCGGCCTCGATGTAGCCGTAGCCGAGGTTGACGCGCCGCGAGCAGCCGTTTCGGCGGTCCTGGATCTGATCGAACTGCCTCACGCTCTCGAGCGTCCAGTCGAGCATGGCGCCGATGTCGCCCGCGAAGTGCGCGATCGTCCCGCGCGCCGTCGCGGCCTGGGCCGCGACGATGGGCTCGTGCATCACGGGCGAGCCGCCGTGCGACTCGAGGAGCGCGAGCATCGAGCTCGAGGTCGCCGGGTCTCCCGCGTGGGCGAAGGCGACGCACGTTTGCGCGAGGGCGATGGCGGCCCTGGCGCTCATGTCCCCGCCGACGGCCCGTTCGACACGCGCCGCGAGCGCCACGAGCGGCTCCGTCCGGTGCATGCGGCCGTAGGCGGCCGCGAGCTGCCCGGCAGCGTCGCACCACGCGTCGCCCCCCTCTTGGAGCACGCCGATCGCCTCCTCGAAGCACCTCACCGCGCGTGACGACTCTCCTCGCCACCACGCCACGTTGCCGAGGAGCGTCTGGAGCAACCCCAGCTCGCCTTGGGCGGCGCCGCACCGGATCCCGAGTTCGGCGCACTCCACGGCTCCGTCGAGATCGTTGCCGCCGACGGCGCGCAAGGCGGCCCGCAGGTACCACGGCACCGCGAGCGACGGCTGGCCGCTGCGGCCGAAGTGACCCGCGAGCAGCCGAGGATCGGTCTCTCCGGCCCGCGCGAGCCAGCCGCCCGCGATGCGGTGCCCCGCGGCGCGATCCTGCGCCGTGAGCGTCGCGTACGCCGCCTCGCGGACGGCGGCGTTGCGGAAGATGTACTCCCGCTCGCCGGGGAAGCGCCCCTCGGACCGGCGACTGACGACCTCGCGCTCGCACAACAGGTCGAGCCACTCCGCCACCTGCGACGCCAGCGACGGGTCGACGAGCGCGGAGACGCCGCTGCCCCAGAAGACGTCGCCGAACACGCTCGCCGCCCGAAGGATCTGCCGCGCATCGCCCTCGAGCGCGTCGAGGCGGGACTGCACCATCGCGAGCACCGTCTCGGGCAGCGACTCGCCTTGACCGCTGGCGAGCGAGCGAATGAGCTCCTCCAGGTAGAAGACGTTTCCCCCGGCCAGATCGATGATGCGCGCGACCGTGGGCACGGTGACGCGGTCACCGAGGACGTGGCGAACGAGCTTCTCGGCGGCCTTGCGCGAGATCTCTCCGAGCTGGACGGAGGTCGCGCGGCGCCCCGTCCAAAGCTTGGGGAACGCGGCGTGCACGTCGGGGCGCCCGAGCGCCAGCACCATGAAGGGCGCGTCGGAGAGCGCGCGGAGCGTCCCGTCGACGAGGCGGATCGTCGGCAGGTCTCCCCACTGGAGGTCCTCGAGGACGAGGAGCACGGGGTTCGCCGCGCACTCCGCCGCGAGGTAGTCCTCCCACGCCCGCTGCATCAGGTCGCCCATGAGCACGGCGTCGCGCCGCGCCGCGCGCAGCTGTGCGCTCCCGCCGTCGCCGAAGGGGATGCCGGAGATCTCGCCGAGGAACTCGCTGACGCGGGGTAGGTCGGCCTGCGGCACGTGGCGCGCGATGCGCGCGCGCAGCTTCTGCTGCTGCACGGCGAGGGGCTCGCCTTCGAGGACGCGCGCGGCCTGCCGGAGGACCTGGCTCGCCAGGGCGAAGGGGGACCCGGCCAGCATCGGATCGCCTCGGCCCATCCAGACCTCGACCCGATCACCTCTCTCCTTCACGCGGCGCATGAACTCGTAGCGCAGGCGCGACTTGCCGACGCCCGCGTCCCCGACCACGAGCATGACCCTCGCCACGGAGTCCTCCTCGCACTCCTGCCACGCCGACATCAGCGTCCCGAGCTCGCGCTCGCGCCCGACGCAGGGCGTGACCATCCCGAGCAGCTTGCGCGTGGCGTCCGCGACCTCCCGCTCCCGCGCGATGAACAGCCCCTGATCGTCGCCCGCGATCTCGAAGCGCGCGTCGAGCAGCCCCGCGGTGGTCTCGTCGGTCCGGACGCCTCGGCGACCCGCCCCGGAGGCGCGCCGCTGCGTCTCGGAATTCAGGAGCGCGACCGCGCGCTCGATCGCCTCACCCACCGGCAGCGGCCCGGAGACGACGCCCCGCCCGGTCGCGAGGATGACCGGCGTGTCATCCATCTCGGTCTGTATGCGCAGCGCGCAGCGCGCGGCGCGCACCATCTGTTGCGTGGCGCTCCCCGTCCCCTGCAACGTCGCCACGAGGGTCCCGCTGGCGAGCGTCTCGAGCGTGCCGCCGAACTCCCGCACGATGGGAGAGAGCCGATCTCGCTCCGCCGCCGAGGCCGTGCCGGTCTCGGTCGGCGGCTCCGCCTGCGCGACGATCACGCTCACGAGGCGCTGCTCGCCCTGGGTGAGCGTCGGAGGGAGGCTCGAGCGGCGCGGAGCCTCGCCCCGGGGAGCTTCGATCCGCGCGAGCTCCTCGGCGACCGCGTGACCGTCCGCGGGCCGATCCGCCGGGTTCTTCGCGAGCATCCGCACGACCAGATCGTCGAGAGCTTGGGGAACCTCCGCCGTGAGCTCGCTGGGCCGCGGCGCCGGCTCGAACAGCACCTTCGCGAGGACCGTGACGAGGTCGTCGCCGTTGAAGGCGTTTCGCCCGGTGATGCACTTGAAGAGCGTCGCGCCGAGGGAGAACACGTCGGCCTGCGGCCCAAGGTCGCGATCCCCCCTCGCCTGCTCGGGCGCGATGTACCCGGGAGTGCCCACGAGCATCCCCGTCTTGGTGAGCTCCGCCGCCGTCGAGCTGCGCGCGAGGCCGAAGTCGACCAGCACCGCCTTGTCCACCGCGCCGTCGGCGAGCATCACGTTGGCGGGCTTCACGTCCCGGTGCACGAGCCTGCGCGCGTGCGCCGAGCCTAGCGCGGCCGCGATGCGCGCGCCGATGACGAGGGACTCGCCGATGGTGAGCTTGCCCCGCTGCAGCCGCTTCGCCAGCGTTTCCCCCTCGATCCATTGCATCGCCAAGAACGGCTCGCCGGTCGGCAGGATGCCGTGAGCCACGTAGCGCACGGCTCCGGGGTGACTGATCTCGGCCAGCGCCGCGGTCTCCCGCGCGAACCGCTCGGCGTGCTCCCCCGGCGTGTGGAGCACCTTCAGCGCCACGAGCTGCCCGGTCAGCGTGTCGCGGGCGCGATGAACCGAGCCCATGCCGCCCGTGCCGACCTTGGCGTCGAGCACGAACCGGCCGGCTACGAGGGTGCCGCTGTCCAGCGTGGCGTGATCCATCGAAACCCCGAGGATAAGCGCACGCGCGCCCCGAGGTCGCGCGCAAATTCGCCCGCCCCGCCCAGCTCAGCTCTTCTCCGTCTCCGTCTCCGTCTCCGTCTCCGTCTCCGTCTCCGTCTCCGTCTCCGTCTCCGTCTCCGTCTCCGTCTCCGTCTCCGTCCCCGCCGACCAATCGATGCCCCGCCAGCGAATGCCGTCCGACTCGTCGCGCCGCACTCCCCGCGCGGTCGAGCGCATCAGGCCGAAAGTGAGCATGAGCGCGGCCGCGGCGATGATGACCATCGTGATCATTTCCACCCAAGCCTAGCATCCCAGTAGTAGGGTGGCGGCGTGCGCTACTTCGTGACGTTCGATCCTGTGGCTGATGCGCCCCTCGAGGTCGACGTGCGCGAGCTCCCGAGCGGCCAGCTCGAGGTGCTCTTCGCGGGCAAGCCCGTGGACGTCGACGTGGTCCAGGTGCGCGGTGCGCTGTCGCTTCGCGTGGACGGTCGAGTCGTGGACCTGACGACGGAGGGGACTCCTCCCGACATCGGCGTC
>Ga0316628_100001904_pt1 | contig 15088 bp, 8 predicted proteins | sample OWC_Aug_M2_C1_D5_FD_207648 | JGI IMG/M metagenome (GOLD analysis project Ga0316628, IMG submission 207648) | Wetland soil microbial communities from Old Woman Creek delta, Ohio, United States - OWC_Aug_M2_C1_D5_C | ecosystem: Environmental > Terrestrial > Soil > Wetlands | place: USA: Ohio... | reverse complement strand
GCTGCGGAGAGCAGGGCGATCAGCGTCGTCGAGATGCCCATTATTTGCGATGACGTCCTTCCCGTGGGGGCCGCCCCTAGGCCAAGGAATCCGAAGAAGCACATCGCTGAGACGAACGACCCTGCGAGGGACATGCCGTACGGGTAGAGGTAATCGACATCAGTGGCCATGACCACCGTGCCGACGAACTCGACGATGATGACCATCGACAATGGCACAACCCGGAGGACCATCGTCGGTGGACGTTTCTTGCGATGGACCTTGTACCCTATGGCCCCCTTCATGTCTATGTCAGGTACCCCTATCGTCACGAACTGACCCCTCGTTCACTCGGTGCTCGGCGGGAGCACCCCCACGTTATTGACCTCCATGCAAACGGCGCTGGTCACTGCTCCGCCCGCTCGAGCAGCAGCGGCTGCTCGGAGATCTCCTTCTTGAGCTTGGAGTCGACGATGGGCTGGGCCTTGAGCCGGCCCATGTACTTCTCCTTGAGCATGCGGTTGAGGCTGTGGCCGAGCTCGGCCAGCAGGCCCGTGATGACCTCCATCTGGGAGCTGGCCACGAAGAACTCCGCGCTGTGCGAGTCCTCCCTCACGGTCACGCGGATGACTATCTTGTAGCCCTTGACCTTCGTCTCGCCGTAGAACCACGCCTCGCCGAGCCACCTGGGCTTGGGCTCGATGAACTCCCGCACGAACTTCACGTCGTGCAGGTGCACCACGCCCTTGCCCAGCTCGAAGGCCTGGACGGGCGCGAGCCCGTCCGGGTAGCGGTAGACCTTGGAGTCCTGGGCCGAGAGCTCCTCGCGGATGAGCCGCTTGAGCATCGCGGTGTTGGCGTTCTCCTTGGTGAAGAAGATGGGGCAGACGATGTCCGCGCGCCGGCTCTTCATCGACACGACCTGGAGCTTGCCGGCGACGTCGCGGTACGTGAGGTTGCCGTCGATCATCGACTCCATGCAGATGATGGGGTCGAAGTTGAAGGCCACGGTCTTCTTCTCTCCCGCGTTGACGTTGCCGAGGTGGACCTTGCCGCGCTTGTACTCGTAGACCGGCTGGATGTGGTCCAGCCTCAGCACGTTGTCGTCGTAGACGATGTCGATGGCCGAGTCGGTGATGACGGTCTCGGTGTCGTTCTTGACCGCGACCTTAAGGCGGACGAAGCCCTGGAAGAACTCGACCTCGGAGACGAGCTTGACGCCCTTCCTCTCCCTGGCCTTCAGCACGGTCTCGCGGTCGATGCCGCCGGTGAGGCCGAGGATCCTGAGGCCGTACTCCTGTATGCCCCTCAGCTTGCCCTTGTCGCCGTCCCAGCGCTCGACCACGCCCGCGTAGCTGCCCTCGACCTGGCGCACGACCTCCTTCACCTCGTCGCGGAGGTCCGCGGGCTCGGTCCCGAAGATGGTCACCGCGATGGTCACGTAGCGGCCCCGCTCGATGATGATGCGGTTGTCGCCGTAGTCGAAGCTGCCGAGCGCACCATCCCTCGCCATCGAGTCCTTTATGAAGTCCTGGATGGCCGTGAACATGCCCGCGAAGACGTCCTGGTCCGCCTTGCGGACACGGGACGTGGAGGTGGCAGAGTGGATGAGCCGGCCGTCCGAGTGTATGAAGTAGACCTCCTCGATGGCGCACGCCGGCCCCTCCTTGCCCACGGGCATCGCGATGGCCTCGGCGCCCACGATGCCGCCGACCGCGGCCGCCGGCGTCGCGGCCTTCGCGCCCCTGGCTGGCCCCGTGGTCCCGCCGGGCGTGACGGGGGCGGTGACGGGGACGGCCTCGGGGACCCCTCCCTCCTCCCTGTCCCCCCTCCGGCCCATCATCGCGACCCCCGCGCCCGCGCCCACGGCGACCACGACCAGCAGCAGGATGAGCCACCACCAGTCGAGGATGTCGAACCCCTTGCCATCGCCCGGGGGCTTTACGTGGGGCGTCACGGTGCCCGTGACGACGATCTTCTGGTAGTCCGTCTTGTTCTCGTTGCCGGACGCGTCCACGGCCTTGATGTAGTAGGTCGAGTTGCCGCTGCCGCCCACCCCGAGCTCGTCCTTGAACCACTCGGTGCTCGAGCCGTTGACCCGCTCCATCTCTGTGGAGATGAACATGGGCGAATCCTGGGTCTTGTAGAAGAGCGCGACCGAGACGACCCTGTCATTGTCGGTCACGTTTACATAGAGCGTGAAGAGCTCGAGCTTGGTATTGTCCAGGGGACCGATCTCGTTGAACTCCACCGCGGGCTTGGTGATGTCCTTGACCCTGAGCACCAGGGTGCTGGTGGCGACGTTGCCGAAGATGTCAGAGGCCTCCAGGCGGAGGGTGAAGTTGCCCGGGGCGTTGAACCTCCACTGGGCGATCTTGCCCACCGCGAACGGGGTCTGTGCGTTCCCCAGGAACCACCGGAGCATCTTGATGCCCGACGAGTCCGTCGTGCCCGATGCGTTGAAGACGGCCGTGGTGCGCTCGTCGAACGAGGTGCCGGGGTAGACTGAGAGGCTGATGGTCGGCGGGATGACGTCATGGACCTCCATCTCGAAGCCAGTGAACTTCACCAGGTTCCCCGCGACGTCGACCAGGGTGACGGTGATGTTGAACGTCCCCGCCTCTGCGTAGGCATGCGCCACGGTCGCGCCGGTGGTGCCATCGACGGTGCCGTCACCGAAGTCCCAAGAGTAGGACGCGATGCCGTGGTCGTCGGTGGAGCCGCTCGCGTTGAAGGTGATGCTCTCGGACTGGTTCGCCGACAGCGGGGGGTCGATGAACAGGATGAGCTTGGGAAGCCCCGTGTCCTGGGTGCTGTGGGTGATGTTCCCCCCCGCGACCGTGTTGCCCGCGAGGTCCTTGCAGAGCAGCCTGTAGTAGATCGTGGTCGACGGCAGGCCCACGAACGTGGTGTTGAGGCCAGTCACCCAATCCGACTCGGCGAGGACGGGGGGGTTGAAGGACGGGGACAGGCTCGCGAGCACCTTGTAGAAGAGGATGGCGACCTCGGGGTCGGTCGTGGCGTTCCAGCGGAGCGTGTTCGACGTCCCTGGGGTGTACTCCGGCTCGGGCACGAACTCTGGAGGGATCGGGGGATTGAGGTCCACGAAGAAGTTACACCTCACGGCCGTGAAGGAGCCGTAGCCGTCGGTCACCGTCGCGGTCCAGTTGTAGAGGCCGCTCTGGGCCCCGACGACCTCGTATCGGGTGTCGGCGACGGACGGGGACAGGAACACGCTCCCGTCGGGCCGCTGCAACCAGAAGCTCACGAGCAGCGGGTCGCCGTCGGCGTCGGTGGGAGTGTCGATGGACAGGTTGAAGGAGGCGCGGGTGACCCATCCCCCATCGCTGGGGGACTGCAGCACGGGCGCTGAGGGCGGCGAGTTCTCATAGAGCGCGCACTCGACCCGGGGCGCGGCGGCCGCGTCGCGGACGTAGACCACGCCCAGCTGATGGGCCGCGAACGCGACATCAGGGTGGCCGGCGGGGGCGTTCGCGTCGCCGGGGAGCGCCTTTTCGATGCCATCGGGCATAGATGAGACGTTGACGAGGAGCGTGACCGCGGGGTCGGTCCCGGAGACGTCCGACCGTGCCATGAACGTCGTGCCGCCATCGCCCATCGCGAGCGAGGGCGCGAAGCTCCGTGAGAGGGGGACGGAGGGGCCGGTCCCCGCCACGAACTTGCGCGCACCCGGGTCGTAGGGCGCGACGTGGACCCGGCTCCCCTCGGGGGTGCTGGAGGTCCAGGCGAGGCTGGCCATCCCGCCCGGGGCGGGGTCGAGGGCGAGCGCGAGCCCCATGGGGTCCGTGCCCGTGGCGTCGACCATGAGGACGGGCGCCCCCAGGGATTGGATGGAGGGCCCGCTCGCGATGAACGGGGCCGTCGGCTGCAGAGCGTAGGCATCCGTGAAGGCGACCGCCACGAGCCCCTCACGTGCCACGATGACCGGGGGACCGCGCACGGACGTGGCGTCAGCGCCAGGGACCTCCACGCTGGGCTGCCAGCTGGCGCCGGTGTCCCTTGATTCGGCCACCCTCGCTTGGACGTGGCCGTCCCTCCCGTCGAGCCAAGCGACCATGACCGAGCCGTTGGGCGAGACCGCGACGGACGGGCTCACGGCGAAGCCGCCCGCGGGCGAGTCGTCGACCCTGACGGCGGGGTTGAACCCGCTGGGCACGGACTTGTCGTTGGCGTACATGACGCGCGCGCCCGCCGACGAGAGCTCAGTGTAGGCCACGTGGGCCGTCCCGTCCGGTCCGACGACGATGTCGGGGGTGAGCAGGACCTTGCTCCCCGAGGCGTCGCCGACCGTGGCGCGCGCCTCCCAGGTCGTGCCCCCATCGGAGGAGGTGGCGTACTGGATGCCGTACTGCTTGCCCCTGTTCCCGCCCCAGACCACGTGGATGTCACCGTCATTGTCGACAGCGACCGAGGGCGAGTGCTCGAACGCGGTCGTTCTGTCGTCGGAGACGATGATCTGGGCGCGGGCAGCGGTCTTGTCTCGCACCGAGATCAGGACGTCGCCGCCGCGGGACGCGTCGCCCAGGTCGTCCCATGCGATGGCCATCAGGGGGTCGACGCCAGCGCTCGAGATCGCGGGCCGGTGCTGGGCAGCGCTGGGGACGATGTCGAGGTTGACCCTGACGTCAGGGGAGAAGCTAGCCCCGCCATCGGTGGAGTTGGAGAGGAAGATGTCCGACCTCCCACCCTGGGCACCCTCCCAGACCACGTGGAGCCGTCCGTAGCCAGAGGCGGACAGGTCGGGCATCGCCTGGTTGAGGGAGTTCGTGTCGGCGTTGACCCGCCTGTTCTGGCCGAAAACGCCCGTGCCCTCTCGCCTCGCGATGTAGATGTCGGGGTTGCCCCCCCTCGTGTCGGTCCAGACGACGACGGGCACGTCGTCGTCGAGGGCGATGACTGGGTTCGTCTGCTGGTTGCCGATGATGTCGTCGTTCACGCGGACGTTGGGGGATATCGCGCCCGCGGGGGATCGGATGGCGAAGAAGATGTCGGGGTCGGACGCCCCGTTGCGGAAGTCCGTCCAGGTCACGGCCGCGGTCCCATCCGCGTCGACGGCGACCGAGGGCATGGACTGGCTGTTCGTGCCCGCGTCGTCGTTCATCTTGACCATGGGCGAGAAGCCCCTCCCGCCGTCCGCGGATACGCTCATGTAGACGTCGGAGCCCACCCCGCTGCCGGAGACGTAGACGACGATGATGGTGCCCTTCGGGCCCACCGTGATGGCGGGCGAGGCCTGGGGGATGGGGTCGACGTCGGAGTTGACGCGCACGTTGGGGCCGAAGGTGTCCCCCCCGTCGTAGGAGCGCGCGTAGTAGATGTCGAGACCGCGATTGAGGCTGTTGCGAGGGTCCTCCCACACGACGTGCGGGTTGCCCCTGGAGTCCACGGCGACGGACGGGTTGAGCGCACTGCCAGTCCCGCGGGGCATGCCGACGAAGATGGACGGTCCGAAGCTGCGACCGCCGTCGTCGGAGCGCGCGTACATGATGCCGTAGTCGCCCTCCCTGGAGTCCTGCCAGACCGCGTGGACCCGCCCGAAGGCATCGATGGCGACGTCGGGGTTCTCCTGGACGGCGGTGGGGTCCCAGCCAGAGGCCGCGACGTCGCTCACCCTCGCGGAGCCGACGATCGCATCGTGGGGGCCGGCGGCGGCCCCTTGGGGGGAGAGGCCCAGCATGAGGAGCATCAAGGCGATGCCAAGCGCGCCCGCGGCTGCGGCACGACCGCCGAGTGACCCTCCGTGATGCCATGCCCCGGCCATGGGAACCACCGTCAGGAGGCTTGCATGCCGTTGTCGATATTTAATAGCATTGACCGGCCAAGGGCCCATGCCACGTCAAACCCCGGCGCGCTGGATGCGGAGCGAGTAGGTCACCCTCGCGTCCACGTGCCAATCCCCCGCGTCGACCCCTGTGGGCGGGGGGCGGACGGAGGCGGGGTGGAAGAAGTAGACCTGGTAGGCGCCCGGCTCGACCGCCGTGAAGTTGATGCTCCCCGAGAGGCCTGTGGCCGATTCGAGGACCATCGCGGGCGATGTGCTCGCGTTGGTGGGGCTGATGGGCCGCTGCAGGAGGGCCTCGACCCCGTCCGGGGGGCCCGTCACGGTGAACTCGAGGCGCAGCCGGTCGCCGGCGAGCAGGGTGACGTTGATGGCGTGGGCGTGGCCCCCGAAGGGGACGTAGGGGTCGACGGTCGCGCCGTCGAGGTCGAACGTCCCGGAGTCGCTGACGTCGCCGAGCGGGCGCTCCTCGGGGGCCCAGAGGTCGGCGAGCCGTATGGCGATGACGACGAACGACAGCACCACGAAGATGAGGATGACGACGTACACGAGGGGCATGGCCTCCATCAGGTCGTACGGACGGGCCCTCCCCGCCCCGGACGCCCCGGTCACCTCGGTCGCCCCGGTCCCCTCGCCCTCCTGCCCTGCCCCGGTCCGCTCGGGAGGCGTTCCTGCCACGGAGGAGGCATCGCTCAGCCACGTAAAGAAGGCTTCCACAGGGGACGTCTCGCGCGCGCGTCAACGTCGGCGGCGCGACGCCATCCCGGGCGGAGGCCGGCGGCCCTCAGAGGCGGATGGGCTCGATGCGGTTCGGAGATGTCGCCCGGATGTCGAGGCCGTCCGGCACGCCGCCATGGACGATCCCCCGGACGGTCGAGAGGGCGAGGGGCTCCGTGTTGTTGTGCTGCGAGAGGTGGCCCAGCAGCACCGTGCGCGTCCGCGGGCCGACGAGCGCCCGCAGGCCGCGGGCGCAGTCAGCATTGGACAGGTGGCCCCAGGGGCTGAGGATGCGCTTCTTGAGCACCTCCGGGTAGGGGCCCTCCACGAGCATGCGCACGTCGTGGTTGCTCTCGAGCACGAGCGCGTCGAGGTCGTGCGCGCGGTCCATGAGCACCTGCGGGACGTGGCCCAGGTCGGTCGCGACGAGGAATCGTCTCCCAGAGGTCTCCACGAGGACGGCCGCCGGGTCGGCGGCGTCGTGCGGGACGGGCAGCAGCTCGATGGCCGCGCCCGCCACATCGAAGGGGTCCTCGAGGCCCATCGGGCGCGCGCCGAGCGTTCCCATCGCGGGCCCGGCCGCGCGCAGGGTGCCGGCCGTGCCCAGCACCTCGAGTCCGTGGCGCTTGGCCAGTACGCGGACGCCCCTGATGTGGTCGGAGTGCTCGTGCGTGAGCACGATGGCCCGAAGGTCCCGGGGGTGCGCGCCCGCCAGCTGTAGCCTCCGCTCGGTCTCGCGGGCGCTCAGCCCGGCGTCGACGAGGAACGCGCCCTCGCCCGTCTCGACCAGTGTCGTGTTCCCAGCGCTGGACGACGCGAGGACGACGACCCTCACCGTGCTCATCGGCCCCGCGGATTCCCGCCCCCCCAGATAAGGCTTGGGGAGGGGTCGGGGGAGGTCGGCCGCGCGCCTGGCGGTCGGGACCCCGCGGGCGCACCGCCCTGGTACGGGTCCCGTGCGGTCCCCCGCGGGTAACCCTTTGGCCAATGTTTATATGGGAAGCATGCCTTCAATCCCCCGAGCAGGTACTGGAGGCCCTGGCAGGCCCAGCACATCCTAGTACATCCTTGAACGAGAGGTGTCCGCATGACGACGAGAGCTGTCCGCCCCCGCCACGACGTCACCGCCACGGCCGCGCTCGCGCTGATGGTGGTGGCGGTGATGCTGGTGTCATCCGTGCCCTTCGCCAGGTCAGACATCGACACCACCAAGCCCTATGTGGTCTCCTTCTCGCCCGCGGACGGTCTCAGGGACGTCGCCATCGGTACGCCCATCACGGTCGACTTCTCAGAGAACGTGCGCTTCGAGAACCTCCCCAGCTACATCACGCTCAAGAACAGCAAGGGCTTCATCGTCCCGAAGCAGACCAACTACGACAACGCCACCTACCGCGCGACCCTCATACCCATCGACCAGCTCGCCTACAGCACGCTCTACATCGTCATAGTCTCCCAGCTCGTCCAGGACCTGGCGGGCAACAGCCTCGTCCGCGCGGTCCAGTGGACGTTCAACACCACCCATGAGGCCGTGCCGCCCGAGGTCAGGTCCACGACCCCCGCGAGCGGGGCCGATGAGGTCTCCATCAACGCCACGGTCACGGTGCTGTTCTCGGAGGCGATGGACCTCACGACGCTGTCGCTCGAGATGCGGGACCCGACGGACACGCCCGTCATCGGCAACCTGTCCAAGGCCGAGGACCTGATGTCGATGTCGTTCCAGCCCCTGTTCGCGCTGGCCTACGGCACCTTGTACAAGGTCACGGTCCCGCGCACGTGCAAGGACCTCGTGGGCAACCCGATGAAGGCCGACTACGTGTTCACGTTCACGGCCCAGCTCGAGAAGATCAAGCCCCGCGTCATCAAACTCGAGCCCATCGAAGGCTCCGTGCTCGTCGCCCGTGAGTCCCCCATCGTCGTGGGCTTCTCCGAGCCCATGAACGCCACATCGCTGTCGGGCTGCGTCAAGCTGACCCTTTCCACGGGCATCGAGGTCGCCACCACTCCCTTCTACTCGCAGACAGAGTACGTGCTCACCATCCGGCCCGACCAGGCGATGAAGTACCAGACGCGCTACACCGTCACGGTGCTCACGACCGCGAAGGACGTGGCAGGCAACACGCTGGACCGAGAGTACGTCGTCACCTTCACCACCGTGCCCATCCCGCAGCAGTCGCCCGAGCTCACCGCCTGGTCCCCGCCCGACGACAGGTTCAACTGGTACGAGGGCAACGCCGCGCCCTTCATGGTCGCCGCGGCGGACCCCAACGGGGACATCCTCGTCTACAAGTGGTCGGTCAACGGGGAGGTCAGGGAGGGCGAGACGTTCGAGAGCTTCACCTTCTACCCCGAGCCGGGCTCCGCGGGCAGCTACAAGATCGAGGTGGAGGTCTCCGACGGTCTCACCGCTCCCGCCAAGCACTACTGGATCGTCGATGTCGTGCCCCCGGTGAAGGACGGCGGCACCCACAGGGCCGCCGCCACGCTGTTCACGGGGACGGTGATAACGCTCCTCGTCCTCGTCGCCCTGACCGCGGCCATCCTCGTCTACTACTACCTCTACCTGATGGACCGGAAGCGCGAGATACTGGCCCGCACCCGGAGGCGGCTGCGGCCGCTCAAGTTCGCGCGCGAGGTGCAGCAGAAGCCCCCACCGACCTATGAGGAGCTCTACCTCCGGCCGGACAGCGTCTACAACCGGCCATCCCCCGGCTTCAAGCCCGTCGCGCCCCCTCCCGCGACCGCATCTGGCGTGGGAAGGATGTCCACTGTCGACACGGGGCCCATCATGGGTGACGCGCCGAAGCTCATCGACGCCAAGGAGGTCGAGGTCCGCAGGGCCGAGGTCGGCCCGGTGATGGCCTCCGCGCCAGAGATCAGCAAGCGGGCGGCCGCCTCGAAGGCCCAGCTGCGGGCGTGCCCCAAGTGCGGCGGCAAGCTCACGGTGGCGGCCCACGGCAGGCTGTGGTGCGACCAGGACGGCTGGGTCGACTGACCCGGGACCGCGGGAAGAGGTCAGGGATTTGGGGGCCCCCCGGCCGGTCGGCTGGTCCACTGGCTGGGTCAATGGGTTTCACAAGCGCTGCAGGGGGGCTTGCTAGTTTATCGAGAGGCCCTCGAAGACCGAGCCCTGCTCGGGGTAGAGGAACTGGTCCAGCTCCTCGACGAACTCGAGGGGGGCCTTGCCGTTGATGACGGCGCGGACGGTGAGGCGGCCGATCTCGTAGTTGATGCTGACCATCTTCACCTGCGAGAGGTAGACGTTCTGCCTCTTGCCATCCTCGGTCGGTTCCCTGTCGACGACCGCGAGAAGGCCATCCTCCTCGAGCTTCTTGATCTTCCTATAGCACCGACCGAGGGGGATGGAGAACATGCGCGCGATCTCGCGCGCGCTCTTGGGCTCCTTGCTCGTCACCGAGAGTATCTTGAGCCGCGTGGGGTCGTTGAACAGGTCCGATACCAAACTGGCGAACATCGTTCGTACCTTATCCAGAGTGGTCCGTTTGTATTTATATATCCCACGACCCGATTGACGGGGGTGATTTTCAGCAATGGGAAAAAAGGGCCTTTCCAGGCCATACGGCCCAGAAAGGCTTAAGAGAGCAAAGGGCCCTATTCGTGGCGCGTCCGGAGGACCGCTGGATGGAGCCCGGGACACTGAGGAATGCGACGCTCATGGCCGTGCTCGCCGCGTTATTCGCAATCGTTGCGATAGGGTGCGCCCGCACGGCGGACGCGGCCCCCATCGTGGTGGACCAGGACTGGTACATCGACAACTCCACCTCCGTATCGAGCGCCACGTACGACATGCACGCCAACCTTGTCATCAACACGACGGGCCAGCTGTCGGCCTCCGACACCACGTTCAACTTCTTCTCCACCACCGATGGCCAGTACGGGGTCCTCATCAAGGCGCAGGGCCGGTTGGTCATCGACAGGTGCTCCCTGCAGGCCGGCGACGTCAGCCCCGGGGTCAGGGCCAAGGCCTGGACGTTCTGGGCCAGGGACACGAGCTACCTCGTGGTCAAGAAGTGCACCTTCCGCGACTGCGGCGTGTATGGGGACGCCCAGAAGTGGCGGCAGGGAGTCTCCGTCGAGACCTCCACCGCGGGCATCCGGGACTCCAACTTCCTGGAGAACAGCATAGGGCTCCAGGTCCTGTCGGGCGCGGCGCCGAACATCAGCGGCAACTTCTTCACGAGGAACATCGAGGGCATCGAGGCCACCGGCCCCACCTTCTACCTCGAGGACCCCAACCAGTTCACGGAGAACAACTTCGGCGTCGTCATCGTCGGCTGCTACGATGCCAGGGTAGTCGGGTGCACCTTCGTCGAGAACACCATCGCCACCGTCAGGACGGTGGACTCGACCGTGCTGGTCACCAAGGCTGACATGGGCGGGACCAGGAACGGCGTCGTGGCCGACTTCAAGTCCGTGCTCACCGTGAGCAACTCCTCCGTGGGGACCTTCGCGTCGGTGGCCAGGTCGCAGTACCAGTCGACCGTCGTGCTGCTCGACTGCACACTGTTCGCCCAGTGGCAGTTCAAGCTCACTGCCGATTCGACGAGCAGCATCCTCGTGCGGGAGAGCTGCACGTTCAGGGTCGTCTACAAGGGCAACATCCCCATCGAGTCCGCCCTGGTCAAGGTGATGGACGTCGACGGCATCGAGTTGACGAGGAAGGCGACCAACGAGAGCGGGCTGACGCCGATCGTGCAGCTCGAGGTGTTCAGGCTCATCGGCAACGCGGGCTCCGGCGATTCGCGGGCCCCCTTCAGCATCGAGGCCACGCACGGCATCTACGAGCGCAAGACCGTGAGCGGGTTCGACCCCGGGCCCAACACGCTCTACACCATCACCTTCGTCGACGACCTCCCGCCTGGCCTCACCGTCACCTCCCCCCTCGACAGGGCCAAGTACAACACCACCGACGTGCTGCTCAAGGGCACGGCCTCGGACACGGGGTCCGGGCTGGGGCGGCTCTTCTACAGGGTGGACGATGGGCCCGAGGTGCCTCTCCCCGTCTCCGCGAGCTGGGAGGCGAGGGTCGTCCTGCCGGAGGGCCAGCTCTTCCTGAGCTTCACCGCCGAGGACCGCCTGGGCAACATGGCGAACGTGACCCGCAGGATCACCGTGGACGTCACGCCGCCGACCATCTACAATGTCACGCCAAGGAACGGCAGCCGCACGCGCGCCTTCCAGCTGCTCGTCTCGGGGTACACCGAGCCGAACGCGAGGGTGTACGCCCAGGACACGGAGCTCACGGTGGCGGCGAACGGCTCCTTCGCGGGGAACGTGAACCTCGGCGACGAGGAGGGCCAGCAGGTCATCGCGCTGCGGCTCGTGGACTCGGTCGGCAACGAGGGCACCTACGACCTCGTCCTCATCGTCGACAGGGAGCCCCCGCCCCTGACGGTCGAGACCAACCCCGACTACCGCGACTACCCCATCCTCAACCGCAGCGACATCGTCTTCTTCGGGACGTCCGAGCCGGGGGCGCGCATCGAGGTCCGCAGGGACAGCACGCTCGTCGGCTCGGGCCTCGTGAACTCCTCGGGCAACTGGAGGATGACGGTGTGGCTGGTCGTCGGCGAGAATCCCCTGGTCGTGGACGCGTTCGACGAGGCGGGCAACCGCGAGGACTTCGAGATCATCTCCTTCCTGTACGACGTCACGGCCCCGGAGATCACCGTCGTCAGCCCCCAGTCGGGGTTCACGACGAGGTCCGAGGAGACGACGCTCAAGCTGCGCACCGAGCCGGACGCCTACATATGGGTCCGGATCAACGGCCGCGACATGACGGGTTTCACGATGCCACTGCACGGGGAGTACGAGCCCAAGGTCCCGCTGTCGGTGGGCAACAACACCGTGGTCGTGCTCTCGCGAGACCCCGCCGGCAACGAGAACTCGACGACGCTCATCATCGTGCGCGAGGCCGAGCCCAAGGACCACGTCGGGCCCGGCGGGCTCGACATGCGCGTCCTGGCCATCGTGGTCGCGGTCGCGCTCGTCGTGGTCCTAATCGTGGCGTTCCTCCTCTGGAAGCGCTCGCGGAAGGGGCGCCAGGCCTGAGCCGCTCCGCGCGGCCCGCGCGGCGCAGCGCCCCCTCGGGGCATACGACGGCGGCCAAGGGCCGCCTCCGGCACCTCCGGTCCGGCATCACTCCTGGCCTGAAAAAGGCTTAAATACGCACCGGCCCATACCAGGGCCGGATGGGGATGCGCTCGACCCTAGCCGAGGCATCGCGGAGTAGCCACGCGACCGCGCCGGATGGGGGCTCGTTTCCCTTCTTGCCGAGGAGGCGACAACGGTGAAGACCATAATCGAGGATGCGCTGAAGAAGTACGACATGCAGGGAGGGCCGACGCCCTCGACGGGACAGGCCCCCGTCTCGGGGGACGACGCCGAGCTCGAGAAGATTCTCGAGAGCCTCACGCTGACGATCAAGGTCGTCGGCTGCGGCGGCGGCGGGAGCAACACCATCACCAGGTTGATGGAGTCCGGCATCCGCGGTGCCGAGCTGGTCGCGTGCAACACCGACGCGGTCCACCTCAAGCACGTGCACGCCAACCGCAAGATACTCCTCGGCCTCAAGACGACCCGCGGCCTTGGCGCCGGCGGCGACCCCAAGATGGGTCGCAGGGCGGCCGACGAGGCCAAGGACAACATCGAGGAGGTGGTCAAGAACGCGGACATCGTGTTCGTGACCTGCGGCCTGGGCGGCGGCACCGGCACGGGCACGGCGCCCCTCGTGGCCGAGATGGCCAAGGCGCACAACGCGCTCGTCGTCGTGTTCGCCACCAAGCCCTTCAAGGCCGAGGGCAACAGCAGGCTCGACAACGCCATGTGGGGCCTCAACAGGCTCGTGAGCGTCGCCGACACCGTCGTCACCATCCCAAACGACAGGCTGCTCGAGCTCTCGCCCAAGCTCCCCCTCGACGCTGCGTTCCACGTCATCGACGAGCTCCTGATGAACTCCATCAAGGGCATCATCGAGATGGTCACGAAGCCCGCATTGGTCAACATCGACTACAACGACCTGCGCACGATCATGTCCGGCATGGGCATGGCCATGGTCGGCATCGGCCAGTCCGACGAGCGCGAGGGCCGCGCGAGGCTCGCGGTGCAGCGCGCCCTCGAGTCCCCGCTGCTCGCATACGACGTCTCCAAGGCCCACGGCGCCCTGGTGAAGGTCACGGGCGGCCCGGACATGACGCTGTCGGAGGCCAACACCGTGGTCGACCAGATCCAGAACAAGATCAACCCCGGCGCGAAGATCATCTGGGGCGCGGCGGTCGAGCCCGAGCAGGAGGGACACCTCACCGTGATGATCGTCATCACGGGCGTGGAGTCGCCTGACATCACGGGCAAGGCCGCCTTCGCCAAGGGCGCCCCCGTCGCGAAGGGCGCATCCGGCGGCAAGGGGCCAGGGGAGCTCGACTCGGTGCGCTGACGACGGCATCATGGCCTGGAGTCGCATCACACATCAGCATGCGCCATGGACCTGCACCTGCCTGAATCGACCTCCGCGAACGAGCATCGGACAGGGCCATCGCCCCCCGAGAGGGGGGAGGCCAGGGGGGGCCGGGGCGAAAGCTTCATGACCCCATGGCACCCTTAGCAGGGCCACGGGAGTGCGAACATGGACGACGACATCGAGATACACATGTACGAGGACGTTGACCTCTCGAACGCGATGCTCATCGAGAGCTTCCCCACGGTCGGCCTCGTGAGCACCATCGTCGCATCCTACATCGTCGACGCGTTGAAGCTCCGGAGGGTCGGCGCGATCATGTCCAAGCACTTCCCGCCCGCGGCCGTGGTCGTGGCCGGGCAGCCATCCCCGCCCATGCGGATCTACGCCGGGCCCAAGGTGTGCGGCCCCAACAACGAATGCGACCAGGTCGTCGTCCTCACCTCGGAGTTCACCGTGCCCGACGAGATGCAGCTCCCGCTCGCACGCCACATCCTGGACTGGGCCGCGGAGCGCAAGATGAAGCTCATCGTGTCGGTGGAGGGCACCGGCGTCTCGGACGAGGAGAAGCCCGACGATGAGCCCGAGCTGTTCTACGCCTGCTCGACGGATGCGTCGTGCAAGTACGTCGAGAGGTTCAAGGCCCAGCCGATGAAGATGGGCATCGTCTCTGGCATCTCCGGCGTCATCCTCTACCTCGGACAGATCAGGGGGATCGACGCGATATGCCTGCTCGCCCCCGCGCACATGCAGTTCCCCGACGCCCGCGCGGCCGCGAGGCTCATCAAGCTCATCGACGACATGCTCCCCATGGTCGAGATCGACACCAAGCCCCTCCTCGAGGAGGCGTCGAAGATCGAGAAGAACATCCAAGGGGCCCTCGAGATGATGCGCAAGGGCCTCGAGTCCCGCAAGAGGGTGGGGGAGCTCCCGCAGACGGGCATGTACGGCTGAAGCGCCCCGTCAGCGCCACAACGGCGGGACGGGGCCGTACGGCCATCGGGACGGGCCTCAGCGCGGCCGGCGCACGCGCAGGAGGGGCCCCAGCGCGTCCTCGAGGGCCCACCAGGCGAGCTCCTCCTTGGTGATGCCCGCCTCACTGGTGAGGCGCCCCAACGCCT
>Ga0316628_100001903_pt1 | contig 15089 bp, 8 predicted proteins | sample OWC_Aug_M2_C1_D5_FD_207648 | JGI IMG/M metagenome (GOLD analysis project Ga0316628, IMG submission 207648) | Wetland soil microbial communities from Old Woman Creek delta, Ohio, United States - OWC_Aug_M2_C1_D5_C | ecosystem: Environmental > Terrestrial > Soil > Wetlands | place: USA: Ohio... | reverse complement strand
TACGACTATCCGGTGCGCCTGCGCGCCGGCCTGGCGGGGCGGTTGCGCGGCGGCTCGGGCGTCGGGTTCCATCTCGCGGTCGGCGCCGACTTCTAGCAGGCGGCCCGGGACTGCGGCGAGGGGCCTGAGGGTTCTGAGGAACGAGGAGCGCCGGTGCAGGTGTGCGGCAGCGGTCTACTTCACGACGTCCACAACAGTCGCAGCGGGGCACTCATGCAGGCACGCGGGGTCTCTGGGCGGTCCCTTTCCCGCTCGTTCGCGGTGGCCGCGGCGCTGGCGGCGCTGGCCGCGGGACGTGGTGGCGCCCAAGCGCCGGGGGAGCGGGCGCGGCTCGACACTCTGCGCGACTCCCTGGTCGGAATCTCCGACTCGATCCCGCTGCTCGCCCGGGAGCAGGCGATCATCGCCCTCGCGCGGCAGAACCGCGAAGAGCCGATGATCCATCTGGAGCTCGGGCTGATTGCGTTCCGGCTCGGCGAGATCACTGGCGCAGACAGGCACTTCAACGACGGCGCGGGCGAGTTCGAGTGGGCTTCGGAGCTGCGGCCCAACTGGCCGTTCGCGTGGTACTGGCTGGGCCAGTCGGAGCTGGCCCTGGGCGAGTCGAGCATCATCCCTCTGGAGAACATCCGGCAGCTCCTCGGGACCGACCACCTCTCCAGGGCGGTGCGTGCGTTCGCTCACGCCGCGCAGGCCGACCCTTCGTTCGGTCGCGCTCTCGTCGACCTGGGAGTGACGGCGCTCCGCCAGCGCATCTCCCCGCGGCTGCGGGTGGCGCAGGGCGCGCTGCGGCTCTCCGCCAACACGCCGGCAGCAGAGCAGCCGGCCGTGTTGCTTGTGCGCGGGCGCGTCGAGCGGGAGTTGGGCGCGAACGACTCCGCGCTGGCCGCGTTCCGCGCCTACGTCTCGCTCGGCGGCGACGCCGCCTTGGGCACGATCGAGATCGCGCGCAGCCTGTGTGCCCTGGGCGAGGCCGACTCGGGCGTGGTCGCCTACTTCGCTGCGGCAAGGATGACCGTGAGCGACACCGCCAGGGTGGAGTTCAGGCGGGATCTGAGATGGATAGCCACACCCGAGGACCTGCGCGCTCTCGATGCGCTGGCCCCCGACTCCCTGGAGCCGTGGCTCAGGCGCTTCTGGGGCCGGCGGGACGTGGCCGACGCGCGCCGGCCCGGTGAGCGGCTCATCGAGCAGTTCCGGCGCTACACGTACGCGAGGGAGCACTTCCGGCTCGTCTCGCGCCACCGGCACTACGACATCGCGGAAGTGTACCGCGACACCACGCAGAACGAGTTCGACGACCGCGGCATCATCTACCTCCGGCACGGCGAGCCCGACGCGCGGGCGCGCTACTCAGACGAGAATGGGGTCGTGCAGCCGAACGAGACCTGGGCGTACCGCAGACCCTCGCCTCCCGGCGACCTCGTGTTCCACTTCGTGGCTCGCGGCGACGTGCAGGACTTCAAGTTGGTCGAGAGCCTGCTCGACGCGTACGACTTCAGCGTGTCCGGCACCCTGGCCGGCGCGGGCGGCATCCCGGTGGACATGTTCGCCGGGCTGCTGATGTCGCGGGTTAACATCTCGCCGATGTACGAACGACTGGCCCGCGGCGGTTCGGCCGGACGCTCGTCGCTGCTGGCGCAGGAGCGCCACGCTGGTCAGGAGGCCGTGCGGCGGGGAACCACCAGCGACTCCTACGCGCTCCGCTTTGAGCGTGACCTCCGGCCGCGCGTGACGTCCTTCACCGTGGCCGGCCCCGGTGGGCTGAGCGAGCTGCACGTCGTCTTCGCCATTGCGGCGTCGGCGCTCGAGCCCTTCGCGGCCAGCACCGGCGGCACCGCCTACCCTCTGCGGCTGCGCGTGACGGTGTTCGACAGCGCCCAGCGCACGATCGGCAGCGTGGACACGCTGCGGGTGTTCCATAGCGGCGCGCCGCTCGCGTCCGGGTCGTTCCTGACGGAGCAGCTGGTGGTGGCGGTCCCACCCGGTACCTACCAGTTCCACTTCGTCGTCGAGGAGGCGAACGCGGAGCGCGGCGGCCTGGTCGCGAGCGAGGCGGTGCACGCGCCGACCGGGGACGGCGGCTTCGACGCGAGCGACATCGTCCTCGGGCAGGAGGGCAGCGGCCTCGTCTGGAGGCGGCCGGAGGGCGAGGTGCCGCTCAGCCCGCTGATGCGGTTCCCGCGCGACGGGACTGTGACGCTGTACTACGAGATCTACGGGCTTCCGGCCAACTCCGCCGTGCCGACGCAAGTGGCGGTCGCGCCGCGCGGGGGCCGCTCGTTCCTGGGCTCGCTGTTCGGGCGGCGCAACGGTGTGGGGCTGCAGTACGTCACCCAGACCGACGCGCCAGGGAGGACACGGGTGAGCCAGCGGATCGATCTCGCCGGTCTGCGTCCCGGTCGCTACGACATCGAGCTCGAGCTGCGGCATCCCGGCTCCGGGGTTCGCATCGTGCGCAGGCAGAGCTTCGAGATTGCGGGCCAGCGCGCGCCTTGACACCCCCTCGTCCTGGGGCCTAAGTTCGGGAGTCCTCTAGCGTTAGCCGAGGCTTGGCTTCCCATGTTCTGCTCGCGTTGCGGCACCGAGGTCCAGGTTTCCAGCCGGTTCTGTCCGACTTGCGGACTGGACCTCACGACCATCACTCAAGGCGCGACCGCCGCTCAGCCGGCTGCCCAGGCGGGGCAACCGAACGAAGCGGAGATGGTCCGCGACGCGCTCAAGGACGAGTACGAGATCGAGAAGGAACTGGGGCGCGGCGGGATGGCGGTCGTGTTCAAGGCGCGCGACAAGTCGCTGGAGCGCGAGGTCGCCATCAAGGTGCTGCCGTTCTCGCTCTCGTTCGACGCCGAGTTCGTGGAGCGATTCCAGCGGGAGGCCAGGACCGCGGGCAAGCTGGAGCACCCGAACATCATCCCGATCTACCGGGTCGGGAAGTCGGGCCGCGTGATCTACTTCGTCATGAAGTTCATCCGCGGGAAGTCCCTCTCCTCGGTGGTGGAGGCGCGCGGCGCCCTCCCCGTGCCGGAGCTGAAGCGCGTGCTCATCGAGTGCGCCCGCGCCCTCGGCTTTGCCCACAAGCACGGCATCGTGCACCGCGACATCAAGCCCGACAACATCATGTTCGACGAGCTGGGTCAGGCGATCGTGACCGACTTCGGGATCGCCAAGGCCCAGTCGGGTGCGCGCCTGACCGGCACGGGGATGTCCATCGGCACGCCGCACTACATGAGCCCTGAGCAGGCGCGGGCGCAGAACCTCGACGGGCGCAGCGACATCTACTCCCTCGGTGTCGTCGCGTACCAGTGCCTCACGGGGCACGTGCCCTTCGACGGCGAGGACAGCTTCTCCATCGGCTACAAGCACATCATGGAGGAGCTGCCCATCCCGCCGCTGGAGCAGGCGGACCAGCGGGACCTGTTCTCGGTCATCCAGAAGATGATGGCCAAGAAGACGGACGACCGGTACCAGACGGCCGAGGAGCTCGTCCAGGCCCTCGATACGCTGGGCGGCTCCGCCGCGCGCGTGTCGCTGACGGATCTGGCGACTATGCCCACTCGCGCGATCGAGCCGATGAAGCCGCCGCCGCCCGCCATCTCCCAGGCCGCGACGACTCCGCTGCCGCGCGCGTCGGCGTCGATGATGAAGGCTCCGGAGGCTGCGGCCGCGAGCCCCGCCGGCGCTCCGCGCGCTCCCGCCGAGAAGGCGAAGCCCGGCGTGAAGCCGGCGGCGCCACCGGCCGAGAGGCCGGGAGTGAAGCCGGCCGCCAAGCCTCCGGCCAAGAAGAAGAGCATGGTCCCGTTCATGGCGGTGGCGGCCGTGGCGGTGGTCGCGGTCGGCCTCGGCTCCTACGTCATGTTCTTCCGCGGCACCGGGACGCAGGTGGCGGCGCTGCCTCCGGTCGACTCGTCCAAGCTGCAGGCTCCTCCCGTCGATACCGGCGCGGCCCGGGCCGAGAGCGCCGCCGCGCGAGCGACCGCTCCGGCGCCGGGCGCGCGGACCCCCGCGCCGGCCGGCTCCACGTCCGTCAGGACCACGCCCGTGAGGCCCGCCACGACGCCGCCGACCGGGCCCACGGGGACGCTCAGCCTGGTGGGCGTGCCGCAGGGAGCTCGAATAACGGTGGACGGACGTCCGGCGTCGCTCCGCGAGAAGCTGGCGCCCGGTCGCCGCCGGCTTCGCGTCGAGGCGGCGGGCTTCCAGCGGTACGAGTTGCTGGTGGACATCGCGCCCAACCAGACCACGTCGCACACTGTCGCGATGCTGCCGGTACGGGTGGCCGCTCAGCCCACGCCGGCCGCGACCCCCGGCGCGGCCGCGCCCCAGGCGCAGCCGTCTGCGACCACTCCGGACGCAAGGTGCTCGACGCCGGCGTTCGGGCTGCTGAACGAGAGGTACGCGTGCTACGACGTGCGGCCCAGCCCCCGCACTCCGCCGGCGACTCCGCAGCCCGAGGAGTGCGCTGGAGCCGCTTCGCCGGCCACCGTCTTGGTCAGGATCGCTGCCAGCGGCGAGGTGGAGAGTGCTTCGGCCAGCACCAACTCCAGCTGCGCCGCGTTCACCGTGAGGGCCGTCGCGTTCGCCGGCGACTTGGCGTTCTCGCCGGCCACGAAGGGGGGCCAGCCGGTCGCGGCGTGGTGGCGCCAGCTGGTCCGCGCGTTGCCTCGGTGAACCTCCACCCGTCCGCGTTCATCGCCCCCACCGCGGAGGTGATGGGGGACGTGACGATCGGCGCGGACGCGAGCGTCTGGTACGGTGCCGTGATCCGGGGCGACATCGCCCCCGTCGTGGTCGGCCCGCGCTCCAGCATCCAGGATCTCTCGGTGATCCACGTGAATGAAGGCATGGGCTGCACCGTGGGTGCCGACGTCACGGTAGGCCACCGCTGCGTGCTGCACGCCTGCACTGTGGAGGACGGCTGTCTCATCGGGATGGGGAGCGTGCTTCTCGACAACGTGGTTGTGGGAGCGGGGTCGGTGGTCGGGGCCGGCTCCCTCGTCACCGAGGGGAGACACATCCCGCCCGGGTCGCTCGTGATGGGTGCGCCGGCGAAGGTCATCCGCCCGCTGGACGACGATCTGAAGGCCAGGGTAAGGCAGGGCGCGCAGTACTACGTCGGCTTGGCGCGCCGCCACCGCGACGGGGAGTTTCCGCCGCGCCGCCCCTAGGCGGGGGGGGGGGGGCGGACTCTTCCGCTTTGGCAGGTTTGTGATGTGCAAAGCGGGGAGTCGAGGCAGCTACTGGCCTTTCTTGGGGTGTTGCCTGCGCTGCCAGACCGCTTAACTTCGGCCTCTGTTGTTCTTATCGGTAGCACATACCTTCCAGCCACCGTAGTGGTACCCCTCGCGGGGCACCGTCCTGGGACCGGGCGTTTTCGTGGTTGATGGGAGAGGGAACGGAGATGGCGTTCAACGACTCGGTCCGGAGGAAGGCGCTGCAGTTCAGCGCCAACGCGGTCACGGTGCTGCAGCGGCGCTACCTCGTCAAGGACGACAGCGGTCGCCCTGCCGAGGAGCCGGCGGACCTGTTCTGGCGCGTCGCGCGCACCATTGCGGCGCCTGACCTGGCGTACGGTGCCTCCGAGGGCGCTGTCGAGGCGCTGGCGGAGGAGTTCTTCCGCCTGATGGCGGAGCGGAAGTGGATGCCCAACAGCCCGACGCTGATGAACGCCGGGCGGCCGCTGGGCCAGCTTTCCGCCTGCTTCGTGCTGCCCGTGGCCGACGCCCTCTCGAACGGGCGGAGCGGCATCTACGACACGCTGCGGGCCATGGCGCTCGTGCACCAGTCCGGCGGCGGAACGGGCTTCGCGTTCAGCCGTCTCCGGCCCAAGAACGACGTCGTGCGCTCCACCATGGGAGTGGCGTCGGGTCCCGTGTCGTTCATGCGGCTGTACGACGCCTCGACCGACGTCGTGAAGCAGGGCGGCACGCGGCGCGGGGCCAACATGGGCATCCTGCGGGTGGACCACCCGGACATCCTCGAGTTCATATCCTGCAAGGACGACGTCACCCAGATCACGAACTTCAACATCTCGGTGGCGGTCACCGACGCGTTCATGAAGGCGGTTCGCGAGGGGAAGCAGTACGACCTGGTGCACCCGCGAACCAAGAAGGTGGTGGGGCAGCTGGACGCCCGCGACGTGTTCGCGAGGATCGTGCACGGCGCCTGGAAGACCGGAGAGCCGGGAGTGTTCTTCGTCGACCGGGCCAACGACTTCAACCCGGTGCCTCACCTCGGCTCCTACGAGGCGACGAACCCGTGCGGCGAGCAGCCGCTGCTGCCCTACGACGTCTGCAACCTCGGGTCGATCAACCTCGGCATGTTCGTCAGAGACGGTGAGGTCGATTGGGAGGACCTGCGGCGCACCGCGCACCTGTGCACGCACTTCCTCGACAACGTGATCGACGCCAACAAGTACCCGATGGCCGAGATCGACGATCTCGCGAAGCGCATCCGGCGGGTCGGGCTGGGTGTGATGGGTTGGGCAGACATGCTGGTCAGGCTCGGCGTGCCCTACGACTCGACCGAGGCGGTCGAGTTCGGGCGGGAAGTGATGCGGTTCGTCGACGAGGAGGCCAAGGTAGCATCGGAGCGCCTGGCGGAGGTGCGCGGGGTCTTTCCGGAGTGGGAGCAGAGCATCTGGGGACCGGACTCCACCTGCGCGCGCAACTCCGGCGGCGAGCGCATCCGGCCGATGCGGCGGCTCAGGAACTGCAACCTCACGACGGTGGCCCCCACCGGCACCATCTCGATCATCGCCGGCAGCTCCAGCGGCATCGAGCCGCTGTTCGCGGTGGCGTTCCTGCGCAATCAGGCCGGCTCGCTCATGCCGGACGTCAACGGGGATTTCGTCCGCTACGCCAGGGAGGGAGGCTGGTACTCGGACGAGCTGATACAGCGCGTCGCCGAGGAAGGGCACATCCACCACCCGCAGGTTCCGGAGCTGCTGCAGCGGGTATTCGTCACCGCGCACGATGTCTCGCCCGAATGGCACATCCGAATGCAGGCGGCCTTCCAGGAGCACACCGACTCGGCGATCAGCAAGACCTGCAACTTCCCGGAGTCGTCGCGGGAAGAGGACGTGCACCGGATCTACGAGCTGGCGTACGAGCTGAGCTGCAAGGGGGTGACGGTCTACCGCGACGGCAGCAGGGAAGGGCAGGTGCTCTCGACCGGCAAGACGGCCAAGGACGTGGCGCAGAAGGGCGCGACCGCGCCGGCGCGGGCGCCGCTCCCGATGGACGGCGGGGAGCCGTACGCCGCCGACGGGGAGCTGGCGGATGCGCGGGGCCAGGTCGCGGAGCTGGAGTCTGAGCTGGAGCGGGTGCGGCGGCAGCTGCACGACGCCGAGGCGGAGAACGCCCAGCGGAGGGCGAAGCGCTCCCGGCCCGACCTGCTGAGGGGCATGACTCGGCGCATCGAGACTCCGCTCGGCACCGCCTACGTGACCATCACCGAGGACGAGCGCGGCCAGCCCTTCGAGGTGTTCATCTCTCTGGGCAAGGCCGGCGCGCCGCTCATGGCGGATGTGGAGGCGATCGGACGGCTGATCAGCCTGGCCTTGCGGTCCGGCGTGCCGATGGCCGAGATCCACCGGCAGCTGCGCGGCATTTCGAGCGATCGGGTGATCGGGCTCGGGCCGAACAAGGTGATGAGCGTGCCGGACGCGATCGGCATCGCCATCGAGAAGTGGATGCAGGAGAAGAACGAGGGCGTCCAGCAGGATCTGCTCGCGCCGCAGGACTCGGCGGCCGCGCTGCCGCCCCGTTCGCTGGCGACGAAGCCGTCCTCGCCCGGCACCGGCCCAGCGCAGCCGGAGCACAGGGTTCAGCGCGTGGAGCAGGTCTTCGTCGGCGCCTGCCCGGACTGCGGCTCGCAGCTCGAGTTCGCGGAGGGCTGCATGAAGTGCCACGTGTGCGGGTACTCGGAATGCGGATAAGGCGGGTGCCGGGCGCCGGGTGCGATGTGCCGCGGTAGGAGGATCGGCCCCTGCGGATGCGGGGGCCGGTCCTCTTTCGGGCTGTGGGTGCCGAGTCAAGAGCACCGTGGGAGAGGGGAGAATGCCGTTTGGCCGGAGGATGACTGATGGGAACCATCCGGGATTTGGATGACTTGTCGGCACTGTCCGAAGACGAACTCCGCCTGAACGTCCTGATTCCGCTTCTTGTTGCCACTGAGGGGCTTTGCGGGATCACCGACGTGCACGGAAGGAATGAGAAGGGTCTGGACCTCGTCTTCTTCGAGGACGGGAGCATTGAGCGGTTGTGTTATGGCTTGCAGCTCAAGGCATGCGATGTGCGGGGCGGCGGGACCCAGTCAGGCACTGTGAAGGAGATCGTCGATCAACTGCAGATTGCACGAGATCTGAGCCATCCGGTCCTGCTCCCGGAAGTGGGCCGAGTACAGATAGACCGCTTCATCGTCGCCACCAGCGGCAAGATCAGCGACACGGCCCGGGAGGAGATTGCCTCCCGCATGGGCAAGCTGACAGTCACATTCTGGGACGGCGCCGAGATCCTGCGCCGCGTGCGGCAGCGGGTACCTGAGATTCTGGCCGCTGGCGACGGCATCAGCGTCGCATACCTGAAGCAGCTACTCGCGAGGTTCGACACACTGGGTGCCCTCGATGGTGTCCCTGGGGTTGCCCAGCGCACACTCACATCGGTGTATGAGGAACCGTCCTTGGCCAGGCGGTTCGATCCGGGCCTCGCTGGCCGCGAAGGGACAAGACGACCACCACGCACACGGTTCCCAGCACTGGAGCTGGCAGATCTGGGCGTCAATTCAGTTGTTATCGCGGAGCAGGACGGCGGGAAGAGCGCTCTCCTGAGAATGATCGCGATGAGGCGCGCCCGTGAGATCCTCGAGGGCCGTGCTCCGGAAGGTCGTGGTCAACTCCCCATCCTGCTTCACGCCAAGCGGATTCTCGATGCTGGTCTTGCCGTAGCGGGTGCCCTCCAAGAGGAGCTTCGTCGATTCGGGGCTGGACAGCTTTCAGCGAAGCTGGAGAAGGACCTTGCCGCCGGCACCTATGTCGTGCTTGTGGACGGCTTCAGTGAGCTGCTCAAGGAGGAAGAGAAGGAAGACTGCGCTCACGCGGTGAGTGAGTTCGTAGCCACCTTCCCAGAGTCCAAGGTAGTCGTGACTGCGCGTCCGGTGGATTTTCTGACGCCGCAGTACTTCCAGGATTTCACTCATTTCGTGATCGAGGAGTTCAATCAGAGTCAGGTTGCTTCGCTCTTGAGCCGTTGGACGAGAGACACGCCGGCGTTGGCAGACGTTGCACGGAAGATTGTCAGACGTGTCCGGGAAGCACTACAACTTCCCGGGTGCCCGATTTCCGCGACAATCGGTGTCATGGTGTACGAGACACAAGGACGTTACATCACGAACATCGCTGAGGCTGTGGACCGATACATGGTCATACGACTCGGGCGATATGCGTATGAACTGGGAATCAGCCAACAGGTCGACTACACTCGCAAGCAGCACCTCTTGTCGAGCGTGGCGTATCGGATGGTGGATGAAGAGCTGGATTCGCTTCCGATCGCCGAAGTGGTTGAGGCGTTCGATGCGGGCTTTGAGCGTCTTGGCGAGGAACGGCGTGGTGAAGTCGTGCTGCAGGAGCTCGTCGACGGCGGTGTGCTGTGCAACGATGCTGGACGCATCGTGTTCTATCGAAGTGCATTCCGCGACTTCTTCGCGGCGCATGCTCTCAATCAGATGCGACAGAGGGACGGGACGTTTGGAGAGCGTTTTGTCGAACGGAAATGGGGGCTCGTACTTGTATTCGCCGCGGGCCTACATCCCGAGAATTCGGCTCTCCTGGCCGGCCTCACCGAACGAGTGGAGCGTCTCAAGAAAGACGCAATAGGGCCACTTACCCAAGACTACTTCTATGCGGCCTTCCTCCTTGGCAGGATTCTCTCCAACAGCGAACTAACAGACAAGACAGAGCGACTGAGAGTGCTGCGAGCATGTCTCGCAGCTTCAGTGGACTCGGTCCCCGAGTTTGCAGCCGCAGCAAGACAGCAGTTCGGGGCCATTGGAGATGTTGCGGCGCTGATCGGGGTGGAGTTCGCGTTCTTTGCGACTGTGGGCGTGCCGTGGCTTGAGAACCAGTTTCGAGCTCTGCTTCAAGACCCCGATCTCGCTGACGAAGCGCGCTACCTGGTCGGTAGCGTCTACGCCAATCTCGGGTGCGCCAAGTGCTTCGAGTTTCTTGATGAGGCATTGGCCAAGACGGAGTCTGCTCGCGTGATGCTTGCGCTCGAGGCGTTGTTGTTTCAGATCGGGGCGGAACGAAGGCTCAGCCCCAGCGAGAAGAAGGCCTACCACAGGCTCTTGCAGCGAGTCCACCGTCGGCTGGCCAAACCGGGAAGGCGGGCCGAGGTCAAGCGGCTCCTGAGGGTGAAGTCGAAGCTCCTGGAGCTAGAGGTCAAGCGTATGAAGCGACTTGAGGGAGCGAGGTGATCCGCAGGCGACTCGCCTGGCCCGGCCGCTCGGCGCACAGTGCGTCTGTGGACGGGGTGCCAACACGTGCGCGGTCCTAGCCTGGAAACCACCCTCGAGCACGGATGTCTGCAGACGGGTCATGGGAGCCCGCCGGTCCTGCCTTGGGATGAAAGCCGGTCCTCGTCGCCACCGGGAGACGTTGCTGAGGCCGGGCAGCTCGGGTCGCGCCATTCGCCTTCGATCAGCACTTCTATGGCGAGGTTGTGCTGCTTGCGGAGAACGACATCGTGTCGGTGCCTTCGCGCCAGATCTCGGAAGTGGAACTCGTCGCGTTCAGGAGGCTTTTGTTGTCCCAGGAGTAGGCGGCGTGTCGGGGGCAACAGAGCGTGAACAACAGGAGGTCAGCTCGTGTCCCGGAATAGCCTGGTCTCAGTTCTGGCAGTCCTCGCCGCCTGCAGCCCCGCGGCCACGCCGCCGCTCACCGATCAGCAGCGCGCCGCCATCACCGACAGCGTCCGCCAAATGGCGGCCGGTCTCGCCGCGGAGGTGAGCGCGCACGGGTACCGTGGCTTCCCGGCGGCCATGGACAGCGCGCCCGGCTACGTCTGGGCGTACAACGGCTTCCTGCCCTTCACGTCCTACGACTCGATGGCGGCATGGGCGCGCTCGGGACCGGAGCCGAGCCGGCCCGAGGTGTTCGCCTGGGACAGCGTCCGGGTCGAGGCGCTGGCCCCCGGCATCGCGCACTTCGCGGCGGGCTACAGCGAGACCGTGACCGACAGCGCCGAGAGGTCGACCACGGAGCGCGGCGTCATCACGGGAGTGCTGGTCCATCGCCCGGACGGCTGGAAGTTCGCGAACGCGCACACCTCCACGCTGCCCCCGCCGGCCCCGCCGGCGCCCGCGCGGCGCGCGGTGAGGTGAGAGCGGGGGCCCAGCCACGGGCCCGCGCGCCCCTCGGGAGGCGGGACGAGGCAGGACTCCCGGCCGCATCGACAATCCACGCGGAGCCGTGGCGTGAGCGTGGTTGGAGGGCCACGGGCCTCCGGGTGCGGCACGCGCCAGCCCTGGAGAATAGCATGAGCAGAATCGCAGTCGCCGTTGCAGCCAGCGCACTCGTCGCCGCCGACGGCGGCGTCAGGGCGCCCTCCTTCGACTCCGCGGCATCCCGCTACCGGGGCCGTACCCCGCCCGCCGGGGCGAGCCTCACGTGGGATTCGCTCCGCATCGAGGCGCTCGCCCCGCCGGGCCCGGCGCACTTCACCGGCGCCTTCAGGGAGTCGTTCACGCCGCCGTCCGGGCCGGCGTACGGAAAGCGGGGCGTGATGGTCGTCCACCGGCCCGCCGGCTGGAGGTTCGCGGCCCTGCACAGCTCCGTGGCGCCGCAGCAGGCCGGCCGCTAGGCCCCGTGAGGCTCCGCACGTTCTCCCACGTCGTCGGCTTCGACGACGCTCCCTTCGAGCGCGAGCACCGCGGCGACGTGCCCGTCGTGGGCGCCGTGTACGCGGGGCTGCGCCTCGAGGGCGTGCTGGTGGGCCGCGTGCGGCGCGACGGCGCCAACGCCACGGACGTGCTCGCCAGGCTCGTCACCGGCTCCAAGTTCCGCCAGCTCCAGCTCATCCTGCTGCAGGGAATCGCCGTCGCCGGCTTCAACGTGGTCGACCTGGAGGCGCTGCAGCGGCGCACCGGCCTGCCGGTGCTGGCGGTGGCGCGCCGCGCGCCGCGGCTGGCGCGGGTGAGGAGCGCGCTTCTGGCCCGGGTTCGCGGCGGCGCCCGGAAGTGGGAACTGATCGCGAAGCTCGGGCCGATGGAGAAGGTGGGCGGCGTCCACATCCAGCGCGCGGGCATCGGCTTGGCCGAGGCGGAGCAGGTCGTTCGGAGGTTGGCCGTGAACGGCAGCTATCCCGAGCCCCTGCGCGCCGCGCACCTCATGGCCGGCGCGCTCGCGACGGGGCAGAGCAGGGGGCGGGTGTGACGGGAGCCGTCGGCCATCAGCCGTCAGCCGTCAGAGTGCGCACCTCAGACGGCTGACGGCCCTCTCCACTCACCGCTGACTCGGGCCGACCCGGTTATCCTCTTGGTGCGGCAGTCACTCCGAGCCCAGCGCCACGACCGGGTCCACGCGAGTCACTCTCCTGGCGGGCACGAGCGCGGCCAGGCCGCCCACGAGGGCGATGACCATGACAACGCCGCCGTAGACGAGGGGATCGACGGGCCGAACCCCGTGCAGCAGCGGTCGCAACGCGCCTGCGATCGGCGCGGCGAGCGCCAGCCCCGCCGCGACGCCGGTCGCCAGCAGCGCGAGGCTCCTGTGGAGCACGAGCCATACGAGGCCGGCTCGCCCCGCTCCGAGCGCCATCCGCACGCCCATCTCCTGCGTGCGGCTCGTGACCGAGAACGAGACCACTCCGTAGATGCCGACACAGGTGAGGAACAGCGCCGCGAAGCCGAACACCTCGAACATCCGGCTGATGGCCCGTGTGCCCCAGTCCCGAAGTCTGAAGACCTCCCGCATCGACATGACGTCGAGAAGCGGCAGGTTGGGATCCAGCGATCCGATGGCGACCCGGACGTCCCGGGTCAGCGCGGCCGGCGCCCTCGCCACTCGCAGCGCGAGGCTCAGCCGGGCGCCGGAAGTGAACTGGGCGAGCGGCACGTACAAGCCGGTCGGGTCGCGTCGCGAGTTGTCACGGCCCATCCGGAACATGTCGGGTACCACTCCCACGACGGTGAGCCACGGCGTGGCGGGAGACCACTCTCCCCCGCGCGGACGGCCCAAGCGGAACTGCCGGCCCAGCGCTTCGCCCTCGGGGAAGTGGCGTCGCACGAACGATTCGTTGACGATGGCCACGGGCAGGCTGCCCAGCCGGTCGCCGGCGCGGAACTCCCTGCCCAGCAGGGCTCTCGTGCGGAACGTCTCGAAGTAGTCCGGGCCGATCGCCGCCACCTGCGTGATGGGGTGGTCGGAATCCCGCGCGTACGAGCGCCCCACGACCTCCAGCTCGAATCGGTCTCCCATGACGTCGGGAAGCCGGTCTCCGACCGTAGCCGCGACCACTCCGGGCAGCGACGCCAACCGCGGCAGCAGCCGTTCGCGAAACGCCGCAGTGGCGGCCGAGTCCGGGTAGTCGAGTCTCGGCAGCACGAGGCGGGCGGTGACGATGCTCTCGGGCGCGAAGGGAAGGACCTCGTCGGTGAGCCGGAGGGCGCTCCGGAACACCAGGCCCGAGAACACGAGGAGCGCACAGGAGGCGGCCGTCTCGGCGACTATGAGGGACGAGCTGAACTTGCCTGACTTCAAGGCCGATCCCCCACGTCCCCCCGCGCTGAGTACGCCAGCCGGTCCGGTCTTGGCCGTCCGCAGAGCCGGGACGAGAGAGCAGCCGATGCCGGTCGCGAGGGCGGAGCACAGAGCGAAGGAGAACACCCGCCAGTCGAGGCCGAACGCTGCGAAGTCGAACACCTCGTTCGCGTCGGCACTCGCCAGCGACGTGAACCAGGCCAGGCCCGACAGCGCCAGGCCGAGCCCGAGCAGCGCCCCGGCCGCAGCCAGTATCGCGACCTCGGTCACCAGCTGCCGCGCCACGCGCCAGCGCGAGGCCCCCAGCGCCATCCGGACCGCGATCTCGTGTCGCCGCGACGACTCGCGAGACAGAAGCAGGTTGGCGACGTTGGCGCCGGCGACCAGCAATACGCCGAGAGCGGCCGCGAAGAGCGCGATGAAGAGAGGCGGGACGGAGTTGACGCCGTTGGCCGCCCTCCCCGCGGCGCCCCACGGCAGGGCGGTGAGAGGCGGCAACGGGTCGCTCCCGGCTCTCGGGCGATCGAGCCGCGACGCCAGGGTCGCCACGTGCGCCTGCGTCCGCGAGAGCGACACGCCGGCTCTCAGCCGGCCGATGACGCGGTAGCGCGGGCCGTCTGCCGCCGGCGCCGCGGAGCGGTCGATCCGCAGCGGCAGCCACAGGTCCGCCCCTCGGGGGAACCCGAAGCCCTCGGGCATCACGCCGACGATGGTCCGCACCGTGCCGTGAACCCGCAGCTCCCTGCCCAGCACGTCCGGAGATGTGCCGAACCGCTCACGCCACATGCGGTAGCCGATGACGACCACCGGATCCGCACCCTGTCTCTCGTCGTCGGCGCGGAACGTCCGCCCGAGAGCCGGCCGCACCCCAAGCTGCTCGAACACGCCGGCGCTGAAGGAGGCGGCCAATCCGCCCTCCGGCGCGCCACCGGGCTCGGCGACGTTCACCTCTCCACCGTGGGAGAACGCCGCGAGACCCTCGAAGACCTCCTGCTGCTCCCGGAGTTCCAGGAAATCCCGAGCGCTCACGCCGAAGTTGAACCGTCCCTCGCCGGAGGGGTCCCAGCTTCCGAGCGCCAGGATCCGTTCGGGACTCTCGAAAGGCGGCTCACTCCACAGGAGACTCTCAACCAGTCCGAAGACGAACGCGGGCGGCCCGACGCCGAGTCCGAAGGTGAGGATCACGCTGAGCGAGAGGACGGGGTGCTTCAGCGCCATCCGCAGCCCGTAGCGCAGGTCGCGCGCGATCGTGTCGATCAGCGCGCCGGCCCGCGCGCCCCGCGCCTCCTCCTTCACCTGCTCCACGCCCCGCACCTCGACCCGCGCCGCGCGG
>Ga0316628_100001902_pt1 | contig 15090 bp, 11 predicted proteins | sample OWC_Aug_M2_C1_D5_FD_207648 | JGI IMG/M metagenome (GOLD analysis project Ga0316628, IMG submission 207648) | Wetland soil microbial communities from Old Woman Creek delta, Ohio, United States - OWC_Aug_M2_C1_D5_C | ecosystem: Environmental > Terrestrial > Soil > Wetlands | place: USA: Ohio... | reverse complement strand
CGCTGCCCCGCACCTCGTCGGGCAAGCTGCGGCGGCAGGAGACGCTCCGGCGATATCTTGCCGGGACGTTGCGGCCAGCGCCGACGCCGACCAGGGCCCGCATGGCGAGGGCGGTGGCCCGTTCCGCCCTCGCGCACGTGCGGGCGAGACTGCGCACGTGATGAGCCGATCCGCGGCGTCCAGCCGCGTAATCCGTTTCGGCGATCGTAAACCTCAGCCGTGGCCACGCCCACCAGATCCGCGCTTTTTCGAACGTTTCCCCCCTGCAGGTCCGGCACGCGCGTTGCCCCTGATCCAGGCGGCTACCTGCGGTGGTGAAGCAAATGCGACTTCTGGAGACCGCGTCGGGCTTGTTCGTCACGTTACTCGCGGTACAGGCACTGCAACAACCGGCGTCGCAGTCACCGCAGGGCGAAGTCAAGGAGTTCTTGGTCATCGCGCAGCGCTACGAATTCATCCCGGATCGACTGGAAGTCGACCAGGGCGACCACGTGCGCATCGTCGTGCGATCGGCCGATGGGACGCACGGCTTCAGCATCAGGAACTACGGCGTCCACGAGCAGGTGCCGCGCGCGGGCGAACCGGTCGTCGTCGAGTTCGACGCCAGCCGCTCCGGGGCCTTCGAGATCACGTGTTCGGAGTATTGCGGCCGGGGCCATTCGGCCATGAGGGGCGTGCTCGTCGTACGGCCGACGACCGAGCATGGAAAGGCGCACTGAGAATGTCTGTGACTCCGCGATTCGTGCGGGCGCGTCGTAATCCGACCCTTTTCTGCGCAGTGGTGCTGCTCGCATGCATCTCGCTGCGCGTGGTGGCAGCCGTGGAGGTGCCGTCCGTGCTGGCGATCGATCCGGCAAACAGCCGCGTCGCGATCGACGTCGGGCGGACGGGGCTGTTCGGCTTCGCTGGCCACAACCACGAAGTGATCGCACCGGTGATCGAAGGAAAGGTTATCTACAATCCTGCCGACTGGCAGCGCTCGACGGTCTCTTTGCGGTTCGACGCCTCGGCGCTGAAGGTCACCGGCAAGGGCGATCCGCCGTCGGACATCCCCAAGGTGCAGCAGGCGATGTTGAGCGCGGAGGTGCTCGACGTCAAACGCTTCCCGGACGTCACGTTCGCGTCGCGGCGGGTGTCTGCCACCCGCGCAGCGACGGGAGCGATCGATCTGCTGATCGAAGGCGACATGACGGTGCACGGGCAGACGCGTCCGATGTCCGTTCGGGTGAACGCCGCGATCGACCCCGACGGGCTGACGGTGCGAGGCGGTTTCCCGCTGAAGCAGACGGATTTCGGGATCGAGCCGGTCACCGTCGCGGGAGGGACCGTGAGAGTCAAAGACGAGGTGCAAGTGCAGTTCGTCCTGAAGGCGCGGCGCGTGTCTTGATGGAGTAGCGATCGTGATGAGAACTCTTCACCTGTCCGTGGCGTTTCTCCTGCTCGTCGCCTGCACGGCTGGCGCGCAGACCACCGGCGACCAGACGCCGGTCCAGACCTCAACAGAGACTATCGCCTTCGACCGCCCGGAGTCGTGGGCGATGAAGTACTTCGCCTCGGCGACACTGCTCACGGGCCTGGGGACCCCGAGCACGCGCACGCCCGGCTCCGTATCGATCGGGTTGGAACTCGGCTGGCTGCCGTCGCTCAGCACGACTCAGCAGCGCGTCGGGTTCGACGGAACGAAGGCCGAGGATCTGAACAAGGCCCCGGTGTTGCCGCGGCCGAGGGTCACCATCGGACTGCCCGGGCGGTTCGCGCTCACGGTAGCCGGCGATCCACCGATCCGGTCGTTCGGCATCAAGCCCAAGCTGCTTGCGGTGGCGCTCGAGCGGCCGGTCTATGAGGCAACGCGCTGGCTGGTGGGCGTGCGCGGCTACGGGCAGATCGGCAGCGTCGAGGGAGCGTTCACGTGCCCCCAGAACGTGCTGGCGTTCGCGCCCGGGTCGGCAAACAACACGTACGGATGCGAGGCCGTATCGTCGGACACCGCGACGCTTCGCTTTGCCGGCCTCGAAGCCGGTGCCGCGTACCAACCCTCGCGGCTCCGCGTGTCGCCGCACGTCGCCCTCGCCGTCAACTACCTGGATCTGGCCTTCCAGGTGAACGCACGCACGTTCGGCTTCATCGATCGCACGCGCCTGCTCTCCCATGGCGCGACGTTTGCGGCAAGCGGGGGCATCAGGTACCCGCTGTCGGCTCGGCTGGATGCGTCGCTGGACGCGTTCTACACGCCGCTGTCGGTGCGCCGCGTCTTCGGGGCGCCGATGCAGAAGGATGGCCTGTTCAATATCCGCGCGCTGGTGACGTACCGCGTGCGGTAGGGCGCGCCGAGACCGGGCACCATCACGGGGGAGAGACCCGCGAGAAGTGAAGTTCTAGAGGTTCCTCGTCGCCAGCACCTCGCGTGCGGGCGTCCGGTCGCCCGTGCAGCTGATTCGCCTCGGCGCCGTGAGAAAAGTCAGGCGGAACCCGCTGTCCGCGTACAGGCGGCAGATCCGCTCGGTCGCCTGATTCACCAGCACGACCGGGCCCGGATGCCGCGCGAGCCATGCGGCGGCTCGTACCTGGTCGTGCCACCCGAACCCCTGCCTCGAATACCCGGTGAACTGCACGTCGTAGGGCGGGTCCGCGTACACGAAATCCGTGGACCGAAGCGGCAGGGCCTCGAAATCGTGCGTCACGAAAGTACAGCCGGCGAGGACGCGGCGGTAGGCGGCGAAGTCGCGCCGGTAGTCGATGCGGCCGTAGCGTCCGAACGGGACGTTGAACTCGCCGGATCGGTTGAAGCGGCACAGCCCGTTGTAGCCGGTGCGATTCAGGTAGTAGAACAGCCCCGCCGCCTCGCGGCTGCCCCCCAGGCCCGCGCGCAGCAGGTCGTTGAAACGGCCGCGGTTCGCGTAGAACGCCACCGCCTCGTTCGCGAGCGGCACGTCCAGCAGCAGGCCCCGCTTCAGCCAGCGATAGAAGTTGATCAGGTGAGGGTTGATGTCGTTCAGCAGCGCGCGAGCCGGCGTGAGGCCCAGCGTGACGGCGAGGCCGCCGCAGAAAGGCTCGACCAGGCGGCGGTGGCGATGCGAGGCGAACAGCCTCCGGACGTGTGGCACCTGCCACCGCTTGCCGCCGGCCCACTTCAGGGGCGGCGGCAACGGCGCGGTCCCTCGCGACGGCACGTGCTGCTCATCCTCGACGGTCGCTCGCATCGCGGCCGAGTATAGCGCGGGAGTGACCCGAACGCCGGAGGTCCCCTACAAGCCCACCTGCACGGCGAGCATCGATACCGATCCGCCGTCCACGCCTTCGACAGGAAACGTCACTGGCTCGCCCGGTGCGCCGGTCCCGAGGACGTACAACAGCGGCAGGTAGTGATCGGGCGTCGGGATCGAGAGAGCCGCGTCCCGGCCGAGCGTCTCGTGGTCGATGAGCGGTTGGTGATCGCCCGCCGTCATCAACGCTCGGGCCCGCCGCTCGAATCGCACGGCCCAATCGTACGGCTCCGCGGTGCTTGCGCCCCAGGCGAAGGCGTGGAGGTTGTGCACGATGTTGCCGCTGCCTGCGACGAGCACGCCTTCATCGCGCAGCAGCGCCAGCCGCTTTCCCGTTTCGTAATGAAACGCCGGCGGCTGCGTCTCGTCGATGCTCAGCTGTACGACCGGAACGTCGGCGTGCGGGAAGACGTGCCGCAGCACGGACCAGGTCCCGTGATCCAGTCCCCACCGCTCGTCGAGCTCCACGTTCAGCGGCGCGAGCACCTCGCGGACCCGGCGCGCCAGGTGAGGGTCTCCGGGAGCCGGGTACTGCACGTCGTACAGCTGTCGCGGGAACCCGCCGAAGTCGTGGATCGTGCGAGGCGTGGCCGACGCGGTCACGGCAAGCCCCGGAACGTACCAGTGCGCCGAGACGGCGAGCACGGCCTTCGGCCGCGCAAGCGTCTCGCCGATGCGACGCCACGCCTCGGTGTATGCGTTCTGCATCAGCGCGTTCATCGGATTGCCGTGGCCGAAGAAGATCCCAGGCAGGCGGGGCATCGCGCGCACCTCTTTATCTTCTCTTTACGGTCTCCTGACGCCCGTCTTAGGCGCTGCCTCGTAGAGTATCAGCTGGAGGGTCAGAACAGCCTGGCCATGGCGACTCCTGAACGGATCACGGCGAACGTCGACCAGACCCCGTCCACCCGGCCTGCACGCCGCGTGCAGGTCGTCGTCGCCACCACCGTCTTCCTGTCCTTCATCTCGTTCTGGCGCGCGGCCGCGATCGTGCTGAGCGATCTCGGTTCGTCCGCCTTCTACGTCGGGGGCATCGCGGAGCAGGCCATCGGGGCGGCTGCCGCGTGGTTCATCCTCGGCGTCATGCTGTTCTCGTACGCCGTGCGCGCGGTCTACATCGAGAGCTCGGTGATGTTCGTGCGCGGCGGCGTCTACCGCGTCGTCAAGGAGGCGATGGGCGGCACCCTGGCGAAGCTCTCGGTGTCGGCACTGCTCTTCGATTACGTCCTCACCGGGCCGATCAGCGCCGTATCCGCAGGACAGTACGTCGTCGGTCTGCTGAACGACGTCGCGGGCCGATCCGGCGTCAGCGGGGCGCTGCCCGTCGATCAGACGGCCGCCCTGCTGGCGGTCGGGATCATCGCGTATTTCTGGTGGCGGAACACGCAGGGCATCCACGAATCCAGTCACGACGCGCTGCGCATCGTCCAGGTGACCACCGTGATGGTGGTGATGCTCCTGGCGTGGGCCGCTTTCACGCTGGTACGCAACGGCGGGCGGCTGCCGCCCGCCCCGATCCCCGGCAACCTGCGTTTCACCAGGGAATCGCTCGGCTGGTTGTACGGCACGCCGTGGTCGACCTTCACCGCCATCGCGCTGCTCGTCGGCTTCGGGCACTCGTTCCTCGCGATGAGCGGCGAGGAGTCGCTCGCGCAGGTGTACCGGGAGATCGAGCACCCGAAGGTCCTCAACCTGCGGCGGACCGGGCTCGTGATCTTCCTCTACAGCCTGGTGTTCACCTCGGGGGTGAGCTTTCTCGCCGTCGCTCTGATCCCGGACAGCGCCCGGCCGCACTTCTACGACAACCTGATCTCCGGCCTCGCGATGAACCTGTCGGGGCCGATGTTGCTGCGCCTGCTCTTCCAGGCGTTGGTGGTGCTGGTCGGGTTCCTGATCCTCGCCGGTGCTGTCAACACCGCGATCGTCGGCTCGAACGCGGTGCTCAACCGCGTGTCGGAGGACGGCGTGCTCGCCGAGTGGTTCCGGCGCCCGCACCGCCGCTTCGGCACGACCTATCGCATCCTGAACCTGATCGTCGCCCTGCAGATCGCCACCGTGCTCCTGAGCCGCGGGAACGTGTACGTCCTGGGCGAGGCCTACGCCTTCGGCGTGATCTGGAGCTTCGCGTTGAAGTCGCTCGCGGTCCTGGTGCTGCGGTTCAAGGAACCCGGCCCGCGCGAGTGGCGGGTGCCCCTGAACGTGCGCCTCGGTCGAACCGACCTGCCCGTCGGCCTGGTCGTGATCACGCTGATGCTCTTCTTCGTGGCGATCGTGAACCTGCTGACCAAGCAGGTGGCAACCATCTCGGGCATCGCCTTCACGGTGGTCCTCTACACGCTGTTCGTCTTCTCGGAACGTTCAGCCTCGCGCCGCCGCGCCGGGGGCAGCTCGGCGCATCTCGATCAGTTCCAGCTGCTGCCGGCGAGCGACACGGGGTTGCAGGAGGTCGCAGCGCGGCCCGGCAACATGCTGGTGCCCGTGCGCGACTACAACACGTTGCGGCACCTCCGCTGGGCGCTCGACAACACGGACACGGCCACGCGCGACATCGTCGTGATGACCGTACGGCTGCTCGAGGGGCCGGACACCGGGTTCCGCAACCTGCACGAAGAGCGGTTGTTCACGGACTACGAGCAACTGCTGTTCACCCGCGTCGTCTCCGCCGCCGAACGCCACGGCAAGCCGGTGAAACTGCTGGTCGTCCCGTCGAGCAACGTGTTCGACGCGGTCGCGCAGACCGCCCTCCGGCTGTCGTCCGCGGAGGTCGTCGTCGGCGACTCGGGGAAGTTCTCTGCCGGCGAACAGGCGCAGCGTCTCGGCGAGGCGTGGGATCGGGTGCCCGGGAGCGCACGCGCCCGGACGCGGCTGGTCGTGTGCGGCGCGAGCGGGCACCTGCACGTCTTTCCGCTCGGCCCGCACGCGCCGATGCTCGGCGCCGACGACGTCGACCTGATTCACCGGCTGTGGCTGGAAGCCGTCAACGCGGTCGGCCCCGAGGTGCACCACCGCGACATCGTGCGAATCGCCCTCGAGGACCTGCGAGACGATTGGAGCCGCGGCCGGCGCGAGACAATCGCACGGCGCGTAGGCGAACAGGTGCGCCGCCCGGGCGGGCAGGAGAGATAGTCGATGAACCCCGACGAACGCGTGCCGGGCCAGGGCTACGTCATTCCCTCACGGACGATCACCGGCTCGCCGCAGCAGATCCTCGACGAGATCGACGACATGATGGAGGCCCTGCGAACCGTGCGCGAGACGGTCCTGCGGCTGACGCCCCGACCGACGCACGTCGTGGAACACGGCTGGCGCGCCCGCCTCCACTGGCTGCTGCGGTTTCCGCCCCCGCCGTTCAGGCGCTCGACGTGACGACATGAGACACGTGACAGGTTGCGCAGTGCGTCAGTTCCAGCGCCACCTCGCACGTAGCACCCTGCACGTAGCACCTAGCACGTTTCTCAGTTGTCCGCCAAGCGATACCCGACCCACGGTTCAGTGAGCAGGTAGCGCGGCCTCGAGGGATTGGGCTCGAGCTTCTTCCGCAGCTGCCCCATCAGCACGCGGAGGTGCTCGGGCTGGTTCACGGCGTTCGGTCCCCAGATGGCCTTGAGGATCGTGCGGTGGGTCAGCACCTGCCCGGCGCGGCTCGCCAGCAGCGCCAGCAGTTCGAACTCCTTCGGCGTGAGACGGATCTCCTCGTCCTGCCTGTACACGCGGTGGCGGTCGAAATCGATCGTCACGTCACCGCGCACCATCTGTCCGGTCAGAGGTTCCTCCGCGGTCAGCGTCCGGCGCAGTGCAGCCCGTACCCGCGCCAGCAGTTCCTCCGGACCGAACGGCTTCGTGACGTAGTCGTCGGCCCCCTGGTCGAGTGCGGCGACCTTCTGCGGTTCGGCGCCCCTGGCGGACAGCACGATGATGGGCACGTTGGATCGCGCCCGTATGCGGGCGCACACCTCCAAGCCGTCGACGTCGGGAAGGCCGAGGTCGAGGATGACGACGTCGGGGAGCTGCGCATCGATCGCGGCCATCGCCTCGCGGCCGGTGACCGCGCCCTCCACCTCGTACCCGCGGGACCGGAGCAGCGGCACGACGGTGCGCTGGATCGACGTCTCGTCGTCCACGAGCAGGATTCGGGATGCTCGCGTCATGGCTCACTCTGATTCGGCGGCCAGCGGCCGCACCGCTGCCGGTACGCTGATCGCGAAGCGCGCGCCGCCCCCCGGTTTGTTCTCGGCGCGGATGCTGGCCTGCTCGGCAGCAAGCAGGCCCCTCGAAATCGCGAGCCCCATGCCGGCCCCGGCCGGGCGGCCGGCCGATCCCCGGCCGCGAAAGAACCGGTCGAACACGTGCGGCAGGTCGGCTTCGGGGATCCCCGGCCCCTCGTCTTCGACCACGATCTCCAGGCGATCGTCGAGGGCGGACGCCGCCACCCGGACGGTCGTCCCGGCGGCCGAATATTGGGCGGCGTTCTCGAGCACGTGCGCGAGGGCCGAGGACGTGAGGCGCGGGTCGAGGCGCACGACCACGCGGTCGGTCGCGTCGGTCTTCACGTCGTGTCCGCCCAGCGCGTGCTGCACCTGTGTGATCGCCGCTTCCACGATTTCCTCCGGCGTCACCCACTCGGGTGACGCCGTCACACCGAGGGTCTCGATGCGCGCCATGTCGAGGATGTTCTGGAACAGCCGATTCAGTCGTTCCACTTCGCCGAGCACGATCTCGCTCTGCGCCTGGCGGTCGGCGTCGGTCGCCCAGGCGCTCTGCAGGTTGCCCGCCGCAACCCGGATGGCGGTGAGGGGCGTGCGCAGATCGTGGGCAAGCGAGGCGAGCAGGGCCGACTTGAGCTCGGCGCTTCGCCGCTCGACGTCCGCGGCCTTGCGCTCCTCGAGAAACTGCACCCGCTCGACCGCGATCGCGGCGATGCCGGCCAGCGCCTCGAGCGTGCTCTTCTCCACTGACTCGCCGGCGATGGCCAGCAGCCCGACCGCACGGCCCGCCACGCGCAGCGGCACGAGATCGACGGCCAGTCCTTCCCTGCTGTAGATCGTCTGCCGCCCGACCTGGCCTCCCTGGCGCCGCTCGACTTCGAGCGTGCCGGCCGCGGATCGCATCACCGACTCGAGCTGGTCGGGCGGCAGCGTGAACCCGCCGCCGGCCTCGAGGATTCGCCACGCCGGCGAGCCGGGAAGACAGATCGCCACGTAGCGCAGATCGAACCGGCGCGCGAGCGCGCGCGCGAGATGCTGGTGTGCGTCCTCGCTCTCGGTCGTCAGGAGAATGTCCCGGCTGAGATCGAACAGGCGGCTGATCTCGTCGCGGCGGGCCGTCGCCTCGCGCGCGCGGAACTGCGCCGACGAGGACAGATTGCTCGCGACAACGCTGACGGCCAACAGCACGAACAGCGCCACCAGGTTCGCCGGCTCGGCGATCGTCCAGGTGCCGACGGGGGGCAGGAAGAAGTAGTTGAGGAGCAGCACGGCCGCGACCGAGGCGGCGATGGCCACCCAGAGCGCCGCGTAGGCGGCCGCCAGCAGGACGACCAGGAGGTAGGACAGGGCGACGATGGTCGTGTTCGTGAGGTGAAGCCCGGCAGAGTAGACGAGCGTGATCCCGGCTAGAGCGAGGGCGGCGAGGCCGGCGAGACGAATGCTGCCGTGCACGGATGAGGGTTGACGCATGGCGCGCCGGGCCGGTGACTTCCAGGCTTCGGTACCGTAGCACAGCGCCGCCCGGTTCGCGCGCGATTCGTTCTCGCGGCTCTTCAGGCACCGAACGGGCGGCCGCCCGGCATCGAGGCTCCGAGAGCAGAGACACCCAACGCTCGAGCCGGCGGCACGAGGCGGCGCTGGCTCCGCGATTGCCGCGCGGAAGCCGCGAACTTGGGGCCTTTCCGCTCCACTTTCCCACCTGCCCCACCCGCCCTCTCTGCCGAAGGCCCCCACGTCGGTGTAGACTTGCGCGCATTCCCTGGAGACGCGCATGAAGCCGACACGCCGCTTGATTGCCGCCCTGTTGATCGCCGCTGCTACCGGCACGGTCCTCGCCCAGCGAGGCGGGCCGCTGACTGCCGAGCAGGCCGCAAGGCGATGGGACATCGAAAGAGAACTGCAGTCGATTGCCGTCGTGGACCGGAAGGTGATGATGCCGATGCGCGACGGTGTGCGCCTGGCGACCGACATCTACCGGCCGAAGGACGCCTCGAAGAAGGTACCCATCGTCTGGGTGCGAACGCCGTACAACTTCAACTACTGGGACGTTCGCAACGGCGTGCCCCGCGACATGACGACGGCCCTCACCTGGGTGAAACGAGGCTACGCCTACGTCGAGCAGAACGAGCGGGGTCATTTCTTCTCGGAAGGAAACTACGACATCCTCGGTTCTCCCACCGATGGCTACGACGCGCTCGAGTGGATTTCGGCGCAGCCGTGGTCGAACGGGAAGGTCGGAACCGTTGGCTGTTCGTCCACCGCCGAGTATCAGATGGGGGTTGCCGCGCTCGGCCACCCGGCATACGCCGCAATGAACGTCGAGGGCTTCGGTGCGGGCGTCGGGCGGGTGGCGCCGTACCACGAACAGGGCAACTGGTACCGCGGCGGCGCCGTGCAGATGCTGTTCATCACGTGGCTGTACGGCGAGCAGAACCAGGTGCGGCCGCTGTTCCCGCGGGATACGTCGCAGCAAGACCTGATACGCGCCTCGAAATCGTTCGACCTCGCCGAACAGGCTCCGCCCGTGGACTGGTCGAAGGCCCTGTGGCATCTTCCTGTCCAGGACATCATCCAGGCGGTGGACGGGCCGCACGGGATCTTCGCCGACGCCATGCCGGTGCCAACGGGCGGACGCATGATCCAGCGAACGCCGAACGATCCGGCGTGGTACAAGGGCGGGCTGTACCACGACAACATGCCGTTGAACGTGCCGGGCCTGTGGTTCATGTCGTGGTACGACGTCTCCGTGGGTCCGAATCTCGCCCTCTTCAACCACGTCAGGCGTAGCGCCAAGCCCGACGTTGCGAACCAGCAGTGGGCGATCATCGCGCCGGTCCTGCACTGCTCCTACACGAGAGCCACGGAACACACGGTCGTCGGCGAGCGCGACATGGGAGACGCCCGGCGCAACTACGACGACCTGACGCTGGCCTTCTTCGAGCGGTTCCTGAAGGGCGAGAACAGCCCGACGCTCGACAAGTTGCCCAAGGTGACCTACTACACGATGGGGTTGAACAAGTGGCAATCGTCCGACACCTGGCCTCCGGCGGGCGCCCGGACGATGACCTTCTTCCTCTCGGGCAACGGCAAGGCGAACACGCTCGACGGCGACGGTGCCCTCGCGCTCGCGCCACCGGCGGTCGATTCGCCCGACAGCTTCACCTACGACCCGAAGGATCCGGTCATGTCCTACGGCGGCAACGTGTGCTGCAGCGGTAATGCGGTTGCCGGCGGGTCGTTCGACCAGCGCAAGGTCGAGGGTCGGGCCGACGTGCTCGTCTACACGTCCGAGCCGTTCAAGGAAGGGACCGAGGTGTCAGGACCGATCGAGCCGACGCTCTACGTTTCGTCGGACGCGAAAGACACGGACTTCACGGTAAAGGTGCTCGACGTCTACCCGGATGGCCGGGCCTACAACCTGGATGAATCGATCCAGCGGGCGCGGTATCGCGACGGCTACGACAAGCCGCCCGTGTGGATGGAACGAGGCAGGGTCTACAAGATCACGCTCCAACCGCTGACGACCAGCAACTACTTCGACGCGGGGCACCGCCTGCGCATCGAGGTGTCGAGCAGCAATTTCCCCCGTTTCGACCGCAACCTGAATACCGGCGGAAACAACTACGACGAGGTTGAGGGCATCGTGGCGCACAACTCGGTGCACCACTCGAAGCAGTATCCGTCGCAGGTCAGGATAACGATCGTGCAACGACCGTCAGGGCTCCCGTCCGGACACTGATCTCGGGCTTGAGGCTCAGGGCTTGAGGCTTGTGCTGGCTCAGGCCCTAAGCGACGTAAGCCTTAAGCCCCATATGCCTTAAGCCAAAGCCTTAACACTACTTTGTCACCCTCCTCGATTTCGGGCCGAATTAGACTCGTGCCGCAAGCCGACGAGACACCCCGGAAAAACGCTCGGCCGCATGGCTGGCGGCCGGCGTTTTACCCTCTGTAGCTGATCGCGGTGCTCGTAGGCTTGCTTGCCCGAGCCGAATCCGGCCTCGCAGGAAGGTGCCAAAGTAGTGTGAAGCCTTTTTGATCAGCGCACGACGACCAGCGTGACGGTGCCTGACTGCTGCAGGGTTCCGGCTGTACCCGTCACGCTCACCTGGTAGCTGCCCTCGGGTGTCCCGTTGACTGCCTGCCCCGTCCCCGCCAGGCTCGCCGTGTGCGGGCTGCCGGTGGCGTTGTCCACGATCGTCAGAGCCCCAGTGCGGGAACCCGCCGCCGACGGCGTGAAAGTGAGCGTCACCACGCAACTGGCGCCGGCGGCCAGCGACGACGAGCAGGTATTGGTCTGGGCAAAATCCCCGGTCGCCGAAATGCCGGAAATCGCCAGCGCCGCGTTGCCGCTGTTCGTGATGGTCAGCGTTTGAGCGGCGCTCTTGAGGCCGACGAACTGGGTGCCGAACGCGAGGCTCGACGGCGACAGCGTCACGGCCGGCTGCGGCGTGGGCTGCTGCTTGGACGACCCGCACGCGAGTTGCACCAGGAGAACCGCGACGACAACAGAGAGCGCCGAGGCCGCGGCCAGCCGCCGACGCAAAGAGGCGGGCAGCAGGGAAACGCCTGCGAGCACGAGGACCAGCAGGAGAAGGACGGACTGAGCACCCCGACCAGGGGCCAGGAACCACGGACCTGCACCAGGGCCCAGGGCCCTATCGACGCGCACTCGCGATGTCTGCTCGTTCAGGCCGGGCCAGGGACCCGGGACTGCAAGCGAAGCGCCCTTGGTCAACCCCGACGCCGGCGCGGTCGTCGAAATCCTCAGCGTGGAGTGCGCCCCGGCGGATCCGATCACCACCGTGGCCGGATCGAACGAGCAACTGGCCTGCGGCGGGAGGTTGGCACATCCGAGCGTGACGGTCGCCGGAAACGGCCCGCCCAGCGGCGAGACGAACACGTCGTAGGCAGCCGTCTGCCCGGGGTTGACCGTCGCCGAGCCCGGGTCGGCAGTCAACGCGAAGCTCGTGACCGTGATCTGAACGTTGACGGGCGCGGAGAATGCCGTGCCGTTGTTCGACGCCGACACGCTGAGGCTGGTGGTGCCTACCGGGCAGACCATCGCGGCGCCAGGCGACGTGCCACACCCGCCCGACCACCTCATCGTCGTCAAGCCGCACCCGTTCCGGTCCGAGAACCCGAGCTGGGCGCCGGTGATCGCTGCCCCGGTCGCGCCGGTTGCGGGCACGGTCAACGCGGACGCACCGCCGAACAGCGGAAGCGCAGCCTGCAGCGAAGCGAGCGCATCGACGCGGCCCGCGCCGAAGACGTTGGGGTCGCCCAGCGCGACGGCGTTGCCGACGAGCAGGTCGCGAAGGCGCGTCCTCGCACTCACAGCATCTCGCGCGCCGGTCGAGCCGCTGATCAGGCAGGGCGCACCCTGCAGGGCGAGCGCGGCGATGCCCGCCACGTGCGGAGCGGCCGCCGATGTCCCGAAGAAGGGGTTGACGAATTGCCCCGACGCCGTCACCGACACGCCGTCGATGCCCGTGATGTCCGGCTTGGTGCGCCCGTCGATGGTGGGCCCGATGCTGCTGAAGAACTCGATGGTCGAGTTCGTCGTGTCGAAACACGATTCGTCCGGCGCGGGACTGGTCGCGAAAACTGCCTGCGCTCTGGACGACGCCGAACAGATGGCGCCGACCGAGATGACGCTGACCGGCGACCCGCCCGCGTCGCTCTGCGCCGAGATGCTGCGCGTTGCGGTGTTGTAGTTGTGCCGCTCGTGGCGGAGTGGTGCGAGCAGTCGCGGGCCGCCAGTGGCGCACTGAGGCTGGAAGGAAAAGATGTTCAGGTCCCTGGGCGCCGCCTGGTCCCTGACGTTTTGCACCACGATCTGGAAGTAGTCGGTGATGCCCGTTGTGTTGACGTAGTCGATGAACTCGACGGGGTCTGCGCTACCTGTCTGGCGATCGGTGCCGCGCGGCTGAACAGCACGCCCAGTCGTCTCCTGGACGAGGTACAAGTCGTAGTCGTTGGCTGAGCGGCCGAACGTATCGTTCCACGTCAGGAAGATGACGACTTCTCCACCGGGCGGCAGCTGGATCAAGTTGTACGGCTTCGGCCCTCGTCCCAGCACGTCGGTCGTATCCGCCGTCTGCTGGAAGCGGTGCAGGTGCCCGGGGGTCACGATGCCGGTGATCGTCGCCCCGTCCACGCCCGAATCGTCGTAGGTGCCGAGGTAGTGCTCGTCGGACGCATTGCCCACCGCGGTGACGTAGGTCCGAATGCGGTTGGAGTTGTTGTTCAGCGCGGCGGCCGTGTTGCTCGAGACCGAGCTCGTGCCGTCCGACGCCTCGCCGTAGAACCCGATGTCGTCCACGACGATGTCGTTGTTGGCCGCCAGGAAATTGACCGCCTGGTTGAAGGAGATGCTGGTGTCGAAGTTCGCGAACGACAACTGCGCGGCGGGGGCCACGTCGTGGATGATCTCGAGCAGTGCCGTGCCCTCGGCGCCGGCGCCGGCAAACCCGGGGCAAGGAGAAATCAGGCCTTCCAGATCGCCGTTCGACTGGAACGATCGCCCGGAGATGCCGCCGCTCGACGAGGTCAGCACGCCGCTCGTCGTTCGAACGCCAACGGCCGAGGGCAGGTCGCCAGTGGCAATCGGTCCCCCGGCTACGCCGCCGCAGCTCGTGCAGCCGCTCGCGAACACGCCCTTCAAGCCGTCGGAAAGGACGCCGACCTTGACGCCGGTCCCGTCCAACGACAACTGCGAGCGGACGGCGCTGGAGCGCAGGATGGAATCACCCTCGGTCGCAACCGAACCGGCCCGGCGAACGGGATAGCTTGGCAGCCGGATGAAGCTGACAGACGGCAGCGCGGCGACGGAGGCAAGCTGCGCCACCGGGATGCGGGCCTGAACACGCCGGCGCTCGGGATCGGGAATCTCGATCGTCGCGCCTGCCGCGATCAGCTCCTGCAGGTGCTCGTCGGTGACTTCGTCCATCAGGACGTAGACCTGCACGCGCTGTTTCGCGTCGATTCGCAACAGCCGGCCCTGCGCCGCGTCGCGCACGGACGCCGGCATCGCGTCCATTTGAAGCGCCGCCTGGCCCGCGCGCGAAGCCGCCGTTCCGGGCTGACGCTGCGGGACCGATTGCGCCAGGTCCGCGAGGACCGTCGTGAGCTTGTCCGAGTAAGAAGCCTCGCGCGATTGCATGATCAGGGGCACCACCGCGAGCACCACGAACGCGGCGGTCAACAGCACGCGGCGCCAGCCTGCACGAACCGGACACACGTCGGGCATGAGACGTCCTTCCGAGGAAATGGCGAGGCTGGAACGATCATATCAAAGCAGCCGCTCGTAGTTGGCCGCAGATTCACGCAGATTCACGCCGAACGCTGTCATCCCCCGATTACGCGGGTTCAGCCCGATGCTCGCCCGAGGCGAGGGCTGCCAGAGACGCCAAGGTGCGCTTCGACAGCCGCCGAACGGCGGCTTGCAGCGGTCACCGGGGCCCCGAGTACAAAGACAACACCGCCACGCTCGTCTTTGTACTCGGGGTACCGGCGACCGCCTGCGGCGGGGCCCCGGGCGGGGCCCCCGCGCACCGCCCCCCCCCCCCCGACGGGGCCCACAGCGGGGGGGAGGCGGGGGGTAAAAGCCCCGCCCCCGCCCC
>Ga0316628_100001901_pt1 | contig 15095 bp, 13 predicted proteins | sample OWC_Aug_M2_C1_D5_FD_207648 | JGI IMG/M metagenome (GOLD analysis project Ga0316628, IMG submission 207648) | Wetland soil microbial communities from Old Woman Creek delta, Ohio, United States - OWC_Aug_M2_C1_D5_C | ecosystem: Environmental > Terrestrial > Soil > Wetlands | place: USA: Ohio... | reverse complement strand
TCCTCGGCAAGACGACCATGCCCGACTACGGCATGTTGTCCTCGGGCCTTTCCAGCCTGCACGGCGTGACGCGCAACCCCTGGCGGCTCGACCGCAACACTTCCGGGTCGAGCTCGGGCGCCGGCGCGGCGGCCGTGGCCGGCTACGCGCCGCTGCATCTCGGCACCGACATCGGCGGCTCGGTGCGCCTGCCCGCCACGCATTGCGGCGTCTTCGCGCTCAAGCCTTCGCTCGGGCGCGTGCCCGTATACCCGCCTTACATGGGGCGCGTGACCGGACCGATGACGCGCAGCGTCGCCGACGCGGCGCTGCTCATGAACGCGATCGCGCGCCCCGACGCGCGCGACTTCATGAGCCTGCCGCGGCAGGAGGTGGATCACGCCGCCGGGCTGGAAGGAGTTGAGCTGAAGAAGCTGAAGATCGGCTACCTGCCCGACATGCGCGCGGGGCTGCCGGTGCACCCGGAGGTGCGCGCCGCCGCGCAAGGCGCCGCCAAGGCACTCGAAGCCGCCGGCTGCGCGGTCGAGGAGATGCCCTCGTTTCTCACCCCGGAGATGCTGGACGGCATGTGCCGCTTCTTCGAAGCCCGCTCCTACAGCGATTTCGTGGAACTGCCGGCGGCGAAGCAGGCCAAGGTGCTGCCGTTCATCGCGGAGTGGTGCACCTGGCGCGCGCGCGCCTTCAGCGGGCGCGACGTGATGCAGGCCTATGGGCAGGTGATGGCGATGCGCGAGGCCGCCGTCGCCGCCTGCCAGCGGTACGACTTCGTGGTGTCGCCGGTCTCGCCGATCCTGCCCTACGAGGCCGAGAGCGCCGCGCCCGGCGACGATCCGCACGACGCCTTGCCGCACATCGCCTTCACCGTGCCCTACAACATGTCGGAGCAGCCCGCGGCGTCGCTCAACTGGAGCGCGAGCGCCGACGGCCTGCCGATCGGCGTGCAGCTGATCGGGCGGCGCTTCGACGACCTCGGCGTGCTGCGCCTCGCGCGCGCGCTCGAGGGACTGCGCCCGGCGCAGAGGCCATGGCCCGCCTTGCCCTGATCCTGCTCGCCCTCGCCGCCGCGCTCCCGGCGCAGGCGGTGAAGGTGATCCGCATCGCGCCGCAATCGAACCTCGCGGTGCTCGACCCGTTCTGGACCACCGCGACCGTGACGCGCACGCACGGCTACATGATCTACGACACGCTGTTCGGCGCCGATGCCGAGGGCCGCGTGCGCCCGCAGATGGTCGATACGTGGAGTACGTCGAAGGACCGCAAGACCTGGACCTTCACGCTGCGCGCGGGGCTGGAGTTCCACGACGGCCAGCCGGTCACCAGCCGTGACGTGATCGCGTCGCTCGAGCGCTGGGGCAAGCGCGACAACCTGGGCCAGCGCCTCGCCGCGGCGACCGAGCGCTGGGAGGCGCTCGACGCGCGCCGCTTCCGGCTGCATCTCAAGGAGCCCTTCGGGCTGGTGCTCGAAGCGCTCGGCAAGCAGGGCGCGAACGTGCCCTTCATCCTGCCCGCGCGCGTCGCAGCAACGCCGATCGACCGGCAGATCGACGACACCACCGGCTCGGGGCCTTACATCTTCGAGAAGGACGAATGGAAGCCCGGCGCGCTGGTGGTCTACGTGAAGAACCCGAAGTACCGCGCGCGCAGCGAGCCGCCTTCCGGCACCGCGGGAGGCAAGCGCGTGTTCGTCGACCGCGTCGAGTGGCACATCCTGCCCGACGCGCAGACGCAGGTGAACGCGCTCGTCAAGGGCGAGATCGACCTGGTGGAGCAGCCCGCGCACGAGCATTACCCCAGGCTGCGCGCCGATCCGGACATCCGCGTGTACGACAACCGCTACGGCGCCCAGGTGCTGCTGCGCTTCAACCAGCTGCAGGCGCCGTTCAGCGACCTGCGGCTGCGGCGCGCGGCGCTGGTCGCCTTGTCGCAGGAGCCGTTCCTCAAGGCGCAGTACGTCTCGCCCAACCTGTACCAGGCCTGCCGCTCGATGTATCCCTGCGGCACGCCGTACCAGACCGATGCCGGCATGCAGGGCCTGCTGCACGGCGACTTGAAGCGCGCGCGAGCGCTGCTCAAGGAGGCGGGCTACGACGGCACGCCGGTGGTGATCCTGCAGCCGACGGACCTCGCGACCATCGCCAGGCTGCCCGTGGTCGCCGCGCAGCAGCTGCGCCAGGCCGGCTTCAAGGTCGACCTTCAGTCGATGGACTGGCAGACGCTGGTGTCGCGTCGGCAGAAGAAGGCCAGCTGGAGCATCTTCATCACCACCTTTAACGGCCTCGACGTGGAGAACCCGGTCGTCAACCCGGCGATGAACGCTTCGTGCGACGAGGCCTGGCCGGGCTGGCCGTGCGACGAGAAGCTCGAGGCGTTGCGCGCAGATTTCCTGAAAGCGGAAAGCGAAACTGAAAAAAAGCGCATCGCCGCCATGGCCCAGGAGCGCGCGCTCGAGATCGGCACCCACGCGCCGCTCGGCGAGTACTTCCAGCCGGTCGCGGCGCGCAGGGACATCACCGGCTACCTCAACGCGCCGGTCTACCTCTACTGGAACCTGGACAAGAAGTAGGCGACCTCTAGCCGGCGTATACCGGCCCCAGGGGCCGCAGGCGCACGCCTTTGCGCAGCTTGGTCCAGGCGAACTCCGCCGGGTCGGCGAGCGCCGGGCCCGGCGCCTTGACCACCAGGATTCGCTTCGCGATCGGCTGGAAGTCGGCGCGGAAGTGCACCGAGCTCTTCAGGCCGAGGATGCGCTCCATGCGCGGCTCGACCCCGAGGTGGCGGAACATCTCCTGGTCGGCTGCCTGCACCTTCTTCGACGCGAGCGCGACGCGCACGCCCGGCGCTGCGCGGCTGCGCAGCAGCGCCATCGGTCCGAGCGTCATGCGAAAGCCCTTGAACATCGGTCCCGTGCAGGTGAAATTGCCGTCGCCCAGGCGCTCCACCGTGAACTCGCCGGCAAAGGGAGCATCGCCCGCAATGCCGGACTTCCCGCCAAGCGCGAGGCCGAGCGTGGCGCCCTGCCCCGCCTCGTGTGCCCGCTGCGCGGCCACGCGGTCGATCAGCAGGCCGAGCGTCGCGTCGCGCGCGTTCTGGCGCACCAGCGCGGCGAGCAGTCCGGTGGTGTCGCCGTTGCCGCCGGCACCGGGGTTGTCCTGCGTGTCGGCGAGCACCATCGGCCGTCCGGGCTCCCCGCCCTCGCGCGCCAGGCGCACCGCCTCGTCCGGTGTATGCAGCTCCATGGCGAAGTCCTTCTCGGCGCCCGCCACCGCCTCGCGCAGCCGGTCGACCGCGGTACCCACCTCGCGCGCGTCGCCGCCGTAGCCGAACACCGCCATGCCGCACTCCTCGAAGTCCGCCATCGGGAAGCCCGGGGTGAACGACAGGACCACGTCGTGCCTGTTTTCCAGCTCGCCGAGGTCGCGGTACAGGCCGCTACACGGGTCAATGAACGAGGACTGCGACGGCAACCCGGTGAGGAAGTCGAGCGTGCGGTACGCCGAGGGAAGCCGCGAGCCCGACTTCAGCATGCGATCGAGCAGGCGCGCGGCGCGCGCGCCGGTCTCGGCCATGTCGACGTGCGGATACGTCCGGTAGGCGACCAGCGCGTCGGCGCGCTCGGTCATGGCGCGCGTGACGTTGGCGTGCAGGTCGAGGCTCGCCGCGATCGGCACCCTGGATCCCACGACCTCGCGCACGCGGCGCAGGATCTCGCCCTCGCCGTCGTCGTAGTCGTCGGTGACCATGGCGCCGTGCAGGTCGAGGTACACACCGTCCACCGGCAGCGCCGCCTTCAGCTGCTCGACCATGCCGCCGAGAATGCGCTCGAAGGCCTCCCGGGTCACCTGCGCCGAAGGGCTCGCCGCCGCCCAGGCGGTGCCCACCAGCCGGTGGCCGAGCGCGCGCAGCGCCTGGATCGCGCCCGCCGCCGGGATGTTCGCCCCCTCCACCGCCGCGAACAGCGGCTCGCCGTACTGGACGCCGGGCCAGCCGCCGCCCGCCTCGAAGGCCGCGTAGTCCGCGCGCGACGGCGCGAAGGTGTTGGTTTCGTGCTGGAAGCCGCCGATCGCGATGCGTGCCATGGATCGATCCTTCGTAGTCGCCGTCGAGTGCTTGCTTGGGTCAGGGCGTTCAATTATCGTGTCTAGCGCCTTACTTCAGGGGGACTTCCATGATGTCATTTCGCAAAACCGCGGTGCTCGGCGCCGCACTTGCCGCGCTCGGCGCGTCGTTTGGCTCGGCTGCGCAGGACAAAGTGCTGCGCGTGGTGCCGCACTCGAACCTCGCAATCCTCGACCCGATCTGGACCACGGCGTACATCAGCCGCAACCACGGCTACATGATCTACGACACGCTGTTCGGTACCGACGCCAAGAGCCGGATCGAGCCGCAGATGGTCGATACCTGGAACATGTCGAAGGATGGCAAGACCTGGACCTTCAAGCTGAGGAAGGGGCTCGCATTCCACGACGGCGCGCCGGTGACCGGCGAAGACGTGGTCGCCTCGCTCAAGCGCTGGGGCGCACGCGACACCATGGGGCAGCAGCTGATGACCTTCGTCGAGGCGATGGAGACCCCGGCGCCCGATACCTTCGTGCTCAAGCTGAAGGAGCCCTGCGGCTTCGTGCTCGAGGCGCTCGGCAAGCCCTCCTCCAACGTGCCGTTCATCATGCCCAAGCGCGTCGCCGAAACCGACCCGTTCAAGCAGATCGACGACTACACCGGCTCGGGCCCCTACATCTTCAAGAAGGACGAGTTCAAGCCCGGCGACAAGGCCGTTTACGTCAAGAACACCAAGTACGTTCCGCGCAACGAGCCCGCCTCGGGAACCGCCGGCGGCAAGCGCGTGTACGTCGACCGGGTCGAGTTCAACCTCGCGCTGCGCGATGCCCAGGCCCAGGTCAACGCGTTGGCGAAGGGCGAGGTGGACATCATCGAGCGCCCGGCGTTCGAGAGCTATGCCCAGTTGAAGGGGACGAAGGGCGTCGAGCTCGTCAACCGCGATCCACTGGGATTCCAGTACATGTGCCGCTTCAACGCCCTGTACCCGCCGTTCGACAAGCCCGCGGTGCGGCGCGCCGCGCTGGCGGCCTTCAACCAAGAGGCCTTCCTCAAGGCCCAGGTGGGCGTCAAGGAGTATTACCACAGCTGCCCGTCGATGTTCACCTGCAACACGCCCTACGCGAGCACCGCCGGCAGCGAGATCATGGCGAAGTCGAACATGAAGAAGGCGCGCGAGCTGCTCAAGGCCTCGGGCTACGACGGCACGCCGGTCGTGATCATGAAGCCCACCGACCTCGCAGCGATCCAGAAGTTGCCGGACGTCGCCGCGCAGCTCATGCGTCAGGCGGGCTTCAAAGTCGACCTGCAGGCGATGGACTGGAACACGCTCGTCTCGCGCCGCGCCAAGAAAGACCCGCCCGCGCAGGGCGGATGGAACATGTTCTGTACCGCATGGGTCGCGCCCGACATCTGGAGCCCGCTGAACAACGCCGCGCTCGACGCCAAGGGCGAGAAAGCCTCCTGGTTCGGCTGGCCGAACGATCCGAAGATCGAGGAGCTGAAGACGCAGTTCGCACGCGAGCTGGATCTTGCCAAGCGCAAGAAGCTCGCCGCCGAGATCCAGGCCGAGGCCTTCGCCTACGGCACGCATGCGCCGCTCGGCGAATACATCAACCCGGTCGCGGTGCGCAAGGGCATCACCGGGCTACCGGTCGGGCCGGGCGACTTTTACTGGAACGTCAAGAAGAACTGAGCCGCTGCGCTACCATGACGGCTCCGGGCTGAATCCCCGGGGCCGTTTTTTTTCGGACCCATCGTGTATCAATTCATCGCGCGACGCCTGCTCTCGACGATTCCGGTGCTGGCGATCGTCGCGGTGCTGGTGTTCCTGCTGCTGCGGCTGACGCCCGGCGATCCGGCGGCGATCCTCGCCGGGGACGCCGCGAGCCCCGACCAGATCGCCCAGATCCGCGTCGGCCTCGGCCTGGACAAGCCGATCATCGTGCAGTTCGGCATCTGGGCGTCGCATGTGCTGCGCGCCGACCTCGGCGAGTCGTTCTACTTCAAGATCAAGGTGACCGAGCTGATCGCGCAGCGCCTCGAGCCGACGCTCGCGCTCTCCACCCTGACCATCCTCATCGCGGTGCTGGTGGCCGTGCCGCTCGGCGTGATCGCCGCCTGGCGCTTCGGCGGCTGGTTCGACCGCGCGCTGATGGGCTTCTCGGTGCTCGGCTTCTCGATCCCGGTGTTCGTGCTGGCCTACATCCTGATCTGGATCGTCTCGCTCAAGCTCGGTTGGCTGCCGGTGCAGGGCTACCGTCGCATCGCCGACGGCTTCTGGCCGTTCCTGCGCCACCTGATCCTGCCCTCGATCACGCTGTCGGTGATCTACATCGCGTTGATCGCAAGGGTCACGCGCGCGTCGGTCGTGGAGGCGCTCGGCGAGGACTACATCCGCACCGCGCGCGCCAAGGGGCTGCCCGAGTCGCGCGTGCTGATCGCGCACGCGCTCGCCAACGCTGCGGTGCCGATCGTCACGGTGATCGGCATCGGCGTCGCGCTGCTGATCGGCGGCGTCGTGGTCACCGAGTCGGTGTACGCCATTCCCGGCCTCGGACGGCTCACCGTCGACGCCGTGCTGGCGCGCGACTTCCCGACCATCCAGGGCGTGATCCTGTTCTTCTCCCTGGTGTACGTGGTCGTCAACCTGCTGGTCGACTTGTCCTACGTGTTCCTCGATCCGCGCATCCGCTACTGATGGACGCCGACGCGCTCTCGGTCGAGGCCGCCGACGTCCGCCATCACGAGTCGACGTGGCGGCGCCTGCGGCGCAACTGGTCGGTGCGCCTCGGCGGCGCGGTGCTCGCGGTTCTGGTCGTGGTGGCGCTCGCCGCGCCCTGGCTCGGAACCGTCGACCCGACGCTGTTCGACGCCGGCAGCCGCGACCTGGTGCCGGGAAGGATGGGCGAGATCACCACGCTGGAGGGCGACACCATCCCGCACCGCTTCATCATGGGCTCCGACTCCTTCGGGCGCGACATCTACAGCCGCGTGATCTACGGCGCGCGCGTGTCGCTCTCGGTCGGCCTGCTCGCCGCCCTCCTCGCGCTCGCCTTCGGCGTGCTCGCCGGGCTTTCGGCCGGCTACCTGCGCTGGGTCGACGGGGTGCTGATGCGCTTCATGGACGGGCTGATGGCGATCCCGGCGATCCTGATCGCGATCGCGCTGGTGGCGATGTGGCGCGGCAGCCTGCCGACGGTGATCGTCGCCATCGCGATCCCGGAGATCCCGCGCGTCACGCGCCTGGTGAGGTCGCTGGTGCTGTCGATCCGCGAGGAGCCCTACGTCGAGGCCGCCGTGTCGCTCGGCACGCCGACCTGGAAGATCATGTTCAAGCACATTCTGCCGAACACCATGGCGCCGCTGATCGTGCAGGGCACCTACATCGCCGCCTCGGCCATCCTGCTCGAGGCGATCCTGTCGTTCCTCGGCGTGGGACTGCCGCCCGACATCCCGACCTGGGGAAACATCATGGCCGAGGGGCGGGTGCAGTTCAACGAGTATCCGCACAACGTGTTCTTCCCGGGGCTGTTCCTCGCGGTCACCGTGCTCGCCGTCAACATCCTCGGCGACGGGCTGCGCGACACGCTCGACCCGAAGATGGCCAAGCGCGTATGAGCAGCGTGCTCGAAGTGCGCAATCTTTCGGTGGCCCTGCCCGCGGGCGGCGATCGCCGGCGCGCGGTGGAGAACGTGTCCTTCGGCGTCGAGCGCGGCGAGATCGTCTGCCTGGTGGGGGAGTCGGGTTCGGGCAAGTCGGTGATCGCGCAGGCGATGATGGGCCTGCTGCCGCAGGCGCTCCCCGTCGCCGGCGGCAGCATCCTGCTCGAGGGCGAGGACGTCGTGAAGGCTCGCCCGGAGCGGCTGCGCGAGCTGCGCGCCACGCGCATGTCGATGGTGTTCCAGGAGCCGATGACCGCGCTCAACCCGGTCATGACCTGCGGAAGGCAGATCGACGAAGTGCTGGTACAGCACACTCGCCTCACGGCCGCCGAGCGCCGCGCGAAAATTCTCGACATCGTGCACGAAGTCGCGCTGCCCGACCCAGAGCGCATCATCGCCTCGTATCCGCACCAGCTCTCCGGCGGCCAGCGCCAGAGGATCGTCATCGCCATGGCGCTGGTGCTGGAACCTGCGCTGCTGATCGCCGACGAGCCGACCACCGCGCTCGACGTGACCACCCAGGCGCAGATCCTGCGCCTGATCCAGGAGCTGCAGGCGCGCCACGGCACCGGCGTGCTGTTCATCACGCACGATTTCGGCGTGGTGGCCGAAATCGCGCACCGCGTCGCGGTGCTGCGTCTCGGCGAGATGGTCGAGCTCGGATCGAAAGCCGAGGTGCTGACCCGCCCGCAGCACTTCTACACCAGGATGCTGATCGGCGCCGTGCCGAAGATCGAGCCGCACGGCCGTCCGATCGACACCTCCAAGCCGGTGGTGCTCGCGACGCGCGGGTTGTCGAAGGTCTACTCCGATCGCGGCTGGTTCGCCAGGCGCCGCGAGGTGCGCGCGGCGAGCGACGTGACGCTGGAGATCCGGCGCGGCCAGACGCTCGGCATCGTCGGCGAGTCGGGCTCGGGCAAGTCCACCGTGGCGCGCTGCATCGTGCGCCTGATCGACCCGACCAGCGGCGAGATCCGGCTCGGCGGCGACGAGATCGCCGGCAAGTCGCGCGCCGCGCTGCGCCCGCTGCGGCGCAAGGTGCAGATCGTGTTCCAGGACCCGTACCGTTCGCTCAATCCGCGGCGCAGGGTGCGCGACGCCATCATGGAAGGGCCGCTCAACTACGGCGTGCCGCGCGCCGAGGCGCGCGAGCGGGCGGAGCGGCTGATGGAGCTGGTGCGCATGGACCCCGGGGCGCTCGGCCGCTACCCGCACCAGTTCTCGGGCGGGCAGCGCCAGCGCATCTGCATCGCGCGCGCTCTCGCCATGGAGCCCGAGCTGCTGATCGCCGACGAGGCCGTGTCGGCGCTCGACGTGTCGGTGCAGGCGCAGGTGCTGGCGCTGCTGGAGGAGATCCGCGAGCGGCTCGACCTGGCGATGCTGTTCATCACGCACGACCTGCGCGTCGCGGCCCAGGTGTGCGACTACGTGGCCGTGATGTCGCAGGGGCAGGTCGTCGAGCAGGGTCCCGCGGCCGAGGTTTTCAGCGCGCCGCGCCACGAATACACGCGCGCCCTGTTCTCCGCCGCGCCCGGCCGCAATTTCGCGTTCGCCAAGGCGTGAGCCGAGCGCCGGTTCGGGCCGGCCACTTCCCGTATATATACTTGCGCCCATGCGTTCGCCCGCCATCGACCTGTTACGCGCGCTGACTGCCCGCGGCCCGCTGTCGCGCGCCCACCTCGCCGCGGCCTGCGCGCTGCGCATGGCGGACCTCGAGCGCTGCCTCGCGCGCCTCGCCGGCAACGGCTTCGTTGTCGTGGACGGGGAAACGGTGCGTCTGTGCGGCCCGTTCGATTTTCTCGATGCCGAGCGCATCGCCGCGGGGCTCCGCACGCGCGCGGCGGAGATCCGCGTCGAGGTCGTCGACGCCTGCCCCTCGACCAGCTCGGCGCTAATGAACGAAGCGCCGCCCCGCGGCACGCGGCTGCTGCTCACCGAGGAGCAGGTCGCCGGCCGCGGCCGGCGCGGCCGGCGCTGGCTCTCGTGCGTCGGCGCCGGCCTCGCGCTTTCGCTGCGGCGCGGCTTTTCGCGCAGCGCACGCGAGCTCGCGGCGCTGCCGCTCGTGGCGGGCGTGGCCACAGTGCGTGCGCTCAGGACCCTCGGCACCGCGGAAGCATCGCTCAAGTGGCCGAACGACCTGCTCGTGGAAGGCGCGAAGCTCGGCGGCATCCTGATCGAGACGCGCGCGCAGGGCGGGCAGGCGATCGCCGTTACCGGCATCGGGCTCAACTGCCGCACGACCCCGGCTCTGGCGGCCCGCCTCGGCCGCCGCATCGCCGCGCTGGAGGAATTCGTGCCCTCGCTGCCCTCGCGCAACGAGGTGGCGGCGCGCGTCGCGAGCGAGCTGCTCGAGGCGATGGACGCATTCGAAGCCGGCGGCTTCGCCGCCTTCAAGGACGCGTGGGAGGCGATGCACGCCTACTCCGGCCAACGGCTGCGCGTGCGCCTCGCCGACGGGCGCGTGGTCGCCGGCGTCGCCGACGGGCTCGCGGAGGACGGCGGCCTGCGGCTGCGCACGCGCAGCGGCGTGCGCGCGGTGAAGAGCGGCCGGGTCGTTTCCGCGAGGATCGCGTGATCCTCGCCATCGACGCCGGCAACTCGCGCGTGAAATGGGGCTGGCACGACGGCCGCCAGTGGGTCAACCTCGCCACCGTGTCGCTGATCGAGTTCGCCGCCGCGAGCCACGACATCAATCCGTTCGCCGCCACCCACGATAACCCGGAGCGCATCGTGATATCGAACGTCGCGGGCGACGGCGCGCACCAGCTGCTCGTCAACTGGACTAGCATATTCGACGCGCAGCCGCTCTGGCTCCGGGGCGAAGCCGAGCGCTGCGGCGTCAGGAGCCGCTACGAATTCCCCGAGAAGCTCGGCTCGGACCGCTGGGCGGCGCTGGTCGCGGCGCGCGCGCTGCACCGCGGGGCCTGCCTGGTGGTGAGCGCGGGCACCACCACGACCGCCGACATGCTCTCGGCGGAGGGCGAGTTCCTCGGCGGCGTGATAGTTCCGGGCGTGGAGCTGATGCGCTTCGTGCTGCACGAGCACACCGGCCGGTTGCCGCTCCAGGAGGGGCGCTTCAGCAAGATGCCGCGCAACACGATCGACGCGATCGAGACCGGATGCCGCCACGCGCAGGCCGGCGCGGTCGAACGCATGTTCCACAGCATGGGGAACGAGCCCCTGTGCCTGGTGAGCGGCGGCGCGGGGGAGTCGCTCATCGAGCAGCTCGGCATCCCCTGCCGCTACGTGGAGAACCTGGTGCTCGAAGGCCTCGTCCGCATCGCCCTGAGCGAGCGGCCGGCGCCTTCCCCCGGCGCCGCCTAGCCCGCATGCGCACGCTTTTCCTCCTCCTGCTGCTCGCCAATCTCGCGTTCTTCGCCTGGACGCGCTACCTCGCTCCGCCCGATCCGTATTCCGACTCGCGTCCCCGCGAGCGCCAGGTCGCGCCGCAGCGGCTGGTGTTGCTGCCCGCACGCCCCCCCGCCGCGCCCCCACCGCCCGGCCCCGCCGCCGCGACCAACCCCGAAGCGCAGCCCCGCTAGCCGATCGGCTGTGTCCCGCCCGGCACGTGCTGCGCGATCAGCGCGAGCAAGCGGTCCGCGCGCACCGGCTTGGTGAGATAGCCGACGGCGCCGAGCTCCCTGCCGCGGTGCTCGCCGTCCTCGACCGATGTGAGAAATATCACGGGAATGTAGGGCAGCGCGCTGTCGGCCTTGAGGGCCGCCACGAACTCGAAGCCGTCCATGTAGGGCATCAGGATGTCGACGATGATCAGGTCGGGCGGATTGGCCAGCACCGCGTACCCGGCCTCGATCGCGTCCTGCGCCAGCCGCACTTCGTAGCCAGCCGACGACAGATGCAGCCGCAGCAACTCGCGGATGCTCTCGTCGTCGTCAACTACCAGAATGCTCGCAGCCATCGCATCGTCAAAGGCGGGACGGGCCCGGAATATTTGGTGCTGGTGAGTGGACTCGAACCACCGACCTACTGATTACGAATTAGCAACTAAGGGGTTTTAAGGAATTTGCGGTTGCTTCCAGAAGCCTCGCAACCCCTTGTTTTGCCATTCGAATGGGCTACACTGCGTCCGCCGTCCTGCCCAGGACTTTGAAACGCCGTGTCTACATAGTGTCTACACAGACGCCCAATCAGTGGGTCAGTCCACCGGCCAAGATCACCAAGACCTTGGCCGAGCACCCTTCCGCTTCCGCCGCCGGCCAAAAGTTCTTCAGAGATCCCATTCTAAAGGGCTTCGCCGTGCGTGTGACCGCCAACGGCGTGCGTTCATTCATCGTCGAAAAGCGTGTGGACGGAAAGATAAAACGCATCACACTTGGGCGCTATCCGACGCTTTCCGCCGAGCAAGCGCGCACCGAAGCGCACAAGGTGTTGGGAATGGTCGCACTTGGGATGAATCCCATCGCCGAGCGCGAGCACGCACGCCTCGCGGGCGTCACACTCGCGCAAGCCTTCAAGGACTTCAAGCGCGCCCGCAACGACCTCAAGGCCCGCACGCTCTACGACACGAGCGGCTCTTGAAGGTCGCCTTCGAGGATTGGCAGAAACGGCCACTGGTGTCGATCACCAAGGAACCTGGTCATCCGAACGCCGTACCGAGCTCGAGGAACATAGCAGCAAGGCCTACGCGAATCTGGCAATGCGGTTCCTGCGCTCGGTCTTCAACTTCGCGATCGCGCAGTACGAGGACGGTTTCGGCAAACCGCTCCTTACGGAGAACCCTCTCCAGCGACTGACTCAGACCCGCGCCTGGTATCGAGCCGAGCGCCGGCAAACGGTCATCAAGGTCCACCAGCTCGGCGCCTGGTACAGGGCCGTGGAGGGCCTTCGCCGAAACGTCGTCCCTTTCGGCCAGGTCGTCGCCGATTACCTGCTCGTCTTGCTCTTCAGGGGCCTAAGGCGCCAGGAGGCCGCACAGCTCACTTGGGATCGGGTGGACCTCAAGGACCGCACACTCGTGATTCCGGACCCGAAGAACCGGGAACCGTTCCTGTTGCCCTTTTCCGAGTTCGTTGCGGAGCTCTTCGAGCGGCGAAGGGAAGTAGTAGAAAGCGCCTATGCCTTCCGCGGCGCAGGGCGCCAGGGCTGTTTGATCGAACCCCGGAACCCGATCGCCGCGGTGACTGAGGCCTCGCGCGTCGCCTTCACGATCCACGACCTGCGGCGCACCTGCATCACCATCGCCGAATCCATCGACATCCAGCCCTACGCGATTAAGCGCTTGGTGAATCACAAGATGCGGGGCGATGCCACCGCGGGCTACATCGTGGCGGATGTAGAGCGTCTGCGTGCGCCGGTCCGGCGCGTGAGCGACTTCCTTCTCAAGGCGCTCGGTCTTAAGAGCTCGGCCACGGTGCGTGCGCTTCGTGCGGCGCAAGCGGAGGCTTAGGCAGTTACTGGCTTACCGCTAGTAACCGCCTATTAGACCCCTTTCCCACTAGGGCCCTCCTAAGGCGTGTTGCCGCGCGTTCTTTAACCACACCTACGAAGGCCGCTTACCGGATCAGTGGTGGTGGTGGTGCCGCTTGCCCGTCGCGATCTTCAGCCACCCCCGGCCTTCGAAAGCCGTACCCGAATTCGTCTTGCCGGTCACGATCCCTTCGTTGTCGCCTGGCTCGAAATTCGCCTTGCGAAAGTCGAAATGGCAGATCAGATCGGACCGCTTGTCGCCATTCACGTCGACGCCGTGCCGGTTGCAGCGAACGAGGCTGTCCTCATTGCCGGTGCTGCCAAACTTAAGTGAGCTCTGGTCGACCTCCAGGGCATTGAATGTGTCGGAGGACAGCAGCGCCACCGGGATGCCGCCCTTGACTTTAAAGCGGCCCCGGAGCGCCTCGAATTCGTGGTCGTCCCGGTCGAAATCGTGGCGCCTCATGGAGTAAGCCACGATAACGTCGCGGCTGCCCGGTCTAATTTCGATGCTGATCTGCTGCACCGACGGCGTAACCACCGGCGGAGTAACCACCGGCGGAGTAACCACCGGCGGCGTAACCACTGGCGGCGTCACGCCCGAGATCAGCAGCGTGTAGGTGCCCGTGACATCGCCGATAGCCGGGGAGGTGGTTCCAAGCGAGCCCGTGGTCAGGTTGTCGGAGTCGGCGAAATAGGCCGGAAAGCTGGTGACGCCAACAACATAGGTTCCCGTTGCTGGTACATTGAAACTATCGATGCGAGAGTCCGCGGTAGACACGGAGCCCGGGTCGAGCGGTGCGTCGTCGTTCTGCTGCAACGGCGGCAGGTTCACGGAGTTGGTGCCGACCGGTCCGAAGATGGCAATAACCGTATCCACTCCCGTGTTGGCGCTCTTCATGCCGCCATCGATATCGATGGTTACAACGTCGCCTTGCTGCGCCTGAAAGCTGTAGAAGTCCGTGTCGCGGTGGGTGGAAGTGTTAAGGATCGCACCGTTAACCCCTGCGGTGCCATCGCTGCCAATGACAAGTTGCTGGGTTTTGCTTAGGGGATCGTTCGGTTCGATCTCGTCCACGGCGAGCGCAACCCGGCTCGCGCCCAAAGCTGCAAGAACCGCGATCAATATCGCCGACCGCATGAACCGCTTGTTCGTCATCATTTTTGCCTCTCTATTCGGCCAATAATTGCGCCGGATTGTCGTCATTGCACGACGTCACGCTATCCGTCCTCACGACCCCCGCCCAGTGAAAACCTCACGTCGTATCCGAGAACCTGCCTTCTATCGTGATGTAATTCTCAATTTGACAAATCTTTACCCGCCGCTTGAACCGGTCAGGAGCCAAGTCAGGGCGAGCCTTGCCGTCGATACCGGGTCGTGTCCCGTCGAGTCGTGTATGAAGCCCTGCGGCGCACCCTCATCACCGTGGCCGAATTGATCGACCTACAGCCCTACGCGATTAAGCGCATGGTCAATCACAAGATGCGGGGGGACACGTCACCGCGCGCTACATCGTCGCGGATGTGGAGCGCCTGCGCGGGCCGGTTCGGCGCGTCAGCGACTTCCTTCTCAAGGCGCTCGGCCTCAAGGGTTCGGCCGCCGTGCACCCGATTCGCGCTGCGCAAGTAGAGGCTTAAGCGCCCGCTAGCTTGTCCTTAGCGACGCCCTACTAGCCCCCTTTCCATTTGGGAGCCTCCCAAGTATTGACACTCGATCTTTCGCGCCGGCAGCCCATAGTGCGTCTATACGCCATGTGCTAAGCATGGGCCCCATTAGATGAGATGCAGATGATTGCTTTAAGGTGCTTGACTGGCACAATGTCGGCCGGTTTCGTATAGCACCCGGCTATACGCGTGTCTAAGCAGATGGGGCGCGTATAGGAGCAGTGCGAAAGAGGCGTGTTAACTAAGCGAACACAAAGGGTACTTATACAAGGCGGCCTTTGTTTG
>Ga0316628_100001900_pt1 | contig 15096 bp, 10 predicted proteins | sample OWC_Aug_M2_C1_D5_FD_207648 | JGI IMG/M metagenome (GOLD analysis project Ga0316628, IMG submission 207648) | Wetland soil microbial communities from Old Woman Creek delta, Ohio, United States - OWC_Aug_M2_C1_D5_C | ecosystem: Environmental > Terrestrial > Soil > Wetlands | place: USA: Ohio... | reverse complement strand
CTCACCCACAGCGGAAGACCTGGCCCGATAACCAACTATCCCGTTCCATCAGCAAGTGGGCCCGGCGGCCGGCCGGGATTCGATAATCGGAACGAGCCAGGCGTCAGCACATCCCCGTGGTGGGATCAGGACGAACCCGGATGGCGGCGTGCGCCAGACCGAGATGCTCGGGCCGGAGGAGGGGGATCAGGCGACCGCAACTCTTCGGCGGGGTCCTCGTCTCGCCCGGCGCCGGTGTCGGTCGACCGCTCGGACGGCGGTTCGCGCTCGTCATCAGACCGGAGCGCGTCCTCGGGCGGCAGCCGCAGTGGCGGCGATCGCGGCGGATCATCCAGCCGCTCGGATAGCGGCGGTGGCCGCAGCAGTGGTGGAAATTCCGGCGGAAGCAGCTCCCACAGTTCCGGAGGCGGTGGCTCCTCGAGTTCCGGTGGCTGGAGCGGTGGGGGTGGTGGAGGTTCCCACAGTTCGGGCGGCGGGGGTGGATCCAGTTCAGGCGGCGGATCGCATAGCTCGGGTGGCGGAGGTGGCTCATCCAGCTCGAGCGGCGGATCGCATTCCAGCAGCCCGCGACATTAGCCGCTGGCGAGTTCGATTCAGGCTGGGCCCTGGCAGCGCGCCTGCGGCCCAGCCTTTTTCTTTGACTCAGGGGAGGGAGAATCAGGAAACGATGATGCCCGCATAGCCGACCACGGCGGACCGGTCACCGCTGGTGTCGGCGGAAGTGGCGTACTTGATGAGTTCGGCCTTCTGTGCGCCCATTTCTTTGGCGAAGGTGAGCATGGCGATGGCGGGGCCGTAACCGCACATGGAAATATCCTCGCGGCGCAGCACGTCGTAGAGCCCCGCCGGATCGAGGGCCAGAATTCTGTCGATCGCTTTGCGATCCTTGACGCGCGTGATGCCGTCGGGCTCGTAGTGGTTCATGTCACTGGAAGCGACGACCAGGAAGGGCTTGTCGCTCCGGCGCGCAGCCTGGGCCAGGCCGCGACCCAGCGATTCCAGGCTGGCGTAGCCGCCCACCCCGATGGCAATGGGCACAAAGCTGAACGCCTTCACCATGCGCTGCAGGAAAGGGAGTTGAACTTCCAGGGAGTGCTCGTCGGAATGTGCGGCGGCATCATCCGTGACCAGGTGGCAGCCTTCATGCACGGACTTGGCGAGCGCACTGTCGATGGCCACCTGGCCGAGCGGCGTCTGCCAGTTCCCCGACGACATCATCGCCAGCGGCGCGCCGCGACCGGTGTGGTTCGGGCACAAAATCACGTACGCCGGGCGCGCGGGTAGTTGTCGAAAAACAGCGCCCGCCACGTGGCCCGAGTACATGTAGCCGGCGTGGGGAACGACGCAGCCTAACGCCGTCTCGACTTTCTCCGCCGAGTCCGCGCCCGGGCCCAGGTACTTGTCCAGGTCGCGCGAGAGGGCATCGGCCTTGCCGGGATAGAAACGCCCCGCCACAGCGGGAGGGCGGACAGCTTGGGGCTGCATGGGCAAAATCGTAGCCCCGGGTCGGGCGCGAGTCAAGCGCGAGAGCAATGGGAGTCGAATGCCAGCCCGAGGGCAGTACGGAAAAGCAGGGGTTTTGAAAGGAGGGAAGAATTAGCGCGCGTCGTCTTCCACGCTGATCTTGAGGGCCCGAAGGAACTGGGCGTCCTGGTTGGTGAGATGGAACTCCGTCTCGCGCCGCTCCTGGGGGGTGAGCTTCTGGCGGTGCACCAGATTGGCTTCACCCCGCTTGTTGAACCCGATGGTGACTTCGAGCACCAGGAACAGGTCGTAGCCCGCGCTACGGATGCGCCCCATGACGTCGGCAATGCGCTCCGACTCCGCCAGGGACTCGTTGATGGCGTGACCCAGTTCCTTGACCAGGCGCTTGAAATTGTCGTCGAGCTCCAAGGGTCACCCAAATTCCCGCGACGTTTGAACCTATTTTGGATTCTAGGGTTCGCCCCGGAGGCTGTCAAGGCAAAAGGCCCGGGGTTTGACTGGGCCGCGATTCGTCCTTAAGATAGTACGAGTTGGAGTCGATTGAATCTTGCCCTCATGGGGAGTAAGGCTGTGGGAAAGCTCAGCGAACTTCTTTCCAGCTGGATGCGGCAGGCCGAGCGGATGTTTCACGTGCTCGTGGGCATGGTTTTTCTGGTCCTCGCCTTCGCCGGCGTCACGGTGTCGATTACGGAGTGGCAGTACTACGAGCGGTCTCCCTCTCAGGGACTGCTGCGGTTCGGGCTCCTGGCCTCTTTCACCGTAGTGTTATTTATATTTTGCTTATATTCTTTCTTGAAAGCACGAAGCGTCAGGTAGGTACCAGGGTAGAGAGGACAGGTTACAGGTGGAAAGCATAGGGTGGCGTTCGGTCTCTCTGCAACCTGCCTCCTGTCACCTGTTCCCTTTTTGACTGATGGCTTCCGACGAGAGCAAGCAAGTCAAATCGAAGTTTCGAACCACCTCAGGGCTGGAACTCGAAACCTTCTCAAAGCCCCAGGAACTGGCGGGCCGGGACTGGGAGCAGGACCTCGGCTTCCCCGGCGAGTACCCTCACACGCGAAGCGTGTATCCCACCGGCTACCGCAGCCGCTTGTGGACCATGCGGCAGTATGCCGGCTACGGATCGGCGGCGGAGTCAAACGCACGATTCCGCTATCTGCTCGGCCAGGGACAGACCGGGCTTTCCGTAGCCTTCGACCTGCCGACGCAGATCGGCCTTGATTCCGACCATCCCCAGGCGCGCGGCGAAGTGGGCCGCGTCGGCGTGGCCATCAACTCGCTCGAGGACATGGAAATCCTCTTCCGCGAAATTCCGCTCGAGCAGGTTTCCACTTCCATGACCATCAACGCCACGGCGGCGATTCTTCTGGCGCTCTATTTCGCGGTGGCGGAAAAACAGGGGGCGGACCTCAAGAAGATCTCCGGCACTGTGCAGAACGACATCCTCAAGGAATACGTCGCGCGTGGCACTTACATCTTTCCTCCCCGCCCCGCGCTGCGCATCGTCACCGATATTTTCGCCTTTTGCCACCAGCGCGCGCCGGAATGGAACACGATTTCCATCAGCGGCTATCACATCCGCGAGGCGGGCTCGACAGCAATTCAGGAAGTTGCCTTTACGCTCGCCAACGGAATTGCCTATGTCGATGCGGCGCGCGCCCGCGGGCTGGACGTGGACGAGGTCGCCCCCCGGCTCTCCTTCTTCCTAAACGCGCATAACGATTTCCTGGAGGAAATCGCCAAATTCCGCGCCGCGCGGCGGCTCTGGGCGCGCATCGTGCGTGAGCGCTTCAAAGCTCAGGACCCGCGCTCGTTGATGTTTCGCTTCCACACCCAAACCGCGGGCAGCGCCCTCACGGCGCAACAACCCGACGTGAACATCGTCCGCGTCACCCTCCAAGCGCTGGCCGCGGTGCTGGGAGGGACGCAGTCGCTCCACACCAACGCTCGCGATGAAGCCCTGGCTCTCCCCACGGAAGCGTCGGCGTTGCTCGCCTTGCGAACCCAGCAGATCATTGCCCAGGAAAGTGGCGTGCCGAATACGGTTGACCCTCTGGGAGGCTCGTACTTCATCGAGGACCTCACGAATCGCATCGAGCGCGGCGCTGGGGAGTACATCATGAAGATCGATTCGATGGGAGGCGTCCTGCGCGCCATTGAGACGGGATACATCCAGCGGGAAATCCAGCAGTCCGCCTACGAGTATCAGAAGCAGATTGAGGCCGGTGAGCGTGTCGTGGTCGGCGTGAACAAGTACACCGCCGGGGACGCCGCTTCCCCGCCCCTTCTGCGAATCGATCTGGAAATCGAACGCACCCAGGTCGAGCGCCTTAAGGATCTGCGCGCGCGTCGCGACAACTCGCGCGTCGCCGCCGCCTTGAAGGAGGTTGAAGCCGCCGCGCGTTCGGACCGCAACCTGATGCCTGCAATCCTCGATGCCGTCAAGACCTACGCGACGGTCGGCGAGATTTCCGACACCTTGCGCAAAGTTTTCGGTGAGTACCAGGAGTCCGTCGTGATATAAGGACAGTGACGAGTGACAAGTGGCGAGCGACAAGCCGCTGGATCCGTCGTCGTTCGCGAGCATCGACTTTCGTGTGTTGGGCCGGGTGCTCGTAAGGCAATCTTGCTCGACACTTGTCACTCGTTACTGATCACTGGTTTCCCATATGCCCACACTCCAATTTCTCGGCGCAACCGGAACCGTAACGGGTTCCAAGTATCTCCTGGAAGCTAACGGCGAACGCCTGATGATCGACTGCGGGCTGTTCCAGGGTGACAAGGAGTTGCGCCTGCGCAACTGGTCTGAGTTGCCGGTCAAGCCTTCATCTATCCAGTGGCTGGTCCTGACGCACGCGCACCTCGACCACATCGGGTATATCCCGCGGCTCATCAAGGACGGCTTTCGCGGGCAGATTCTGGCCTCCTCGCCGACAGTGGAACTGGCGAGCCTGGTGCTTCCGGATTCGGGCCACCTGCAGGAAGAAGACGCCGAGTACGCCAATTTCAAGGGCTTCAGCAAGCACAAGCCCGCGCTGCCTCTGTACACCTACGAAGAGGCGGTGAAGTCCCTCGAATCATTTCGCGCCGTGGATGAGTCGAAGCCCCTGGAACTCTCCCCGCAGTTCTCGCTTCGCTTCCACCGCGCCGGACATATTCTAGGCGCGCGCATGGTCGAGGTGACGGTCCGCGAAGACGGCTCGACACGCAAAGTGCTCTTCGGCGGCGACCTCGGCCGCTTTCCGCAATTGATTCTCTACGAGCCCGAAGTGCCGGACGGGGTCGATTATCTGCTGGTGGAATCCACTTACGGCGACCGCCTGCACCCCCAGGACGACTTCCGCGCCCGCCTCGCGAACATCGTCCAGAGCACCGCCGCACGCGGCGGCACGGTGGTGATTCCCTCCTTCGCCGTGGGGAGGACGCAGGAACTGCTCTATCTTTTCCGCGAGCTCATGGAGCAGGGAAAGATGAGCTCGCTTCCCATCCACGTCGACAGCCCCATGGGAATCGATGTAACCGACATCTACATGCGGCACAAGGAAGAGCACGATCTGGAGACGCAAGCGGTCACTTCACGCGGTGACAAACCCTTCTCGCCGCCGGAGGTCCACTTCGATCGCACGCGCGACCAATCCATCGCCCTCAATAACTTGCACTACCCCATGATCATCATCTCCGCCAGCGGCATGGCGACGGGCGGCCGCGTCGTCCATCACCTGGAACGTTGCCTGCCCGACCATCGCAATACGGTGTTGTTCGCAGGCTTTCAGGGCGCCGGCACGCGTGGCCGGATCATCCTCTCGGGAGCAGAGTCGGTGAAGATGCACGGGCACGAAGTGCGCATCCGCGCGCACGTCGAGAAGATGGAGAACCTCAGCGCCCACGCCGACTACGGCGAAATCCTCGGATGGCTGGGGCAGTTCCACAAACCTCCGGGCAAGACCTTCCTCGTCCACGGCGAGCCTAAAGCCGCCGAAGCCTTACAGGCGAAGATCACCCAGCAACTTCACTGGGACGTGGCGATTCCAAGTTATCTTCAGAAAGTTGTCCTGTAGATCGCAAACAGCGAGATGGGGCAATTCCTTTTCAAGTCGGCCTTACTCTTCAGGCCAGGCGCCATGTAGACGTCGCAGCAGAACCAATTGACCCAAATGGTAGGCGTTGTGGTCAGCTACGAGTAGCGCTTCGCGCAGAATCGTCTGCCCGTCGCCGTGCGGAATCCTGGCATAGAGATTCGTTCTGGGATTGGCCACGAGTTTCTCCACGGCCTTCAGATCGGACCGGAAATCCGCCAAACATTTCTCCCATGCAGCTTCGTCGGGAGGCGCGTCGCTTGCGGGCCAGTAACCGCGTGGCCAATCGGGTGAAACATGTTTGGCGTCGCGGCTGAACTCGAGAATGTCCCACTGCGCGATGCGCAGGTGTTCGAGGAGCGTCCATGCGGTGAAAGGCACGCCGGCAGGTTTCGTGCCGCGGAGGTTCGCGGGTAGGTCCGCAATGGTCTTCTCGAAGTCCACGTGCGCGCCGCCGCCCCGCAAGAGGTAGAGTAGGTGTCGGCGCAGGGCTTTGTCGGCTCGCGCGAAATCCTGTGAGGCTGCTGGCTTCGGGCGCGGCCGCGATTTCGGGTTTCCCTTCCGCTTCAGAGTTCTCTTTGGCATGGCTGATTCCCTCCCTCGCCCAGGTTATGACTCCGTGGCCGCGCATGGCGGAATGAATCGCCCGTCAGCTTGCAGGGGCCGGTGGTGAGGCTGCGGTTGCCGTGGAATCCAGTCCGAGAGTCGCTGCGATGCCGCGCATAGCATCGATGCAAAAAGCGATATGCTCATCGAGCGGGATGCCGAGTTCCTCCGCCCCTTTCGTAATGTCCTCGCGGCTAACGGCGCGAGCGAAGGCTTTGTCCTTCATTCGTTTCCGGACCGACTTCGCCTCGAGCGTGACGATCCTATCGGGACGCACGTAAGCGCAGGCGGTGATGAATCCTGCCAGTTCGTCGCAGGCAAACAGCGTCTTGGCTAGGAGCGTGTCGCGCGGGACGCCTGTGTAATCCGCGTGGGACAGGATCGCCCGCCGGAGATCTTCCGGATAGCCTTTTTCCTTCAAAATCTCACTCCCCTTCAGGGGATGGTCGGGCGCGTTCGGGTAGATCTCGTAGTCGAAGTCGTGGATCAGGCCGACAACACCCCATGTCTCTTCATTCTCGCCGAACTTCCGCGCGTAGGCGCGCACGCATGCCTCTACCGCCAGCGCATGTTTGCGCAGATTCTCGTTATTCGTGTATTCGCACAGTAATCCCCACGCCGCGTCGCGATCCATTCGTTGGCCCTCCGTTGGTGGGCGTCATTATACGTCAGGGCAGACACGATCCCAATTCCAACACCGACGCGCGCGCCTGGCGATTTTAGGGCGCCCTCGCGGGCTACGCTCCATCCGCCTTCGTTGACACATCCGGCGAGTTGAGTTAGTTTCAAATATCGGCATTTGTAGGCCCGTAGCTCAGCCCGGTTAGAGCGCTACCTTGACACGGTAGAGGTCTGGGGTTCGAGTCCCCACGGGCCTACCATTCCTTCCAACAAGTTAGCGAATCGCCTCAGATAGACCGTCAGACCATGCAGCGGAAGATGTAGCGGGTACAGGTGGTGGGTTTGTTTGACTTGACTCGATTCGCAAAAACTCTTGGGGTAGTCAAAAGAACATAAGTCCCATCACTTAGGGACAATAGGATGTATCGAATTTGGCTGAGGAACTTACATCCGGATCACTACGTTAGAATCAGTCAAGTTGACGGCGGACGAAACGGGAACCAAGCTTGGAAGCGACCCACTACCGCAGGTGGAGTGAGTTGCCCCCATTCGTTGTACGACTTCCTAAGCTAGCCCGTGTACAGTTGCTCCACCCGTCGGCTTGGGACCGGCCCATTCGGCGAGTTTCTTCCTGGCTTCTTCGCGGCAAGTGGGAAGGCTAATCGCAGCAGAATCAAGAACCAGGAGCAACTCCCGCCGAGCGCATTTCGTTCACCACGTGTCGTGCGCGCGCGGCGAAGCGACCTTTGGGATCCTGCTGGAGATAGTTCTCAAATTCAGCCAAGGCCTTGGGGGCATTCTGCAGACGCAGATAAACGTTGCCCAGGCGGAGGTGTACTTCGGAGAAGGACGGATCCAAATCTCGGGCCTTTCGGAATTCGCTCTCGCTATCCGTGTAATTCCGGAGAGCGAAATGAGTCAGGCCGAGCTGGTAATGGCCAAACCAGGAGTCGGGACTTATGCCTAGCCCCGTCTCGAGGTGCCGCTTGCTTTCCACGTAGCGTTGCGCGTCGTAGCTAAGGAGTCCGAGTTGGATGTAGCTCTCCGACCGCTTGGGGTCCAGCTCGATGGCTTGGCGGAATGCCGCCTCCGCGCGCACCGAGTCTCCGGAACGGTAGTAGGCCACTCCCAGAATCTCCAAACCCACCGCGAACTGGGGTTGGGCGTCCGTGACGGCCCTGAGGCGGCGAATCGCCGCGGCGTATTTCTTCCTCTTCAAATCGTTCTTCCCTTTTTCGAACTCGTCGCGGAGTTTGGAAGGGAGCGCTAATTCCGCCGCGGAAATTTGGGGATTGCTTTTGCCCTTCACCAATGGACCTTCGGGGGTCAGAAACACCGTGACGAATTGCCCCGGCATGGCGATCTGGACTTTAAGGTCTTGCTCTTTGGTGTAGTAGCCGGACTTGCTGGTCACAAGGGTGTAATCGCCCGAGTGCACGCCCTGGAGATAGAAACGCCCTTGGGTATCGGTCATTGTGGAGTCAACAAGACCGAGTTGGGGATCGTAGAGCTTTACCGAGGCCCCGCCCGTATCTTCCTCCCCGGTGCCTAATCGGACGATACCATCGATTCTGGTCGTTTGGGCTGCGAGGGGGAAGGCGCCAACGGTCAGGACGGCCAAGGCTGCAACGATGAACTGCAGAGTGAGACGTTTCGTTTTCGCTCGCGCTGACGCGAATTCTCCTGAGATCTGTTCCTGCCCGTATGCCAATGGAAAGGCTTGGTCGATCGCGGCCACCGTCCACCTCCGCTTGGTTCCAACTCGCGGGGTCAAGATAGTCGTGGCCGATGCCCTATTGAGGGGGGGGAGAACCCTCCTCGGCTCGGTCCAAACGATAGAGGATGTTGTCGGTTTTCTCGAGTCGCTCAGCTCGAAGTTTTTCGTAGACGGCCTGAACTTCCTTCGCTTCCTGCCTGCGACCGAGACGGCTCAGAACCTGGGAGAACTCGAATTGTGCCACTTCACTGTCCGGCGCCATTCGGACGGCCTCCTGCAAATGCTTGAGGGCTGGCTCCAGATTGCCCCGCGCAGCTTGGATCCTCCCCAATCCCGCATGGGCTTCCGGCAGGTCGGCATTGAGCTCCAGACCCCGCTCGAAGAGTTTCTCGGCTTCGTCCAGTTGGCCCTGTTTGCGGAGGAGCTCCGCCAGCTCAACGTAGCACCGCGCGTGCGTGGGGTCAATCCTCAGTTCTTCCCGGAAGGCCTGCCGGGCCTCCTCCCAGGCGGCAGGCTCGTTCGAGGAGCGCACGAGCATCAGCCCCAGGCGGTAATGCAGTCCCGGCGCATTGGGCGCGAGCGCGACAGCCTTGCGGTACTGGACCGCTGCGGGAGCGTATTGCTTGTGCGCTTCCAGCAGATCGCCTGCGAGTTGGCGTGCGCGAAATGAATTGGGAGCCACCTCGATCATGCGGCCCGCGAGAATCGATGAAAGTTGGAAATAAAGCCGAGTCGCGACGTACAGAACGTCGGGATCATCAGGGTAATCGCGCACGAGGATTCGCACTACCTCCGCGGCGCGAAGCGGTTGGCGCATGCCGACGTGGAGCTGTTCAAGATTGATCCCCACCATACGCTTGAGTTCTTTTTCCTTTTCGGTGGCGAAGGCCTTCTCCAGATAAGGCAGGGCCTCCCGATAGTGCCCTGCCTCCGCTTCCGCCATGCCCAGGAAAGCCCCGGCGTGAGGCAAACGCGGGTCGAGTTTCAACGCCTGCCGGTAGCTCTCGGCAGCTTTGTCGTACCGGCTGGTCGAGTAGTAAGCCAAGCCCAGATTCGCCAGGACCTCCGGCGAGCGCGGCTGGACCTTGACCAACTCTTCGAGCAGCGGGATGGCCTCATCAAATCGGCTGGTCGCGATGGCCGCGGCGGCTCGGCGGTTCAATTCATCAATCTTGGAAGAGGGACGAGTCGCTCCGGCCGTCTGCATGCCGGATGCGGGGAAGACCTCCAGGGCGAGATACATGGAAAGTGTCAGCCCGGCTATGCCGAGTTTCCAACGATCTGGAGAAGTGATTAACAACGCTCACTCCGAGTAATTCTCTGCGAGCTGAGGGAACCAGTATACGAGTAGATGCAACCCGACGATAGACCATTTCCTTCCCTGCCGAAGCGCCCGACGTGAGGGCAAAGCCTGCCTGGCTAAACGCCGCCGCTCCCGCAGAAAAGAAAAGCCCCGAGGCCCTTGCGGACCCCGGGGCTGATGTTGCGTGCCAAGCCGGGCTAAAAGATGAATTTCAGCCCAAGTTGGATGATGCGTGGAGACCAAGCGCTTGTGACTTGGCCGAAGTTGCCGGCCGTCCCGCAGACGTCGCCATAGCCCACGGTATCCGAGCAACCCGTGTTGACATCGTGCCACTGGGTGTGGTTCCAGCTGTTGAACGTCTCGAACCGGAACTGGACCTGGGTTCTCTCATGGATGGTGATGTTCTTGAAGAGCGAGAGGTCCCAGTTGTTCCGTCCCGGGCCGATCAGCGTGTTCTTGCCCAGGTAGCCGAACATGCCGGGCTGACCATCCGCGTAAAGCTGGTCGCGGGTGGGTTGTGTGAAGGCGTCAACGTTGAACCACTGCACCGTCGGTCCGTAGGTGTCGTTCTCGACGATGCTCTTGCCAGACTGCTGGCCGAGGGAGTTGCAGCGCATCCCCGTGCCCGTGCCGGTGTTGTCGCCGGTGCCGCACCCGATGTCGAGGGGAGTGCCGCTCATGAAGGTGGTGATGCCACTGACCGTCCAGCCGCCAAGAGTGTTCTTGAGCCAAGCGCTGGAGTTCTTGAAGATCGGCAAGTCGTAGGTGTAGCCGAGGGTAATGATATGCCGGCGATCCAGTTGGGAACTACCCCGCCAGCGGAACAGGTCATGCCAGTCCTCACCATGGTTGTCCCCTTGCCCGCCCGCGGTGTCGATGGCGTGTGACCAGGTGTAGTTCGCAATGAGGCTCAAACCATAGCTAACTTGGTGCCGGTAGCTGGCCTGGAGCGCATGGTAATTGGACCTGGCTATCCCGTCCGCTCTCATGTTGACGCCGCTGAACCCCTGGAAGGGCAAATACTGATAAGGGTCGGCGCCGCCGATGAGGTCGTCCTGGATGGCGTGGTCCATTCCCAAGGGAACGATGTTGATTTGGTGGTCGAGGCTGAGGTGGCTCCCCGCGTTTCCGACGTACGCAATCGTCGCCAAGTCATTGGGAGTAATTTGGCGCTGTATGTTCAAGTTCCACTGGTAAGTACGCGGAAAAGGAGAGGTTCTGGATACGGTGTTGATTCCAGGCGGCCCGATCGATCCTCCGCCCAACCCGATTTCTGCCCAGCTATCTAGGTTGTATAGCGCTGGGCTGTAAGCGAAGGGCGCGCCGCCCTGGGTTGACTCGGACCCCGCCTCGTTACCGTTCAGGCCGTCGTAAAACAGGCCGACGGCGGCGCGAATTGAGGTCTTACCGTCACCCTTGGGGTCCCAGGCAAAGCCTAGCCGGGGTGCGATATTCTTGAATTCGCCAGTCTGGCAGGCGACTTGAATGCCCCCCTGACCGCATTGCACGAGCCCGTTGCCGTACGTCAACACGCCGTTGGCCGGGAAGATGGTCCCGCTGCCCGGGATCAGGAAGCCATTGTCGTCACGCAGGGGAGCCTCGGCAGCATTGTAAAGGCTCGGATAGAAGCCCGATTGCTGGAGGAAGCGCTCCCGGTTGCGCGTGAACAGATAGTAGCGCACACCGAGGTTCACAGTCAGGTGTGGGGTTACTTTCCAGTCGTCCTGGATGTAAGGCTCGAAGTTTGTCGAGCGATAGTATCCTTTGCCAAACTTGTTGCCTTCCGAGTAGCTCTGGATGACACCGCTCAACAGGTCGGCCATGGCGTTGCCGGTGGTGTTGTCACCCCAGTTCGCGAAAATGGCGTAGCCCTGAACGCTGCCACCGAAAGCCTCATTCTTTCGGAAGCGTTCCACATAGGCCCCGAACTTCAGGGTGTGTTTACCCTTAATCCAGGTCATGTTCTCTTTCCAGGTGATGATGGGGTTGGAGTTGTAAGGGCCGATGGGGAACCACCCGGAATCCATCCCCCCCTTGTCGAATTCCGAGCCGCCGCTCACCACCAGTCGGGTGACGAGCGGAAACGCCTCGTGCCCGGGGAACATGGACGGAATGCTGTAGCTGGAACTCTTGACAAGGGTCCCCGAAGGTGAAGAATCTCCCGCGCTGGCCACCAGATCAATGTGGTCCACGGTATAGGCCATGATGGTTTCGCTGAACAGTTGGGGTGTCAAACTGTGGGCGAAGTTCAGCACGGCGCTCTTCCCAGGTCCTTTGAACGCGGTCTTGACCGAATCGATATCCGACCAGTCCCACAGCGAGTAGGGTGTGATCGTGTCCCAGGCGTCCTGGGTGTACCGGACGAACAGGCGCGTGCGATCACTGAAGTTGTGGTCCACGCGAATCTGTTCCTCTCGCCAGTTCACCGGGCTGCCAGCAGTCCCGATGCGCCGGTGGTTGCCGCTGTTCGGCAGGGGAATATAATCGTTCATAAGCTCGACACTGTTCGGATCGAGGCTGGGGATCAGGCCGGTAACCTTGTCGGCGTTGCTCGGGAAGGTGCACCCGTCACTTGCCAGCACCGGGTCGAAATTCGCGCTGTCGCCAGTGAAGCCTGGCAGCAAATTCCCGTCTTCGTCGCGAATATTGTCGCCGCCCATGCACTGGCTAAAGTCCCCCTGGCGCTCGAGCAAAGTCGGGACATTGTAGGAGCTTACCTGGCTGTCGCGGAACTTGCGCCAGGCCTGCGACCAGAAGAAGAACGTCTTGTCCTTGCCGGTGTTGTAGACTCCCGGAATGTAGACCGGCCCGCCGACTGTGTAGCCGTACTCATTGCGTTTGTGCGGGTTCCTCTCCGGAACGGAGCCCAGGGTTTCCCGGTTGGTAAAGAAGTTGTTAGCATTCAGCTTGTCATTGCGGAGAAATTCATAGACAGAGCCGTGAAAATCGCGGCCGCCAGACTTTGTACTGACTTCGATATAACCACCGCTGTGCTGCCCGATGTCGGCGCCATAGTTGGCGGTCGAAATGCGAAACTCGCCGATGGAGTCGAGACTCGGATAGGTGTTAAGGGTGCTGTTCGAGCCCCGGTCCGAGTTGTTGCCGCCGTCGATTTCCCACGTGTTGTAAACTGTGCGGCCGCCGTTGAAGGAGAACTCGACGTTGCCCAGCACGCCGACCGCGTCGGTGTTTAACCCGTTCGTCGGCGCGGCGCCGGGAACGAGCATGGCCAGGGCGACGAAATTGCGCGCCGGCAAGGACAGGTTGAGGATTTGATTGCCGGTGACGACGCCGGAGAGGGCTGCGGTGTCCGTCTCCACGGCCGTCAGCGTGCCGGTGACTTCGACGGTGGTCGTCGTTCCCGCCACTTGCACGACGAGTTCGACGCGGACCTTGCCGCCGACTTGCAGCACGATGTCGCGCTGGGTCGTCGGCTGAAAGCCTTTGGCCTCCGCCTTGACCTCATAGGTCCCTGCGGTCAGAGCAGGGAGTATGAATTCACCAGCTTCGTTGCTCTGAACAGGGTGACCGACCCCTGTTGCCTGGTTGGTGATGGTGATTTGGGTGCCCGGAACAACCGCGCCCGTGGCATCTCGTACAGAGCCGGAAATCTGACCTGAGGACTGGGCAAAAAGTCCTGAAGCACTGAGCGCAAGGACTATGCCGGTCAGAAGGATGAGCAGCTTTGATCGCATCAAGAACCTCCTTTGTTCCATCAACCATAGGCGGCTGGAGACCGCCTTGGCGGGAGGTTGATAGTTTGTCAAAATGTCCGGATGAACCTGGACCATTCGTGCCATTTCGCCGCTGTTCGGGCCATGACGGCGCCGCCAATGGCTATCTTCCGTCCGGCAAGTGAGGTGCCAAACTAATTGATGGATAATCGGCCGACTAGTGTGTCTAAGACGTTGAACTACATGGGAAACTGGCACGACGGCAGGAATTCCTAGGTTGCTAGGGCGCTATCAATTTCCAAAAGCCATAGAGTAACGTTTTACTTTTCATACAACCGGGATCAGGTAGAGACAAAATGCCCAATCTGGAATCATCTGATATGTATACAGACTTTCTTGGCATATTCTCAGATCCGGATAAAATGTCTGAATCTGAGGGCAACGCGTGGCTTTCGCGTCGCCCGCTCCTGTTGCATGGCTTGTCTGAAGAAGATGATAGTCCTACAATGAGTCTTGCCTCTGGTGGGGCGTTGGGCCTTCTTCCTCCAGCGCAGATTCACTCGGGGCACTGGTGGATTGGGCCTCCATGAAGTTCGACCCCGGTTCTAAACCCAGATCTTGCTGCACTGTTCCCACCCTGCCAAGTCGCTGGGTCGTTTTATTGCTGTTGGCTAGCCTAACTGCCTTCACGAACACGTGCGCCACAAAACGCGAGGCGCCCCGCACGAACGTCATTCTAATCACCGTGGATACCTTGCGGGCTGACCGGCTGGGTTGCTATGGCAACACCAAAGTGGAAACCCCCGCCATGGACTCCCTGGCCCGCGACGGCGTTTTGTTCAGCCGCGCCGTCGCCCAAGTCCCCCTGACCGCGCCATCGCACGCCGCCATCCTCACCGGGACGTACCCCGTCTGGAACGGGATGCGGGATTGGACGGACCCGGGAATGCGCGCGGATGTCCCAACGCTGGCCGAGATCTTCAAGCGCCACGGCTACCGAACGGCGGCGTTCGTAAGCGCCTTCGCGGTCGATTCCAGGTGGGGTCTGAATCGCGGGTTCGACCACTACGACGACTGGTTCAGCGCTCAAGACTACAAGCTGGCTAGGCGCCAGAGTGTGGAGCGGCCGGCTGCCGACACGATTGATCGAAGCATCGCCTGGCTGCAATCACGCGGAACTAGCCCATTCTTCCTTTGGCTCCACCTGTACGATCCGCACGCTCCCTACCGGCCTCCGGAACCTTTCAAGTCGCGTTACGACAGACGCCCCTACGATGGTGAGGTAGCTTACACCGACCAGCAACTGGGACGCTTCCTGCAGTTTCTGAAGGACAAAGGCCTCTATTCGTCGGGCTTCATCGTGCTGACCAGCGACCACGGCGAAGCCCTGGGTGAGCACAACGAGGAGCAACACGGGTATTACATCTACAGCGCCAGTGTCGACGTGCCCCTGGTGATGAAATTTCCGGCGGGATTTGAGGCGACTCATCACTCGATTCCGCAAGTCGCTAACACCATCGACTTGGCTCCGACCATGGTTCAATTCTGCGCCCTGCCCTCCTCCGAGCTGCAGAGCTTCCAAGGTTACAGTCTGCTGACGCTCGTGACGAAAGG
>Ga0316628_100001899_pt1 | contig 15098 bp, 18 predicted proteins | sample OWC_Aug_M2_C1_D5_FD_207648 | JGI IMG/M metagenome (GOLD analysis project Ga0316628, IMG submission 207648) | Wetland soil microbial communities from Old Woman Creek delta, Ohio, United States - OWC_Aug_M2_C1_D5_C | ecosystem: Environmental > Terrestrial > Soil > Wetlands | place: USA: Ohio... | reverse complement strand
AAGGGCATCGAGCGCGCAGGCGGGGAGGTCGAAGTCGTTTCGGACGCCCGCAGGTTGCTGGACGCGGAATGTGTGGTCTTCCCGGGCGTAGGGGCGTTCGGAGCTGCTATGGAGACTTTGGCGCCAGTCCTACCCAGGCTCAGGAGCTCGATCCGCAAAGGGACGCCAGCCCTGGGAGTCTGCCTCGGGATGCAGATACTGTTCGAGCGAAGCGAGGAGTCTCCTGGTAGTGGCGTCGCGGTCCTCCGGGGAGATGTCAGAAGGTTGAAGGCCGACAGGATACCTCAGATGGGCTGGAATGAGGTCGCGTCGCAGGACGACCCCCTCTTCGAGGGAATCCCCGGTAATTCGCTGTTCTATTTCGCCAATTCGTATGTGTGCCATCCCATCGACGATGTTGCGGTCGCCACTACGGAATACGGCGAGAGTTTCTCGTCGGCTGTCAGGAAGGATAAATTGTGTGGAGTGCAGTTCCACCCGGAGAAGAGCGGCCCGCCGGGCCTGCGTCTCCTGCGGAATTTCCTCGGAATAGCGGAGGGCTCGATTTGAAGATCATACCAGCGATAGACCTGAAGAGCGGCAAGTGCGTCCAGCTTGTTGGCGGCAAGCCAGGGACTGAGAAGGTTGTCATCGCCGACGTCATGGGCGTCGCTCGTAAGTGGCAGGACGAAGGGGCCGAGATGTTACACATCATAGACCTCGACTCCGCCCTGGGGACCGGCAACAACGAGAGCTTGCTCGAGATGGTGTCCGCCTCAATGTCAATCCCTGTCCAAGTCGGCGGGGGCATCAGAACCAATGAGAAAGTCCAGAGGTTGTTCGACATAGGCTGCGAGAGGGTCATCGTCGGCACGAAGGCCATTCAGGACAGAGCATTCATCGAGGGAGTGGCCAACGAATACCCCGACGGGATCGTAGTCGCTATCGACTCCGTGGCAAACGAGGTTCTGGTCAAGGGGTGGCAGGAAGGCTCCGGCAGAGAGCTCTTCTCCGTGGTTAGGGACCTCGAAACGCTGCCAATATTCGGGTTCCTGTACACGAATGTCGAGGTCGAGGGACGTCTGCAAGGCATAGACCCCAGGCCAATCGAAGAGCTGATACGCTCCACCAAGAAGCCCGTCATAGTGTCAGGCGGCGTGACCGATATGGGCGACCTCGACAGGCTGAGCAGGATGGGCGCTCACTCGGTCGTTGTCGGCATGGCGATCTACACGGACAGGATCGACTTCAAGAAGGCAGTGAGAGTGTTCAGATGAAAGGCAAGGCCGGACGAAGAGCGAGCATCTCCAGAGAGACCAGTGAGACTTCTGTCAAGGCCCGGGTTGACATCGACGGCCAGGGCAAGTACGAGTGCAGTATCTCGGACGATTTCCTGAGGCACATGGTCGAGACGCTTGCCAAGTACTCAGGAATCGACCTCAACATGACCGCTAACGGAGACATCGAGCACCACCTGATCGAGGACGTCGCCATCACTCTCGGGAGGGCTTTCAGAGAGGCGCTCGGCGACGCCCCCGTCAAGAGGATATCGAGCGCCACCGTGCCCATGGACGAAGCGCTGGTTCAGGTGACGGTCGACCTGATCGACAGGCCGTTCGTCCATCTGGAGCTGCCAGATCAGATGTATGAACACTTCATCCGCTCCTTCGCGATGGAGCTGAAGGCAACGGTGCACACGGTCGTCATCAGGGGAAAGGATGCGCACCACATCATCGAGGCTACGTTCAAGGCTCTGGGGCTCGCTCTGAAAGACGCGATGAAGCAGACCTCGTCGACGATGTCCACCAAGTCGAGCGTCAAGTGGAGGACACGTTGATGCCGTTGACCAAGAGGATCATCCCGTGCCTGGACGTCAAGGACGGCGCGGTCGTCAAAGGAGTCTGTTTCAAGAACCTACAGAGTGTGGGTGATCCTCCCGAGCTGGCAGTCGAGTATCAGGACCAAGGCGCGGACGAGATAGTGTTTCTCGACGTGAAGGCCTCGGTGTCGGGCGCCGAGACGCTCCGCTCGGCGGTCCGGAAGACCGCGGAGAACCTGTTCATTCCGCTGACAGTTGGCGGAGGGATCAGGTCCTTCGAGGACGTGAGGCAGACATTGAAAGCCGGAGCGGACAAGACATCCATCAACTCGGCTGCGGTCGAGAACCCGGACCTGATCACGAAGTGTGCGGACGCATTCGGAAGCCAGTGCGTCGTTGTGGCGATCGATGCGAAGAGAGCGAACGGCACATGGGAGGTGTTCACACACTCCGGAACGAGACCCACGGGGCTAGATGCCGTCGAATGGGCCCAGGACGTGTGCGAGCGCGGGGCCGGTGAGATACTTCTGACCAGCATGGACGCTGATGGCACCAAGATGGGCTACGACATCGAGCTCACGAAGAAGGTCGTGAGGGCAGTCAAGGTGCCCGTCATAGCCTCAGGCGGCTGCGGGACCATAGAGCACATAGTCGAGGTGCTGACAAAGGGGGAGGCGGACGCCGCCCTAGCGGCATCGATATTCCACTACGGACAACACACCGTCGCCGATGTCAAGAAGGCGCTCGAGGCGAAGGGTGTGTCCGTGAGACGGAGTGTGGTATGATGAAGGACGAGAGTGGCTTGGTCCCTGTGGTGGTCCAGGAGGTCAGGAACAACAACGTGCTCATGTTGGCCTACATGAACGACGAGGCCGTTGAGCTGACGAAGAAGACCGGGTACATGCACTACTGGAGCAGGTCGAGGAACTGCATCTGGAAGAAGGGTGAGACCTCGGGCAACTTCCAGAAGTGCATCGAGCTCATGACGGACTGCGACGGAGACGCCCTCCTGGCCAGGGTCGAGCAGACGGGAGTCGCGTGCCACACGGGCACTTACTCCTGCTTCTCGAAGGAGCCGATCCAGCAGAGCGATATCATCAACCAGCTGTGGAAGGTCTTCGAGGAGCGCAGGAAGTCAGACTCCGAGACGTCCTACACCGCAAAGCTGCTGAAGAACAGGAACCTGCTCCTGAAGAAGGTGGCCGAGGAGAGCTCGGAGGTCATAATCGCCGCCAAGGACGGGAAGAGGAAAGAGATAGTCTACGAGGCAGGTGACCTGCTCTATCATCTCATGGTGCTGTTGTACAGCGAGGGTATTACTATGGACGATATATTCAAGGAACTGGAGGGACGAAGGAAATGAGGGCCAGGAGATGCGACTTCCACACGCACACGATATTCAGCGACGGCGAATTGCTGCCGATGGAGCTGATACGCAGGGCTGCAGCGGCGGACCACAGGGCGATCGCGATAACGGACCATGCATCGTACTCGAACATGGAGTCGGTAATCAAGTCCGTCGCCAAGGACTGCAAGAGGGCCGATGTCTGGGGCATCGAGGCAATCCCGGGCGCGGAGCTGACGCATGTGCCAGTCAGATACATCGACGATGCGGTCAGGAAAGCCCGCAAGGCGGGTGCGGAGATCATCATCATCCATGGTGAGACGCCTGTGGAGCCCGTCGAGAAGGGCACGAACTACGAGGCCGTCACGAACCCGGACGTTGACATCCTTGCCCATCCGGGCCTGCTCACGGTCGATGAGGCGGAACTCGCGGCCAAGAACAAGGTCTACCTCGAAGTAACCTGCAGGCGCGGGCACTCCCTGGCCAACGGACACGTTGTGAGCCTCGCGAGGGACACGAAGGCGAAGCTACTCGTCAACACTGACGCGCATTCTCCAGACGACCTTAGTTCGATGGCGTCTGCGAACACCGTCGCACGAGGTGCTGGCATGATGCCCGAGGAGGTCAGGGCATCCCTTGTCGCGAATCCCGAGGCTCTTCTGAAGAGCCTCGGAAGACTGTGACAGAGGTATGTCGGCATTATTCAAAACCCCTAGATTTCTTAATAACAGACAAATAGCGCGTTGACCGATGCCCTTCTGATATCGATGACCATCGTGAGCATTTCAGTCACGGGCGAATTGTTGAACAGGTTCGACGAGGTCCTCGCGTCCAAGGGGTTCAGGTCACGCTCGGACGGCATGCGAGAGGCGATGCGCTCCTTCGTGGACGAGGCCGACTGGGACAGCGGGGACGGGGACAACCAGATTGTTATCACGCTGATCTACGACGAGCTCGGCCCTCGCGGGGAGCTGTCCGTGCTGCAGCACAGGTATGAGGAGATCCAGATGATGCTTCATCTGCACCTGGAGAAGGGACAATGCATGGAGGTGTTCATCGCGAGAGGACCGAACCATCGCCTCCGTGAAATCCTTGGAAGAATCCGCAAGATCAAGGGTGTGAGGTCTATCAAGTTCATATCGACGTCGAGGTCCTTAGGATGAGGACCACATGCTTCAGGCGTAGGTGCTCATGATGCGGACATTGCTTCTGATAGACTTCGGGAATGTAGATTCAGCGGGCCTCGTCTCTCACGCGCTCGAGAGGAGGTTCGGGTTTGACACAACAAGGGTCCAGGCACCATTGCCCGAAGTCCACAGAAGGGGCTGGCAGGCCAGCGCGGACGACATGTTGTCAGACGTGTGCAGGCTGCGGGTGGAGAACAAAGCGGACCTCGCACTGGGCTTCACGGACGCAGACATCTTCGTCCCAGAGCTCAACTTCGTGTTCGGGCTTGCGTCGAAAGATGGCGCGTGTGCGGTCGTGTCAACCCAGAGACTGAGAGAGAAGGACAGCCGTCTCTTGGAAGAGAGGCTTCAGAAGGAGGCGGTCCACGAACTCGGTCATGTGCTGGGGCTGGAGCACTGCGACGATCGGAAGTGCGCGATGCATTTCTCCAATACCTTGGCCGATACCGACACCAAGGGCAGTGAGTTCTGCAAGAAATGCTCGTCGCAGCTTGAAGGTCTGTTGCGAGATCGAGCTTGACGTTTGGCAAAACGGCGATATCCGGCTCCGCTTCGTACGAATCAGCAAAGGGTTTGCGGACATGAGGTGACGGAAGGCATTCTCTCGGGATGCCCCGTCGCTTCAGCTTTTGCACCAATCATTTTTTCTACCCGCCAGTGCGATGTCCTGAGAGCCCTTCGGTTTCATCTTGAGGGCACAGGAGGGGGATTACACGGAGAAGGCTAGATTAACGACTGTTTTGACAGTAGTGGCTCTCGCCATTCTGGTCGTGACGCCTGCAGCAGTCATGGGAGCACGTCCCGTGAAGCAGGTCGATTGGACCTCAAAGGTGGCCGAGAAGCTGGACATGTACTATGCGGAACGGATCATCGATGAGATATGTTCGATGGGCGACAGTGCCATGGGTTTCAGAGGGGCTGGTGGTCCTGCCGATGTCGAAGCCGCTGAGTACATCGCCGCAGAGATGGATGCAATAGGTTTGACCGAGGTCGCCCTCGAGGCGGTACCTGTCGATTCGTGGGAGTTCAGGTCTGCGTACCTTGAAGTTCCAGAACTCGGGACAATGCTCGCCGCGTCGTTTGGCGGGTTTCCAGGAACCGACGACCAGAGCACAGACGAATTAGAGGTTATTGAGAAGGAGATAGTCTGGGTCGGCAACGGCTATGACAGCGACTACGAAGGCAAGGACGTCGAGGGGAAGATAGTCCTCGCGAACTGGATCGGGTACGACTATTGGGTAGACTCGATGGCCTTCGGAGCGATGGAGCACAATGTTGCAGGAATGGTCGTGACGACTATCGATTCGAACGTGGGGCAGAGCCCGAACGCGATATCCTGCCATGACGGACTTTACGTCCCCGGCTTCCCGCCGCTGATCTCCATAAGCAAGGAGAACGCGCTGCTGATCATCGACCAGCTCGAGACCAGCACTGAGCCGCTCGTTGTGACCATGTACAGCGACATCGTCAAGGGGTCTCACATGGACGGCGTGAGCTTCGGCTACAATGTCGTCGGATACCTACCCGGAAAGAACTGGGGCACGGATGCCGATGAGTACGTGATCATCGGCCCTCACCACGATGCGTGGTTCCAGGGCGCCATGGATGACACTTCCGGCGTTGCGGCTATGCTCGTGATCGCGAAGGCGATGAAGGAGACGGTGGACGAGGACGGTTGGGCCCCTGAGAGGACGATGATATTCACGTCCCATACGGGCGAGGAGTACGGCATCGACGATACCTACTTCGACTGGTGCTATGGCGCGAACTACCAGATCATCAACGAGCACCCCGAGTGGGTGGGGAAGAGCGTCGCATACCTCTGCCTCGAACTCATGGGGATGGCCGGTGAGCCGGTCTACGTCAACTGCGTGCCGGAACTCTACAGCTTCGTCAGGCAGACGTTCGCGAAGAACACGAAGAACATGCCCTATGGCTGGGAAGCAGATCCGAAGGTGCATACGTGGGCGGACCAGTGGACGTTCTCAGCCGCTGGTGTACCGGGGATAGAATTCGCTACGACTTCTGACGCCTGGGATACGTATGTGTATCACACGCAGGTTGATGCGCCGAGCATAATCGACTACACCTACCTGCACCAGCTGTTCGTGCTCCTGACCGACATGTCGGTCAAGCTGATGACGACGCCGGTGGCCCCATACAACTACCAAGTCCTGGCGGGTCAGCTGGAAGAGGTGCTTACGGTCGCAGACGAGTTCAACGTGACCAGGCTGGACGAGATCTACGCCGAATACGGAGTCGGCACGGACAACCTGCAGGCACTTCTCGACCAGGTCACGGAGTTCAGCGACAAGGTAGTCGCGCTTCAGACTGCGCTGAAGAGCGTCTCCGTGTCGGCCGCGCACGATGTCAATACCCAGCTGATGGCCATTTCCGGGACTCTCGGCCGATCGCTGATCGCCATCGGGGTCTGGGAGCAGGACTGGTTCCCGTACCAGCAGCCGATCAACGATGTCTATCACACCTATGATGCGCTGCAGGTTCTGAAGACGGCGACTTGGAACGACCAGGTCACAGACGCCATATGGGAGTTGAACTGGGTCGGGCTGGTCTGGTACTACGACTACGACTCGTATGCGAACTACCTGGACCAGAGGGACAGGCTGACGGGTGACAGGACGGCCTCCTGGGGCCTCCAGACGCACCTGCAGCTCGCGGTTGATATATGGCCTGAGTACGACGCCCTGTGGGAGCTCGTGAACACGAAGACGGTCAGTCAGGAGAACCTCGCGCCGATCATCGCATCGCTTGAGGCGAAGATGGTTGACGTATCGATGGCGCAGCTCGAGAACTCATTCGTCCTTATGACGGATGCGTTGGACGAGGCGAACGGCCAGATAGATGCGCTGATGATGGATCTCTGAGGAAACCGCACCAAACCCTTTTCGCTTCTTTGTCTTTCCACTAAACAGAACGGGTGAGCGCGCGCACCGTCCAGGGCTGCCCGGTCAGTGTTTTCTCGCGTCCGTCTTGAGATAGTCGATGAACCCCTTCGAGAAGATGCACTTCTCGGGGTCGTACTTCTCGCACGGATACTTCGAGCACTGAGCGCAGAAATCGACGCCCTTTGAGCTCGAGCAGTTGAGGAGGTCGCAGAAGACATTGACGATGCCCGCTGTCTCCTTCTTCTCGGCCTGATACCTGCATCCGAGGCAGGTACCCTCTTTGAGCGCGAGACAGTAGCCGCAGTAGAATCCGCAGGGCCCGAGGAGGTTCGCGTCGACCTGGAGCTTCGCTCCTGGCTTAGGATAATAAGCCTTCTTCATGGGAATTGGCAGTCAATGCGACGATAAAAGGGTGTCGGGACCAAGAACAACACAGGGGACTGTGGTGCTCCCGCCGGGATTTGAACCCGGGTATCGAGCTTTCACCGGCCCGCCGCGAAAGCGGCCACGAGAGGCTCGAATGATTGGCCGGACTACACTACGGGAGCCCTGTGGAATCCAGCGAAACCTATGGGCTTACATAAAGGTTTGGGAGGACGCGAGGTGAGGCGACAAAGTACTTGCACTCGTCCAGACATGCTCCTGGCCAGCAGGTGTCAAGATGAGGAGACTGGGCTCTGACAAAGAGATATTCTACTTCACCAGGAAGAACAAGCCCGCGTATTGCGTGGACGACGGCGAGAAGGTGCTTGTTGAGACGAAGGACTGCTTCCAGGGGCTTGTCAAGAGCACCCGAGATCTCTTTGAGGACATCGCCATGGGCGATGTAAACCCCGCGACGGGCCCAATCATGGTCAGGGGCATGTCTGCCGGGGACGTCCTTTGCGTGAACATCGAGAAGATTAAGCTGGGGGGCAAGGGCGTGATGATGTGCTCCCCCGAAGTTGGCATCTTGGCCAAGGAAGTCAAGAGGTCTCGGACCAAGATCATCGATATCAGGTCTGGGAAGGCAAGACTGTCAGCGGATTTGGAGGTCACCCTCAATCCTCATATCGGAGTCATCGGCGTCTCCCCAGCAGAGGGGAAGTACCCGACGTTCCACCCGGGCGATTTCGGAGGGAACCTGGATACGGTGGAGGCATGCGCGGGCTCCAAGGTATACCTCCCGACGTTCGTCGACGGTGGGATGGTCGCATTGGGCGACGTCCATGCCGCCATGGGGGATGGGGAGGTCTGCGGGACCGGTGTGGAGACTTCGGGAGAGCTCACGGTCACATTCTCGAAGGCTCATGAGATGGAGCTCCGAAGGCCGATGATCGAGACAAGGACAGAGTGGATCGCATATGCGGCTGCCGAAACTCTTGACGAGGCGGCAAGGCTCGCGACACACGACATGGTCACTTTCATGGCCAACAGGCTCGGCACTGACTTCGAGGAGGCCTACATGCTCGCGAGCGCGGCGGCGAACCTCAGGATATCGCAGGTTGTCGACCCGTTGATGGCCGCGAGGATGTCCATCTCGAAGAAGTATCTCTAGCGCTCAGATGTCCTCGTCGCCTTCGCGCCAGTCGAGCCCGGGAGTCCTGAAGCCTATCTTTGCCACCGGCTGGAACTTACGCTTGTGCGAGGTCAGGCGGACCTTACTCGATATCCTCTCGACCTCCTTGACCGTCGTGTCCGCCCTCTCCGCTATCTTCTTCTCGTCCAGGCCGAGTTCGATCCCCAGGAGGATTGCGTCGAGCCGCTCATAGGATATGTCCATCTCACCCTCGTCCGTCTGCCCCTTCCACAGCCCGGCCGAAGGGACCTTCTTGATGATCTTAACCGGGATGTCGATGGCTCTCGCCAGCTCCCGGACCTCCGTCTTGTACAGGTCCCCGATGGGCTCCAGGTCCGCGCCTCCATCCCCGAACTTGGTGAAGTATCCCACCAACATCTCGCTCTTGTTGCTCGTGCCCAACACTAGCCTCTTGTCCGTGTTGGCGTAGTGATACATCACGACCATCCGGCACCTCGCCTTGATGTTCGCGAGGGACTTCTTGTCGACAGGCCCGCCTATCGCCTTCTTGAAGCCCTCAACAGGCCCGGTGATGTCAACGATCTTGAACTTGACCCCTTCCGAGCGGCACAGCACCTTGGAGTCTTCGAGATCCTCCTTGGGCGAGTCCTTCTCGGGCATCAAGAGCCCCAGAACCTTTTCCTTGCCTACCGCGCGCACGCACAGGCGCAGGCACACAGCGGAGTCTATGCCTCCACTTACGCCCAGGACGTATCCCTTGGCCCCGACCTTCCTCAACTTCTCCGCGAGGAACTTCTCGATAACTCTCTCGGTGCCGTCCTTGAGCTTCGGGAGTATCATCGGGCTTGAATGCCACAGTCTGGATATATCGATTATGGTCGCGGGTCTAGAGACTATCGGGACAACGCTAATCTATTGACAAGGCCTTCCCAGACGCCGATGAGCAAGGTCAAGGTCACCCTGGCCCAGGTCACGTGCCAGCTCCATGACAAAGAGGGCAACCTCCGGAGGATGAAGGAGGTCGTCAGGAAGACCAAGGGGCAGATCGTCATATTCCCCGAGCTCAACCTGACCGGGTACATGCCCAGGGATGACATCTTCCGGAATGCAGAGACGGCCGTCAGCTCGGCAACGAAGGCCGTGCTCAAGCTCGCGAAGGACTCCAAGAAGGACATCGTGTTCGGCGCACCGATGGTAGATGACAGAGTCCCCGGCCTCGTCTACAACTCATGCCTCCTGGCCACCGGGCACGGCCGGCTCTACAGATACGACAAGATGTACCTGCCGACATTCGGCCCGTTCGAGGAGCGGGTCTTCTTCGCCGAAGGGAGCGATGTGGTTGTCGGTGAGGGCATGCACGCCAAGCTCGGCCTCATGGTCTGCTATGACATGTTCTTCCCCGAGCTGTCCAAGCTGGAGACTCTGCTCGGGGCCCAGGTCCTGATCAACATCTCCGCGGCGCCTACGACGTCCCTGCCGTACTTCAAGAAGGTCATGCCCGCACGGGCTGTGGAGAACGCGATCTTCGTGGCATACTGCAACATGGTCGGCGTCCACGGGAGCCTCGTGTTCGGGGGCGGGAGTACCCTGTACAGTCCCAGAGGTGAAGAGTTGGCGGCAGGCGATTCCCTTGAGGAGGCCATCGTCGAGGCCGAGATCGACCTTTCGGACATCGCGGTGGCGAGGCGGTTCAGGCCTACCGTGAGGGACACCAGGGTCGAGATGATGGACGAGATAGGGGCAGTGCTCAGGTCGGGCAAGGCCCAGCAGTGAGGCCTCTGGCCCTGGCCGAATACTCTTAAATACGGACACTCTTTTGGTGGTAGCCGAGCTGAGGTGGCCCAGCCTGGGAAGGCGCGAGCCTGGAATCGATGGCCAAGTGCCAGCGAGCTCGTGGCGCTTTGCGCCTCGGGAGTTCAAATCTCCCCCTCAGCGCTCATTTCTCTCGCAGGTCCAGGACCATCGTCAGTTCGTCGAAGTATCGGTTCCCTTCCTTGACTGCGCGCGGGATTCTGCCGACCGTGACGAAGCCTAGCTTCTTGTAGAGCTTCTGTGCCCTCTTGTTGTAGCCGAATGTGAAAAGGTCGATGCTCTCCACGCCCCTCATCCGCTTCTTGGTGAGCTCGATGGTCGCTCTCATCAAGGCCTCGCCGATCCCCTTTCCTCTTGCCTCCTTCGCCAGCGCGATGCCTATCATCGCCCGGTGGGACAGCTTCATGTGATGTCTCTCGGCGTGACAGTTGCCAAGAATCTTGCCTTCAGATTCGGCGGTCAGCATCACGATCTCCCGGCTTCGGATTTCTTTCAAGACCTTTCGGAGCCACGCCTCCTCCTTGGACAGCGTGACCTTCTTGTTCATCATCATCCCTGACATCTTCTCCTCGATGACCGAATTGATGAATCTCATGAGTGCTTTGGAGTCTTCCGCCCTGGGCTCTCGGAAGATCACTCTGGTGCCGTCATTGGCGACGAATTGGATCCGAACCATGTACCCCGCAGAAGTATCTCCGGAGAAATACCTTGCCGTCTGCCTCCTGTCAGAGGTCCTGGATTGCAGGCCGGAGTAATCGTTAAAAGGCTCTACTCTTCTGCGGGAGATTATCGGGTGGATTATTGTCTATCGATCAAGGGCTGACGAAGTCGGTCATTCCCGCAGACCGGTGGAGGTTGCTCGAGGCGGAAGCCTCATGGATCGGAGGCTTGGTCCTCTTCTTCGCAACGGTCTACGTGACAATCAAGATGGACATGCCTTGGGTCGCCTTCGGGATCGCCGCCCTTTGTCTGTATATTCTGCCCATACTCTCGACAAGAAGCCCCCTTCGCGCGCTCCCTTGGGAGATGACCCTGCTCTTGGCCGCCCCTCTGTTCCTTCACATATCAGAGGGTTCCAGGACGCTCACGGAGAACTTGTCCTGGTGGAGGGATGTTACGTCCATCGCTTTCGCGTTCTCTCTCACCACGATTGGGTTCCTGCTCACGGTCGAGCTGCACATGTACACTCCAGTCCGGATGAATCGGCCGTTCGCGGTATTCTTCGTCGTGATGTTCACGCTGGCTGTCTCCGGCTTCTGGCAGGTCGGCCAATGGATAGACCAGGTGCTCTACGGGGCCGACCTACTGCCCTCTAACACCGTGGCCATGAAGAACCTGCTCTGGACCCTGATAGTCGGCCTCTTGATGGGATTCGTGTACGATATCTACATGCGCGCAATGCCGCAGAAAAGGATGGCGCGCCTCGGCTTCATTCACTTGTGGGAGGTGTACGGACGGACCAGGAAAAGCTGACCCTCATATCGAGGCTCATGCAGGCCGGCATGTTCGCCATCGTGGTGGCAGGGTTCGTCACCGGGAACTACACCTGGATCCCTGCTGCTGCGATATCGCTTTTCATTACCGAGATACCCGCGATTCTCAAGCGGAACCTGAACATGGTCCTCCCCGTCGAGCTGAACTTCTTCATCGTCCTGGCCCTCTTCCTCCATGTCATAGGAGGTTTCTCCGGATTCTATGATAACATCTCATGGTGGGACCACCTGACTCATGCTATGTCCGCGTCCCTGGTTGCAGCGTTGGGGTTCGTGCTTGTAGTATCGATAGACTGGTACGTCGATTCCATTTACCTGCCCAAACTGTTCGTTGCATTCTTCGTCATCATGTTCACGATGGCCTTCGGCGTGCTCTGGGAACTGATGGAGTGGTTGACCGACGAGCTGACTGGCAGCTTCCTCCAGTACTCCCTGGAGGATTCTATGCTGGACATGCTCTTTGACGGATTTGCAGGCTTCGTGGTCGCCGGCGCGACCATGCACTACGTTGGAAAGCGTTCGGCCTCCGACCGTTTTGTCGAATCCCTTCAAATGGGGGAGGCCATGGACAAAATCGATGGAATCATGGAGAAGCGCAAGGAGAGAAAGGACGGCCCCAGCTAGAACAAGTGGTTCCTCAGCTTCTGTTCGGCCCTCTCGAGGTCCTCTGCGGTGTTGATGTTCCAGAAGCTTTCCAGATGAGGGTCCAGGGCGCGCATGTCCTCCTCTTCGATATAGACCATGTCCAGTGTCTTGTAGGCCTCGCTGACCTTGTGCACGCCTTCTTCAAGCGCCTCCTGGAAGGCTGCGAGGCAGCGCCTCCGCTTGAAAGAGCAGTGCAGTGGCTCGAGGTACCCTCCTATCCTGGGTACTGCCCCGTCCCTGTCCTTTGCGAATAATGCGATTGCCTGGCATACATCGGCCCTTAGAAACGGGGTGTCGCATGGGCTCGCAAGAACATAGTCCCCCTTCGCCGCCGCGAGAGCCGATGTCAAGCCCTCTAGCGGACCAGCAGCCTTCCGTGAGTCTTCGACTATTATCACCTGGGATCCGAGCGCGTCACCGTACTCACGTCCCATGCCAGGGGCAACCGCGACTATGACCTCGTCTGCGATGACCTCCATGGTCCTCACGGCATACGATAAGAGCGGGAGTCCTCCTAGCACTGTGAGCCCCTTCTCTCCACCCATCCGGCTCCCCTTGCCGCCCGAGAGCACAGCGCCTGTGAGCATCGCTTCACGGCAACTCCCTATGGCGTATTCAACATATCTCACAGGCTCTTCAGGCCGCTGGCGTCGGGCAAGCCAAAAAGGTTATTATCGGCCATCTTGTTCGCAACCAGAAACTGGTGTCGCGAATGGCTAAGATAACGATGGCACAGGGAGCAGGAGGCGAACGAATGTCGGAATTCATCCGCGAGTTCGTCCTCAAGGAACTCGACCACGATTTCGGCGAGATACCGCTGGCTCTCCTGGACGATGCCGCCATCATCGATGGGATAGCCTTCACCACGGACTCATACACGGTGAAGCCGCTGTTCTTCCCTGGGGGCGACATCGGTGTGCTCGCAGTCGCAGGAACTGTCAACGATCTGTCGGTCATGGGCGCAACCCCGGTCGCTCTCTCATGCGCGATGATAATCGAGGAAGGGTTTCCCAGCGAAGACCTTCACAAGATACTGAAGAGCATGAACTCGACTTCGAAGAAAGCGGGTGCGCGGGTTGTGACCGGCGATACGAAGGTCGTCGAGAAGGGCGCTGCTGACGGCATCTTCATCAACACAAGCGGCATCGGGAAGAGGTCCCCGCACCTCGACCACAACATCACAACGATAAGGAGGTCGAGGCCCTTCAAGTTCAATTGGCCGAATGATTCCGCGGTGGCCGCTGGGGACGTGCTGATCGCTTCGGGACCGATTGGAAACCATGGGGTCGCTATTCTGTCGTTCAGGGAGGGCTACGGCTTCGAGACCACGGTCAAGAGCGACGCGGCCCCGCTGAACAACATGATAGGCGCAGCCCTCAAAGTCGGGGGCGTGACCTCGATGAAAGACCCGACCCGCGGCGGCGTTGCGAACCTGCTCAATGAGTGGGCCGAAAAATCCGAGGTCGGGCTCGTCATCCGGGAAGAGGACCTTCCTCTCGACGATGCAGTTGTGACCGCGTGCGAGATGCTGGGGATCGACCCCCTGGAGATAGGCAATGAGGGGAAGGCGGTCCTAGCGGTCGTCCCTGATATGGCCGAGGCGGTGTTGAAGGCGCTCAGGGGCACGCCAGAGGGCAAGAAAGCAAGGATAGTCGGCCGCGCGACGAAGGATGTGCGCGGAGTGATGATGGAGACGCACACCGGTGGCAAGAGAGTCATAGAACCTCCCGTCGGGGATCCAGTGCCGAGAATCTGCTAGGCCGAACGTGTTCAGGAGATTTCCTGGATTACCCTTTTCACGATTTCGGGAATGGCTGCTCGCACTCTTGCCGTGAGTTCCTCGCTGACGTTCACGAGGTCGTCTGCCTCGACCGCTATGAAGACCACTTCCTTCGGCATCCTATCAGGAACGATCTTCCTGCCGAGTGCCAGAGCGGTGGCGATGTTCACACCATGCGGGGATGCTCCGTGCACGGACTTCTCGAAGTCCTTCTCCTCGAGCACATAGTGCTCGCCCGGCACGCCGCTGTCCGTCTTGATGGCGTCAACTATCACGACCTTGTCGTGGTCGAGGACGACGTCGAGCAGTTCGAGCCCGCTCGCCGCAAGCTCCTCGACATCGACGCCGATGAGCCCCTTCTCCTTCAGAATCCGCGCGACGTGAATGCCCACCCCGTCAACCGATAGAATCGGGTTTCCGACGCCGAGGATCAGGGTCTTCATGGCACACCCAAATAAGATGGCAGTATTAAGACTAGATGAAAACCGTGTGGTGAGGGGGAGGCCCCCTCATCGGAAATGTTCAGAAGTTTCTTTGCTGCGTCAGGACCGAGCCGTCCCTGCGCTTCACAGTGACCTCGATCGCTGGTCCGCCGTTCAGGGCGTGTGTGCCG
>Ga0316628_100001898_pt1 | contig 15099 bp, 8 predicted proteins | sample OWC_Aug_M2_C1_D5_FD_207648 | JGI IMG/M metagenome (GOLD analysis project Ga0316628, IMG submission 207648) | Wetland soil microbial communities from Old Woman Creek delta, Ohio, United States - OWC_Aug_M2_C1_D5_C | ecosystem: Environmental > Terrestrial > Soil > Wetlands | place: USA: Ohio... | reverse complement strand
ACCTGGCCGGCCACCCGGAGCAGGCCCACCGGGAGGAAGTTGTCGGCCAGGAACGAGCGTGCCCGGGGCGGGAACCGGCTGTCGTCGAGGGTGGCGACTCGGCAGCGCCGCGCCACCAGCTCCTCGGCCAGTGAGTCGGCGATCATGCCGCGGCGCAGGCGCTCCCGGGTGACGCTCTCCAGGACCCAGTACCAGGCTCGGCGCCGGAACACGGTCTCGCCCTTGGCGTCGATCACGAGATCCGCGGGATCGGTGAGGCGGATCGTCTCGCGCACGAGATCCACTGCGTGTCCGCCGCGGTCGCGCCACACCGGTCCCTTGAGCACCAGCACGGCGAGCTCGCCGGCGATCAGGACAATGAGAGCCCCGGCCAAGAGAGGCGAGGTGAGGTCCGGCGAGGATCGGGCGGAGCGTCGCCGCGCCGCCCAAGCGGCGAACTCGCCGACGAGCAGGATCGCCACCACGGGGTAGGCCGGCAACCAGTCCTGGCCGGTGACGAACGGCCAGACGGTTTTCACGCACAGCACGTAGATGGCGACCGCCAGGAGCAGCACCAGTCGGCGACCAGCCATCGAGTCGCCGGCCGCCCTCCGGGTCATGGGGGTCGCCAACCAGAGCGCTGCCGCCAGGCCGATCGGGAGGAAGACGATCCGCCACGGGTGTGCCCAGGCCCCCATCCCGGGGACGAGGTTGTGAGCCACCGTGCAGTAGAGCATCGGCCGAAGGGCACCGGCCGCCGCGAAGGCGGCGGCGAGGAACACCGGCACCGTCGCTAACCCGGCGAGCCAGGTTAGCGCCAGACGGGCCGCACGGTTGAGCGGCACCCGGACGCATGCCCCCGGGACCAGTGCGAGCGAGAGAAGCGCGGCACCGCCGACTGCGGACGCGAGGAGCACGGTCTTCTGGGAGACGCCCATGGCGACGCCGAGCAGCGCACCGGAGCAGTAGACGCACCGCCCCGTGAGGCTGCCGCAGAAGAGGATGACGAGGGCGGCGAGCCAAGCCGCGGCCCACAGGAGGTCGGAGCGAAACTCGAGGGACGTGAAGAAGAACTCAAAGTGGACGCCGAGCAGAACGGTCGCCCACAGGGCTACGCGGCGCGAATAGATTCGCCCGGCGAGCAGGAAGGTGAGGACCAGGGCCGCGAGCCACACGGGGAGTTGCGCGAGCCGCATGAGAGGCAGCGCTTCCGCTCGCTCACCGATCACCGCGAGTGCCGGGGCCATGAGGACGTGAAAGAGGGGAGGATGGTTGTCGAAGACGTCCCGGTACTGCACAAGGCCCTGTGTCCACGACCAGACGACGTGGAGGTGTTGCGGCTCGTCGGAGTTGAAACGGTAGTGATAGGCGTAGGGGAGGCGGAGGAGGAGGGCGAAGCCCAGCAGCGCCGCCGCGGTCAGGCGTTCGGGGGAGGGGACCCTGATCATGTCGAGTGAGGCCAACGCCTGTCACCCTTGGGTCCCCGAGTCTAGCAGCCTCGCTGGGCATGTGCGAACCCGCAAGTGGAGGCGCGGTCTGCGCGTGGATCGGCTACCCTTGCGGCCGTGGAGGAGCGATGACAGGACGGGCGCGGTTGGTGAAGCTGGCGGCAGGCGCGGCGATCGTGGCCGTCGTTGCGTGGCGAGCGGCGTCGGCGGCGACGCCGTCGCCTAAGGATGTTCTTGGCCTCGACGTCGGGGCCGACCGCGTCCTCGCGACCTACGGGGAGAGCGAGAGGTACCTGCGCGCACTCGGCGCGAGCGGCGACAGGGTCCGGCTTCTCGAGATGGGGAAGACCGTCGAGGGTCGCACGATGGTGGCCGTCGCAATCTCCAGCTTGTTCAACATCGCCCACCTCGAGGACTTGCGCCGCGGCTGGGCGCGCCTCGCCGACCCTCGCGGCCTGACCGAGGCGGAGCGCGACCGCCTGGTGGTCACGCTTCCCAGCTGCGCCCTTATCACGGCGGGGATTCACTCCAACGAGGTCGCCGGCCCACAGACGGCGCTCCTCCTCGCCTACCAGCTCGCGAGCGCTGTGCCGGGAACCCTGGAAGCCACGTGGCTGGACCACACCGTGGTGCTGATCGTGCCGTCGCTGAACCCCGATGGGCAGGAGGCGACGGTCGCGTGGTACCGGAGGTGGCTGGGGACGCCGTTCGAAGGCTCCTCGCCGCCGTTCCTCTTCCATCGCTACGCGGGGCACGACAACAACCGCGACTTCGTCTACCTCACCCAGCCCGAGAGCCGCGCCCTCAATGCGTTCGTGTACCTGGACTGGCACCCGCAGGTCTTCCTGGACCTCCACATGATGGGCTCGACCGGTCCCCGCCAGTTCGTCCCGCCGTTCGCGGACCCCATCGCGCCGAACGTCCACCCCTTCGTTTGGCGGATGACCTCCAACCTGGGGACGCTGATGTCGCTCCGGCTCGAGGAGGCGGGGAAGTCGGGCGTGATTTCGGGGTGGACCTTCGACGGAAACTGGATCGGCGGCACCCGCAACACCGGGTGGTGGAAGAACGTGTTCGGCGTCCTGACCGAGACGGCCGGCGCCGCCCTCGCCTCGCCGCTGCAGGTGGACGAGAACGAGCTGCGCGGCGGCGGCAAGGGCCTGGTGGACTACCGGGCCCAGGTCAACTTTCCGAACCCCTGGCGCGGGGGGACCTGGGGCCTCGGCGATGCCGTGTCGTACCAGCTCACGCTGACGCGTGCCTTCGTGGAGTTCGCGGCCGAGCAGCGCGCCTCCCTGCTACGGGACGTGGCGATCATGGCCGGCGAGGCGGTCGCCCGGGGCGAGAACGAGGTCCCGCACGCGTACCTCGTGCCTCCGGGCGGAGACCCCGGCCGGCGGGCTCACCTGATCCGGCTCCTCCTCGAGGCGGGCCTCGAGGGCTTCGCGGCCGAGGAGGAGCTTGTCGCCGGACGCACGACCTACCCGGCCGGCACGGTGGCGTTCCTCACGGCGCAGCCGCTCCGGCAGTACCTGCTGGAGGTGATGTCGAACCAGCGCTACCCGGAGATCGTCCCTGCACCCGGCGCCGAGATTCTGTTGCCGTACGACATCACCGCGTGGACGATGCCCCTGGAGCTGGGCGTTCCGGTCGTGAGGGTGGACGAGGAGCTGCGCGGGCGTCTGGCGCCGCTGGGGCGCCGTTGGTCGGCACCCGACACTCCACCGGTCGGAGAGGGCGATCTACTCCTCGTGCCGTCGGAGCAGCTCGGCGGCGTCGCAGTCGCCGACCGGGCCCTCGCCAGAGGGGATGCGGTGGCGCGGCTGACGCGGGCCGCGGAGGTGCTGGGGCGGAGCTTCGCGGCGGGGTCGTTCGTGATCTCGGGAGTCGGGGCCGGCGAAGCCGGCGAGCTTCTGGCGGGCAGTGGGGTCGCAGCCGTGCGCACGGTCTCCAGGCCCGCCGCAGCGGTGCCCCTGCGACGGGCTGCGGTCGGGGTCTACCACCCCAACTTCCCACTCGAGGACGCCGGGTGGCTGCGATTCGTCCTCGAGAACGCCGGCTTCCCGGTGTCGGTCGTGGACACCCCCGCGGTCGTCTCGGGGGCGTTCGCGAGCCGCGTCGAGGTGCTGGTGATCCCGCCGATGGACGGCAAGGTGCTGGTCGAAGGGCCTCGCCAACGCGGTCCGGCGCCGTTACCGCCGGAGTACCGGGGCGGGATCGGCCGCGAGGGTACCAACGCGATCAGCCGCTTCGTGGCATCCGGCGGCACGGTGATCGGCTTCGGGGCTTCGGCCGACTGGCTGGCCGACGCTCTCGGGCTCCCGGTGAGCGACCCGCTGGAGGGCGGCGACCGGGAGGCGATCGAGTGCCCCGGGGCGCTGCTGGCGCTCGAGGTGGACACGGCATCGCCGATGGGCTGGGGGATGCCCGCGCGGGTCGCGGCGATGGTCGACAGTCGGACGGCACTCACCACACGGCCGGTCGTTGGGGAGCAGGGGCGTGTCGTCGCCGCCCGCTTCCCCGATGCCCCGCTGATTCTCTCCGGCTGGATGCGGGGAGAGGAAAAGCTCCGGCGTCGGGCGGCGGCGGTCGAGGTGCGGCAAGGGGCGGGGCGCGTCGTCCTGTTCTCGTTCGCCCCCTACTTCCGCGGCCAGACCGCGGCGACCATGCCTCTGCTCTACAACGCGGTCCTCGAGAAGATGATGGAAGCCCCGCCGGTGGCGAGACCGGAAGCGGGGACGCCGGGCGGCTCCTGAACGACCTGGAGGCCTGTATCCTGACGGTACCTGGAGGTGGGTGATGGACACGATGGGGATCGTCGAACGGCAGGCGGCGCAGACCTCGTCGCGCATCCTGTTCCTGGTGCTCGATGGGCTGGGCGACCTGCCCCGGTACGGTGATTCCCTCACCCCCCTGGCCGCGGCGAAGAAGCCCAACCTCGACCTGCTCGCCAGGGACGGCTGCTGCGGGCGCTTCGACCCGGTCGGCCCCGGGATCACGCCGGGGTCGGGCCCCGGCCACCTCGGCCTCTTCGGGTACGACCCGACCGACTACGAGATTGGGCGCGGTGTGCTGTCCGCCGTGGGCATCGACTTCCCGCTGCAGCCCGGCGACATCGCGGCCCGCTTCAACTTCTGCACCCTCGGCAGCGACGGCAAGGTCACCGATAGGCGGGCCGGGCGCATCGCCACCGAGGTCAACCGTGGGCTGGTGGCTCGCCTGCGGGAGATCCCGGCCCCCGCCGGGGTCGAGATCTTCGTCGAGACCGAGGCCGAGCACCGCGGCGCCCTGATCATCCGGGGGGCAAGGCTCGGCCATCGCCTGGCGGACACGGACCCGCAGCACACCGGTGTGCTGCCGCTGCCGGTCAAGGCGCTCGACGCCGCCTCCCGGCCGACCGCCAAGATCGTCGCGGCCTTCGTAAAAGCGGCCCGTGAGGTCCTCGCCGACGAGCCCAAGGCCAACGGCCTGCTCCTGCGAGGGTTCGACTCGCTCCCCGAGATCCCGTCGCTGGCGGAACGCTTCAAGCTGCGGCCGGTGTGCATCGCGACCTACCCCATGTACAGGGGCCTCGCGCGCCTGGTCGGGATGGAGACGCCGCCGGCGCCTGCGACGCTGGCGGAGTTCCCAGCGGTCGTCCGGGCACATCGCGAGGGGAGGGACTTCTTCTTCGTCCACGTCAAGTACACCGACAAGGCCGGCGAGGACGGCGATTTCAACCGTAAACGGGAGGTCATCGAGGAGGTCGACCGCCTGGTGCCCGACCTGCTGGGAGACGGCTTCGAAGTGGTCGTCGTGACGGCCGACCACTCGACACCGGTGGCGCACAAGGCACACTCGTGGCACCCGGTGCCGGCGTTGGTGTGGGCCCCGGGACGCGTCTTTCGCGACACCGTGGCCACGTTCTCCGAGGCGACTTGCATCGGGGGTGCCCTCGGGCGCATGCCGCTGCGCTTCCTGCTCGCCGAGGCTCTGGCGGCTGCGGGAAAGCTCGAGAAGTACGGGGCCTGAAGGCCGGCGCGCCGCCTACCGCTTTCTGCTCGCCGGCTCCACGTGGATCACGACGCGACCGAGGCCCGGGAGCCTGGCCCGCAGGGCGCGCTCGACCCTCTCGGTGAGCGCATGCGCCTCGGTGATGGCCGTGTCCGGCTCCAGGGCGCAGTGGAACGAGACCCCGAGCTCGTCCCCGGACCGGCGTACCGTGATCTCGTGGGGGTCGCAGTGAAGGCTCTCGTCCCGGGCGAGCTCGCGCAGAACCTCGATGACGAGGGCCTCCTCCTGGGGCTCGGCGCGCCGGGTCGCGACCGCGGGCCCGGCCGGCTCGATATGGGTGACAATCTTCTCGAGCCCTGGCACGCTCTCACGCAGGGCTCTCTCGAACGCCGTCGCGCGGTCGTGGGCTGCCGCGACGTTGAGGGAATCCGGAACCTCGAGGTGGAGCTCGAGGGAGCGTCTTCCCAGCACGTTCTCGACGTTGATGTCGTGGGCAGCGAGTCCAATCCGCCGCGCGACGGCGCGCACCGCTTCGGGGATGTCCCCGAGTCCGGCCTCGTCGGGTGCCTCCGCCGGCTCGACGTGGACGACCACGTCCGCGCCCGGAAGCAGTCGATGGACCGCGAGTTCGGCGCTCGTGGCGACCCCGTGCGCTCGCTCGAGGCCGGTGTCGCGGGCAACACGGAGCGTCACGTCCGCGAACGCTGCCGGACCGCTGCGCCGTACACGAACACGGACCACGTCGACGACGCCGGGGAGCCTGACTGCACGTGCGATATCGTCCCGCAACCCGGGCGGGACCGCGTCGAGGAGCTGGCCGATCGTCCTCCTGGCCAGCCGATAGCTCACCCACAGAACGATCGCTGCGACCCCGAGCGCGGCGACGGCGTCCGCCTTCACCAGCCACTCGAGTTTGGGACGGGTGGACGCGAGGACGCCCGCAAGACCGAGGAGGACGACGGCCGAGGAGAAGATGTCGGTGGAGAAGTGGAGCGCGTCGGCCTCGAGCGCCTGACTGTCGTACTTCCGCGCGGCTCGAGCCAGTGCACGTGAGCGCGACACGTCGACCACGATGGATATCACCATTACTGCAAAAGCCCACACCGTAGCCTCGACGTGCACCTGCTTGAAGAAGAGGCGCTGGACCGCCTCGTGGATGATCCAACCGCACGTCGCGATCAGCAGTGTGGTTTCGAGGAGGGCCGAGAGGTTCTCTACCTTTCCGTGCCCGTACGTGTGCTCCCGGTCCGCCGGGCGGCCCGAGACGCGGACCGCGACCCAGGTGACGAACGCTGCCACGAAGTCGAGCGCGGAGTGGGCCGCCTCCGAGAGGATTCCGAGCGAGCCGGTCATGAGCCCGATCACGAGCTTCAACGTGGTGAGGAAGCCTCCGGCCAGCACCGAACTGAGAGCGACGGATCGCTTCTCGCGGTCGGCCTGCTGAGGGCTTCCCACGTGCGGCGGTTGGCTTGACGGCGATTTCATCTCAAGAAGAGTGCCATCCGAAATTGGATGATACACAAGATCAGGTGCCATCGGAAGGACGCACTCCTGGCCCGGCCCCGCGTGACCGTGCAAGGAATGGCGGCACAGGGCACATCGGTTTTCAGGTCTGGAGGGACTTCTCCATGAGAGCGTCTGCAACAACGATCGGCCTTCTCCTCCTTAGCAGCGCCGCTTTCGCGTCCGGGATGCTCAAACCCGGTGATACCTTCCCGGCCTGGCAGCTCGTGGACCAGACGGGTGCCAAGGTTTCCTCGAGCGATTTCGCGGGGAAGACCTACCTTCTGTACTTCTACCCGAAGGCCATGACCCCCGGGTGCACCAAGGAAGGTTGCGCGCTCCGCGACGACTACTCCGCATACCAGAAGGCGGGGGTCCAGATCGTGGGGGTCTCGTTCGACCAGCCGAAGGAGAACGCGGAGTTCGCAGCCAAGTACCAGTTCCCGTTCCGCCTGCTCTCGGACACCAAACACACCCTCGCGGTCGAGGTCGGTGCGGCCGACTCACCGAGCAGCCTGTGGGCGCGGCGCATCTCCTACCTGATCGGGCCGGACGGCAGGGTGCTCAAGGCGTACGACAACGTCAACCCGGGCACCCACGCGGCGCAGGTGCTGGGCGACGCCCAACAGCTGAAGGTCGGGGCTGAGTAAGCCCGCCCCGCGGGCTAGAGTGCGGAGGCCGTCGTCGGGATCCAGCTGTGCTGGATCACTGTGACCGTCGCGTTGTGCTGGAGGCGTCGGGCCCAGCCGTCCACGTCGATCGCGGCTTCGGCCTCGTCGCACGCCGCGGTGGTGGTGCGCGTGGCCGGATGCTGCGGTTGTAGGAACGAGCAGCAGTCCTGGTGGGGGAGAAGCGACAGCTCATACGTCCCGGCGCGCTCCGCGGCCGTGATGATCTCCTGCTTGTCCATCCCGATCAACGGGCGCAAGACGGGCATGTGCGCGACGCGGTCGATCGCCGCGAGGTTCTCGAGCGTCTGCGAGGCAACCTGGTTGAGCGCCTCACCCGTGACCAGCGCCTCGCAGCGCCAGCGCCTGGCGATGCGCTCGGCGGCCCGCAGCATCATCCTCCGGTAGAGCACGACGCGGAGACGCTCGGGGGCGAGTGCGACGATCTCGCGTTGGCAGTCGCCGAACGGGACGACCGCGAGACGGCTCGACCCCTGGTGGCGGGTCAGAAGCCGGACGAGCCTGTCAACCTTGCCGACGGAGGCGTCCGAGGTGTACGGGGCGGAGTGGAAGTGGACGTAGTGCGCCTTGGTTCCGCGCTTCATGGCGAGGTACGCCGCGACAGGCGAGTCGATGCCGCCGGACATCAGGACGAGTACACGGCCCGAGGTCCCGACCGGCAACCCCCCCGGACCCGGGTAACGGTCGCTGAACACGTAGATACCGTCGCTCTGGATGAGGACATGGATCGTGACCTCGGGTTCGTCGAGGTCTACCGCCGTGCCGGTCCGCGTCAGGAAGAACTCGCCCAGGCGCCGGTTCACCTGCTCCGAGGTGAGCGGGAAGCGCTTGTCGGAGCGTTTGGTGCGAACCGCGAACGTCGCACCGGGGAAGTCTCCAGTGTGTTCGTCCACGAAATGCTCGAGCTGTTCGTACGTCGTGCCAGCGCGGGCGACGGGCATGATCCCGTTGATCCCGAATACCGTGGAGAGGCGTTCGAGAACCTCCGGCCACGCTGCTGGCGCTGCGAAACGGATGACGACCCTTGCGGGCAGCGAGATCTCCGCGACCGGCAGCCCTTTCAACGCGGCGCGCACGTTGTGCAGAAGGGTGCGCTCGAACCACCCCCGGTTGGCACCCTTGAGTGCGATCTCGTGGACGGTGGCAATGACGTATGTAACGTCGCGCATTCCGCGCGAGCCTAACACACAGGCCAGGGAAGCAAAGGCGTGGTCAGTGGCCGGTGGTCAATGGCCCGCCAAGACGACGACCGGAAAAGAAACAGGGCGGCTCCTAGGCCGCCCCGTCCTATGTGTTGTCGTCATCGGCGAACGGCCACCGGCCCCGTCTTTGTCTCTACGGTCTCCACCCCTGCAGAATCCTCATGTAGTTGGCGCGCTCGAAAGCCTGGGGGTTCGGGGATTTCTGGTGGCTCATGCTGGCGTGCATCTGCGTGAGGGACGCGTACTCGTGCTCCTCCATCCAGCGCTCCATGCCCTCGCGCACCGTGGTCAGGTACTCCGGCTCGCGCTTGAGAAGCGCCGAGACCAGCTGCACCGCGTGTGCCCCCGCCATCACTGCCTTGACCGCGTCGAGAGGGGAGTGGACGCCGCCGGAGCAGGCGAGCGAACCCTTGATGTGCCCCGAGAGGATGGCCAGCCAGCGCAGGCGGAGCAGCAGCTCGGAGGAATCGGAGAGCTGCAGGCTCGGCACCACCTCCAGCTCCTCGACGTCGATATCGGGCTGGTAGAAGCGGTTGAACACCACGAGGGCGTCGGCGCCGCCGTCGTCGAGCTGCTTGGCGAGGTGGGCGAGCGCGGAGTAGAACGGCGAGAGCTTCACCGCGACGGGGATCTTCACGGCCCCCTTCACGATGCGGACCGACTCGAGGGTGCGGCGCTCGACGCTCTCGCTGGTCTCCCACGCCTGGGTCGCGAGGTAGTAGACGTTGAGCTCCAGGGCGTCGGCGCCGGCCTGCTCCATGAGCTTCGCGTAGTCCAGCCAGCCGGCGGGCGAGGTGCCGTTCAGCGAAGCGATCACCGGCACCCGGACGGCGGCCTTGATCTTGCGGAGCTGCTCGAGGTAGGTGTCGGGCCCCAGACGGTACTCCTGAGGTTGCGGGAAGTACGAGAGCGCCTCGGCGAAGGAGTCCTCGTGCATCTCGACCGCGTGCAGGTCGCCGAGCTGCTCGCGGGTGATTTGCTCCTCGAACAACGAGTGCATGACGATGGCGGCGGCCCCCGCATCCTCGAGTCGCCTGACGTTGTCGAGATCGTCCACCAAAGGCGACGCGCCCGGCATCAGAGGGTTGGCGAGCTTGAAGCCAAGGTACGTGGTTGAAAGGTCCATGGTCTTTCCCCTCTCACTCGGACGTCGTTTCGGCAAGCTCGGCGGCGGGGGACGGAGCGGCTTCCGCCTCCGCGGCCCTCACCGGCATCGCGAGCTTCGCCAGGTGCTCGTACGCCAGGAAGCGGTTCGCCACCTCGCGCTTCTGGCGCTCGAGAAGCATCGCGAAACGCTTTGGGTCCATCCGCTCAACCATGCTGAAGCGGGTCTCGTTGCGCTCGTACTGCCCGATCTCGACCTTCCCCGGCGCCGAGTCGAGCTTCAGCGGGCTTTCTCCGGTATCGATGCGCCGCGGGTCCCAGCGGTACAGCGGCCACACGCCCGACTCCACGGCGAGCTTCTGCTGCTCGCAGCCGTAGGCGAGGTCGTATCCGTGCGCAATGCAGTGACTGTAGGCCACGATGATCGAGGTTCCGGGGTAGGAGTCCGCCTCGATGAACGCACGGACCGTCTGGCTGTCCTTGGCGCCGAAGGCGACGCGCGCCACGTACACGTTGCCGTACGTCATCGCCAGCATCCCGAGGTCCTTCTTGGGGACCGCCTTGCCGGCCATGGCGAACTTCGCGGCGGCGCCCATCGGTGTGGCCTTCGACTGCTGGCCGCCGGTGTTGGAGTACACCTCGGTGTCGAGCACGAGGAGGTTGACGTTGCGGCCCTGGGCGAGCACGTGGTCGAGGCCGCCGTAGCCGATGTCGTACGCCCAGCCGTCGCCGCCGACCGCCCACACGCTCTTCTTGACCAGATAGTCCGCGAGCTCGTCGAGCTGGCGGGCCTCCGGGGACTTCACGGTTGCCAGCTTCGCCCGCAAAGCGTCGATTCTCTTGCGCTGCGCCGCGATGCCGGCCTCGTCGCCCTGGACAGCGGCGAGGATCTCGTCGACGAGCGCCTCGCCGACCTGGTCGGCAAGTCGTTCGAGGAGGTGCTTGGCGAGGTCGGTCTGCTTGTCCACGGCCAGCCGCATCCCGAACGAGAACTCGGCAGCGTCCTCGAACAGCGAGTTGTTCCAGGCGGGGCCGCGGCCATCGCGGTTCACCGCGTACGGTGTCGTCGGGAGGTTGCCGCCGTAGATCGACGAGCAGCCGGTGGCGTTTCCGATCAGGGCGCGGTCGCCGAACAGCTGGGTGAGCAGCTTGATGTACGGGGTCTCGCCGCACCCGGCGCAGGCGCCCGAGTACTCGAACAGCGGCTCGAGGAACTGCGACCCCTTGACGTCGATCTTGACCGTGGTGCGGTCGGCCTCGGGGAGGTCGAGGAAGAACGCGTAGTTCTCGCGCTCGCTCTCCCGCAGCGGCATCTGGGGCGCCATGTTAATCGCCTTGTGCTTGGGGTTGGACTTGTCCTTGGCCGGGCAGATCATCACGCACAGCGTGCAACCGGTGCAGTCCTCCGGGGCGACCTGGAGGGTGTACTTCTTGCCCTTGAACTCCGCGCCGCGGAAGTCGGTCGACTTGAAGGTGCCGGGCGCGTCGGCCAGGAGGCTCGGCTCGTACACCTTCGCGCGGATCGAAGCGTGCGGGCAGACGAGGGCGCACTTGTTGCACTGGATGCAGATCGCCTCGTCCCACACCGGAATCTCGAGGGCGATGTTGCGCTTCTCCCACTTCGTGGTCGCGGTGGGCCATGTCCCGTCAACCGGGAAGGCCGAGACCGGCAGGAGGTCGCCCTTGTTGGCGATCATCACGGCGGTCACGCGCTGGACGAAGTCGGGCGCCTTCTCGGACACGATCGGCGGCATCGCGCGGGTCGCGGTGACCTTGCCGGGCACCTTCACCTCGAAAAGGTGGGCGAGCGTGTGGTCCACCGCGGCGAAGTTCTTCTTGACGACCTCCGGGCCCTTCTTCCCGTAGGTCTTCTCGATCGCCTTCTTGATCTGGGTGATCGCCTCGTCACGGGGCAGCACGCCGGAGATCGCGAAGAAGCACGTCTGCATGATCGTGTTGATGCGCACGCCCATGCCGGTGTCCTTGGCGACCTTGTAGGCGTCGATCACGAAGAACTTGAGCTTCTTGTCGACCATCGCCTGCTGCATCTCGCGCGGGAGCTGGTCCCACACCTCCTCCGGCCCGTACGGCGAGTTGAGCAGGAAGGTGCCGCCGGGGGCCGCGTAGTCCAGCATGTCGTACTTGTCGGTGAAGACGTACTGGTGGCACGCCACGAAGGTGGAGCGCCTGATCAGGTAGTGGGAGCGGATCGGCCGCGGACCGAAGCGCAGGTGCGAGATCGTGATCGCGCCGGCCTTCTTGGAGTCGTAAACGAAGTACCCCTGACCGAAGTTGTCGGTCTCCTCGGCGATGATCTTGATCGAGTTCTTGTTTGCCCCCACAGTGCCGTCCGAGCCGAGGCCGAAGAAGACCGCCCGCTTGACCTCGTCGGGCTCGATGTCGAACTCCGGGTCGACGGTGAGCGACGTGTGCGTCACGTCGTCCACAATGCCGACCGTGAAGTGGTTCCTGGGCTTGGGCTTGGCAAGCTCCTCGAAGACCGCATGGATCATCGCCGGGGTGAACTCCTTGGAGGAGAGCCCGTAACGCCCGCCGACCACCTTGGGGTCCGCCGCGAAGGGCGAGGTGCCCTCGGCGCGCGCCTCCTGGAGGGCGGTCACCACGTCGAGGTAGAGCGGGTCGCCGAGCGCCCCCGGCTCCTTGGTGCGGTCGAGGACCGCGATCGCCTTGGTGGACGCGGGCAGCGCGCCGATGAACGCGTTGAGGTCGAACGGCCGGTAGAGACGGACCATGAGCACGCCGACCTTCTGGCCGCGCTTGGTGGCCCACTCGATGTACTCGTACGCCGTCTCGGCGCCGGAGCCCATGATCACGAGGACGCGATCCGCCTTCGGGTCGCCGAAGTAGTCGAACAGGTGGTAGTGGCGACCGGTCAGCTTGCCGAACTCGTCCATGGTCTCCTGGACCAGGCCGGCGCACGCGAGGTAGTAGGGGTTGCACGCCTCGCGCGCCTGGAAAAACGCATCGGGGTTCTCGGACGTGCCGCGCAGCTGCGGCCTGTCCGGCGTGAGCGCGCGGTCGCGGTGCGCCTTGATCAACCTGTCGGGGAGCATGGCCTTCAGGTCCTCGTCGGTCAGCTCCTCCATCTTGTCCACCTCGTGGGAGATGCGGAAGCCGTCGAAGAAGTGGAGGAACGGTACGCGGGACTTCAGGGTCGCGGCCTGGCCGATACAGGCGAAGTCATGCGCCTGCTGCACCGAGGCGGAGGAGAGCAGGGCGAACCCGGTCTGCCGGCACGCCATCACGTCGGAGTGGTCGCCGAAGATCGACAGCGCGTGGGTGGCGATCGTGCGGGCGGACACGTGCATGCAGTAGGAGGTAAGCTCGCCGGCGATCTTGTACATCGACGGGATCATGAGGAGCAGCCCCTGCGACGCGGTGAAGGTGGTCGTCAGCGAGCCGGCCTGCAGCGAGCCGTGAACGGCCGCGGCCGCGCCACCCTCCGACTGCATCTCGGCCACCTGGGGGATGACCCCCCAGATGTTCTTGCGGCCCTGTGCGGACCACTCGTCAGCCCACTCGCCCATGTTCGACGAGGGGGTAATCGGATAGATCGCGATCACCTCGTTGGTACGGTGGGCCACCGAGGCGGCGGCCTCGTTGCCGTCGAGGGTGACCATGCGTCTCTTGGACATGGTGTTCCTCCTCTTTTCCCTTCACGCTCCGCGTCCGACGTTCTCGAGGGGGCGGACCTGCGAACCGGTCCACCTCGCAAATGTGAACCAATTCACATGGGAGTCTAGGCGTGCGTGATCCGTTTGACAAGCCCGGAAGAAACGGGGAACAAGGCGCGGAGAGAAGACAAGGCGTGGCCAGTGGCCGGTGGCCGGCAGAGGCATTGGCAATGGCAAGAACGGAGACAGGGGCCAGAACAGTGGTGCAGGGCAAGGACAAGGACGGCGATGGGGTCCGGGGCCCGCGCCATCGCCGCGGGAAGGAAGCGAGAATGTCTCTGTGTTAGGCTCCCGCGCGACGCGGCCCTGTCGTCTAGCGGTTAGGACACCGGCCCTTCAAGCCGGCAGCACGGGTTCGACTCCCGTCAGGGCCGCCACTCGTCACCGCGGCTGGGCGACCGGCCGGGCGCCGGATCCACGATGCCCCGCGTGGCGGTCACGGTTTCGCCGTGGCGGGAGTCGGTTCCCCGGAGAGTCGGCGGAGCGCCGCCTGTGCCTTCTCATGGCCCTGTTTGGCGGCCATGCGGTACCAGCGCTCGGCCTCGGCCCGGTCCTGTGGGACCCCGTCTCCGATCTCGTACAGCGCGCCCATGCCGAACTGCGCCTCCGCGAGGCCTCCCAGGGCGGCTCGCTTGCAGAAACGGACCCCCTTGGACTTGTCCAGCGGCACACCTTCGCCCTTGAGGTACATGAGGCCCAGGTTGAACTCGGCTCTGGCGTTCCCGCTCGCGGCGGCCTCGGCGTACCATCTGGCGGCCTCGGCCGGGTCCTTCTCCTCACCTTCGCCGGTCTGGTACAGGACACCGAGGTCGTACTGCGCCTCCGGATGTCCCTGTTCGGCGGCCTTGCGGTACCAGCCCATGGCCACGGCCTTGTCCTCCGGCACCCCTTTGCCCCTGGAGTACAACGTGCCGAGGGTGAACTGGGCCTTGGCGTCGCCCTGGTCGGCGGCCTTCTGGAACCAGCGTGCCGCCTCGGCATCGTCTTGTGGCACGCCTTTGCCGCTGGAGTACAAGGTGCCGAGAATGACCTGCGCCTTCACGTCACCTTTTTCGGCGAGCTGCTTGAATGCCTGTGCGGCGCTGAATACCTGACCTCGCTGGTACGCCGCCATCGCATCCTCGAACGTCTGCGCGGGCAGGAAGCCCGCGAGCATGAGGAAGACCACAGCCAGTGGAATCCGTCTCATGGAACCCCCTCGTGTGGATTATCCACCAGAGGGCCGCCGGTGGATTCGGGCTTCTCCTCGCAAGACCGCCCCGGTCGGTCAGGATCTCGACCGACGACGAGCCTTCCGGGCCGCTTCCCCTGTGTCCGTCAGGCCCCGAAGCCCGCGTGCCCGAGATCGGCAGACAAGTTGCCCGTGGTGGGCCGTGTGGGGATCGAACCCACGACCTTCGGGTTAAAAGAAAAGCGGCCTCCGCAGAACGGCCGTTTGCACCAAACCTAGCTCACGGCGAGGCTTCCCGGGCAAAGCGCTTGACAG